>Ga0209575_10000387_pt1 | contig 31307 bp, 19 predicted proteins | sample Medcelwee11metaG_FD_187172 | JGI IMG/M metagenome (GOLD analysis project Ga0209575, IMG submission 187172) | Freshwater pond sediment microbial communities from the University of Edinburgh, under environmental carbon perturbations - Medium... | ecosystem: Environmental > Aquatic > Freshwater >...
AGACAGCAGACAACGAGAGCACAGTCAGACACAAGGCAGCCGGAAATGACCGGCCGGCCGGGGTGCGCCCTTCTGGCTTGGCCCCACTCCGCCTTGCGCTTCGCGCTCGGTCTTCGCTTGATTAGGGACTAGTCTGCTTTTGCCGCGCTGACCTGCTTGAGCACCTTGCCGGCCCAGAGACGAAGCGCGACTGGCCAGATCGCCATCAGGATCGCGCCCACGGCCACCATCACCACCGTCGTGACGATCGTGAAGATACCCATGCCCTCCATGAACCCTGCGGGCGGCGGCGGACCTGATGACGTAGGCAGCGATCGGAACATCTCCTGCTGCGACGCGATCTGGGCGGGAACGAGCACGAACGCTTGGATGAGAACGGACAGGGCCAGGGCGCCGAGGGCGAGCCACGTCCAGCTCCTGGCTGCCTCCAGCGCGGCGGCTCGGCCCTTGATGAGCTGCACGGCGATCACGATCAGCCACACGCTGACCGCAATGAACGCGACCATTCGCAAGGACTGCCCGACCGTGATCTGCCCAACGAGCTTCTCGGCCGAGTCGAACACGGCAGGGTCACCCCCTGGCATGCCCGCGAACAGGCTCTTCTGCCACTTCAGCAGGGGCCCCGAGAGCAAGGCCGCGAACAGCTGGTACGCGGCGTAGAGCGTCTCGAGAATGGCGAGAATCAAGGCGACGATGCCGATGGTCCTGATTCGCTCGTCGGGGGGCGCGGGCAGCGGGCCGAGGGGGCTCGGCCAGTTCGGACGGTCGGCAACCGGGCTGTTCATGCCGAGAGTTCCACCACATCTCGTGAGGGCGAACAAGGCTCCCGCGACCGATCGCGAGACTCGCGCTGTGGGTCAACGGAAACGGTGCCGCCCGACGGTCAACCGGGTGCGCCCGAACTTCGGTCGCTGTAGAGTATGGCGTTCTCGCAACCCTTCGAGGAGTGCCCATGCGCCACCGGACAACCCACTTGATCGCGGCCTTCGTCCTTGCCCTGCTGCCCGGCTGCGGGAGTGACGAGGGGGACTCGGCGGCCTCCAATGACTGCAATTGCCCTGCTGGTCAGGTGTGCGAGAACGGCAAGTGCGTGGAGGCAAGCGACGGCGGTACCGGGGGAACCGGAGGGGATGGAGGGGAAGGGGGCGGCACGGGGGGCACCGGCGCAAGCCCATTCGATGCCGGCGGATGTCCAGAAGCGCGACAGTGTGGCGAGGAATGCTGCCAGGAAGACCAGTTCTGCGCCCTCGGCCAACAGTGCGCCGTGGCTCAGGACGCATGCACCACCTCCGACGACTGCTGGTTCGACAGCTACTGCGAAGGAGGACTCTGCATTCCCTTCGAGCTGCCATCGGATCACGACCGTGACGAAACCTGCGCGCTCACCATCGACATCGACGCCATCGTCCCGCAGGTGCAGTGCCGCTGGTCCGGGCCGCCCGACGGCGACCTGCACCCGGACCACTACCACGTCATGAGCACCCCGGTGGTGGTCGACTTCAACCTCGACGGGAATGCGTCCACCCTCGCGCCGTCCATCGCGTTCACGACCTTCCCCACGGCCGGGCACTACGCCGGACCGGGTGTGCTTCGCGTCATCGACGGCAAGACCTGCGAGCAGCAGCACAGCCTGGATGACGCCGCGGACGCGGTGATGTCGCCCGCGTCGGTGGCGGTCGGCGACATCGACGGGGATGGGCGAGCCGAGATCGTGGCTGCCGCGCACGGCGGAGGGGTTCTCGCCTTCCGCTGGGACGCAGCCGGCGGATCGTTCACGCGACTGTGGAGGTCGGGCACGTGCGACGGTTCGGGGAACGTGGCGCCGGACGCCACCGGCGGCGGCGACCAGTGGAGCGGTCCTTCGATCCATGATCTCGACGACGACGGTTCCCCGGAGGTCATTTATGGCGGCGTGGTCTACGGCGCGAACGGCTGCATCCGTTCGGCCACGCTCGGTTTCCCGGGATATCACAAGGGTGTGGTGCCGGTCATCGCCGATGCCGACGAAGACGGGGCCATGGAGCTCGTCCTGGGCAACGCGATCTACGAGTGGAGCGTGGCGACCGGGGATTGGGTGGCGGAGACGTACTTCAATGGGGCGGCGTTGTCGGGAGGTCAGGTCGCCATCGCGGACCTCGGGGACTTTCCGCTGACCGGGTTCCAAGGGCAAGACCGGGCCGAGATCGTCGTTGTGTCCGCCGGTTATGCCCGCGTGCAGACCCTCGAGGGCACCGTGATCTTCCCCGCCACGCTCATACCAGGAGGCGGCACCGGCGGTCCTCCCACCATCGCGGACTTTGACGGTGACGGGCGACGGGAGTTCGCCACGGCGGGTGGCAGCCAGTACGTCGTCTTCGACTTCGATTGCCTTGCAGGCGGCGACGCTGCCGGGTGCAGCGGGCAGAGCCCCGGGACGGGGGTGCTGTGGACCCAGCCTTCGCAGGACCAGAGCTCCAATGTCACGGGCTCCTCGGTCTTCGACTTCGACGCGAACGGTTCGGCCGAGGCCGTGTATGCCGACGAGTGTTTCTTGCGGATCTACGACGGCAAGTCCGGTGAGGTCCTGTTCAGCGCCGCTCGCTCCTCCGGCACCACCTACGAAAACCCCGTCATGGTCGACGTGGACGGCGACTACCGCACCGAGATCATCTCGGCGGTCAACGACTACGCCGGCGCCCTCGGCTGCCCGGCCGTCGACCCGCTCAACCCCAACGCCACCTTCGAGACCAACCACGGGATCGTGGTGCTTCGCGACATCGAAGACCGGTGGGCCGCCTCACGCCCCGTGTGGAACCAGCACGCCTATGCCGTCTCGCACGTTGGCGACTTCGGCCAGATCCCTACGTCGTCCGCCGTACCCATCAACTGGAACGACCCGACCCTCAACAACTTCCGCCAGAACGTGCAGGGCGATCTCGATGCCTTGGGCGTGCCGGACCTCACCGCGGGCGGGGAAGTCGGCGTCGTGGTCTGCGAGGGAACCGTCGCGACCATCGAGGCCCGGGTCTGCAACCGCGGGACCCTGCCCATGGTCAGCGGTACCGAAGTCGCATTCCACGAGGATAACCTCGCCGGCGAGGTGCTGTGCACGACCCCGATCCCCGTCGCTCTCGCGGTGGGAGAGTGCTTCGTCGTGAGCTGCGAGGTGGATCTGGGGGGGCAGTCGGTCGACGTGTTCGTTCACGTGGACCCGCAGTCCGCCACGGACGAGTGCTACGAGAACAACAATGCCGCGTTGTACCGGGGCGTGGCGTGCGGGGCCGTCCCGCGCTGAGGCAGGAGCCGCGCAAAACTCGCGCCTCCCCCCCCGCCTGCTGCTAGCATCCCGACCCCATGGGCAATCTGGTCGACTACGAGACGGACCGCGGCGTGGCCCGCATCACGCTCCGCGATCCCCCCGTGAATTGCTACACGCACGAGATGCTCACGGAGCTCGACGGCATCATCACGGACGCTCGGTTCGACGACGACGTGCGGGTGATCGTGATCACGGGCCACGGCGAGAACTACTTCTCGGCGGGAGCGAACATCACGATGCTGCGGGAGGTCGACCCGGGGTTCCGGTACAACTTTTTCCTGTACGCGAGCGAGACGATGAGCCGGCTGGAGAACACGCCGAAGATCGTCATCGCGGCCCTCAATGGCCATGCGGTAGGGGGAGGGTTCGAGCTCGCGCTTGCCTGCGACATCCGCATCGCGCGGGCCGACGCAGGGACGGTTGGGCTCCCGGAGATCCTCCTCGGGCTCATCCCGGGCGGCGGGGGAACCCAGCGTCTCGCCCGGATGGTCGGCAAAGGCGCCGCCATGCAGATGATCCTCGAAGGCGAAAAGATCCCCTTCGACCGGGCGCAGTCCCTCGGCCTCATCCACCATGTCTGGACCGGCTCCTCCCACGCGGCGTTCATGGACCGCGTGCTCGACTACGCCCGACGCTTCACCGCCCCCGACAAGGCCCCGCTCGCCCTCGCCAAGGCCAAGCGCGCCGTCCAGGCCGCCTTCGAAACCTCCATCGACCAGGGCATCGGCATCGAACGCGAGCTGCTCGCCCCCTTGCTCTGTTCCAACGACCTGCGCGAAGGCCTGGACGCATGGACCGAGAAGCGCCGTCCCCAGTTCCAGGGCAAGTAGCTTGACGCCGGGCCGGGTGCGGGCTCTATCAGGAACATGAAGCAAGAGCAGCTCGAGGCATTCCTGTCGTCGGTCTCCGCCGTGGTCGTCGAGGACGGTTGGTCCGAAGTCCCCGCAGAACAGCACATCACCCTGTACGCCGCCCACGACGGCGTCGGCTTGACCGTCAGCAAGGTGGAAGCGCTCAAGCTCGACGGCGAGCTCGTTCGCGCTCGGACCCGCAAGGGTGAAACTTACCAGGTCGCGCTCGCGGACCTCTTCGCCGCCGCGGTCGAAGCGCCCAAGAACGGTGAACGCAAAGCCGGGTTCGCCGCTGACCGCTGACGGACCGTCGACCCTCCCCTGGCGCGTGCTGGCCGCCGTAGTAGCCTCGCTCCACGTGTCCCGCATGGCGACGCTCGGACGGGCCCTCGGCTGGCTCGTAGGCTCCGTGCTACGCATCCGGCGAAAGCATGTGGTCGCTGCCATGCGCGATGCCGGCCTCGAGGCCTCGGCGGCGCGCACAAACGGCGTGTACGCCCAGCTCGGCACGGGCGTGTTCGAGCTGCTCTGGGCCGCAGGACACGAGCCTTCGCACAGCGTGGCCCTCGTGCGCGTCGACGGGTGGGAGCAGGTCGAGCGCGCGCTGGCGAAGGGCAGGGGACTCGTGGTGGCGACGGCCCACACGGGCAACTGGGACCTGGCCGCGTGCGCGATGGCGCAACGCCTGCCTCTCACGGTGGTGACCAAGCACTTGTCGTGGCGGTCGCTCGATCGGTTCTGGCAGTCCCTGCGTGCTGCGCGCGGCGTGGATCTGGTGGATGCGTCGGGTGCCCTGACGGAGGCGCGAGACCGGCTGGGCAAGGGTGGTGCGGTGGTCTTCCTCGTGGATCAGGCGCCCCTGCGCACGTCGGGGATCGAGAGGCTTCCGTTTCTCGGGAAAATGGCCGACCACGATGCGACGTTTGCGATCGTGGCTGCACGCTGCCGGGCGCCCGTGGTGCTCGCGTTGCCCGTGCGGCACGCGGACGGTACGCACGCGGTCCGGGTGGAGTTGGTCGTGGACCCGCCGCAGCGGGGGACGAGGGCGTGGGTGAGGTCGACGGTGGAGGCGGTTTCGAAGGGGTTGGAGGGGTTCGTGCGGGAGAGGCCGGAGCAGTGGTTGTGGCTGCATCGGCGGTGGCGGAGAAGCGGGGACTCGGGCTCTCGGCCTTCGTGACGGTGGTGGTTAGATCCCCCGAAGCACGCCCCACTCCGCGGCGACGTAGCCATTCCGCGGGAACGGCTCGGGCAAGGGCGGCTCCACCAGGTTGAGCTTCTGGTTCATCGGACGGATGAAGAGCAGGGACCGAAGGATCCTCTCCGGCGCGGGGGAGATGTCCACCGTCACGAACTTCTCCGGGTCCTGCGGGTACACCGCGTACCACGGGGAGCCCTCGAGCACCGGCACCCAGTAGTCCACGAAGTCTTGCACCTCGCGTCCCACGAACCCGATGCGCTCCAGAAGCTCGCGAAGCGACGCCTCGAGGTCCGTCCCGTCGAGCATCCACCCCTCGGACGTCGTCACTGCAGGCGGCAGACTCGCTTCGTAGAAGAGGTACCCGAACGTGTCGTCGATGATCCCCTCGGGCGTCACCATCACGTCCCATCCCGAGCCGTACGTCGGTTCGGACTCGATCACGGCGCCGCCTAGCGGGAACGAGAGCTTGACCTTCACTTGCGTGTCGACCGTCGGATACAGATACAGATTGGGCGCTGCCGCTTGCATCGGCTCCATGAAGCCGAGGTCCTTGTAGTCGGTACTTGCCGTGTTGGTCAGGTCGAAGCTGAAGGGCATCGACTGGTAGTCGAACGCCACCTTGTAGGCGCCCAGCGGCATGTCCTTGATGCCGTAGCGACCCTGGGCGTCGGTCACGAGCACGTGCGTTGCGCCCGCCGGGTCGATGAGGTTCACCGACTGGTTCGCGAAGTAGCAGTCGCTGAAGTAGCTCTGCTCGGCGAACATCACGCCGGCCAGGGCGTTGGGCTCGTCGGGTACGGCGTCGAGGTCGACCGCGATGCTCTGGCCCTTCGTGCACTTGTACAGCTCCGTGTAGAAGCCCTCGGCCTTCGCGTAGATGTAGTACGCGGGCGGGTCGGAGTAGGGCTGCTCCTCCACGACGTCGATCACGATGCTGCCCTCGGTGTCGAGTTGGAGGGTTTCCAGCAGATTGCCCCAGCCGTCGGAGTAGACCTCGAGGGTGATGTCGGTGGCGACGCCGGGCTCGGGAACGATCGGGCCTCCGCCGCCCGAGCCTGCTACTCCGGCGCTGCCGCCCGTGCCGGCCACTCCGGCGCTTCCACCGGTTCCGGCCACGCCGCCGCTCCCTCCGGTCCCGGCGACCCCTCCCGTGCCCGCGGTTCCTCCGGACCCGCCCGATCCCGCCTCGCCTGCGGCCCCTCCTGTGCCACCTGTGCCACCCGTGCTCTCGTCCGTGACACTAGAGCCCGAGCAGGCGCCGAGAACAATGGCCGCAACCGCGGCGATTCCGAGGGAGGAAAGAAGCTTTCCGTGTGTCATGGTGACCTCTCTTGCGAATGTGCGGTCAAAGCGTGCAGCAAGAAGGGTGCCGAGCGCTCGGAGCAGAGAACCACAGAAGGCGCAGAGACCACAGAAGGGGTTGGGGTTGGTGCGGAGATTGGCAGGGTGGGGGAAAGGCGGCCTCGAACACCACCGAGCGAGCATGGCTCAGAAGGCGCTCAATAACACGGGTCGACAAGGCGTACCGTGCGAAGCCCGCCCCCGGCGGGCTTCCCCAATTTTGCCGTGGGCTCTGCACCCCGCGGACAGGATCTACTCGAGAAATTCCCGGCATCAGGAAGTTCCGTGAGGAGGCGCTTCCACAAGGCGCACCGTCCGACAGCCTCTCTGCGCGCTCCGACGAACGCGCACGACGAGCGCCCCTAGGGCCAGCATCAGCCATCCCACGGGCGGGGTCCCGGCCCCGACCGGAAGCGAGCAACCGCAACCCGAATCACCCCCGCCGACTTCGAGTCCCGGCTCCTCGACCTCTCCATCTGCGGCATCGGCGCCACTCTCGGAATCCGCATCCACCGCCGCATCCGCCACCGCATCCGCCGCCGCATCCGCCGCCGCGTCCGGCACGCCCGTCTCGGGAACTCCTGCGTCCGGGTACACGGGCGGCGCATGAAAAGCCGACGAAGGCAGAACGGACTCGTAGCGCTGGAGCGCCCCCGGGTCCTCGACGGCGAGCGCGGTCAAGTAGAACAGCGCGCTCTCCCAGAGATGAGGCGTCGAAACCCGCTGCTCCGCCCGCTTGGTGCTCCCCGCGCTGGTGACCACCATCACCTCGCCGAAGTGATCGGTGTCGGGCGTGGCCTGGGAAGCCAGCACCGCCGGAAGGGTCGAGACCAAGCTCGCAAACGCATCGTGCCGCGCCACCGCGAGAGAGACCGTGTTCTTCATCACGTACAGCCCCCCAGGCGTGTCGAGGCTCAACACCGGCGCAATCACGCTCGTGTCGTACGTGAGCTGCGAGGCAACCCTCGCATCGTCCAGGTCGTACATCGTCATGGGCCACACCAACCACGCACCCGGCCCGGTGTCCGACAGGCCCGACGCCATCAAGGGCAAGCGCCCCGTCTCCGCCATGAGAAACGCGTCGACCGCATCGTCGTGGTAGTGAACCTCCATGGCGCTGCGTAGCTCCGCAGCTCGCGCATTCCACAGGTCGGCGTCAGTGTCGTGGCCGAGCAGGCGGGCACCGCGAGCGGCGATGTCCAGCGCGCCGAAAACCGCCACACCGCCATGCAATGTCTGAGCGGCGGCTGCCGCGTCGTCCTCCTGCGCCGGGGCTTGCAACCCAGTGGCCGGGTCGCGCCACCGCGCGAGCAGAGTCGCCCCGGAACGGATGCTCGGCCACTGCTCCGCCAAGTAGATCGACGGATCCTGCGCCCACCCCGCATGCGCCACTTGCGTCCACACCGCGAAGCCCGTGGTGTCGACCTCGAAACGGAACGTGCCCCCGACCATCCCGTCCGCGTAGTGGTTCATCTCCCACGCGTCGGCGGGGTACGTGTCCGCGTTGCCGGTGTCCGGATCCGTCGGGGGCGGCGGGTCGACGAACGTCGTTGGCTTGACCGCGTCCGCACGTTGCCATTGCGCGTAGAGCGCGTTCCTCTTGCGGACGAGCTCGCTCTGCCCGGACGCGTCCAGCATGACGTTGAAGAAGGCGCCGTCGCGAGGCCAGTCGAGGGCATAGGGCGGCTGTCGGGCGATGGAGGCCACGATCGCGCCGGTCTCTGCGCTGGTCCCCACACGCAGGTTGATGAGGGCGCGGCGTGCGACCCTCCACGCGTCCGTGCCCGGCTCCCCAGGGATGCGGAGCGGTTCGAGGAACGTCTCGAGGGCGGCCTCCGCGTCGCTCGCCACGGTGCCGGACTTCCCCGCCTGCAGCGCGGAGCGAGCGGAAGCGGCGTCGTGCCCGAACCCGACGATGACCGACGCGCGAGCGACCCCTTGCACGAACGCAAGCTCGGTGCGAAGCGCGCTGGCGACCTCACCGGCCGCAAGCTGGTGGCCCGACAGCACGCCGTCTTGCAAGTCGGTCCAAGGGTCCGCCGCCGGGTACTTCCACCCCTCGGCGGCAACAAGCTCCGGTCCGGTTCTCCAGCACTCGAACAGCTCGAGAGCCCAGCTCGAGATGGGCAACGAGAACCCCTCGAAGGTGTCGGGCAACGTCTGGATGTTGTCGGAGAGCCTCTCGATCTGGTCGCAGAAAGGCGTGGCGTCGAACCCCACCTGGAACTGCGAGGGCGGCGGCTCCGTGGAGACCATCGCCCAGGCCCCCGCCGCGCACTCGCTCTCGACCTGTCCCACGAGAGACGCGATGACTCCGTCGGAGAGAGTGGTCTCTTCGAGATGCTCCCCCACGCTGCCCCACTTCACTCCAGGGCCGAGCAACAAGTCCGTGAGGCTCGCGTGTACCCGCTGGTCCTCGGGGTGAAAGTGCAGCACGGCACCGCTCGCGTCGTCCCAGATTGCGGCGAAGTCGTTGCGACCGTCGAAGAGCCAGTCCACCAGCGGCAACTCCGGCACCCGCGCGTTGGGCGGCAGGGGCGAGAGGTTCGCGTAGCTCAGCAGAGCGCAGCCCACGAAGGGGCTGCTGGCCCCAAGCTTCACGCGCACGTCGCGCACCAGCGTGTCGTGCCCGGGGGCGATCGCGTCCACGACCTCCACGTCGAGTCCCAAGGTGGCACTCGTGAATCGGGTGTGGGGGTTGGGACCGTCGGCCGGACCGTAGTCCTGTGCGATCTCCCAGGTTGCGCCGTCGCGAAGCCAGGTGACGGTCGTGCTCCCTGCCTGGGTTTCGCACACCAGCCCGAGGAACATGCCCGCGCCTTCCTCCGCACCGAAGCGGGGCTGATCGCGGGCATCGAGGTCGTTGCTGCTGATGTAGCCGAGTTGATCCGTGTAGCTGGGGTTGGGCCAGCTCAGGACCGTGACGTCGCCATCGCGGGAGATCCCGGCCGTCAGGCGACCGTGTCCGGTCACGGCGTGGATGTTCGTCGCGCCGAAGACGTTTTCCTGGGCGTCGATGCCGGTGCCGTTGTTCGCCGCGGCCAGGCCTGGGCAGAGAAACACGCAGCCGCCCGCGAACAGGTTCTTCCACTTGCTCATGATGGTGCTGCCTCGGGGGAGGGTAGCAGGTTAGACGCCCGCGACGGTACAGCGCGCACGCGCGTCTGATATCGTAGCGGTCGGAGGTGGATGACCGATGAAGACTTCCGTGCAATGGGGCGTGTGGTTCTTGCCCATCGTGGTGTCGTGCGGACAGGCGCCGCCACCCTCGGCCGCTCGGGTCCCTCCGCCGGTCGCGTCTGACCCGGCGCCTGCCGCGTCGTGGAGCGCGGTCGCCCCATCTGCCCCGGCGCTGCCGTCCCTTGCGGAAGTCCCGCCCCCCGGTCCGGACGGCGTGGCCTCGGCGTTCCCTCCCATCGTGCCGGTGCCGCCGCCCGACCTGGGCGAGGAGTTCCAGGCCGTGGTCGTCATGCTCGCGGACCCGACCACGAGGTTCAATGCGATAGGTCCGCTGCGCAAGCTGCTGGGCGACCAGCGCGGGAACGTTCACCTCGTTCGCTACTTCGCCGCGAGTGAGTGGCCGAATGCGGTGATCGAGGCGGTGGGGACGTTCTTCCTCGACAGCGAAAGCCCGGCCATGGTGCCGACCGTGGCGCCCCTGCTCGGTCATGCGGACACCAGAGTCCGGATCGAGGCGGTTGTCCAACTCGGACGCGGACCGTTGGGCGATGCGAGGATTCCGTCCCTTCTGCGGAGAGCCGCACGAGACCCCGATTGCCAGGTGCGCGTCAGTGCCCTATCGGCGCTTCGGCGCTGGCCGGAGGTTCCCATCCTCCCCGAACTGCGCGCAGGACTCGACGATGCCTGTCCGATCCATCAAGCCCAAGCCTTGGAGTCGATCGGGCAGCCGGGGACCCCTCCCGTGCCCGAGGATGTCGTCGCCAAGGTGAGGAGCCTCGCCACTGGGGCTCCGGCGCATTGGGTGCGGTGCCACGCGCTGATGGCGTACGGCAGGTTGCGTGCCCCCGATGCGGAGAAGGTCGTTGCCGAGGCCCTTCCGGTTGCCGTGACGACCGCCATCGGGTTCAGCATCCCCAACGGAAGCGGAAGCTCGCGGTCCGGGGCCTACGCGACGATGGCGCAGTGCGCGGCCCACGCTCTCTCGAGCCTTCGAGGCGACCCGGGATTCAGCTCGGAACCCGCGAATGTGAAGGCGATCTGGGCTGAGACTGCGAAGAAGCGGCTGGTGAGCCCTCCTCCCGCAGCGTTCTGCCTGTCGAACGACCAGTGCGGCAACGAACGCGTGTGCGTGGGCTACGCGTGCAAAGCGCCGGCGGCCCTGGTGGACGCGCACTGGCGCCATGTCGCGATCAAGGCGTGCCGCAAGGCACCGGAGAACCCTCCCTGGTGGAACGCCGCCACCGACTTCGAATACGAATCCGGGTTCGGTCTCACGGGATGGGCAGGGTTCAGCCGGGTCAGGGACTTCGTGATGAAGCGCGACGCCGCGGGCTATAGGAAGAGGGAACGCCAAGTGACGTCTGAACCCTGCAAGTGAGGTTCATGTCATTGTCCGTGCGTGGCCCGGGCGCTCAGCGACTCGCCGGTGGCGCCACACGCAGACACGGTTGCGCCTTGTTGCGCGCGTCGCCACCCGCATCCATGTGGGCAGCATCTGGGACCGGGCTTGGCTCCGGGGCGATCGTCAGACACGGCAGGGGCGGCGCGGCGTCGGGGTCCATGGCGGGCTCGAGGCAGGTCTGCGGGCAGCACCCCTGTGCGTGAGTCGATAGCCCGGCGCAGGCCAGCGCGGCGGCGACGAACTTGGCTCGCCTGGCGAGAATCGCTTCTCTTGGCGGTGACTTGTCGGTCATGGTGAGGCCTGAGCGAGGGGTCACTGGATTGTGTAGGGCACGGACATCACCAGCTTGAACGTCCCCCCGGGGGCCGGCTCCATGATGTCAATGGCGCCCACGCCGGGCTTGAGCGCGCGGAACGGCAGCTGAAAGCGCACCTCGGGCATGGTGGACCCGTCCGCGTTGGTGCGCGTTCCCGACGGCAGCGTGCGAATGGCAAGCTTGCTGAGTTGTGTGGGGTTCTTGTCGTCGCCCACCCGGTAGAGGCCGTAGATTGGGGGGACCACCATCATCATCTCGGTAGCCGGGCTACCCGATACTTCGATGATCAACTCCTCGCCGACCTTGACCGTGGTCCTGCGCGCCACCCACCGCACCCCCATCGAGTCAGTCCCCTGCGGGTGGAAGAACATCGGTCGAACGGGTCCCTTCACGTCCTGGGCTGCCGCCTCCTGGGTGAAGATCGAGCGGACGAAGCCCTTGGCATTGAGATCCAGCTTGATTCCGTGCACCAGAAGGAAGCCTTTGCCCCCGGTTTGCGCGTTGTGGGACCAGGTCGCCGGCGAGCTGACGTTGACGGTGTAGGTACCCGCATTGAAGACGAGGTTCGGCTGGACACACCAGTGGTAGGGGGTGCAGGCGGTCGCCTTCCAGCTCCCGATTTGCTGGCCGCTTCCATTCAAGATCGTGATGAACCCCGGCGCGGGCGGGCGACCGCCGTTGTAGTGGTAGACCCTCACGAGCGGTATCTTCATCGGCTCCGAGAGCGTGAACGAGGGAGCTACGGCGGCTCCCTGGGTCACCGCCGCACCGTTCTCGTTGTAGAACACCGACTCCACGGCACCTGCCGCTTCGGCGTCACGGCCGAACGGAAGCGCCAACAGCCCGAGCAGTCCCAGCACGCGCCACTTCAAAGCCATTGTCCGTCTCCTTCCTAACCAGAAGTCACTTCGACACCAATCGGTGAGAATACTCGTCCCTGGGGCCTTCCGTAAAGAGGCCGCAAACCCCCGGATCCGGAGGCGCGGGACTTTCGTGGTGTCGTCTCACACTACGCGCCGACGATCCACGCGATCGCTCGCACGACGACGGCCAGCACGAGCCAGGGCCAGACCCAGCGGACGGCCTCCGTGAAGCCCGCCTGCGCCGTGACGGCCAACCAGGCGAAGCGATTGCCCGCGTGACGAGCCATCGCGCGCGTTGCTCGACGCGCGAGCCGTCGCAGCACAGGGTCTGGAGGCGAGGACACGGGCATGCGGCCCAGGCGAATCCTCGCCATGAGCCAGCGTTCCTCGGGCGGGTGGCCTTCCTTTCCTCGCGCGACCAGGACGGCCTCCGTGGCGCAGTGCAGCGCGTGCTGCATAGTGTTCGGCTCGACCGGCAGTGCTCGAAGCAGGTCCTTGGAGCGTTCGGCGTCCCCATCGATCGCTTCCTGCAGCGCGAGCCAGAGCTTGTGATCCGCAGCGGTGTGGTCCGGCGGGAGAGCCAGCGCCCGCTCGTGGATCTCTCGCGCTCGCTCGTAGGCGTACACGCGTCGGAGCGCAACCGTGTAGTTCAGCAGCATCCAAGGGCGCAGCTCCTCCCTGCGCTCGAAGCCGCGATACCAGAACAGTGACAAGGGCTGCAGCAGAAAGCTGCGTAGAAGCATGAAGCCGAATTGCCCCCAGCAGAGGTCCTGTTTCCACGGGAGGGGCCAGAGCCAGGCGGCCAGCCACAAGGCACCGAACTGGTTGCCGTCGTTGCCGAAGGACTCGAATACCATGCCGACGGCGCGGACGCCGGAGCGTGGAGCGTGCTTCAGCAGGCGTCGGAGCTCGGCGACGGACGGAGCAGGACGGAAGAAGCACGCTGCGCCGGCCCACATCTCCCCGAGATAGTCGGCGTCGGGAAAGTCGAGGGCCAGCTGCAGGAGCGGAGCCCGAAGGGTCGAGGGGATTCGTCGTGCGGCCGACTCGGCCGCGTCGCGCACCAACGCTTCGCTCGCCAACGCCTCCAACATTCCGCGCAGCGCGCCCTCGAGCGCTTCGCCGTCGCGCCGCGCAATCACCGTGCGCGTCCGCCAGTAGGCTGCCAACGCCCTGTCGATGTTCTCGAGTCGGTCCAGCAGCGGCCCGACCGGACCGAACTCGTCTTCTGCAAGATACGCACGAATCAAGCTCGTCAGTGCTCGTACGTAGCCAGGGTCGAGCTCGCTCGCCCGCTCGAAGGACTTGCGTGCCTCCGCGGTTCGCCCCGCTGCCGTCTGCGCCTCACCCAGCACCACGAACGCTTCCGCCTCGAGAGGCGCGATGCGCGTGAGCCGGATCGCCTGAGATACCGCACCATCGTGGTCCTTGCGAGCCACGAGCCACTCGATCAGGTTGCGAATGCCCCATACGAAAACCGGACACTCCCGCACGACGTCGGACATGCGCGCGATCGCCTCGTCATCGTTGCCGAAGACATGGTGGATCCATGCTGCCCTTCCGCGCAGCGGCAGCGACATCCCACGGGGAAGCGCATCGGCCATCGCACACACCGCAAGGGCCTCGGACTCGTGACCCATCGCCGCGTGGATCCTGGCACGCATGTCCAGGGCATCGATGAGGTGGCCATCGAGCGCGCTGGCCCGCTGCGAGGATTCGAGGGCACCGTCGAGGTCACCCGTTTCCGAGCGAAGCTCCGCGATGCGAACCATCAGCTCCGCGTCCCACGACCGCTGCTCCGCGAGCTTCTCCGCGAACGCGAGCGCCTCGCCCGGTCGACCCAGAGCCGCCTGCCGCTGGGCGAGAAGACTCCAGGCACCACTGTGCCCCGGCTGGCGTTCCAACACGGCCTCGACGGAGGCGACGGCATCCTCGTGCTCTCCATCGGTCCACATCATCCACGAGCGGAGCAACGCGAGATCAGCGTGCAGCGGATGTCTCCCGATCGCACGGTCCAGCAGTGCTCTTGCTTCCTCCGTGTCGTCGGCATCGAGGTGCGCGTGACACAGAGCGGCAGCCGTTTCGGGCTCCGGTGCGAGCCGGTACGCGGCCTTCAGGCTGCGAAGCACCCGATCCGGTGCGTTTCGCGCGCGGTGCACGAAGGCCGCGTCCAGAGCGAGGCGCGCGACCGTGGGAAATCGACTCCTCGCCTCGCGCACGAGCGCGAGCGCCGTCTTTCGCTTGCCGAGCGCGCAGGCGTTGCGGACCGCGACGGACCAGGCCGTCCACAGATCGGGGCGCTGCTTGCGCATCTGGTCCACGCTCCGGGAGCATTCGGCGGGCGTGGCGCCCGATCGCATCGCGCCATACCAGGCAGGGATTCCGTTTCCGTCGACGCTTCGCGCTCGGATGGCATTCGACACCGATTCGAGGGTGGTGCGCAGCTCGTCCGCGTCGCTTGCGAGATCCGCCAGCGTCGCGATCGCAGCAGGGTTGTCCGGGTTCGACACGATGGCCTCGAGCAGGTGCCGTCCGGCCTCGTCGTTGCGACCCGCTCTCAGGTCCACGAACGCCCTTGCAAGGAGGAGATCTCCGAATTCCGTCTCGGTCTCCGCGGCCTTGTCCAAGGCGCTGCGCGCTGCTTCGATGTCGCCACCGCGAGCGTGCAGTTCGGCGAGCTCACGCCACGCCCACGCGGCGTGCGGTGCGTGCTCGAGGTGCTTGTCGAGTACCGACCGCGTTCGATCCGGGTGCGTGCCACGCAACACCTGCACCAAAAGGCGCACGAGATCCTGACGGAACGGATGAATCTCGACCGCGCTTTCGAGGTGGGCTCGTGCCGCCTCGACGCCCTCCGTGCTCATCAGCAACCGCGCCGTGGCAACGTGTCCGTCGTGACCGAGCGGATCGTGCTGGACGACCCGCCGCCAACGACCGAGGGCCTCCGCGGGGTGCCCCGCGGATTCCTCCGCCTCGGCCAGCGCCTTGAGCTCGTCGAGCCGCGAGCATCGTCCGCTCGCACGCTCGAACAACTGCCGGGCGCGGGTTTCGTGGTGAAAGCGCGCGTGTGCGCGCGCCGCGAAGAGGAGCAGATCGCCGTCGGTGGGCCTGGCTTCGATCGCCGTGTCGAGCTCATCGAACGCCTCGTCGACCCGATCGAGACGCTCCAGCGCTTCGAACAGCGTCTTGGTCGGCTCCGCCGACCTCTTGCGATAACGCTCCGCCCGACCCCTGAGGAACGCCAGTCCTTCTTCGGTCCTGCCCAACCCCATCGCCGCCAGGTGCACGTGCATCGCCTTGGCGTCGTCGGTCGGTGCGAGCCAGGCGGCGAACTCGAACAGCTCGAACGCCGTGTCGAACCGCTGCGCCGACCACGCGATCCTGCCGAGCTGGTTCAGGGCCCCCGCGTGAAGAGGCGCCGCCCGTAGCATGCGATGCAGCAGTCGCGATGCTCGAGCGTGCTCACGCGCGTCGAGCGTGAGCTCCGCCGCCACCAACTCGAGCATCGCCGGGTGCAGGTCGGCTCGAGCCAGGAGAGCCTCGATGCGCTCCAGCCGCTGCTTCCGGGGCTTCAACACGGTCATGGCCTGCAACGCTTGCGCGTGCGCGCCCCAATCGTTGGCGTGCGCTTGCACGAGGCGTTCGCACACGCTCCAGACGGCGGCCGCATCACCGTCGTACATCGCCAGCGCGCGCTCCGCGAACAACGTGATCCGATGGTCGGGTGCGCTCTCGCGCAGCCCGTCGAGATGCTCCACCGCCCGTGTGCGATCGTGCGACGACAGGGCAGCGTGAAGCCCGGAGAGGTCGTCGTGCAGCGCTTCGTCGGGTAGCTCGATGCCCTCCAGCGCTCCCGCCTTCTCCGCCGGGACCATCAGCAGCGCTCGCGGACCGAAGGGCGCCTGTTGCTCAAAGAACGCCTCGGCGTCGACCTCCACGTAGATGCTGATCGCCGGATCCCTCAACAACAGCGACTTCCTGCGCGCGTCGTATCCGACCACGGCCTGCATGTGCGCCTGCAACCCGTCGACGGAGACGACCGCGACTGGCAGCCCGGCATCGAGCAGCGCCACGGTCGTTTCCCAGTCGAGCGTGAGCTCGCGCGCGACCCAACCGTTCTCCTCGGCCCACGCCCGATCCAGATTGGGCTTCGTTCCGTCGTAACAAATCGCGTCGGCGACCTCCACGTGCTCGATCTCGCGCTTCCAGAACTGCCCGATCGCCGCGAGCGTCGCCGGCGCACAGGTCGCGTGATGCTGGCGCACGAAGGGCACCTCGAGCCGCACACTCTTTGGGTTGCCGCTGAGATGCTCGACGCGTTCCGCCACACGAACGAGCGGTGCGTGTTTCGAGGCGCGCGCCAGCTGCACGAAACGAGCGCGATCTCCCAGGTTGTACGCGCAATCGGCCAACATCGCCTGCAGACTCGCCAACCGCTCGTCTTCGATCGCAGGCTGGCGCGCGAGAGCGCGTTCGAGCGCCTGCTGCGCGATGCGATACCGCCGCAGGTCGAGCGCGACCGCGGCGAGCGACGAGGAGATGAATGCGCTGTCGAGCTCGTCGTCGGCTCGCCTCAACAGGTCCAACGACTCCTCGCTCCGGTCGAGCGTGTGCAGCAGCCGTGCGACCATCTCGATGGCGTGCATGTTCCTGGGCGCTTCGGCGAGCACGCTCTGCGCCGCGGCGAGCGCGTCGGAAACGCGCTCTTCCTGCTCGAGCAGAAAAGCTCGGGCCACGCTCGTCCGAACGCGCTCCTCCCCGGTTTCGGCTGCGCGATCCAGAAACGCGTTGGCGTTCGCGAGATCGCGGAACAGTGCCGCGATGTGGCCGCCGAGGTTCCAGTACAGCGCACGAAACCGCGCGGGTGCGTCGTCGGGGATCGTGGAGGCACGAAAGGCGCGCCACGCAAACCACGGCCCGCGGTGCTCGAGAACCTCGTGCACGTACGCCGTGCGAAGCACGGGGTCCTTCGGCCTTCGACGATAGGCGCAGAGCAGCAGGCGGCTGTCTCTCCGAGGTGCGCCGACGTGGTGCAGCACGCGCGCGGCCTCCCAGATCGCTTGGGAGTCGACCCAGGTTTCCGGATCGGAGAAGGTCTGCAGCAGCTCGTACGCCTTCGTGAACGACGACTGGTCCGCGAGGTCGCGGAGGATCCGGATCGCATCGGCTTCGGGAAGAGCCGGCGGTGTGGGGGAGCCCATGGGTCGAGGAAGCGTGCCCGCACTGGGTGCGCGGCACAAGGGGCTGAGCTCCGCACCAACCCCACCCCTTCTGTGCCCTCTGCGCCTTCTGTGGTTCTCCGGCCGGCCCGACCAACCCGCCTCACTCTCCAAAGGCCCCCTTCAACAACTCCGCAAGCTCCTCATCCTCTTGCGTCGGCTCCACCGGCTGCGACGGTCGCGACACCGGAGGCCGCGATGCCTTCTTCTCCGGCGGCTTCGACGCCCGCGGGAACGTCGACTCCCCGAAGTCCTCGAGAATATCCTCTCCCAGCAGCGGAAACTGCGACGCCTTCGAGGGCCTCTTCGCCGGCGCCTTCGGCTTGGGCTTCGCCTCCTCCGTCACACCAGGCTTGACCCGGTCCCGCGATCCCGCAACCGGAAGCTCGTCGCCCCTCCACAACCCGAGCACCGTCCTCACCGCGCGCCGTGGCCCCGCCTCCCGCACATCGACCTTGTGCGACGTCGCCAGCTTCTTGCCGGCCCCGTCCACCAGGACTTCCACCTCCGGCTCGAAGGGAATCCCTTCGATCGCCGGCGACAGCACCACCCCCACCTCCCGCGAGTTCAGCTCCACCACCGCCCCCCGCGGCACCACCCCGAGTGCCGACAGCAACAATCGCATCGCAAGCTCGTCCGCCTCGTCCGCGCACTCACCCCGCAACGCCGCGACGGCCCCGTCGGCACCGCCCTCGGGCCGCTTGGCGGACAGCTCGAAGAACCGGATCGCCGTCGCCAGTGCCACCGCGGGGAACGACACACCGACCCCGTTCGCCGACCCGAGGTGCCGGTACCGGCGCACCTGGGTCTCCGCCGCCAGCGACGCCGCCAACCGCGCGAGCCGACAAACCCGCGGAATCCCCACCAAGAGCCCCAAAGTCCGGGCCGCCAACCGGTCCGGAGCCCCCAGCCGCCCCCCGCGCGTCACCGACGGCGGCCCGTCCTGGTCCACCGCCCCGCGTTCGTCGAACGGCGCCAGCGATAGCAGCAACCCCGCAAGCGCCACGTCCCGAAGCTCCACCCGGTCCGGCTCCAAGAGCGCGATCATCTCCACGGCCAGCAGCGTCGCGTCCAGCCATCGCGCAGCACCGTCCTCGCGCAACCGCCCACCCGTGGGCGTGGTGGCCGCCAACCGCCGCGTGGCCGCCAGCTCCACCACCGTCTGCGACGACCTCAGCAAGCGCTCCAGCTGCGGCATCTCGCCCCGCGTCATCCCCGCGCGGGCGTCCCACAGCGTCGAAACCACCGAGGCATATGCGGTCCCGAGCGTGCTCGAGGGCACATCGCGATCGATGGGGACCACGGTGGCGAGGTCTCCGAGGGTGTCATGCCCGAGCTGCACGTGAGGCACGGGAGCGCTCGGTCCCAGCTCGGGTGCCTTGGCAATGGCGGCCGCGAGCGCGATCGCGTCGTTGGGGCTGAACAGCGGATCGACACGCAGGTCCCACCACCCTTGCGCGTGCAGTGCCGCGGCGAGCGGCTCGATCTGACGGAAGACCCAGGCGGCGGCCCGCATGGGCGTCCTGCCCACGAACGGCACCCCCGCGGCCAGCGTCACGTGCACCGTTCCGCCGGTCTGCACGTGCTGTCGCACCGCATCCACCGTGCACGCCGCTGCATGCCGCACGACGTCGTCCGCCTTGCCTTCACGCACGAGGGCCACCAGGCGCGCGAGGGCCACGAGGAACCGCGCCACCTGCTGGAGGTCCACAGCAATGCCGAAGTCCGGCTGCGAGGGCGCGCGTTTGGCCGCACCTCGGAGCGGCGGGACCGAATCCAGCCGCTCCCGCGGGGGCGGAGGATGGGACGCGACAGGTGGCGGCAGCGTGCTGAACTTGGGGCCGGGACGCGGCTTGCCGCCTTGTTGCTCCGTGGCGCGCGCCTCGACCCGCTTGCGCGCCGCACGCGCGGCCTCACGAACCCTGGGCGGGTTCCACCACATCGGCGACTCCGCCCCGCGCAAAGCCTCCACCGTCGCGTCGCTCGCGGACATCTCTCCCAACAGTTCCGCGGCCACCATCCTGCTCTCGTCGAGCATGTCGTTTCGGATCAAACCATGCCGACGCACCAGCGCCTGCGCCGCAAGTTCGGCCGCGTCCGGGGATGCCGCGTGCAGCGCGCGAAGGGTCAACACACGCTCCTCCCGCGTCCGGCGGTGGAACCCGGCGTCCTCGATCAGCTTCACCAGCACCGGCTCCGCCGCCACCAAGAGATGGTCCTGGACCATCCGGAGCGCCACCACGCGTGCGCGCCACCCGGGCGCATGCAGTTGCTCGAGCACGAGCGGCTCGGCGTGCTCGATGCCGTGGAGCGCAGCGTCCGCGGCCACGCGCAGGGGTGAGCTTTCGTGTCGCGCCAGATCCTCGAGGGCATGGCCCGCGACGTCGCTGGCCCGTTCCACCAAGGCTCGCACCATCCGGTATCCCGTCTCGCCCGTGAGGTGCACGAGCACTTCGCCCACTTGCTCCACGTGCAGCGGCAGGCAAGAGGCAACATGCCCGACAACCGCGTCGCTCACGCGCGGGTACGAGAGATGGGGAAGCACACGCAGGCAGCACGGAACAACGGCGGGCCCCAAAGCGCCGAGCACGCGCTCGAGCACCGTCGCGTCGAAGTGCTCTCCCCGACGACGCCCTTCTTTCGCCGAACGATCCACCGACGCGAGGAGCGCCCCGATCGCGTCGGGCAGGAGCAGCGCCGCCACCGCGCCAGGAGCGTTCGAGAGCTCCGCGGCCACGAGCAGCAGCAGGTCGTCGCGGCCGTCTTGCAGGAGATCCTGCGCCACGGTCCGGAGCAAGACCGACGCCTCATGCTCGGCCGCAGGGGAGGGGACCACCTCGCGCAACGCCGCCACGAGGTGCCGAGCGAACGCCATCTCGCGCTCCGTGCGCGGCAACAGCCCTTTCCACGATGCCCTCGCCGCCTCGTCGAGCAACACCTCCGACGCCGCGCGCGCAGCACCCAGCGCAGACGGCCGCTCGCTCACGCCCCCTGAGGCCTCGAGGATTCGCAGCACCGTGCGACGCCCGTCCTCCACCAGTCCCACACAGCTCGACGTCGCCCCCAGCATCCCCCACGCTACGCCGGTGCGGATACCCTCGGACTCCAGCGGCCAGAGCGCGCACACCAGGTCCGTGCGCTGCGACGGCTCCAGCTCCGCATGCCGCAACAGGCTCCGCAGCAAGGACTCGACGCCGCTGGTGGAGAAGCCCGGCGCGGTCTCGATCGACCGAACGCCGTCGGTGAACATCCGCTGCAGCACATCCGCGAGCGGCCCGTCGGGCACCCAAACCGTCTCGTCGCGGAGTCGCAGACACCACGGGAGCACGGCAACGCTCCAGCCGGCGTCCCCTTGCGCGGCACGCACGAGCCCTTCCGCGGCCTCCCGAACCGTCTCCTCCGCGCCGAGCCCACGCTCCTGCGCATGCCACGCGTCCTGCAACAGCCCAAACGCCTCGGCGCACAGCACCCCAGCCTCCGACTCCACCTGCGCCTCGTCGCCCGACGCCGCGTCCTCCTCGAACGGCACGATCACCGGCGCATCGTCCTCGTCGAGCCCGAGCGCGATCAGCTCGAGCACCTCCTTCATCGCGCCGGCGTCCGTGAATCGCGATCGCTTGTCCCACTGCAGCGCACGGTCGACGAAGGTGATGATTTCCGTCGGCAGGTCCGGCGCCGCGGTCGCCAGAGAAGGGGCTGACCGTGTCGCCGCCAGCGTGAAGGATTCCGCTTCGGTCTTGCCATGATGCAAGCGTCTGCCGGACAGCAGCGTGAAGAGCGTGGCGCCGAGGGAGAACACATCGGCACGCGCGTCCACGTGTTCCCACGCCCCCATGGCCTGCTCGGGCGCCATGAACGACGGCGTCCCCAAGGCCACACCGGGCCGCACGAAGTCCGAGCTCATGCCTTCCGCCGCGGCCACGCCGAAGTCGAGCACCTTCATCTTCCCGAAACGCGTCACGAACAGGTTCGAGGGCTTTAGGTCTCGGTGCACGACCCCCTGGCGATGACACAACGCGATCAGGTCGAGCACGTCGACGAACAACCAAAGAAGGTTCTGCAACGAAGGACGGTGCGCCGACTTGAAGTAGTCCTCGATCGTGCACCCTTCGAGCAGCTCGAGCGCGAGATAAGGGCAGCCGTCGTCGGTCGTCCCCTCGCCGAGGCAACGCACCATGCCGGGGTGGTCGATGCGCCTGGCGAGCACGCCCTCTCGAAGGAAACGTTGCAGCGCACCGGGCTGAAGGACGTGATGGGGGCGCATGACCTTGAGCGCCGCGCGCTCGCCTTGCAGTCCCGTGGCGGCATGCACGGTGGCCATGCCCCCGGCGCCGATCACGTCGCCCACGAGCCACGTCGCCGATAGAACCTCCCCCGCAGCCGGACCGTCGGTGCGCTCGTCCGTGCGCTCGCTCTCGAGGTCCGGGGGGGAAAGCATGGTGTGTTTGGAACCTAGGCAATTCGGGGCGCGGCGTCCACGGCGGACCTACGTGCCTACGTTCGGGACCAATGGCTGGCACGAGTTGTCGGTCATGCTTCGTTGCATCCGCTGGATTCCCCTTGCGCTGGCAGGTCTCCTGATCCTCGCGCCCTCGACTTCAGGGCCCATCCGGGTCCTGGATGCGAAGTCCTTGGGGTGGGGGACACGGGCCGGGCGGAGGAGGCCCGGCCGTTAACATGCGAGGGAGAGCGCGACGTCGATGGCGCTGGTGTCCCGTCGGGGTGCCGGGGGTGCTAGGGTACCGAAGCGCGTTTGTTTCATGAATCTGCGGAGGTCAACATGAGCACTCGATCGGTGGGCAAGACCTGGATGTGGATGACCTTCGCACTCGTGTCGGCGTGTGGCTCGGATGGATCGGATCTGCCGAGAACCCAGCCTTCGACCGACGCCGGATCCGACCGGGAAGTCGAAGTCGATGGTTCCAGTGGCGATGCCGGCGCTCAACTCGACGCCCCACTTGACGCTGCCGCCGACGTCGGGGCGGATACCCCGAGCGACGCGCACGGCGACGCAGCTACCGACGCGGTGACCGACACGGGCGCCGTCGAGGCAGGGCCGGCCCAACCGGATGCTGTGGACGTCGTTGTGGCTCCAACCCTCGTCGATGGCGAACAGGGAACTTGGTCTGCGTCCGCCTCGCGCGGCTACGCGACCCAGTCGCGACTGCCGTACCTCAACGGTGGCTTTGGCAGCACGACGGCGGAGTGCGGACTTCAGGGCCAGATCATCAGGGTGACGAATCTGAAGGATTCCGGCCCCGGGTCCTTGCGTGCAGCGGTCGAAACACCGGGAAAGCGAACGGTTGTGTTCGAAGTATCCGGGGTCATCAAGCTGGAAAGCTTCCTGTGGATTGACGAGCCCTTCCTGACGATCGCGGGCCAAACGGCGCCGCCTCCGGGGATTTCGCTCTACCACGAACAGATCAAGGTGCGCGCCAAGGAGGTGTGCATCCAGCACCTTCGCGTGCGTGTCGGTGATCGACAGGCGGATGGCTCACTCCATCCCGCAGGCTCCGGCGATCAAATCGATGGCGTGAGCATTGACAACCCATCTTCCACCGAGCCGATGTCGAACGTCATCCTTGACAACCTGTCCGTGAGTTGGTCGAGCGACGAGGCGGTGCCCATCGGGGGAACGAACGTTTCGGATGTTACTGTTCGCGACCTGCTCGTTGCGGAGCCCCTGAATGACAACTTGCACGAAAAGGGGGCGCACGCCTACTGCCTGCTGTCATCCAGCTACGGTGCCAACCCGAAGCGCATCGCGTTCATCGGGAACGTCGCTGCGCAATGTGTCCGACGGGCCCCGCGGATCGACGAGGGGACCATCGTGGTGGTCAACACGCTGGTGTACAACCCGGGGGTCTACGCCATTCAACTGTTCGGCAACGACCCCAGCAACGACCTGCACACGACCATTGTCGGCAATCTGCTTCGGTTCCCGTCCGACGACGCAAACCTATGGAAAGGGGTGCCCGGCAACATGGGCTTCGTCAAGGCGTTGGTGCAGAACTTCTACGAAGGGGCCCCCAGGGATGTGCGGGTCTACCTGGCGGGCAACAGCTCGGCCAAGGGCCTGCCCGATCACCTCGACGAGGGCGCCTTCGGGGAATCCACCACACCATCGCAGTTGCTTTCTGCTGCAGAGGTGTGGCATCCGTCCATCTTTCCCATCGCCCCGAGCGATGCGGAGGCGGTCATTCTGTCCAATGCCGGGGCGTTTCCGAAGCACCGCGACGAGGTGGACCAGCGCATCGTCGCCGACATCGAGGGCGGCACTGGCACGTTCATCAACTCCCAAGACGAGGTAGGTGGATACCCCCTCTTGGCAGAGAACCATCGAGCCCTGACTCCACCGTCAGACCCCTCCGGAGATGCCAACAACGACGGGGTGAGCAACCTGATCGAGTGGCTGCAAGGTTTCACCGACGCTGTGGAGTAGCCCTGCCGTTTTTGACCTCTGGAAGACCCGACAGCAAGAATTCGAACACGGGATGGGCGATGCGGGCGCAGAGACGGAGCGCGTGGCCTCGCCTTCGGCCTACGGCGCGATCCCGGCCAAGGCTCGTCCGGCATAGCCATCAGGCCGGTCATCATTCTCTGTTCGCATTCCTGTTCGCCGCTCCTCGTTGATGACTGGCATCCGTCCATCGGCTGCGCCGGGCCTCAACCGGTGATTTCGGGGCGCGGCGTCCACGGCGGACCTACGTGCTTGCATCCGGGCCCGATGGCTGGCACGAGTTGCCGGTCATGCTTCGTTGCATTCGCTGGATTCCCCTTGTGCCGGCAGGTTTCCTGATCCTGGCGGGCTGCACGGCGCCGCCGCCCCCCCGCACCGTGTCCCTGCGCGTCCATGGCGCAGCGTCCGACGCCACGGTTCACATCGACGATCTGTACATCGGGGCCTTTTCGATGGTCGAAGCCCGAGGGGTCGCGCTGCCCCCGGGCCAGCACCGCATCACGGTGGAGAAGTCCGGGTACTTCCCGTGGGACAAGCTCCTCGAGGTGAGGGAAGGGGACCCGCTGCTCAAGCTCGACGTGAAGCTGCAGAAGATCCCGGACTGAGCGCACGAGCCCGATCCCAGAAAACCACAGAGGGCGCTGAAAGCACAGAAGGGGCTGGGGCGGAGCTTGGCAGCCCGCGTGAAGCACGGTCGTGACAACTCCGCGCACGAGCGACTCGACACGTCGAGTCGAGCGCTGTGCGCGGCACCGCCGCGCCGTAAGTCATCCGCCGCGCCTGAGTGGCTGCGCAGAATCAAGTGACTCCGTCCCCGATCAAGCCTCCAAGGCTATGTTCCTCAGCCCGACCGGCGCGTGACCCCGCTTCCCCCGCGCTTCCAACCTCCGCACCAACCCCAAAGCCTTCTGTGCCTTCTGTGTCCTCTGTGGTTTCTGGCGGGGTGGAAGGGGGTGCCCGCGCGCCGCAAGTCATCCGCCGCAGTGAGGCCATGGCTTCCATCCCCGCCTCTGGAACAGGCGATGGGCTTGCGCGCTGTTGTGGGCCGGGTCGAACACGGGGCCTCCCCCTAGCTCGTTCCACGTGGCCTCGGAGAACTGGAACAGCCCCGCGTACTTCCCGTTCGGCGACGTCGCCCTGGGGTTGCCCGACGACTCGCAGTGACACACTTGCGCGGCCTTCTCGGGATCGGGCCAGCCGAACTGCGCCTGGTAGCCCGGCGAGCAGAACCCGTTGGACGGCACCGTGGACGGCGCCTGTCGCACGCACCCGGTCCCCGTCCCGAGCGCGAACAGCGCGACCCAGACGAGCGAAGAGCTTCCAAAACGCATGACGTTTCCTACTCACGGCGTCGCTGCCCTGGCCAACTGATGGGACACGGCGCTTGCGGCCCCCCATCGCGGCGGTCCACAATACCCATCCACGACACGAGGACGCACCATGCGAAAAATGAGCTTCCCGACGTTCATCACGGTATCCGCGGTCTCGGCCTTCGCCATGGCGGCGGCTTACGGTTGCGGCTCCAGCGACGATGACGCGAACACCGCAGGGACTGGTGCGGCATCGGGCTCCGGGGGCAGCGGAGGCGGTTCGAGCGGCACGGGAGGTACGTTGAACATCGACAGCGGGATCGGTGGCTCCTCGGCGGCCGAGTCGGGCGTCGGCGGGTCCGGCGGCACCGACCCTCTGACCGGGTGCGGGAGCAACCTCACCGGCATCGTGCGGGACTTCCGGTCCGACCACCCCGACTTCGAGTGCTCCAAGGAAGTCCCCGAGCCCTACACCGACCCCTACGGCAAAGACTGCGGCCCCTGGGACCCCGCCATCGTCGGCGCCATCGGCTCGCTCATCGGCGCCGATCGAAAGCCCGCCTACGCAGGCGGCACGGACACCCCCAGCACCACCGGGGCCTCGCACTTCGACGAGTGGTTCTCCGACGTGCCGGGCACCAACCTCGGGCAGGACTTGCGCCTCGACCTCCTCGCCGTAGGCGGCGGCAACTTCGCCTACGACACCGACCGGTTCTTCCCCATCGACGGGCAACTCTTCGCCGCGGACCCTGACAACCCCGATAAGGACAAGCACCGCGACGACGAGGGCACGGTTCGCAACTTCCACTTCACCTACGAGCTCCACACCACGTTCCGGTACGAGCCCGGGAGCGTCTTCACCTTCCGAGGGGACGACGACGTGTTCGTGTACATCGACGACAAGCTGGTGGTGAACCTGGGGGGCATTCACGTGCCGCTGCAGGGGAGGGTGGACCTGGACGCGAACCGGCTGGAGGTGACGGCGCCGATGGGGTCACCGGACTTGCCACTGGACGGGTCGCTCGGGTTCACGGAGTCGATCGAGGGTGGGGTGGCGGCGAGCCTGCCCCTCGACCTTGCGCAGAGGCAGGAGTACACGCTGGACTTCTTCTTCGCGGAACGGAACACGAGCGGCTCGAACTTCCGCCTCGAGACCAACCTCGTGTTCACCGACTGCGGCGTGGGCGTGCCGAAGTAAGGGGCCGACAACGAAAAGAGTGCCCCAGATGGCAGCGCGGCGCCGTCCCATCGAGGCGCGACGAGGGCGCATGCTGAAGCATGTAACCGAGGAGCAACGAAGAGGGGGCGGATGCGGCGCCAGACAGATGGGGTGCTGTTTTCTTTGGAGGCCCCAAAGCTCTCAGGCAGCAGTGATCAGCCCGCCGGACACCCTGCGAAGCCTGCGTTCCCCGGTGCTCGGGTCCAGCTCGTACCCGTCCTCGCACCGCACGATCACGCAGCGATGCCCCCCGTCGTGGCGCAGCCGAGCGACGAGGTCGCCCAGGTCGGGGTCACTGTCGACCACCCGGCCCGACGTCGGGTGCGCATCCCCTTCGTCGTAGCGGCAGTGGTCCAGGGCAACCCACTGCCCATCGAGGGCGTGCGCGTCCCCCTTCAAGCCCTGAAAGGACTCCCTGGCCAAGGCGACCAGGCGCTGTCCGAGTCGGGAGGGGGCGAGGGCGAAGAGCACGACGGGGGAGAATACAAATCTCGTGCCTTCGCGGAACGACACCCACACAAGCCGTTCTGAAGCACCCCTCGCGGCGCGGCATGATCCTTCGATCACACCAGCGTGGGGGCTGAACCACAGTCCGTGCCGATTCGCCCACCAAGCCCCCGTACGTCAGCCCGGTTCGTCGACAGCAAACGCCACGGCGCGCGCAAACTGCTGTCGGTTGAGCCGGGCCATGTCACGTACGGCACCCTGCGCAGATCAACTTCCCAAGCAACCCAACAGCAGCTCCACCTTCGCCCCGTCGTCTGCCTGCACCTTTGCGCACGAGTCCGGGCAAAGCAGCACCTTCGTCGGACTGGCGGGGTTGTCGTAGTAGAAGCCGTCGCCCACGCAGCTCGCCTCGTCCGCAAACAGGGGAAAGATCTGCGCCGGACTGCCGTCGCCAGGCGTGTACTGCACTTCGACCTTGGCCCAGTCGATGATCCCCGCATCGGACGTGGTCGGCGGCGTGAGAAGCTCGCACGCGACCGCCTTCACGATATTGGTCGCGATGTTGGCGAAGACCGCTGAGTAATCGGTGTCACACACGGGGTGCCGCAACCCGCCCGTCAGGATCGAGAGGTCCTGGTACTGCGGTCCGGTGTTGACCGCCGACCCGCACTTGCTGGTCGTCTTCGGGTCCGTCGGGTTCAGTGGCGCGTTCACCCCTACGATGGAGTGGAAAACATAGTTTCTCTCAGCCGCTGTCCCGAAGTAACCGGCCCCGTTGCCCGTGAGCAGGAACGCGTCGAACTGCGCAGCAGTCACGGTGGACTGATCGTCGGTCACCTCGATGAAGGCCTTGAACGCGTCTGGGCGTAGATTCGCCTTGATCTGGTTCCAATAGGTATCGTTCATGAAAAGCGACCACGAGTTCGTGCTCGCGATCGTCCGGTTGACCTGGAAGAAAATCGGCGGGTTGTTCTCCCCGCAGGTGGCCGAGCCGAGCGGCGGGTCGACGCACAACCGGTAGGTCGACGAGACGGAGCTCGAGCCGTTGGAGAACATGATGACCCGGTAGTCGAGGCCTGCGTTCTGGATGATGGTGGCGAAGTTCCCGTTCACGTTCGCCTTGACCTGGGCGATCTCGTTGCCCATCGAACCCGACTGATCGATGGTCCAGATGATGTCCACCGGGGGCTTCACCGCCTCAGCGGTAACTGCGGCGCAGGCATCGGGCTCCTCCACGTCGGGGGCCTGGTAGTCGAAGGAGACGTCGGGGATGCCGCTGTCCACGGCGCCGCCGGAGCCACCGCTTCCCGCGCTGCCCGCGGCGTTGCCGCTGCCGCCGGTGTTCCCTCCATTCCCCGCGCTTCCCGCACTCCCCGCGGCGTTGCCGCTTCCAGCATCTCCCGCCGCATTGCCGCTGCCACCGGATGCCGACGAGCCACCGCTGCCGCCACCGCCTGTTCCGCCGCTCGCGTTGGACCCGCCGGTGCCAGCACCACTCTCGGTTCCCTCATCTCCCGAGCACGCGGGGACGAGACAAACGACACTTCCGAAAAGAATGACTCCAAGGAGATCCCGACGCATGCCGTGATGATGGCACGTTCGTGCTTCCAGGCGAGCACAAAGTGCCGGCCGCAGCGGCCGCTCCTGGGCCCCGGAATCTTTGACGCCCCACGCACCCCAGCGCACAATCTCCGTGGCCTTCGACCAGAGGGGTGCTTCCGCCCATGGACCGCGAACGTACGCTGCGATCAGCCGAGAAAAACGCCTCCCGCGGCCGCTTCAAGCAAGCCATCGAGGACTACCAGACAGCGCTCGTGCAAACGCCCAGGGACGCCCGCCTGCTGCTCAAGATCGGCGACCTCCACGCGCGCAACAACTCCTACGCCTGGGCCGTCGACACCTATGCCCAGGCCGCCCGCGTGTATACCGACGAAGGGTTCGCCGCCAAGGCCGTCGCCGTCTACAAGCAGATCCTCCAGCTGCTCTCCACCCGCGTTCCCCACCTCGCGGACTTCTACCTCTACGTCTTCCCAACCCTCGCCGGCCTGTACCAGGAACTCCGGCTCTCCGCGGAAGCGGTCGGCACCTACGACGCCTACGCATCCATGCTCGCACGTTCCGGCCGACTGCACGAGGCCGCCGCCATTCTTCGCATCGTCGCCGAGCGGGGAGGGGACAACCCGATCACGCGGCTTCGCCTGGCCGAGGTCCTCCTCGAGGACGGGTGCGAGCAGGAGGCCCTCGAACACTTCCGCACAGCCGCCGACCGGCTCGTGGCCCTCGAACGCACGGACGAAGCCCTGCGCGTCCTGGATCGCACCCACGCTCGCACGCAGGCACCGGATGCCGCCCGCCATGCCGCACGGATCCTGCTGAATCGCGGGCGCACCGCCGACGGGATGCAGGCGCTGGTCCGACTCCAGCAAGCGTTCCAAGCGCAGCCCAAGAACCTCGAGACGTTGGACCTGCTCGCCCAGGCTTTCGAGGTCATCGACCAGAAGGACCGAGCCTTCGAAGTGCGCAAAGAGACGGTCCGTATCGCCAAGGACCAAGGCGCCATGGACACTGCGCGCGCCGTGCTTGCCGTGCTACACGCCGAAGCGCCCCACGACCCGGACGTCGCCGCACTCACCGAGACGATCGCCCCCCCTGCGCCCAAGCCACTTCCCACCTCGGATCCCAGCATTCCCGAGGTGTCCGTCGAGCTCGTCGAAGCCGAGTCTTCCGTCGAGCATCACGCCGTGGCCGTCGAGGGCGACGTGCCCATCATCGAGGAAGCCGGGTCCCGGTCCGTGCTCGACCTCGCCGGCGAGATCGCGGCGCTCGAGAACCGAGCCCGCGCGTTCGTACTGCGCGGTGACTTGCAGAGCGCCATCCACACCGTACGCATCGGTCTCGAGCTCGATCGCGCATCGGAGAATCTTCGTTCCCTGCTCGGGGAGCTTCTCGCGATCAAACCCGCCCCTTCCAGCGTCGGCATTCCAGCGCCAGTGCCGAGTGACGTGCTGCGCGACCTGGCCCAGCCACCCCAAAGCTGCGCCGGCTTGCCTCCGGTCCCCAGCAGCGTGCTGCTGGACTCGGACCTCGTCGGACACACACCTCTCGAGAGCATTCGTGGCTTCCGTGGAGGAGGGGGGATCTCCGAGGCGCTCGAGGAAGCAGAGTTCTTTGTCTCGCGAGGCTTGTTCGAGGACGCCCTCGCCATCCTTCGCGAGCAGATGGTCCGGTCCCCCAACGACCCTGTCCTCGTCGACCGAGCGGACGACATCGAGCAGATGGCCATCGACGCCGAAGCGCAGCCTTCGGTCCTCGGGATTGCCGAGCCGACCGAGCACGCCGCGCGGGTGGCCCTAGGCGGCGACGCCGACTTCCTGCAGGCCGCCCTGGCGGACATGGAGGCTGCCCCTTCCGGCTCGGCGAACGCTGCGGCCGACACCGTCGACGTGGACAGCTTCTTCCTCGCGTTCAAGCAAGGCATCGCCGCGCAGGTAGAGGAGCAGGACAGTCGCATGCACTACGACTTGGGCCTTGCCTACCTCGAGATGGGACAGGTGGACGGGGCGATCGAGGCGTTCCGCAAGGCCGCCAAGGATCCCGCACGTGCGTGCGTGAGCCTGTCCATGATCGCATCGGCGCGGCAGCGTGCGGGCGACCTGGGAGCCGCCTTGGAGGCGTTGCAGGAAGCTGCTGCGGTCGAGAGAAAGTCACGTGCAGAAGAAGCTGCTGTCCACTACGAGATCGCAAGCCTGCACGAAGCCCGGCGAGAACCGGCCTTGGCCGCCAGCCACTTCGAGCACGTAGTGCAGCTTGCGCCGGACTTTCGCGACGCCCGCGCGCGGCTCGAAAGCCTTCGAAGGCACACACCTGCCCTTCGCCCGACGATTGTCGACGAGGAAATCGAACACTTCTTCGACGACCTGATCGCGCCTGACGAGAAGCGCTAGTCCCCGGTCAAGCGCTTCGCGCTGCTTCGGGTCTAGGTTTTTCCAAGGGGGCTTTCGCAAGACTCCCCCGCCGCGCTCACCGCGGATCACAAGCACGTTCTTCGAACAGTGCTTGATTTTGGGCTACTCAGGCCAAGCTACCAGCGCTGGCCGCCGCCACCACCGCCGCTGCCGCCACGACCGCCGCCACCTCCGCCACGGCCGCCGCCACCGCCGCCGCCACGGCGTCCACCACGGCCACCGCCGCCACCGCCCCCGT
>Ga0209575_10000388_pt1 | contig 31183 bp, 20 predicted proteins | sample Medcelwee11metaG_FD_187172 | JGI IMG/M metagenome (GOLD analysis project Ga0209575, IMG submission 187172) | Freshwater pond sediment microbial communities from the University of Edinburgh, under environmental carbon perturbations - Medium... | ecosystem: Environmental > Aquatic > Freshwater >...
TCATCAGGTTCTGCTCGATAACTATTTAAGTAAACATGAAGAACCTGAGGATATTGAATACTATTTCTGTGGCCCTCCTGTTATGAATAGTGCTGTTATTAAAATGCTCGACAACCTCGGAGTTCCGGCTGAAAATATTTCCTTCGACGATTTCGGTATATGAAAAACAGGTTATTACCGGCTTTAATTATTTTAATTACATTTCTGTATTCCTGCACTGAAAAAACAACTTATTCGGGTTTCACTGGATTTGCCCAGGGCACGACATATAATATGGTTGTAGAGAATTCAGGCAATATTGATGTCGCTGTTCTGAAAACTCAGGTTGAGAAAATACTTCATGATTTTGACATGTCACTTTCACTCTATCAGGATTCATCAATATTATCACGGATTAACAGGAATGAAAATGTTCAAGCCGATACATTTTTCACTGAGGTGTTCAGGCTATCGAAAGATATTTCACAATTAACCGGAGGGGCATTCGATGTTACTGTAGGACCTCTTGTTAAAGCCTGGGGTTTCGGACCTGATGAGCATAAAAATTTTTCTGAAACAAAGCGTGACAGCCTTTTAAAGCTTGTCGGTATGGAAAAAGTTGATCTTAGAGATGGAAAAGTTATAAAGGCAGATCCGGGTATCATACTTGATTTCAATGCAATTGCCCAGGGTTACTCTGCCGATGTAATCAGCATGTACTTTGAGGAACTTGGGATTCGCAGTTTTCTTGTTGAAATTGGAGGAGAAGTCAGGGTAATGGGAGACAAAGGAGGAGTAAGGTGGAAGATTGGAATTGACAGGCCATTTGATAACAATATGATGCCAGGTAATGACCTTGAGGCAATAGTAAATCTTAAAGATAAGTCGCTCGCCACATCAGGTAACTATAGAAAATTTTATGTCGAAAACGGGATAAAGTATTCCCATACTATTGATCCAAAGACTGGTTATCCTGCAAAAAATACACTTTTAAGCGCCACTGTAATCGCGTCAGACTGTGCAACAGCCGACGGTGTGGCTACAGCCTGTATGGTAATGGGAAAAGATAAAACAATTGAATTCATGGGTCAGCATACTGAATTTGAAGCTTACCTTATATATTCTGACGAGAGTGGTAATTTTAAAACATGGATGTCAGAAAATCTGAAGAAATATATTTCAGAATCAGATTGACTTCCATCCATACCAAAGAAGGGCTCGAAAGCACCGATTTAGTATTATTAGTCTGCAAATCACAATTTAAGCCTCTTTCAGGTGGCAGTCAGGCTTTAGCGGGACGGGGGCAAAATCCTTGCCCCACAGGTAGAGCATCCCTCAGGATTATCTGTAGGATTACATCCAATATCATTATGCTGGGCGCATTTTATGCCCCTTTTGCGCATTTCCTTATTATGGCTTATATGAGTATCCGGGAATCTTCCCCCGGGTTTTAGAAGTATTCTGATACCCATCCCCGCTCCGGCGACCAGGAGAAACAAAATGCTTATGATCAATAGTTTGAGGAACATCTTAATAATATAATTTCAATAATACATTCAGAGATGAAATTAGCCTTTAAAAGGGCTGGCAACAAAGATAATCATCTATTTTTCAGTTTATATTAAACAACACAGGTCAAATTTTGTTTAGTGTTTACAATTTGGGAGAAAACATCAGACTCATTAATAAATATGAAGAGCGAAAACATACTTTTGGAAAAACAGATTGACAGAAATATTTTCCTGGCTGATTTCCGGTTAGCTAACCTGAGCAGGAATCTCAGTATTATTGGCCGCCGTGAAGTACTTTCAGGCAGAGCAAAGTTTGGGATTTTTGGAGACGGGAAAGAGCTAATTCAGATTGCACTGGCAAAGCAGTTCAAAAATGGAGACTGGAGATCAGGATATTACAGAGATCAGACCTGGATGATGGCTATGGGGCTTTATAATTCACTTGAATTTTTTCATCAGCTCTATGGTAACACCAACAGGGAAATAAATCCGGGAAGCGGAGGACGGGTATTCAATAACCACTTTTCTGTTCCTAATATAAATCCTGACGGAACATGGCGTGACCTTACAAAACAAAAGAACTCCTCTTCGGATATTTCACCTACAGCAGGACAGATGCCAAGGTTGTTGGGTCTTGCTTATGCTTCGAAACTGTTCCGGCAGAATAAAGATCTTCACCGGTTTAATACGCTTTCATTAAAAGGCAATGAAGTAGCCTTCGGGTCAATAGGTGATGCAAGCACTTCTGAGGGACATTTCTGGGAGACTATGAATGCAGCAGGAGTACTCCAGGTTCCTATGGCAATATCTGTTTACGATGATGGCTACGGAATATCTGTCCCCAAAAAATACCAGACTACGAAAGGTAGTATTTCGGATATTCTTAAAGGTTTTGAATCTGAACCCGATCGTCCCGGAATTCGCATTTTCAAAGGTAAAGGCTGGGATTACCCTGGTCTGATTAAGCTTTATGAAGAAGGGATAGCAATCTGCCGTGTAGAACATACACCTGTATTGTTTCATATAGAGGAGGTTACCCAGCCTCTGGGGCATTCAACATCAGGTTCTCACGAACGGTACAAGAGTGAGGAACGGCTGAAATGGGAAGAAGAATTCGATCCTATCAGAAAAATGAGAGAATGGGCTATAGATCAGAAGATTGCGACTCCTGATGAACTTGATAATCTGGCTGCGGAGGCTGAGGAGGAGGCTAAAGAATCACGGAAGCGAAGCTGGGATATGTTCCAGAATCCGATGAAGATTGAACGCGATGCTCTTGTTAAAATTATTGGCGACCGTTCCTGCAAATGCCATGAAGAGTCAAAGGAAGCTTCTGTAGAAATCATCACCGAAGGTCTTACAAAAATACTTTCCCCGATAAGGAAAGATAATTTCATGGCTGCAAGGAAGATTCTCAGAAATGTTTGTGAAACATGTAATAAATCTGATAACCTGAAAGAAGAACTCCATGGATGGCTTAAACGGAACTATGAAGATGCTTCAAAGAGTTATGATTCATTCCTTTATAATGAAACACCAACATCAGTACTTAACGTTAAACCTGTAGCTCCGGTTTATTCGGATAATTCCCCCGAAGTTCCGGGCAGGCAGATATTAAGGGAGAACTACGACAAGCTCTTTACAAAATATCCCCTGTTGGTTACCTTCGGAGAAGATTCAGGTAAAATAGGAGGTGTTAATCAGTCACTTGAGGGATTGCAGAAAAAATTCGGCGAACTGCGCATAACAGATACGGGGATTAGAGAAGCAACAATACTGGGGCAGGGGATAGGTCTTGCACTCAGAGGACTGAGACCAATTGCAGAGATACAATATCTCGATTACCTGATGTATGCACTTCAGCTGTTAAGTGACGATCTTGCAACCACGCATTACAGAACTGCAGGCAGAATGGTTGCTCCTCTTATTATTTCGACAAGGGGTCACAGGCTTGAGGGTATATGGCATTCAGGTTCTCCAATGAGTATGCTTATTAATTCAGTAAGAGGTGTTTATGTATGCGCCCCCAGAGATATGACAAGAGCCGCGGGTTTCTATAATACCCTTCTAGAAGGGAATGACCCGGCAATAGTTATCGAACCACTTAATGGCTATCGGCTCAAAGAAAGAATGCCTGACAATATAGGAGAATACCGTCTGCAGCTGGGAGTGCCTGAAATCCTTCACTCAGGAACCGACCTTACTCTTGTGACATACGGCTCAACTGTAAGAATAGCTGCGGAAGCCGTTAACCAGCTTGAACAACATGGTATTTCTGTTGAACTGATTGATGTCCAAACACTTGTACCTTTTGATTCGGGCGGGATTATTCTCGGATCACTTAAGAAGACAAACAGGATCCTGTTTCTTGATGAAGATGTTCCGGGAGGGACAACTGCATTTATGCTTCAGGAGGTGCTTGAAAAACAGGGTGGCTGGCAATTCCTTGACAGTGCCCCCAGGACACTTGCCGGGAAGGAGCATCGACCAGCTTATACTACCGATGGTGACTATTTTTCCAAACCAAGTGCAGAAGATATATTCGATGCTGTTTACGGGATGATGAAGGAATCAACTCCTGCTAAGTACTGAGCTCACGGATAATACATTTACTCACTCCTGGGTGCGAAAGTGTTTTTTTCAGGGAGTTGGTGTCGTTACTCCTATAATTTTTAGTAATGCTTCCGCAGCCTCTTTTGGGCCGCCAGACTCGTAACCCGGAATTCCAAGCCTGGTTCTCATCTGACCAACAAAAACATTCTTCTTAAAGAAAGAGTCAAAGTATTTCTTTGCAATTTTCTCATGAACCTGTTTATATTCGGGAGGACCAAAGATATTGGCAAAATAAGTATGTACCAGCCCACTGGTTGTAGTAGTCCCTTTGCTCATTACAGCACCACTGCGGAATATTTCAAGGGCCTGTTCAGCAGAACTGAACTTTTCAATTACATGGTGCTCATTATCAATCTCCTCGTAATTGTTGGCATATAAGATATAATCAATTTTGTGTCCTTTGATTATAGTTTCAAACCTTGTCACAGGGAAGACGATCCGTGCATTTACCTGGCTTGGATTCATAATAATTGACCTGTCGAGATGTCCGAATGCATAACCTGGCTGCAGGTCGTCGAGCCTCAGGAATGCACCTATTTCAGTTCCATAGCCTACAGGGTTTCCTTCTTCATCAAGATCGATAGAACCCATATCATCGGCAATAATTGTTAGTTCACGGATATATTTCTCACCCAGTACACGGAATGCTTCAAGTGTTTCTGATTTACCGGCACCGGTATCACCCATCATTAGGATGGTTGCTTCTTTATTTCCCTGCAGAAGTATTTTTACCATTGCACCATGAAATGGCATTTTCCCTTCTTTCATAATTATTGAATTATGAAGGGTAAGTATCATCTTTTTCAGATAGCCGAAATATCCGAACTCTTTTCCTTCAGGCACAGCACCCACGAACATACCATTTAAATCGTCCTCAAAGAATACAGTTGGAAATTCGGCAAGGCCTTCAAGTACACCTCCCGGAGCCCCGTAAATGAAAAGAGCATCAGGTTTCTTTTCGAGGTCTGTATCGCCTGCCAGCTGGAAGAGATTGCATAACGAGAAACCCAGTTCAAAAAAGCTGATATGGAAATAGACCATTATAAGTAGTTTACCAACTTTGGCCGGGTAACATATCCATTCATCTGAACACAATTCTACAAGGTCGAGAGGATTTTTAGCTATCTTTTTAAATTCCCCTGTTCTCTTGTTCATTGGTTGTTGAATAACAAGAGGCGGATAAATCAGCATCTGGCGTATTACCGGAACACAGTTAAGTTTCCTGTATTCTTTGGATGGATAATTAATTTCTACAGGAAGCGAAATAACTGCCATTTCAGCTCCGGCGGGTACCTGCCGGTAAACTGTTGGGTGGCTTCCTGAAATGTTCTCCTGGATATGCCTGTAGACGGTTCTGATAAGGTGAGTCAGATGCTCAATAGTCTCATTGAAAGTGCGATATGGCCTTTTATCGAGGCGGTCATTTTCAGAATCATTTATTATAAAACGGTCGAAATGCCTCCAGTAATCATACAGGTACTCAATAAAATTGTTGAGGAGCGGAAGATCTGTAAGAAATCCCGACGACCTGTCAAAAATGTGAGGTACCACACTACTTTCATATTTGAATAGCAGCGTCAGCGTTTTAACAAGGTCATTAACTGCTGATTCATCAGAATTCCCGCCAGGGAAAATATCCATTAGCGGCGATTTCTTTGTCCTGAGATTACTTAAACAATGATCCAGTACAATTCTGAACTTTTCACTTGCCAGCATCTCTTCGGCAGTTTCACACATTCTCTCACGGTTGTTCAGGACAACCTTATTCCCGATAATTCTTAATGTACTCTTTTGCATTACTTATTTAACAATCCGGGCTAAAAATATGACAATATTCAATTGATTTTATGAATTTGCTTAAATTTTTATCGTTTTTTTATTTTTCTATCAAATGACAGAGTATTGAACATATGAAGTGCCCGTTTGTTAAAAATGTGTAAATTGGCACATCATTATATCTCATGGAACCTGAACTGGATCTTTTTACTATTCTGCCTGAAGACAAAATTCCGGAAAAAGGGAAGATTCTTATCTCTGAACCTTTTCTACCGGATACATTCTTTAACAGAACCATCGTGTATCTTGCTGATCATACCAGTGAAGGCTCAGTGGGGTTTATTTTAAATAAGAAACTCGAAATTAAGGTATGTGATGCTATTTCCGGCTTTGAAAAATGGGAGGAGTATCTCAGTATGGGAGGGCCTGTTGCGCCGGATACACTTCATTACCTTCATAAGTTTGGTGATCAGATTCCCAGGAGTGTATGGGTTGATGAAAATATTTTCTGGGGAGGTGATATAGATTATATAAAGGATCTGATTAAAAACGGCAATATTTTAAAATCCCAGATCAGGTTCTTCCTGGGTTATTCGGGTTGGACTGCAGGTCAGCTTGAACGCGAGCTTAATGAAAATTCCTGGGTCATTGCAAAAGTTAAAACTGATATTATTCTGAATAATCCTGTCGAAAATACCTGGAAAAGAGTTCTGAGGGGTCTTAACAATAAATACCGCATGTGGGCTGATTTTCCTGAATCACCGGATATGAACTAATAATGCATCTTAAAAATAAAATCTTTAAACAGACCGGCAGGTAAATTTAATTCCTGGTTTTTTAGCTCACTTTCAATCTTAATAAGCAATTAATATTTTTTGATAAATCCGTTTTATACAAATCAAAAATATGTATTATTATGGATGCATAAGTTTGCATTGATGGTATTGATTGAAAATGGTTATTTTTAACCACTGATCCATAAGAAATTGAGGATTAAAAGATTATTAATTCAATGAACCATATAAAAAATATTATGAAGAGATATTTTTATAAAACACTCTTACTGATAATTATATTTATCAGTCCGGTACACTGTTTCGCCAGGACTCCGGATGTAATTCCCGGAGTCACAATTTCGATAAAATCCCCAATGGCACCTCCTTCATGGGCTTTGCTGGAGAGGGAGTTGTTGAAGGCAAATGCAAATGCCTGTAAAGAGTTCTTTGATAAATACTTCGACGAGCGCGGGTATCTGAATTGTGTGGTACGATGGGGAGCCGATGATGGTCCTGATGATGCTATTGAAAATGTAGCTGATTGGCCAATTCTCCATGCTCTGGGGGCATCGGACGATATTCTGCACTTATACAAGAAGGCCTGGGAAGGGCACCTGCGGCAGTATACGGAGGCGAAAACTGTGGATGTACCGTTCGCTAGGGATGGTATGTACTATAAAGAATTTCCAGTAATGATGGACTGGATGCACAACGGGGAAGGTCTTCGCGTGTTTAACCTGCAGGGGCTCTCTGATCCCAATGATATCCGCTACGGCCAGCGATTAAGGCGCTATGCCGGCTTCTATATGAATGAGGACCCGCAAGCCCAGAACTATGACCCTGAGCACAAGATCATTCGCAGCATGTTCAACGGAAGCCGTGGTCCGCTCATGCGTAAGGCTACAGGTCTCGATTGGGCAGGTGACCCCATTGAGGTGGCTGACCGTTTTGATCTTGGACATGGTGAGCGGAAATACTCGGAGATGGTAGAACACTTTAAAGATTACACCGATATAATTGGAGATCATCCGCAGAATATGGATGCCACAACCCTGGCAGCCAATGCTTTTATGCTGACCGGAGAGCCGAAATACAAGAGATGGTTGCTGGAATACGTAGATGCCTGGGTGGAACGTATACAGGCGAACAATGGTATCATTCCCAGTAATATCGGATTAGATGGAACTATTGGGGGTGGCGCCAAAGGTAAGTGGTATGGTGGAGTTTATGGATGGGGATTCACTGTCAAGGTGCCACAGACCGGAGTACTTGCCGACCGAAGTCGTGTAGAGCGTGGCCTCATGGGATTCACCAATGCATTCCTGCTAACAGGCGATCGTCGTTATATTGACGCATGGACTGGCATGATAGACAAAGTGAATGCAAACAGTCGCCAGGTCGACGGCAAGACCCTCTATCCACATATGTATGGTGATAACGGATGGTACTCTTACACCGGGAATCCCTGGTCGGCAGGTGCACTGGACTGCTATTTCTTTACATGCGACCCCATGGATCGAGCCCGCTTGCCAAAAAATGAATGGATTGAATTCCTGGAAGGCAAGAATCCCAACTATCCGGAACAGGCTATGCGAAGGGACTTTTCCACTATCCGTAGAAAAATAGAGGCCATGCGCAAGGATAAAACTACTCCTGATACACGTCTCGCTGACGAACCCATGCAATTCAACCCGGCGACAGTCGGTACACTCAATCAACTCATGATGGCAGGCCTGGATCCGGGTAGGGGTGGTGCTCCTTTATACTGCCGTCTGCGTTACTTCGATCCAATAAACCGACGGGCTGGTATTCCGGAGGATGTCGCTGCCCTGATCGATGAAATGACCGATGACCATATCGTAGTGACACTGGTTAATCTGGATCAGATTCAACCCCGGGAAGTAGTTGTCCAGACTGGAGCCTATGCCGAACACCAATGCCTCTACGTCGAAACCGGCGGCCAGAAAATCACAGTCGATAACTCCTGTTTCACAATACGCCTGGCACCAGGTGCCGGCAACAGGATGATAATTTATACCAGGCGCTATGTCAATACACCCACTTTAATCTTTCCATGGGACCGTATTACGGTGGTTGAAATCAAATAAGAGATTGCCATTGATGTCAGTTACACTTCCTGATAAAAGTGTAATCTGCTTTCAGGGTTAAAGATGCAGGATCTTAAATACCAGCTCCTTCAGCAAATCACCAGGTTCGCTGCTCAGATCACCAAATCCTTTGGATTTCATGTCATATACCCGTAAGAGGCTGATTATCTGAACTACTTTTGAAACGTTGTATTTTGATGCAGCAACCTCATAATCCTTAACAAAATATGGATTCACTTTGAGAACTGAAGCGATATTATTTTTGGACTTATCTGTAAGGTAATGATATGTAAGTATCTTACTGTAGTAGCTGAATAAAGAAGCAATAGAAAGTGTAATAGGATTATCTTTTGGATTGGCAGCAAAATACTGAACTATCATATTTGCCTTCAGGATGTTTTTCTCTCCGATGGCTTTCTGGAGTTCAAAATTGTTATAATCCTTGCTGATACCAATATTTTTTTCAATCAGGGTTGTCGTGATCACTGGCTTTCCCGGAGGCAATGTGATGATGAGTTTATTAAGTTCATTGGCTATTTTGTGAAGGTCTGTTCCAAGAAATTCTGTAAGCATGGCGCTTGCACTAGGGTCAACTTTTATTCCCTTCGTCATCAGGAATCTTTCTATCCATGCTGGAACCTGGTAATCCCTTAGTCTGGCCGATTCAAAATAGACAGCATGTTGCTCAAGAGCCTTAAGAAACTTTGTTCTTTTATCAAGAACCTTGTATTTATAATTGATGACCAGAATAGTTGAAGAGAGTGGCTTTTCAACGTATAAAATAAGATCTTCGATCTTCTTTAGAGATTGCGCTTCCTTGATAATCACAACCTGGTGGCTCGACATCATCGGAAACCTTCGCGAGGTCTCAATAATTGACTGTACATTAACATCCTCCCCGTAGAAAACAACCTGATTGAAAGATCTTTCGGCTTCCTGCAGTACATTCTCTTCAATATAATCAGTAATCAGATCTATATAATAAGGCTCCTCTCCTGCAAGAAAATAGAGAGGCTTGAAAATCCTTTTTTTAAGATCGGAGATTATCTCTTCGTAGGTGGCTGGCATTTTAAAATCTGAGGTGTTTTACTGAGATACGGTTATCCTTAATCTCACGCAATGCATCTATTCCAATTTTTAGATGCATTTCGACATATTTATTGGTCACTTTCTTATCACTGGCTTCCGTTTTGATGCCCGTAGATATCATGGGCTGATCGGAAACTAAAAGCAGGGCTCCCGTTGGTATTTCATTGGAAAATCCAACAGTAAAAATTGTTGCTGTCTCCATATCAATTGCCATAGCCCGGGTCTTTACAAGGTACTTTTTAAATCTATCATCGTATTCCCAAACCCTTCTGTTTGTTGTATATACAGTACCTGTATAGTACTCTTTATCGTGTCTTGTAATTGCAGCGGAAATAGCACTTTGCAGCTGAAATGCTGGAAGGGCCGGAACCTCCTGGGGAAGATAGTCATTAGAAGTTCCATCGCTTCTTATTGCAGCAATAGGAAGAATTAAGTCACCAAGCTTATTTTTCTTTTTAAGCCCCCCACATTTCCCAAGAAACAAAACAGCCTCGGGAGTTACGGCACTTACCAGGTCCATGGCTGTTGCAGCGTTAGGACTTCCCATCCCGAAGTTAATGATAGTAATCCCTTCAGCAGTTGCATTTGGCATGTTTTTGTCCCTTCCTTCTACCTGAACATTATGCCACTTGGCAAAAAGCTCGACATAATATAGGTAGTTGGTCATCAGAAAATATTTACCGAAACTATCGATTGATTTGCCTGTATATCTGGGGAGCCAGTTATTAACAATTTCTTCTTTGGTTTTCATAAATTTAGTCAGTAAGATTTATGTTAATATATTTGTAATTGTTTTAGTCCTGTTCTTCCTTAGTGTGCCTTAGTGATGCACTTTGAATGCCTTCGTGGTAAAATTTATTTAACCACAAAGGGGCACAAAGGTTTTCACAAAGTAACCCAAAGGAGGAATTAGTATATTATAATTATTTCTGCCTCAAAAGTACAAAACAAAGTTGAAACAGTTAAATCTACCTGAATATTCATTCCGGATCACAGGAAAAGAGGGCAACCAGATGATCCTCGATCCGGTAAGGAAGAAATTTGTGAAACTCACTCCTGAGGAATGGGTCAGGCAGAATTTTATTCAATACCTTATTAATGAGGGAAAATACCCACCCGGACTGATTGCTGTTGAAATAATGTCGCCATACAATAAACTTAAGAAAAGAGTTGATATACTTATACATGACAGGCTGGGTAAGCCGGTGATGATTGTCGAATGCAAAGAACCAGGAAAAGAGATTGATGATAAGGTTTTTGACCAGATAGTTTGTTATAATATGGGATTCAGGGTACCTTATATTATTGTAACCAACGGTATGGTTCACTATGCATGCAAGGTTGATCATGATCAGAATAAATACGAATTTTTGCTTGTGATACCGCTTTATGAAGATCTTTTAAAATGAGAACGACATGATCTGTGTAACCTGTGCAATTATAAGGAATGAAGAAAATGAAGTGCTGGTTGTTCAGCGCGGAGAGAAAAGCGACCATCCATTTAAGTGGGAATTCCCTGGCGGAAAAGTTGATGATGGAGAAACTGAAGAGGAGTCTGTCATTCGTGAGATCAGGGAGGAATTATCAATTGATATTGTAATATGCAACAGGTTGGAAGGGGTGGAGTACGATTATGGGAAAAAACAAATTCACCTTATTCCGTTTATCTGTGACACACTTGAAGATTTGCCGCTTCTGTCGGAGCATACAGCTTTCAGATGGCTTGCTCCCTCTGACCTCATGAGTATTGATTTTTGTGAAGCCGACATAATTGTTGCTCAAAATTACCTTCAGTCTGAGGGTAAACCTGATGATGGGGAAACGGATTTCGCCGGAACCGAACAGAATGAAGCAATTGATGAAGAGCTGAAAGAGATGGTAAATAATACTATGGGAGCAAAGGAAGTGGAATGGATTGCAACATCAGCTATTGAAAATCCTGCTATTTTCAGAAAACTTTTTGACTACTCATTTTCCGCAGATAAGAAGCTTGCTTTCCATTCTTCATGGGCACTTACCAAAGTATGCGACAAATATCCTGAGACCATATATCCTTATATTCACGGAATTATTGAAAGACTGGATAGTCTCGATAATGAGAGTGCTCAGCGGTCTTTTCTGAGAATATTATCATTGTCTGATATTGGGCGGGTTTCAACAAAACATCAGGGGATACTCGCAGACCATTGCTTCACAGCTTTAAAATCGGGTTATTCTGCAATTGCCATTAAAGCCTATGCAATGGAAATACTATATAAGCTGGCAATATTGTACCCCGAACTGGCAAATGAACTTTCTGCTACAATAAACATACTTGAAGGTGAAGGATCTGCCGGGATAAAAGCCAGAGGCTGGATAATACTGAAAAAACTGGCAGAGATCACTTCAGCCCAAGGACCCAGTCACTCATAAACTTCAGTACTTCAGGCGAAAAGGTTTCTTCAATTTCACCATATTCTGCCGGTAATCCTTTTTTACAATGCTGAAAAAGATGGTTCAATCCGGGGAATATTTTTGTTGTTACTGAATCGTTCCCTCCTGATTTAAGTGCCTTTTTTATAGCAGGAAGGTTCACCTCTGCAGCAACCTGCAAATCCATTTCCCCATTTATTGCCAGGACAGGGCACTTGACTTTTTTCCAGAAATCAGCAGGATTCACTGCAAGAAAATATCTGAACCAGGGACTTGCTATTGTAGCGACAGAACTCTGTAATTGTTTTATGGCGGTTTCTTTCACTTCGGCTGAACTTGTGTCTTTATCAATCTCTTTTTTGAAAATGGCTATCATCTTTTCTTCTGCTTTTTTATTGTCTTTAACTTTGTTTACGACTGCAAAAAGCTTCCTGTTTAGTGCAATCCCTTTTTCCAACTCCTTTACATTGGCACCTGATGCTTTTCCGATATCATAGTTTTGCCTGTGAAGTATCTCTTCCCCTTTTACTCCGGGCCCGGCCATCGATATTATAAATGCTATACCCTGATCAGCTGATGCGACTATTGGTGCAATCAAACCTCCTTCGCTATGGCCTGCCAGTCCTATAAATTCAGGATTGATCTTCCTGCACGTCTTTAAATAATTATAGGCCGCTTCAGCATCTGTTGCAAGGTCAGCTGATGTTGCAGTGGAATAACTACCCTGCGATTTTCCTGTGCCCCTGTCGTCGTACCTGAGAACTGCTATCCCGTTACGGCTGAAATAATCGGCAATAATCAGAAACGGCCTATGCCCGAGCAATTCTTCATTTCTGTTCTGAGGACCAGATCCGGTTATCAGAATCACAACCGGGAATGGACCTTCACCATTTGGAATAGTAAGTGTTCCAGAAAGCTTAATATTGAAATTATCATTTGTAATTATAACATCCTCAGATGTATATGGAAATGGAGGCTTCGGATCCTGTGGTCTGTTAAGAGCAAATATCGTCTTATCCTTAAGCCGGTTAAGGTTCAGGCTAACGCTTCTTCCTGCCTGCTCCCATGTTCCTTCGAACAAGGTGTCATTTTTTAATGTTCCCTTATATTCTCCAAGCAAAAGAGGTGCCTTTATATTGATAATTTTTCCATCGTAACTTACCGGACCTATTTTTATATTTTTCGCACCCTGGTCGGGACTGTCAAGAGTGGCTGCCAGTGAATCATTTTCAATAACAGAAAGATTAAAGATTATTCTCAGGGAAATTCCGCCTGCCGGGATTTTTCCAATCCAGGAACCACTAATTGATTTATTATCACTATTATTCTGGGCTGGAATAATCTGCAGCACCAGGATGAGCAAAGAAAAAAGAATTGTAATTTTTTTCATATCAGATAAATTGTTGTACAAAAATATATTTTTAAGGATAATAATACGAGTTTTAACTCTATTGACTTTTCAACTTTTCAGAGTCTCAGCTTCTCAACTTCTTTTTTGTATTTTTGCAGTTCAATAAAAAAATCAAAATGCGGATAGTAGATACAAAAGGACAGGCATGTCCGGCTCCGATAATTGCAACAAAAAAAGCATTAAGGGAGGCAAATATGGGAGAGACATTCATTGTACTTACTGATAATCAGACATCTTTGAATAACCTTAATCGTTTTCTGAAAGATAATAAGGCACCGTTTTCGGTTAATGAAGAAGGAGGCGTCTGGACTATTTCAATTACAAAGGTTAATGTTGAGGAAGTTAAGTCGGCAGCAGAAGAGTATTGTACAACAGAGATTCCTCACTTCTCAAAGGGTGATTTTATAATAGTATTTTCTTCTGATAAGATGGGAGAGGGTGATGATGAACTAGGACACCTTCTGATGACAAATTTTATCAAAGCTTTGAAGGATCTGGATGTTCTTCCTCAAAAAATGGTTTTTTATAATAGCGGAGTCAAACTCGGAGCTGATGACTCTCCGGTAGCCAGTCATCTGAAAGCAATTGAGAAAATGGGTGTTGAACTCTTTCTTTGTGCGACATGTGCGAAATATTATTCAATTGATGATAAGATACATGTAGGATCAATGAGCAACATGTTTGAAATAACCCAGTTAATGGCCTCTTCCGGTAATATCATAAAACCCTGAGCATAAATAAAATGTAATTATGAAGGTAGATCTTCTTCAGATGGTTGAAGCAGGCGGTTGTTCTGCAAAGATATCTCCAAAACAGCTTGAAGAGATACTTAAGTATCTGCCATTACCTGAGGATCCGAATATTCTTGTTGATATTGATACTCACGATGATGCAGGTGTATATAAAGTAAACGATGATCTTGCACTTGTTCTTACAACTGATTTTTTCCCGCCTGTTTGCAGCGATCCCTATGAGTTCGGACAGATAGCCGCAGCAAATTCAATCAGCGATGTTTATGCAATGGGAGGGACCCCTGTAGTCGCCCTGAATATTATGATGTTTCCTGCTTCAAAACTTCCGATGGAGGCTTATGCGGCTATTCTTAAAGGTGGGTATGATATGGCTTCTGAAGCCGGGTTAAGGATTATTGGCGGGCATACAATTGATGATACACCTCCAAAATACGGATTGGCAGTTGTCGGATACATTCATCCGGATAAAATTATAACCAATTCAGGTGCCAGACCTGGTGACTCAATCATTCTTTCAAAACCTGTAGGTACTGGTGTTATACTTGCCGGGCAAAGACTGAAGATGGCTGATGAAAGTGATGTAACTGAGGCATTAAAACAGATGAAGCTTCTTAACAAATCAGGAGCTGAAGTAATGAAGAAATATAATATAAAGGGGGCAACCGATATTACCGGTTTTGGTCTTGCAGGACATATTATTAAGATGGCGAAAGCGAGTAATGTCTCTATTAAGTTGAATATGAAACAGGTACCTCTTATTGGTAATACTTACAGAATAATTGATGAGGGTTGTATTCCGGGAGCTTCATTCAGGAACCTCGATTTCGCTGAGAAGGATACTTTTTTTTCAGAAGACCTTGATTATAATCTGAAGATGATCGCTTTTGATGCCCAGACATCAGGTGGGTTATTAATGTGCGTCCCGGAAAAATCAGTTGAGATTGTAATTTCTGAACTTTATGCTGCCGGATTAACAGCATCTGCGGTTATTGGAAATGTAAAAGAGAAGGAAGACAAATTTCTGTACATTGAGAATTGATTGTATAGGGTTCAGGTTATTTTGGAAGGGAGAAGAGAAACTCAGTCCCTCCACCGGTTCTATTGCGGGCAGTGATTTCACCTTTATGAAGAAGAACTGCATTTTTAACTATTGACAGACCCAGTCCTGTCCCTCCGCTTTTCCTTGACCTGCCGGAATCTATGCGATAAAAGCGTTCAAAAACACGACCTATATGTTCTTCGGGAATACCGATTCCATTATCGGAAAATGAAAAATAATAATATTTTTTATCTTCATTATATACTAATATTCTGATAGTGGTATTTTCTCCGGCGTAGTTTATTGCATTTTCCATGAAGTTCTGAAAGATTGATAAGATCAGAGACTTATTACCTTTAACAATGACATTATCTTCGATTTCAATTTCAACTTTCATCATCCTCGTCTGAATCGCAGATTTGAAATTCTCTCTGACCTCTCTGATGATCTTTTTTATTTTAATTTTCTCAGGAAGGTAGGAGGAACCTGCTTCCTCGATTTTATTCAGAACAGAAATGTCGTTTATAAGTCCAGTTAATCTGTCTGTCTGAGCTAAAGTCTTCTCCAGAAAATATTTCTGCTTTTTCTTATCGATATCAGGGTCGTTGAGAAGAGTCTCAATATATCCCCTTACTGAGGATACAGGTGTTTTAAGTTCATGTGCTATATTTGAGGTCATCTGCTGCTTGATAAGTTTGTTTTTACCAATTTTTGTAATATCACTCAGTATAATTTCGAAACTTTTATCGTGGAAAATAGCGCATTGAACCCTGAAAAACCTTCCGTCTTTTACTATCTGGTATTCGAATTTGGGAAGATCACGTAAAGCGGGTTCAACTTCCTGGTGGGTTTCAATAAAATCAGATATTTCAATAAATTCGGGAATTTCGAAAAAGTTAGAGGAAAAGATTTTAAGGTCACCTGAAATCATATTCATAAGTTGTATGAAATGGTCATTATTAAATATGATTGATTTCTCCGGTGAAAAAAAAGCTACTCCTTCATTAAGTGCATTAAGATGGTTAAATAGTTTCTCCTTTTCAATAGCAAGATCGTTTTTAGCTGAAAGCAGGTTATTATATATTTCCAGTATTTCGGCTCCGATAATCCCAAGTTCATTCTTCGGGAATTCAGAAATAAAAGGTTTATCATTTCTTAAGCTTACTGCAAAATCTTTCAGTCTTGTTACTGATTCTCCGAATCTGTTGGTAACAAAGAACAAAACAATTCCTATTATAATAAAGCAAAAAAGTAAAATAAAAAGGAACCTGAAATTTGCCTTAAGGAAGTTTGCCACATTAACATCATAGATCAATGCGGTCCTGATAAAGTATTTTGAGTAAAATTTTGAGAAATAGTAATATTCCTGACCTGTTGTCCCCGATTTTCTTACTGCTGTTCCATGGTCATATATACGCGATTCGATTACTTCAGGTCTTGATTTATGATTTTCCATTTTTCCATACTCATGAACGAAACTGTCGTACAGTACATTACCGCTGGTATCAATAATGGAGATCCGGAGATTCGGGTGTGGGAGAAGCCTGTTCAGGGAATCTATTTTATGGTAATCACCGGAATTGTATAATGAATTAATAGTTATATAGTTGTCAACAATCCGGGTGATATTGTACAATTCATCGTTAAGAGTGGAGATCCTATATTCTTTTTCTCTTTTATACAGATAAGTAATAATAAGAAGTGCTACAACCAGGAAGATTGCAGAATAGAAAAAAAGCAGGTTATTCCGGAATTTATTTCTTGCAAACATTTAAAAGATGCTAATATCAGAATTCAAAATAGTAACCATATCCCGATTTATTTTTAAGATTCTGACCATATTTCCCCAGTTTGGTCCTTAACCGGGTGATATTGACATCGACGGTTCTGTCGGTTACAATTACTTCGTTACCCCATACTTTCAGCAGAATGTCTTCTCTTGAATATACTTTTACCTGGTTTTCCAGGAGAAGCTTTAGTATTTCATATTCCTTCCTTGTAAGTTCAATTTTTTCATCATTTATCAGCAATCTTTTCTTAACGGTATCCAGTTCGATCTCATTGAATTTTAATATAGTATGAAGCTTGCCTTTTTCTTTTTGTGCTCTTTTCAGAACAGCTTTAACTCTTGCTGTTAATTCATTAACAGAGAATGGTTTGGCAATATAATCATCGGCGCCAAGGCTGAAGCCGGTAAGTATATCGTTTTCTGTATCCTTTGCAGTCAGAAAAATTATCGGTACGGAAAGTTCCAGTTCATTCCTTAGTTTATCTGCAAATTTGAATCCCGACATCGGCCCCATCATCACATCCAGGAGGATAAGGTCAAAACTGGTAACAGATCTTTTAATTGCCTCCTCTGCAGAATGTGCAACTTCAGTTATATAACCTGCATTCGCAAGATTATACTGAAGTATTTCACAAAGATCCTCTTCATCGTCAACAATGAGGATCTTTATATTTTTTGGGTCCATAACAATCAGATTATTTGAATAATAGTTCCCTTCTTATATCACCTGCAAAGGTATAAGCAAAATATGAAAATCCATGTTACAATATTATTACAAATTAATAATATGATGTAACATAAATGTAATTAAACCTTATTCATTCCTTAACTGATTTATAACAACTAAGCCTCACTTTTGTCTCAAATAAAATCAGTGAAAATCAGACAAAAAATTTTAATCTAAAAGAAGAATTATGAAGAAGATCTTATCTTATGTTTTATTTGCAGTTCTGGTAGTTGTATCAGGATGTAAAAAGGAATATGCAATTCCTGCAGTATCTGCTCCGGCCAATGAAAATGTCGAAGTAGGTTCTACAGTTGATTTAGCTTTCGATTTTACTGCTGAGGGTGGGTATGGCTCATCATCATTGGTTGCAACAAACGGAACAGCTGTTATAAAAACTAACGCTGCTGCCGGTGAAACAGCAGGATCAATTATAATAACTTTTACAGCAGGCACTGCAGCCGGAGCCGGTTCAGTTGTTCTTACACTTACTGACGGTGAAGGTCAGACAGGTACAGCCACTGCAGTTTTAGATGTTAAGATGGTACCCACCATTTCTGTAACTGAGAATATCTCAGCAAATACCACTTGGGAAACCGGCAAAATTTATGTTCTTGAAGGCCGTATAACAGTTCTGTCAGGCAGTACCCTGACTATTCAGCCAGGCGTAATTGTAAAAGGAAGAGAAGGTTCAGCTTCAAATGCTACAGCTCTTATGATTGCCCGTGGTGGTAAATTAGATGCTCAGGGTACAGCTGATTCTCCTATTATTTTTACTTCGGTTGCTGACGAGATACTTCCCGGTGAAATTGCCAGTCCGAACCTTGAGCCTACAATAAACGGCTTGTGGGGTGGCTTATTAGTTCTTGGTAATGCTCCTATTTCTGCTTCTGCAAGTGTTAAGCAGATTGAAGGCATCCCTGTATCAGACCTTAATGGCCAGTATGGAGGAACCGATCCGCTTGATAATTCAGGTATTATAAAATATGTTTCAATACGTCATGGTGGTGCCAATATTGGTGAAGGCAACGAAATAAATGGCTTAACACTCGGTGGTGTTGGTTCAGGCACTGTTGTTGAGAATATCGAAATTATTGCTAACCAGGACGATGGTATTGAATGGTTTGGCGGAACTGTTAATGTAAAAAATGTTATTTTCTGGAATGCCGGAGATGATGCAGTCGATACAGACCAGTCATGGGGCGGTACACTTGATAACTTCGTTGTAATTAATCCTTTTGACGAGTGTTTTGAACTTGATGGCCCTGAAGGAACAATGATAGCAACTCACACACTTAAAAATGGGTCGGTGAAAGCAATGAATGCAGAAGGCCTGGCTGACCTGGATGATAATACTCCTGTTGTCATGGACGGAATCTATTTCTTTGCAATAAAAGCTGGTCAGGACTTTGATGATATGCCAGTGCCTGCATCAGGTGGGTTGCTAACATCTTCTAATCTCCAGGCTACAATACCAGCAGGAACAGCATTAAGTGATTTCTTTAAGGAAGGAACCGATGCTTTTGTAACATCTGTTACAACACCAACAGTTGGTGCAACAGTTTCAGTGTTCAGCACATGGTCATGGGCTTCAACATCGGGTGCATTAACTGGTTTTTAGTAACAGTTTAGAGTTTAATAATATTTTACAAAACTCGCAGGTTTTTGAACCTGCGAGTTTTGGTATTAAATTAATTAATAACAATTAATAATCAATTATGCGTACATTAAAATTAATACTCACGTTCTTTTTTCTTTTATTTTTAACTCAGGTATATTCACAGAAAGGTACCATAAGAGGCACAGTATATGACGAAGCGCTGGGTGGCGGATTTATGGGAGTTACTGTGGTTGCTGAAGGAACTACGGCAGGAGCTGTAACTGATCTCGATGGAAAATTCAACTTGTCTCTTGCCCCAGGAACATATAATCTGAAGTTCTCCTTTGTATCGTACGAAACACTTATAATCAGCGGTGTTAAAGTCTCTGATGGTACAGTGACTCTTCTCGATGATCTGAAACTAAAATCTGCAACGATTGGTCTTTCTGAAGTTACTGTCACAGCAAACATGTTACGTAATACCGAAAGCGCTATTCTAAGTATAAGAATGAAATCTCCGGATGTCATCGATGGCATTTCTGCAGTTAACTTCAGAAAAATGGGAGATTCTGATGCTGCTTCCTCAATGAAACGCGTTCCGGGGGTATCAGTCGATGGAGGAAAGTATGTTTATGTACGCGGACTTGGTGACAGATATACAAAAACTATTTTAAACGGGGTAGACCTGCCGGGGCTTGATCCGGACCGGAATACCCTTCAGATGGACATTTTTCCAACCAGTATAATTGATAATATTATAGTACATAAATCGTTCAGCGCAGAATTACCGGCAGATTTTACCGGAGGAATTATTGACATTGGAATTAAGGATTTCCCGGAACAGAAGAAAGGTAATTTCTCCGTCAGCACTGGTTACAATCCTGATTTCCATTTTAAAAGTGATTACCTGACATACGAGGGTGGAAAAACCGATTTTCTTGGTTTTGATGATGGAACAAGAAAAATACCTGCTACTTCAAATCTTCCTTTCTTTACCGATGTGGTTGGAAAACCATTAACCAGCGAACCAAGTTTACGGTACAGAGAAATTCTTGAAAGCTTCAACCCATCCATGTCGGCCATTAAACAAAATAGTTTCATGGACTATGGATTTGGTGCATCACTGGGAAATCAGGTTGCACTAAAAAGAGTGACAATTGGATATAATTTCGGATTATCATATAAAAATAATACCGAATTATACAAAAATGCTGAATACGGAAGGTATGGTCTTTCAAGCGACCCTGATAAGAACGAATTGGAGGTGCGTGAATTTCAAATAGGTGACTATGGCACTAGCAGTGTTTTACTGAGCGGTCTTGCCGGTTTTGCTTTGAAAACGGCTAACTCAAAATTTCGCATTAACCTTATTCACCTTCAGAATGGAGAATCAAAGGCTGGTATATTTCATTATATAAGTTCTGACCAGGGTAGCAATTTTGAAGGCATTCAGCACAACCTTGAGTATAATCAACGGTCGCTCACCAACATTCTGTTAGATGGCAAGCATTCCATTAAGGGTTCGGATTGGAATATTATCTGGAAGTTATCACCGACTATTTCGAAAATAAGTGACCCTGATGTCCGCTTTGTAAGGTATGTTGTTGAAAATGGAAACTATTATGTTAATACTGAATCGGGTTTTCCCGAAAGAATATGGCGTGATTTATCTGAAATAAACATGGTTGGTTTGTTCCATGTAACAAAAGAATATAATTTCAGAGGCGAAAAGGCTAAACTGAATTTTGGCGGATCCTATACCTATAAAGAACGCAACTTCATGATACGTAAATTCTCAATGAACGTTCGCAATGTGCCACTGACAGGAAATCCAGATGAACTTTTCAGACCTGAAAATCTCTGGCCCTTAAATGGTACTTTAACCACCAGCGGCACAACATATGAAGCGAGTTTTATCCCTGCAAATCCTAACCAGTTTAATGCAAATTCCAGCAATTTGGCAGTATACGTATCAACCGAACTCAGCCTTTTTAAATATTTAAGGACCATAATAGGAGTCCGTGTTGAAAATTTTGTCCAGCATTATACTGGTCAGGATCAACTGGGAATCAATGTTTTAAATAATGATAAGGTTCTTGATAATCTCGATTTCTTTCCGTCAGTTAACTTAATATACAACATGTCGGAAAAACAAAATTTACGGTTTTCATATGCCAAGACTATTGCCCGTCCATCATTTAAAGAATTATCTTATGCTGAGATTTCTGACCCAATTAGTAACCGTACCTTTATTGGCGGCTTGTTCCGTGATGCCAACGATGTTCTGGGCGTAGAATACTGGGATGGCAAACTGGTAAGTTCTTATATTCATAATTTTGATCTTCGCTGGGAATTGTTCCAATCAAACGGACAAATGGTTTCATTAAGTGGATTTTACAAGAATTTTAAGAACCCAATAGAGATTGTGCAATATGCCACCACTCAGAAGGGGTCATTCCAGCCCAGGAATGTAGGCGATGGCAAGGTATTGGGACTTGAAGTCGAGTTACGCCAGAGTCTGGTTCTTATCGGAGAATTCCTTAAAGACTTTAGTGTCACTTCCAATTTTTCAGTAACCAGGTCAAGTATTGAATTAAGCCTGACTGAGTATACCTCAAGAGTTGAAAATGCACGTACAAATCAGTCTATTGATAAATACCGTGAAATGGCCGGGCAAGCTCCATATATAATAAACAGTGGATTTTCATATAACGGAGGGGAAAATGGATTCTGGAAAGGTTTTGAAGCCGGACTCTATTATAATGTTCAGGGTACTACCCTTATGTACGTCGGTATTGCGGACCGTCCCGATATTTATACTCTCCCTTTTCATAGTTTAAATCTTAATATAAGTAAAAGTATTGGAGAAGAAAAACGTACACAGGTTGAATTCAAAATAGATAATCTGTTAAATGCTGCTAAAAAATCAGTCTTCAAATCATTTAATGTTACTGATCCGTTCTTTACAAAACTCGAGCCTGGCATTACATTTCAGCTTAAACTAAGCTATGCTCTTTTTTAGTAAAATTTTCATAATTTAATTAATAAAATACTTAACCCGTTGAACTACCGGCTCATTTCAACGGGTTCTTTTTTAAGTCCGTGTATCTCTAAAAGAGGTGAACGGAGTTTTTTATTAACTTGCAGTTTTATACGTAAAGAATGAGAAGATTTTTATTTATTGTAATACCGTTTCTCTTTTTAGGCTTTGCTTCCGCTCAGTCATTTATTCAGCCAAATTATGGTCTGAAAAGTCACGAGACATTGATGATCAATAAGATAGAAGCCACTTCCGGAGAACTGACATTTTATCTCAGAGTTACAAATAGAATTGATGGTGGTAAGTTCTGTGCTGACCAGAATATATTCATTATCTATCCCGATGGAACCCGCAGCAAACTGATTTCAGCTAATGGAATCCCGGTTTGTCCCGATAGCTATAAGTTCAAAACAGTAGGAGAGAGCCTTGATTTTATTCTGAAATTTCCCCCTTTGAAACCAGGAACAAAATGGATTGATCTTATTGAGGATTGTGCAGATAATTGTTTTTCTTTTTACGGAATTACACTTGATAATGAACTGAACATAAAAATTGATGAAGCATTTGTTCTGGCTGAAAATCAGGAACCTGCAAAAGCAATGATCAACCTGATGAACATAATTGAAGAGACTGATAGTCAGAATCTTGGGATTGAAGGGCTTCTCTTTTCAAGCGTTATTAAATTCGCCGCAGAAACAGGAAACAACGCCAGGGCAGCTGAATGGTATAAAAAACTTAAATCTTCAGAAGCTCCAAGACTTTCTCAATATGTAAAGTTTCTTGATGGTCAGGGGATAAAGTATTAGGAAATTTCTTTTACTCCTTAATCACCGGAGGTTAAAAAAAAAGCTGATCCTACGCGGATCAGCTTTTTAATATTTGATTAAATTCTTGTTATTTACCGAAATAGAAATTAAGTCCTGCACCGATAAGCCATGTGCTCTTATTGTATGTCTCAGTAACTGGGACAAAGTGAGTAAATGATTTTGAGTCTTCCGAATAGATAGCTAATTGTCCTCCAATATTAAGGTCAATCATGTCATTGATACGATAGCCAAAACCTGCACCAACTGAATTGGTGTTAGTACTATAACCCATATCACTTTGATAGTTACTGTTAACACCGGTTACGGTAGCTGCCCATCCCGCACTGACTCTTAACTTATCGCTAATGCTATATTCTGCACCAATACCAAATTCAAGAAAGTTTTTGTCGATCATGTTAACATCAACTCCTGCCTGTCCGTCATAATCAACACTTTTGTCGAAGTAATAATTAAAACTTCCTGAGAGCATCAGTTTTTCGATTGGTTTGAAGTTTAATCCTACAGAGATAGCAGCTGGCAAATCAGCAATAGCAACTGAGTCCTGGATAAACATACCCGCATCTTTCCCGTCATGAACTGTGGTAGTCAGATTGAGTTTTGTCTTAAATTCATATCTCAGAGAAAGATTGATTTTTTCGGATGGAGCAATATTTAATGAAAGAATCGGAGTAAAGCCTTTTCCTGTCATTTCAGCATCAGCTTCAGTATCAGATGTCATTAAAGCATATCCAGCCTGTCCAATGCTTGTAAAAAATGTTGGTGCCGGCATAAGTGCTGCTGTTGGATTACCAGCATACAACGGATTTATCATAATATCATTAATATGTCCGTTATATGTGTTTTTAGCAGTTACAAGTCTTCCACCAACGGCAGCAGAAATTTTATCACTTAATTCATAAGAAACATTAGCCTGGTAGCCAAAGTATATGGATGAACCTTCAAAGAAAATATCAGCAGTATATTGAGTGGTTGTTATTCCAAATGAAGTAACCAATGGTAAAAGATCTGCGACTTGCGTTTCGATTGATGGCAAACCTTTGTCATATTTGGCACCGCCACCTCCGCCTATAACGTTGAATCCTGCAGATAATGCCAGTTTCCCAGTTTTATAAGCAACATATACGCCCGGGTAAATGGGTGCGCTGACTTTTCCAACAAATTCTTTAGGCTTTGTTCCGGAAAGATAAGCGTAATTGTTTGTTATAGTCTGTGTTTGTCCGATGGTTTGGTTATTTATCGAAAAATGGAAACCATCACCAAGTTTGGTTAGGCCGGCAGGATTAAAATAGACTGCATCAATATCAGTTGAAGCATTCCTGTTTAATAGTCGTGTGAACATGGCGCTGTGATTATTATTAGTGACCAGTCCGCCTGCAATTGCGCTACCGGTAATAAGTATACCGGCAAATAAGGTTAAAAGTTTTCTCATAAATAAGTTTTTAAGTTTAAATTCAGGTGTTCCTGCATTACTGCAGGGGATGAATGTACATTTAGTTTAAAGATTTCAAAGATCAAAAACGCATCAAATGTAAATAAATATTTGAATCCACCAAATAGTCTAAAATAGTAAATTGATTTTTAGTCTATTGGAAGGTTTCTAAATTATTATTCGAATTTCAGAATTATAAAAATTAATCTTTCCTTTCAATGTCTGTTGCTAAACTCCCTCCTAAAGGTAGGGTGAAAGTAAGGCGACAAGACAATTCTTCACTATTTCCCCTGCAATAAATTAAATTCATCTGTCAGCCCATAGTCGAGCAGCTGGTAATCTTTCCCTGCAGGGTAGCTTTTTACATTCCTGAAGTGCCCTGGTGAGACAAGCCCAGGTGCAGGATTATTAAAATGAGGACCAAGAAGGTTCTTAAGACTGCCAATAACCTTCACCTCAATCCTGTTATTTCCGGGTTTCACCAGGTCGGTAATATCTGACTGGTAGGGGGGAAATGCAATGATTGTTGCTGGTTCGCCATTAACTGAGACCTCTGCAACTATACCTTTCCAGTTGCTTAATTCTACAAGATATCTGCCTTCGGGTTTATCAATTGTATATTCCCTGCTGTAGGTTAAACCCCATGAATAAAACGGCATTCCCTGGTCTTTCCAGCTGCCGGTTTTTAATTCTTTAACCGGAGCTTCGAGTGTCCATCCTTTTACTGCCGGGACAACTGAAAAATCACCAAGGATATATACAGGTTCAATTTCAGCATGAACTTTCATGGGTGATACTGTAAATGATATTGTATTGTCTCCTTTTTTGACAAGCTCTCCTATACTGAAAACACCAAATTCCCTGTCGAGCCACCATTTCCCTTCTTCTGCTTTCAACTCTGTGGCATTTACCGAAACTGTTCCCAGATAAGGCCTTTCAACAACTGCTTTGAAAGTTGAATAATCAAAATCTCCTTTGACATTAAAGTGGTAAGTTGCAGTAAATCCGGTGTTTATGCCAAAAGTATCACTGTCAACAGTTCTGGTCTTGAACTGAACAGAGGTGTTCCATGGATTTCCGTTTTTAAATCCATAATATTTGTAGAGCTTATCAGCGGCATTAAAATTGTGCATGTCATTCGTTATCTCACCGCCTATTTCTAAATCACAGAATTCGAGTGTCAGGACATTATCCCTATCTCTTACTATTTTCATCTGTGCATTTGCAGCAACCGGAGCCAGATTCTTTGGTTTAGCAGGAGTAATGTGTCTTTCGTTATAGACTTCCGGAATAAATAATAAAAGACTTCCGGCAGGCGGTAAGGAAAAGCTGAGATTTACTTTTTCCCCATCCTGTGTCCAGGGGTATCCCTGAATATTCCCCTCAAGGGTATTAAATTCATAAGCAGCCTGGCCTTTTACCTTAATTGATCCCTTAACTGTTTCTGAAAGGTTCGAATTGACCAGGAATACAATCTGTCCGTCGGAAAGGACTCTGCGTTGGTGGTAAAGGTCTCCCCCGGTTACTTCTGAAAAACTTATAGATTTGCTTGTAAAATATTTGGCAGTTACAGAGTTATCAGGCTCAGGTTCAATGATTATTTTATCCTTGTATTTTGCAAAGAATTCATTCAATTCCTCACTTTCTGATCCATCTACGAAGGATGGAACAGAAAAGGCAACCAGGGTACCGTCTTCCGATACGAATTTCTTAATCAGTTTAAAAGTGGCAAGATCAAGATTCTCTATCATGGGAGGAAGTACAACTGTCGGGTACGAGCACTGCCCGACAATGAATCTGCCTTTTTTTACCGTCCCCAGGTCTTTGATTATGTTTTCTGACCCAAGGTCATATTCAACCTGATTTTTTTCGAGCTTGGTGATAAATGTCTGAAAAGTCTGACCAATGACTGCATATTTGGGATTTCTGGCAGCGTAAGAGTCGTACAACCAGGCAGATGTTGTTGGTTCAATAATTAATATGTCATTTACCTGTTTACCGGATGATAATGCCACGGACAGCCTGGCATAATGGTTGTTTAAATATTTGTAATCGTTCCACCAGGGTTCATGATATGTGAATGTCAGCGGGTAATCATATTTTCTGGCTCCGGCAAGGGTAATATGAGAAAGGTGCTGATTCATCAGGTTTACGCCAAGGGCATATTCCCAGTCGCCGAGCCTTTTCATATCCGTAAATGTAAGTTCCCATCCTGCACCTCCGTATGTTTCGCTGAGCTTCCTTTGCCTGCCGGTTTGGTTTGCAGCACTGGCAAGTTCTTTAACAGACCTTACGTTTCCGAACTGTGCTCTTGCCGTTGTATCGTCCCATTGATTGAAAAGCATATCAATTGCAGGACCTGGTGCCATGCATACATTGCCATATTATCGCCTCCCGGGCGCATATTGGGCCACTCGTGTTCCCAATAATGACCTGTAAACTTAAGTCCGTTTTCCTGGCAGTAAAAATACCATGGTTTAGCCCAGCGGTCGATGAACATCTGGAGAAGAGTCTGAGTATAGTTATGCCTTACCATCTTCCAGTCACCTACCTCTTCGAAGAGAGAAGGCAACTGAGTCCGGAGATCATATTTCCATCTCTTCTGAAAAATTTCAAAAAGGTCAGGGGTCCAACGGATCCCCCCCGGAGAATTTATCTGCGGTTCATCTGTAAAAGTTCCAGGAATTGTTCTGCCGAATTCAGTACCGAGATTTTTCTCGTACCCTTTCATTGTAATTTCTATAAACTTCTGAGTAACACCGGGGAATAACAGATCGACATACGAAAATCCTCCGTACCATGGACTTTTGCCATGATATGTTTTATAGAAAAGTAAATATTTCCCTTGTTTCCCCTTCTCAGGCTCAAGTGCCGAAGTTATATTAATGTATTTTCCGTTGTCCTCTCTGAGACACAGGTAATACTTTTCAGCAGTATCGGGCAGTGTTTCAAATTTCGTCATTTTAAGTCCCTGTCCCTGGTTTACTGATTCCGGCATCTATCAGGAACCATTTCCTCCCGCGAATCCGCTCGGGTATGAGTTCTCATCATAGATCCAAATTTTCATCCCGAGTTCTTTCCCTTTTTCAACTGTATATTTAAAGAGTTCAAACCATTCATCAGAAAGGTATTCAGTTATTAGTCCGGGACGCGGGTGAATAAATACCTGGCTGCTGCCCTGTTCTTTAAAGTCGTTAAGGTAATTATCAATCTCCTTCTTTGTGATTTTGTAATTCCAGACAAAGAAAGGAGCGGTAGTATATTCAGCAGCCGGGGTTTTAAACTCTGCAGCTAAAGATTTGTAGTCGTTGATTTTGACCTCACTTATATCTGATTTTTTACAGCCTGAAAGTAATACTGTAATGACAAAATAAAATAAGAAGACATGTTTCATCAGTTTCATGTTTATTATGTTTAGTTCCTTTTAAAGTACTATTAAAATTAATTATTATTTAACAAACCTTCACTACATCCATTTCCAAAAGCTCTCCGAGCTTTATCATTTTTGAAGCAATATGTCCCACACCTGTAGCACAATGATGTGCCGGGCCATAACTATTCCAGGTATTGACGAATTTTTTTACCCCAATTGGAAATTTATACCGGCTGTTAGTGTTCCCAATTTCCAGGATAGGTCCAGGTACTGATTCTCCTTCAGCTACAAGAAGCATCAGTTTTCCATCTGGCTTCTGAACCACCGATAAAAGTGTAATATCCCCGTATTTAACCGACATTTCAACAGATAGTCCCTTACCTACTTTCCCATGATAAACCTCAAGTGGTTTAACTTTTGTTTTTCCTTCAGCAATTGCCAGGTGTCCAGGACCATCATGCCCCATAAGAACGACATCATCTTTAAAATCAAGAGCATAGAATTCGGTAAAAGATCCACCTGCTCCAAAGCAATCCATAATTTTCATTGCCTGAACATTCTTGATCTCATATTCGCCAGCCACAGGTACCCCCTCTGATGTAAGCAGGGAATTGGCAAGAATTATCGAGCTTATAGCATCTTCATTTTCTCTGACGCCTGTTCCGGAATAAAAATATGCAAGTGATCCAAGGTCATGTATCTTTACCAGCTTTTCCAGAGCCACTGAAGTACAGGCTGCCTGTTTAAGATCTGCTTCAGAACAACCTTTATCTATATCAAATTCATTATAGAACAACTTAAGACGGTTGATAATTTCTTCGGATGAAACTTTTTTCCGGAGTTCTGCAAGTTCATCAACTTCTAACATTTCAATATGACCTCCGAAGGAAGCAAGCTGAAGAGTAAGATCGGTATACACATCAAGCATCCCCCCGTAATAATGGCCCATGCATCCCAACCTGTTATGAGCCATCCTGTTTGCCACTTTTGCTGCTTCAACCCATTCCCTGACCTCATCCCAGACCTCTTTGTCACCTTGTAAAACTCCTGTTACCTGATGAAATTTTATTCCGGCTCTGATGAAAACATTGGCTATTTCCGGTACCGGACATGCAGAGACATTAGCTAACCATTCGCCGGTCATCTTTGTCCTGTCTTTTAGATTGTTAAAGTGCTTATAATCAATGGAAGCAAGAGGTGAGAGATTCAAAATTATTACCGGGACCTTTGCTCTCTGGACAACAGGAAGAACTGTTGAAGATAAAGCATATGTTGTTACATAAAGGAAAATAATATCTACATCTGCCTGCCTGAAATTATGTCCCGCCTCCAGAGCTTTTACCGGATTATCTATTAGTCCAAGGTTTATGATTTCAGCATCAAACGAACTGAGATTCTTCCTGACCTCTTCAATATATCCCTCCAGCTTTCCCTTAAGATCTTTAAACTGACTCCAGTAAGCATCAAGACCAATTCCAAAAAGACCGATTTTTAATTTATATTTTTCTGTCATCTTAAAACTGATTTATTTATCAAAGGCTACATATAAGATGTTCAAGTTTGTCGCTATTTCCAACAACTTTTCCGTTGACAAGAATGTAAAGTCCTTTGCCCATATTATACCTGGTTCCATATTTATCCCACAATATAGTGATTAGATTCCCATGATATAAAATCTTATCAAGGCAAAACCAATCCCATTTATTATCCGGAAGGAGAGGATTTACTTCAATCATCTGATCATCGCGGGGACGTAAGCCGACTAACCCGGTGATAATAAGATCGTTAAAAGTTGAATGATTATAATACCGGCTTCTCTCCTGGTCGCCTTTAAGCCAGAAGCCTGTTTTTTCGTCAAGGTACTCACCAATATAAGGCCTTCCCCTGTAATACTGCGTCTCTACATAAACTTCCATAAACCGGAACCATGCCGAATCATTTACAACTGTCTGTTTATAATTATTCAGGAGATTTGTCATTGCTGTCAGTGTCTGGGAAGTTGCAAAGGGCCATACTGCTCCGTCCCATTCACAGTTACAGCAACCATGTGTCCTGAATTCAGGATGTCGTCGCTCAGCAGTTGTCAATCCGAATGGCGCGTTGAATCCCTCTTTTTCAAGAACCTGTTTCCATGCATTTTCATAACCATTATCAGGCAGGTTGAAATACCATGGGATGAATCCGATCTCTTCCCTGACACCTGCGGGCTGACCATCCTCTTTCAATGTTTCAAAAAACTGATCAGTAATATTCCATAATCTCTTTTCCACTAGTTTTTTCAAGGTATCGGCTTTGGCTGCATATTGATTAGCCAGCTCATTGTTACCTGCTAACCGGGCAATTTCCGATATCGCAAGAGAGTTCCCGAACATATAGCTGTTTATTGTAGGTCGGGCGTTCCTGACTTTTCGTCCGCCTGAGATACTCTCTTCCATGCCATCCGATACATCTCTCTGCCAGAACAATCCTGAAGAAAGGCGATGATCTCCTTCCCATTGCTGATATTCTTCTGTCAGATCAGGGAGCAGGTCGATTAAAAAACTTTTATTCCCGTTTACAAGGTAGCTGTTATACAATGCGTTGGCTGTCCAGCTGCTGAAACTCCTGAGATATTTCATTTTGCCACCTGCGTTGCCACGGTACCAGACATGTACATTCTCCTGGAGGTATTCCGGATTCCGGAGCCATCGTGATTCATAAATATGATGACCCAGGGCACAACTTATCAGATTGTATTTATCAGCATATGAACGTGGTACCAGGAATTCGGTAAACGCAAAGCCTTCAGGAGTCTGAATGATATGTTTTTTGAGTGTCCACCACCGGTAATAATAAATCTCTTCAAAATTATCCTGAGGACATTCAAAGAAAGGGATGTTTTCCTTCATCCAATCCCAGGACTTGTCATTAGGAATTAAGGTAACAATATTTTCAT
>Ga0209575_10000389_pt1 | contig 31168 bp, 42 predicted proteins | sample Medcelwee11metaG_FD_187172 | JGI IMG/M metagenome (GOLD analysis project Ga0209575, IMG submission 187172) | Freshwater pond sediment microbial communities from the University of Edinburgh, under environmental carbon perturbations - Medium... | ecosystem: Environmental > Aquatic > Freshwater >...
TTCGCCCAGACGGTGCTCGACCACATCGGCGGCAACCTCTACCTGAGCCGCTTCGACGGCACCTTCCACCTGACCCTGGTGCGCGACGACTACGACGCCGAGACGCTGCCGCTGTTCGACGAGGACAGCGGCCTGCTCGGCATCGACGAGGACGATAACGCCGCCACCGCAGGCGCCGCCAACGAGCTGATCGTCAAATGGCACGACCCGATCAAGGACGAGGACCGCCAGTGGCGCGAACGCAACCTGGCGGCGGTGCAGTCGGACGGGCAGGTGCTCTCCAGCAGCATGGACTTCCCCGGCCTGCCGACCGCCGAACTGGCCGGGCGGGTGGCGGTACGCGAGCTGCGTCAGCGCGCCGGCAGCCTCAAGCGCTTCAAGGTCCGCCTGGACCGGCGCGGCTACACGATAGAGCCTGGCCAGCCGTTTCGCCTTCGCAGCCTCAAGCGCGGCATCGTCGACCTGGTGGTGCGCGCCGGACGCATCGAGGACGGCACCCTGGACAGCGGAACGATCACCATCACCGCCGTGCAGGACGTCTTCGGCCTGCCGTCCGGCAGCATGGCCAGCGTGCAGCCCTCCGGGTGGACACCGCCGGATCGCACGCCGACCGCCATCGCCGTGCGCCGGCTGATCGAACGGACCTGGCGCGACCTGGCCCGGACCACCGACCCGGCCAACCTGCAGCTGCTCGACGCCACGGCCTGCTACCTGAGCGCCCTGGCGGCCAAGCCCACGGCGCTGTCGCTCAGCTACGCGCTGGAAAGCCGGGTCGGCGCGGCGGCCTTCGCCGAGCGGGACGACAGCGGCAGCTTCTGCCCGAGCGGACTGCTGGCGAGCGCACTGGGACCGCAGGACACCGCCTTTACCCTGACCGCCGGGATCGACCTGGACTTCGTCGACGTGGGTGGCGCCGCGCTGCTCGACGACGAGATCGTGCGGATCGACGCCTTCGACCCGGCGACCCTGAGCGGCACCCTGGCCCGCGGCTGCGTCGACACGGTGCCGGCCAGCCACGCCGCCGGCGCCCGGCTGTGGTTCCTGGACGACGAAACCGCCATCGACCCGACCGAGTACGCGCCAAGCGTCACCGTGCAGGCCCGGCTGCTGACCCAGACCAGCGAGGGCCAGCTCGATCCGGCACTGGCCGCGGTCGACAGCCTGCTCACCGCCCAGCGGCAGGGCCGGCCCTATCCGCCCGGACTGTTCCGGATCGGCGGCGCGAGCTATCCGGCCAGCGTGACCGGCGACGTGGTGCTGAGCTGGGCGCACCGCGACCGGCTGCTGCAGGCCGACCAGCTGATCGACACCGCCCAGGGCAGCATCGGCCCGGAAAGCGGCACCACCTACAGCGCCCGGCTGCTGCGCGCCGACACCCTGGCCGAACTGACCAGCCAGACCGGGATCGCCGGCACGACAGCGACCCTGAGCACGACCTACGTCGGCGAGGTGATCGCCGAGTTGTGGAGCGTGCGCGACGGCCTGGACAGCTGGCAGCGCTGGCGGCACAGCTTCACCCACGCCATCTGATACCCGCCCGCGCAAAGCGGGCTTTTCGTTTCTGGAGATCACATGTTGCTATCCGAAATCCGCGCCGCGGCCATCGCTCCGGCGCTCGCGCTGCTGCCTGCGCGCATGAACACCCCCCGGGCCGAGGCCATGTTGCTGGCCATCGGCTTGCAGGAGTCCGGCTTTATCCATCGCCGGCAGATCGGCGGGCGTGCCCGTGGCTTCTGGCAGTTCGAACTGGGCGGCGTGCGCGGCGTGCTACAGCATCCGCTGAGCCGGCCGTATGCGCTGGCGATCTGCGACGCGCGGGGCGTCTTTCCGGCAGCCCCTGCCGTGTATGCCGCGCTCGAGCACGACGACACCCTCGCCGCGGCCTTCGCCCGCCTGCTGCTGTGGACCGATCCGGCGCCGTTGCCGGCGGTGGGCGAGGTCGGCGCCGCCTGGGACCTCTACGTGCGGACGTGGCGTCCCGGAAAACCGCATCGCGACCGCTGGGACGGCTGTTATGCGCGGGCCATGGATGCGTTGAAGGAGGCCGCCGATGCTCGCTAGCGCACTGGCTTCGCTGTTGATCAAGGCCCTGACGGCCGACGTGGTCGCCCAGATCCTGCTCAAGCTGGCCAAGTATCTGGCCGGCAGGACTGACAACACGCTTGACGATGAGATCGTCCAGATCCTTGAGGATGCCATCGCCAAGAGCAAACAGTTATCACTCCAATGAGCGGCAGTCCGTTACCCGTCACGCCATATACGCCAAGACGGGCAGTACGTCCTGCGGGGCGCGGCCGGTCATGACCAGGAATGCTCGCCAGACGCCATAGGGAACCTTTCTTGCTCCTTCCTTGAACTCCCGTACGCGCCGGTCACCGCTGAGCCCAAGCAGCGCGGCCAGCTTCTTGTCGGTGTTGTACTCGGGGAAGTGCTGCTGAAAGTACCGGAAGTAGGCACCGACGATGTCCTGGTGGGGTGCCTCCCAGCCCTCGCGCTCACGCAGCAGGTGGGCGCGGGAATAGGCGCTCTCGTCCAGCTCGGTCTGCGGAGCAATATGTGGCGCCTGCAGGTTGGCCTGTAGCTGTGCGATGGCTTCTCGGGTGGCTTGCTCGAACACAAAGGCCTGCTGCTGCTCGATGCTGGGTAGGTCGATCTTCATGTGTGCTCCCTAGGGCGATTGTCGAGATCCGGGGGCCTTTCGGCCCCCCGACTCACCGTGGTGACAGCTCGATGGTGAGGATGTCTGAAACACGGATGTTGACCAGATTCAGGGTTCCCCTCGCCAGCCTCTTCCAGTGTCCGCTCTGATGGATGTGCATCATCACGTAGTAGAGGTAGTCAGGGAGGAGGATGTCAGTTCGGGTTACCCGGATGCCGATGTGCTCAGGATTGAACACTCGAACCGGCTCGCCGCATCGCTCCGCTGAGCCCCGCCGGACAAGCCAGAAGTGAGCTTCTGGGTCGTTCGTGCGGATGGTCGCCACATCTGAAAGTCTCATCTCGATCCCCGGTGGCAACGGCTAGCCCCCTCGGTTCGAGTGGCTCTCTGCGTGCCACCAACGGGAAATATAGTAGGCGCAATGCGCCTAAATGAAAAGGATTATTTAGGCGCATTGCGCCTTATTCTGAAAGCGTGGGAAGCCCGGAAAAATGCCTCACATCAAATAGCCATACTGAATGTATATCCAGTTATTTGGGGCATGGGTAGAATGTGACACGCTCGTCTATGCGCAGAAGGAGAAGGACCGGCATGAGCGACAGCCAGCCCCCACACCAAGGAAACCCTTTGATCGGCCTGACCAACGGGGATACCATCGAAAGTCTTTACAACTACGTAGAATATCTGTGTCTGTCCGCTGACGGCGACGGCACGACACACCCAGGCATGGGCCTATCGCTGCAACTGGTGCTCGGTGCAGTCGATAGCCTGAAGGGGGGAGAGAGGACTGAGTGACACTTTTGGTGGACTTTTTATTCCGAGGTGTTAGGATTTCACTCGGCAGCGCCCTGACGGGCGTTAAGAACTTAGCAAAAACAACGGCTTAGAAAAAAGAAAACCCCGAGCTGGCAGGCCCGGGGCTTTCGGAGATCGACCGAAGCAAAAAAACTCGAATCGACCCGCGACAGGTCAGAGTTTAACGGTCGGTCCCCTTCGAAGCAAGCGTTGCAAAGGGGACAGCATGCTGAAGGAATCGGCCGCGCGCACGCGCCGTCCTGCGATTGCGCAGGCTCTGACATTTTCCGGGGTGACGTCATGGCAATGACTGTCTATCCCCGCCAGCTCGGGAGCGTGGCCTCCGGCGTTTATGCCGGTCTGACCGACCATCCGCCGGCGCCGGCCTTCAAATCCGTTGCCGGGCATGCCGCCGACAACCAGCCCCGCCAGCTCACCGAGAAGCAGCGCAAGATCCCCCTGCTCGGCCTGGCTGCCGACCGCATCGCCGAGGAAGTCCGCAAGCGCGAGCAGCGCTGGCTGCGCCGCCTTGACACCATCCATGCCTCCGGCTGCCGCACCAAGCAACAGCGCTGGGACGCCCTCGGCGCTCTCGCCGAGACGATCCTGGCGCGCATCGACCTATCCAACCTGTGCCTGGGCTGGTACGCCGAAGACGGCCGTTTTTGCCTCAACAGGCAGCGCCGGCTCGCCCAGAGCGGCAACCTCTCCGAATGCCGCGTCTCGCGCACACTGTCCGCGCTCGAAGACGCCGGCTACGTGTATCGCCGCTTCAGCCGCATCTACAAGCATGGCCAGCACTGGATCACCCGCGTGACTATTCACATGCGCCGGCAGTTCTTCGTCGACCTCGGCCTCGGCCACCTGCTGGCCGAGACGGTCGCCCGCGCCAAGGCCAAGCGCGACGTCAAGCTGCGTGCTATCCAGGCCAAGCAGCAGCAGGAGGCCATGCAGGATCTGGCTGCCGCCCAGCAGCGCAAGCAGTCGCACCATCAGGCTCAGTCGGCACGCAAGGCCAAGGTCGTGCAGCTCGACCAGCAGCGCGAACAGGTCCGCCGGCGAGACGAATACGACTTGGCGCAGCAGATCGCCATCGAGCATGCCGAGCTTTCGCCCGCCCAACAGCTCGAGCTGCTCAAGAAGCTGCTCAACCGCACCTGATAATCCCCGCCACCCGCAGCCGCCCAGCGGCCGCTTCCGCTCGCCCGCATGCTGGAAAACGCTCTCCAGCGCCCTCCCGACGCCGCAACTCCCCCCGTTTTACGCCCCGCAACCCCCTCGTTCGACCACTTATCCACAGACCGATGCTCCGATTGGGACAACCGCCCCGGATGCCCTTCCCTTTGCTGCAAATTTAGGCGTCCAGTGGTACCAGCCTATGGCTGTAAAACAGAGCCTTTACCCCGCTGTTTACCCACAACCCCCGTGCAGTCCTCTAGATGATGGCCCCTCACTTCGCGCCTTTCGGCGCGGAGGGTACCCGGTCGAGGCCATCGCACCGACGGTGACAGACCGAACCCGGCCCCTTCCAGTCGCTGTGATCCGCCAAGCACCGAGCACAAACACGATCGTGCAACGGATCTTCGCTCCTTCACGGGCCAGCCTTCGGCGGCGTCGCTGCGCTCCGGGTAATCAGTCGAGGGGTAGGGTCTTGGCTCTTTCGCCTTGCCTGCGGCCTCCGAGGGGCCTCCGGCGCGAAAAGCGAGCAGACGCAGGATCAGCGCACAGCGAAGCGGAAGCGCTGCATGCCGGGCCGCTGGCGGGCTTTGGCTATGGGGTGCCGGGCAGCAGCGCTGTGCTCGGTGGCAGGTCCTGCGGGAAGTCAGGCGAATATGGTTCTGGGCAGCGTCCCGGAGGTGGCCGAGGTGGTTTCGTCGAGCCGTCCGGCGGGTGTCCTGGGCGATCTGCTGCGGCCGGCGCCGGCGGCCCGAGGGCCTGGGCGTTGCCTCGGCGGGGCAATTCGCGGTGTTGAATAGTTTATTTGTTAGTTTGTTAGTTTGTTGTTATGCTCTCCGAAACAAACCCGCTCATGGAGAGACCCCCGCATGCGCCCCGCCGACATCGCCCCGGAACAGATCATCGAAGCTGGCCAAGCCCTGCAGGCGGCCGGCCGCAACATCACCGGCTTCGCCCTTCGCCAGCGCCTGGGCGGCGGCAACGCAAACCGGCTCAAGCAAATCTGGGAAGAGTTCGTTGCCAGTCAGGCCATCGCCCAGGCAGAGCCGGTAGCCGAGCTACCAATTGAGGTCGCCGAGCAGCTCAAGGCCACCAGCGAGGCTCTGGTCGAGCGTCTGTCCCGGCTGGCGGTCGAGCTGAATGATCGCGCGGTGAAGACCGCCGAGCGCCGCGTCGCCGATCTGGTACGCACCACCGGCGAGCAGCGTGAGCAGATGGAGCGGGAGCTGGCCGATGCCTCCACGGCCGTCGACGAGATGGAAACCCAGCTGGCCGCCGCCCAGACCCTGTACCGGGAGCAGAACGCGAAGCTGGCCGAGGAGAAGGCGCGTAGCCAGGCACTGGCCGTCGAGCTGGCCCAGGTCAAGGAGCGTGCTGCTGCCGGCGAGAAGGCCGCGAAGAAAGCGGCCGAAGCCGCTGCCCGCCGCGAGACCGAGCTGCTCAAGCAACTGCAGCAGGCCCGGCAGGCCGAGCAGGATGCCCGCGCCCGCGAGGCCGCCGTCAACGGCCAGCTACAGGCTGCCGCGCAGCGCCGCGAGGACGATGCCCGACTCGCTGCTGAGCTACGTGCCGAGCTGGACAAGGCTCGCGCCGAGGTCGAGACCGGCCGCGCCCAGCTGCAGGCCGCCCTGGCCCGCCTTGACGGTGCCGGCTGCGATCTTGAGGAGGCCCGTAAGCAGGTGCGCGAGGCTCGCGAGGAGGCGAAGCAGGAGGCCGGAAACGCCGCGGAGTTGCGCGGGGAGTTGCGGGCACAGCAGCAGGAGCTGGCCAGGCTGCTGGTGGCGCAGGAGCGGCAGGCTGGCGAGCCGTCAGCGTGACGGGTAACGCTGCTCTTTCCGAGGCTGCGCCCGCTCAGGATGGAGGGCGTGGGGGTGGCTGCCAGTAAAGAATTAACGAATTCAAGAATTCTTGAGTTAAAGAATTCTTGAATCTGGTAGAGTACGCCCTGCGCGCGGTGGTGCGGCTCCATTGCGCGTTGACAGGCATTTTGACATCGGCGTAGAGTCCGTCCGCTGCCGCTCATCGGCAGCCGGGTCTGCAAGCCCGAGCAAGCAAAGACTCATAGCGCTAACCCTTCACGGCGCGCTTTTTGGTGTCTGTGAAATCCTGTTATGGCGGGCCGCGTAGGGAGACCTTCGGGTCTGCCGGGTCCCTTTGCTCCCGGTCTTGCAGACCCTGCGCGGTTCGCCACCATTTCCCCGTCTGCAAGCGGTCAGTGGCGAACTCATCAACCAGCAAAGGAGTTCCGCCATGTCTCAGTCGCGCCCTACCCAGAATCCGTCTGCCGCTCGTGCAGAAGGCTCCGATGTGAATCCAGAAAACATGCCGGTAATCACCCATGCGGGGTGCCGTGTCGTGACCACGGCGTTACTGGCGAAGCTGTACGGGACTGAAGCGAAGTATGTACAGAAAAACTTCACTCGCAATGCTGCCCGGTTCGAGGAAGGCAAGCACTTCTATAGGCTGGAGGGCGCTGAACTCAAGGCTTTCAAGAACAGACCCGATAATATCGGGTCTGTTGATGACAGACCATCTTTAAGATGGTCTGTTGGTGTAAACGCTAGGAGCCTGACGCTCTGGACCGAGCACGGCGCCGCCCGCCATGCCAAGATGCTCGACACCGACCAGGCCTGGGATGTGTTCGGGAAGCTGGAGGACTGCTACTTCAGCCAAGTCGAGCAGGAAGTCCACCGACCCTCCTCTTCCCCCGCGCCGGCAGAGCAGGAAGATCCAGACACCGACGCCGACTTCGTCGTGCTGCGCTACCAGGGCATCAAGATCAGGGTCATGCACATGGAGGGCGGCTACTGGTACGGGGCGGCGGCCCTGGCCCGTGCGCTGGGTCGGCGCGACGCCTACGTCATCACCGGGTTTCTCCAGCCCTGGCAGCTCTCCTGCGTGCCGTGCGGCGGCCGGCATATCCAGATGGTCAGCCATACCGGCATGCTCGATCTGTCCGCCCGCTTCCGTGAGGGCAGCGAACTCCTCGTCTGGCTGGAGCGGAAAATCCCGCATGTGTTCTCCGCCGTCTCGGCTCCCCAGTCGGCCCCAACGCCGGAGCCGGCCAATCCGCTCGCTAGCGTGACGGGTGACGCTCGGCAACTGGCCATGGATTACTTCGGCAACTGCCGAAAGGCGGTGCTCGATGCCGGTGGCCAGGTGCCGAGCTGGGACGCCACGACCGAGCAGCGGATCGCCGATGGCGTTGCCGCCCTGCTGCTGGAGCGGCACCGCTATGTGTTGACCTTCGGCGAGGGCGGCGCACCGAAGATGGAGGCCGTGCCGTTCGGCTCGGTGGTGGTCGATCCGGCGGACGGCGACCGCCTGGCCCGGTTGGTGTGGGAGCGGGTCCCGGTCGAGGCCCTTCCCATTCTGATGGAGGCGGCCTGCCGGCGGCTGGCCCGGCTGGTCGAGGGCAGCCGGTAGCGTAGACCTTGACCCTTAAATTGAGGGTCAATGGAAATCTCGTGGCGTGACGCGTCACATTCCCCGCGTCTGCGGGGATTCCCCCTTCCTTTATATGCATGACGAACAGGCGCGCGCCCATCCCAATGTGCGGCGCCCTCCTCTACCTGTTCGTCGAGTAAAGAATTCTTTAATTCTTTAATTCAAGAATTCTTGATTGCTAGAATTCTTGAATTCTTTACTATGATCGAGGTAGGCGCCGCGAGCATGCGGGCACGCCCTGGCCGTCTGGCCAGGGGTGTTCGGGAGGGTTTCGGGGCGTCACAGGAGGCCGCCAGCAGGCGGCAGAAAGATGAACGCCGGGGCATTGCAGGCCCCGGCGTTCGGCGGACAAATGGAGATACCCATGTCCTGTACCAATACTATCACCTTCGCCCGGCCGACGGCCTGGGCGTTCCGGTCCATCGCCCTGGTGCTGTCCAGCGTCACCGCCGTGTCGGTCGGCCTGGCCATGTTCGTCCTGGTCGAGGATCGCCGGCTGGCTCTGCTGTTCGCCGTGGCGGCGGTACTGCTCGATGTCTTCAAGTACCTGGCCTGGCCGTTCGCGGCCGCGTTGCTGGGCGCCGGCCGGCGGCTGTGCGCGGTGCTGCTGGTGGTTTGTGCCCTGCTGCTGGCCGGGGTGTCGTGCTGGGCGACCTATGACCGGCTGATGACCTCCATCGTCGGCAGCCGTGCCGAGCAGCAGGCCGTCCAGTCGCAGCGCATCGCCGATCTGGAAGCCGCCCGCGCGGACGATATCCGGCTGCTCGCCGGCCTGGATGCTGAGGCCGAATCGGTGCACGCCCAGGCGCTGGCCCTGCGGGACCGCGGCATGGCGAGCAAGGCCACCGAACTAGAGGCTACTGCTCTACCCCGCATCGCCGATCAGCGCGAGCAGGCCCGCGCGCGGCTCGACCGCCAGTCCATGGAGCTGACCGCGCTGCGCGCCAAGATGCCCAAGGGCGCCGGCCTGCCGCTGGAGGTGGCCACTCTGCTCTGCCTGGGCTTCGCCTTCGCTCTGGAGGTGGTCCCGGCGTTGATCCTGACCGCGCTGCGCCAGGTGCCGTCCCGTGTTCGGGTGGCCGATCTGGCTGCCCTGGAAACCGTCGAGGCCGTGCCGGCAACGCTGCTCCCGGCCCCGGAAGCGCGGCCGGAAACACCGACAACACCAGCAACGCTCCCCGGCAGCGGCCCGGCAGTGCTGGGCGACAACGCTGAGCTGCTACAGAAACTGCTCCAGCACACCGCGGAAGCGGGGGCAGGCGCACTGGTCACGCTGCGCGAGTTCGCGAAAACGGCCGGCATCGGCAACCTGCGCGCCGGGCAGATTTTCCGCATGGCGGTTGAGGCGGGCGCGCTGGCCAAGACGGCGGGCGGGCGCTATGCGGTCTGCCGGGATGCAAGAATTCAAGAATTAAAGAATTCTTTACTCGTTGTGCAGGAGGCTTGACGGCGATGAGAGATCCCCACGACACCGCGACCCTTGACCTTGTCGAGGCTGCCCGCCAGCCGCTGAGCGCCGCCGAGCGGCAGCGCCGGCACCGGCAGAAGAGGAGGCGCGAGCGGGAGGAGGGCAGGCGCGTCGAACTGGAGTTCACCAGCGACGAGCTGATGCTCCTTCGGTATCTGGCGGGCAAGGAGAGCCAGTATTGCAGTGAGCAGCATCCTGGAAGCCAGAATGAGCAGGCCTATACCAGCCTGCAGCGGCGCCTGTCCGTCGCCAGTGTGGGGCATGACTCTCCGGGCGACGCGCGCTGGTCGCGCGAGGCGCTGGAGCAGGGCGCAGCCGAGGCGCGGTGTTTTCTGGAGCGGCAGCGCCTGGAGGTTGAGGCTCTGCGAGCGCGAGTCGAGCAGCTGGAGCAGGAGAATGCCCAGTTGGTGGCCGAGCGCGACAGTCTGCTCGGGGGCGGTGACGATCTGCAGGAGGCCGAAGGCCTGCGCGAGTTCCGGCTGAGTGATAGCGACCTGGCATTTCTGCTGTGGTGCATCGACGGTCACCTGACGATCCGCAGCGACCTGGAGCACCTCAAGGCCCAGAGCGTTCGCGATCTGATCGACAGGCTGTTCAAGGATTCCCGCTGGAGTGCCTGCGTCGACACGATGGGCAATGACCAGGGCATTCGGAACATCATCAAGCGCCACACGGAGGAGGCCAGCCGTGCGCATCGTAACTATCAGGAGGAGTTCAAGGCGCGGCGCAAGGATGGGGAGCGGTACACGCAGAGCCTTCGCAGCCTAGAGCGGGAGAACTCCATGGTGGTGGCCGAGCGGACCCAGGCCTTCGAGGTGGTCGCGGTGCTGCAGAAGCGACTGCGGGAGGCTGGGCTGAGCGATGACTACCGGGCGTGACGGTAACGCATTGACCGCAGGAGATCCCATGAAATACATCAAAGGAGCATGACCTATTTACCATGAAGTGCGAGAGCTAAGCCGGCAAGTTCAGGTAAAATGGGCGCTTATCAAGGAGACCAGCGTGGCCGAACAGCAGTATTTTCCCGAGTTGGTCATCGCTGGTGAGCGCATCGATCTCTCGCATCTCGAGCCTTTCACCTTCGTCGTCTATAGTCAGACGGCCAAGCGTGACCTGCGTGTGCACGTCACCTTTTCCAACCACTGTTTCAGCCATGGCTATGACCAAGCGAGCCACCCTGCCAGCGAGCCGATCATCGATGCAGGATCACTCAGGCCCAGGACGTTCTGCCCGATCCGCTACCGCCTCTCTCAGCAGTTGCCTGCCCTGATCCAAACGCTGAATCATCCCAAGGCAAAAGTCTGGGAAACGACGGCGGAGCGCAACTGGTGTTATTCGATCACCATCGATGATCCGGAAGGCCCCTACCACGTCTTCTTTGAGGTACGCCGCGCTTCCAGAGATCGGCGGCAATGGCAGGATCTGCACCTGGTGGTGGAAAGTGCTTATCACCAAGATGAGGGTGGCGGGCCCAGCCTGAAGGGCTCGATGGCCTTCATCCTGCTGTGCGGCAAGGTCTATCTCGGCGAGCCGACCGCGACCAAACGCTGAGCTGAAAGGCAGAGACGAAAAAAGGCGCCATAGGCGCCTTCTTCGTATTCGTTAAAGCAGATCCGGACACCACTTCGGCTTACGCCTCGGTTCGCCTTGCGCGAACACCCTTTCAGGCTAGGGAACGCTCAATCTCATCCGGTCAGTCGTTCCGCAGTTGCGGGATTATTATTCCACTATCAGTTGAATAGCGCAAAGCTAATTGATCATTTTCGATCATCGGAAATCACGCTGAATAACTCCGGATCACGCTACATCATCGCTGCGCGCAACGGACGCTATGTTCAATCGCCCCCACCAGATGAGCCCGCTCCGGCGGGATTTTTCATGGGCTCTGGCTGCCAGAGGGTAGGGGGGTGGCGTACCATAACCCCAGTATATGGTTTTACGCCGACCCCGCCCCTATGGAGAGCCCAAGCTATGCCCTCGACTGCTGACCCGTTCTTTGCCGCGCCGCCCATGGTCGAGGTGGCGGCCGGCGAGCTGGCCGGCGCTGCCCTGGCCTGGGCGGTGGCCGAGGCCGAGGGCCGCAAGCCGATCCTGCTGCCGCCAACCTACGGCTTGCCCGCGCGGGTGGCCGTGCGCGAGGCTGGCCGGCTGATCGCCTGGCGCCCCGAGCGCGACTGGTCGCAGGCTGGGCCGCTACTCGACCAGTGGTGCAAGGGCTTTGGCATGGTGCAAGACCCCGCCCACAAGGGGTTCCGCGCGTTCGCCTATGGCCGCGAGCCATTCCAGCGCCTGCAGGGCGGCCCGACGCTGCTGGTCGCCGCCTGCCGCGCGCGGGTGGTGGTCATGCTGGGCGACGTGGTGCGGGTACCGGCCGAGCTGGTGGCCTGATGCGCCAGGCAATCAGCGAGGAGGCCCTGCAGCTGATGATCGCCCAGGGCGCAGCGCGCGAGTTTCTCGCCCGGCGCACAGCCGATGGGCAATGGTGGACCTTTAACGTGCGGATCGGGGTGAACTGGCTGCCGGTGCGGTCAAGGCGCGAGCCGCTGCGTAAGTGGGCCAGCCTGACCGCGGTCGAGCGCTTCGCCCAGGGGATGGGAGTGCGGTCCTTCCTGGTCGAGCTGTAGGGCGTTACCCGTCACGCACGCAAGAAAAAGCCCTGCCATGTGCGGGGCTTGTCGTTTGGGCGGCCGGTGCTTACTTGCTCGGTGTCCAGCCCTTTTTCTTCATGTAGTCGATCAGGGCCTCCTTGAATGCGGAGACCTGTGAGACTTCGTGCGTGGCGCAGAACAGGCGGAAGTCTTTGCGCAGCTCTGCCGGGATCTTGAAATTGATGTCGACCAGTTGGCTGTCGCTGCCGGTGCGGGTGTTGTTGCCAACCACGACGGTGTCGGCGGCCGATTGCGGCGGCTCGCCCTTGTTGAGGCGGTGGGGTTTTGGCGCACTGATGCGAGGGGTTTTTGCTTCGGTCATGGCGTTCTCCAGAGGGCGTTCAGGCGCTGGCGATCAGGTGTTCAAAGCGCGCGATGGCAGCCTGGATGACCTGCAGGGCCTGTTCGCGCGGGGCTTTGTAGGGGGTTTCGATCACCGACAGGCCGGCGTCCATGGCGCGGCTGAAGGCGGGTTTCTGCGGGATCTCGCCCTCAAGGGTGGCGAACCGGGTCTTGCTCAGGTAGGTGCGCGCTTCGACCAGTTCGGCGGTGCTGCTGCCGGTCTTGCACAGGACGAAGGCCAGGCGCTCGAGCGGGATGGCATGCTGGTCGGTCAGGGTGTTGGCTAGGGTCACCGCCGGTTCGAGGTCGTCGAGGGACAGCCCAGTGGGGATCAGCAGCAAGTTGGCGGCCTTGGCGATCGCCACAGTTTCTGCGCTGGCGTGCGGTGCGCCGTCGACGATCAGGATGTCTGCGTCGCCGGCCTTGCGCACAGCACCGGCTACGTTGCCGAACATCTGCACCGGAACCTCTGGACTGACACCAGCACGCAGGCGGCGCTGTTGCCATGCGGTGGCGGTTCCTTGTTTGGTGTCGAGGTCGGCCAGTAGCACAGACCAATCGTTGAGGGCGAAGGCAGTGCCCAAGGCGCGGGCGAGGGTGGACTTGCCGGGGCCGCCTTTTTGCGAAACGCATCCGATGACGTAGGGCATGGCGTTACCTAGTAAAGAATTAACGAATTCAAGAATTCAAGAATTCGTTAATTCTAGCAGGGTTGTTACCGGTGCTGCCGGCGCTGAGAGGTGTTTGTGATGTGCTATCGGCGTGGCACGGAGCGGCTTTTTGTCGACGTTGAAGGGGCATTAGCTGTTGCTGTGCCAGGGCTTCTTCGTTTCAGGCTTCGGTTTGTTTCTTCAGCATTTCTCGCAACTTGAATCCATCCTCGATCAGTAGCTCAAGCTCGGTGTTCATGCTGTGTCTGTTTAGCTCGGCCTCTCTCTTGGCGCGTGCTTTCAGTGGCGGTTGCAAGCGCAGTCCAAACGGCATGATGTCGCGTTTTTTCATGACGATCTCCCAGTGAGTCACGGTGGCTATGGTTTCACCGTGACTCATTGAAGTCAATTTGTCGTGAAGCTATGGTGACTCACGTTTTTTGTGAGGCGCAGATGAGCCGAGACATCACCCCGTTTGCGCTCCGTATGCCGCCAGAGTTGCGCGCAAAGGTGGAGCATGCAGCCAAAGAAAGCCGCCGCTCCCTGAACTCGGAGATCGTCGCCCGCCTGGATGAGAGCTTTGGTCAGGGCCTGCCGGTTGTCTCGGTGAACGAGTGCCGCAGATCCCCCTCGTCGGTAGCCAATGCCCTTGAGATGATCGACCGCCTCCGGGATGAGTTGCTGGCCATTGCGGCCAGCCCCAAGGAATAGCCCCGGCAAGGGCCGGAGTTGCTCACGCCATGGGGCAGTGTTTGGCTGAGGAAATCCCCGAATACCCGACCGACTGCACGAACAGCGGGCCTGTGCCATCTGCGCCATGGCGGCTGTCTTTCTTGACGAGGCGACTTTGACTGGCGATCCGGCTGCGCTTCGGTGCACGCTGCCGCATACCGTCGACGTCGAGGGATTCCAGTGCGCCGAGCAGTGCCAGCAGCAGGCACAGGGCGCGAGGGATCAACACGCCGAGCGTAAAACCGCGCGTGATCATGTGCGGGTGGGTCTTGGCGCCGAGCTTGGCCTTGATGCTGGCCTCGATGCGGCGCAGGGTGCTGGCATCAGTCTGGATGTCTGCCGCGACGGTGCTGGGGGCATGGCCATCGGCGAGGCCGACGAGCACGCGCAATTCGGTGGGGGTAAGGTTCTGGCCGGGCAGGCCGATCACGTCGTCGCCCTGGATCTGTTCTGCGTACATGGTCTTCCCTGGCTTGATTCAGACCTTGGCGGCCTTGAGCTGGAGGATGTTGCTGGCCAGTTGGGCGAGTTCGTCTTTCAGGGCGCCGGCGATGTCGGCGATGTGCTCAAGCGGTGCCTGCTCGCCGGTTTCGATAGCCCGCAAGGCGAGTGCTTCGATGCCGGCGGCAAAGGCCGCCTTGCGGTGCAGTCCGGTATAGATGCTGGTTTGCGATTCCTCGGTGAGGAGGATCAGTGTTCTTGTGCTCATTATTACTGCCTTGTTTAGGTGTATCTGGCCACTTTAAGTGTAAAGCGCGGGCGTGGAAAGCCCCGCGAGGCTCTCCGAAAGGGTTAGCGGGTGTGGATGATGGCTGCAGCGCGGCCGATGATGGTCAGTTTGCTGAGTCCCTCGGCGGTCATGTCAGCCTTTTCCTTGCCGCTTTCGTCCTGAACCGTGTAGCCGCCCGTCAAGGCGTGGCGTATCCAGCGAAAGCGCACACGGCTATTGATCAGCAGGGCGAAAATGTCGTCACGGGTAACGCTGGTCGAGCCCATATCGATCAGCACGCGGTCGCCTTTCTCGATCACGCCGGCCATGTTGTCATCTTCCGCACGAACCATCGCTAGCCGATTTCGGTTGAGGCCGAGGCTGTCGATCAGCTCGAGGCTGATCGCGAAGGAGTCGTCTATCTGCTCCAGGGCCATCGGTCCTGCCGGGGTGGTGATGGCGGCCGGGGTCGGGACGGTGTAGCGAGAGGCTTCGGGGGAGCTGCCGTCGTCTCCGGAGATGCCGGCGATGTAGGCGGGGGCCACGCCGAACAGTGCGCCAAGTTCGACAAACTGCTCCAGGCGCGGGGCGCGGATGCCCTGTTCCCAGTTGCCGTAGCGGCTTGGGTTGATGGTTTCGCTGGAGAGTGCAGACAGTCGCCGTGTGGTTTCTTCGACCGTCCATTCCCTGGCGTGTCTCAGTTGGCGGAGCCGCGTGGAAATGATCTTGCGCAGGTCTGACATGTGTATCCCTTACAAGGTGCTTCGTTGTTTATTTAGTGTGTGAATATACACTCAGAGTGTAAATCTAGACAAAAAAGCCTTGTCTTGGCGATAGGTCGCGGGTAATGTCTCCACAAATAGTGGAGAGGTTTTCTTTAGGTGGAGCTAAAGCCCTGGATTTACGCTCTGGACGAGCACGACCCGATTTCCGTGGCCGCCGAGAAGCTCGGCGAGAAGCCCCGGACGATCTTGTCATGGGCGCGATTCGAGCGTTCTCCGTCGATTCGCGCGGCGATCAATATCGTTCGCGTGTCGGGTGGCGTGGTCGATTTCAACGGCATCTATGGTCCGGTCATGCAGGCCGTCGAGGCTGGAAATGCGCGGCTTTAGGGTGCCCGGCGGGCTTTCTGCCCTGGTGATCGCGCGCAAGCTCGAGCAGCGTTTCGGCCTGGTGGGGTTTGCCCGGCTGTTCAAGCTGGTCGAGCTTGTGGCCGATGCCGCGACCGTTCCGGCGCCCGCGTCGGCGGTACTTGCCTGGGGCGATGTGCTGCAGGGGCTGGGCTGCGGCCAGGACGATGCCGCTGAATTCCTGACCTACTGCGAGCACGCCCAGGTTCTTGATCGTGCCTCTGAAGACGGCCGGCTGCGCCTGAAACTGCGCGGCGATCTGGCGGCGATGCTGATTGATCCTCCGGCAGTTGCTGTTCCGACCGTGCCGGTGCTGTTCACCCATGAGCAGCAGTGGATCGACTGGTTTCTCGCCGAGTGGAGCTGCCCGCCGTACCTCGCCGCCGATCCTGGCTCTCGTCAGCTGTATCGCCGCTGGATCGCTTCAAACGTGACTGTGGATGAGGCCGAGGGCGCCTCCGCGCGGGTGATGGCTGCCCGTGAGGTGCCGGTGCCGGCGGTGTTGCATGACCACCTGATGGCCGTGCGCAAGGAAAAGATCGAGCGTGCCCGCGCCTGATCGGGCCGGGCTTTTTATCCGGCACGGCCGGTGGGTGAGGGTGAGCATGCTGGTGATTGGATTATCGGGCGGCACGTTGGGGAGGCGCGAAGCCATCGCTCGCCGCCTGGAGCAACTGGACGAGCAGCAGCTGAAGGCCTTTCCAATCTTGGGGAGCCGGGTCAGCGACGGTCGCGCCCGAACCGTGGAACGTGCCCTGGAAGGCGCCGCCACAGGCCGCCGCCCCATACGGGGTGTTGTGTTTACCCATCTGCTGACCGCTGCGGAGGCCGCGGTTGTGCGCCGGCATGGTGGCCATGTCTGGCACCTGACCGGGCCGGTTTCCGGGGTGGTGGCCATCGAGCGCGGCGAGCTGCTGGTGACGGATCGCGAGGGCGGCAATGGCCTCCAGTTCGACCCGCTGGAGGCGCTGTCCGAGGTGCTGCTGAGGGCGAAAGGAGGCAGGTCATGACGCTGCCGATCTGGGCCTATGCCGATCCGGCGCGAATCGTCGAGGCCAACGAGATCCGCCTCAAGGGTTGCGCGGTGTGCGAGCGGGCGGTGTTCCTCGGTGATCGGGCTATGTGCGGCGCGGGGCTGTCGCTGCCGACTTGCAAGCGCGACAAGAAAAACGGATTCAAGTTGGCGGCCGAGTGCGGCGGCTGATTCGTGCAACCTGCTGCCGGCTGGCGGCCTCTTCGGACCTTTCTATGAAGTATCTCGCTCGCGTCAATCCGCGCTATTTCGCGGCTGTGCATCTGTTCGCCGCGGAGAATGATGCCCGCTACTACCTCAACGGGGTCTGCCTCCAGCGGCATCACGAGAAAGGCGTGGTGCTGGTCGCCACCAACGGCCATGTGCTGGGGGCTATCCATGATCCGGAGGGGTGGATGGACCCCGCTTGGAGCGAGGTCATACTCGATGCCGCTCCCCGGCGCCTGCTGAAGGTCTGCCAGGCGGTCGCGCCGAAGAAGCGCCCCGATCTGGAGGCACAGTCGCTGTGGGTTGGCGAGTGCGGTGCGGTTGTGATGGCGGCGGGGCATTCGGTCACGCCGGACCCATTCTCAGGCGATGCCCTTGCGGCCGAGCGCATCAGACAGCTGGTCGGGGTGTTCCCCGACTGGCGTCGCCTGGTGCGCGATGAGCGGGTGGTCGAGCCGGGGGCGCAGCCGGCTATCGCCGCGCATTGCTTGGGGGTGTTCGACCAAGCTCTGGGCATTCTTTGCCAGAGCGATGGCGATTGGTCTCCCTCTCTGCGCCTAGATGTGTCGAACGATTCCAGCGGGGTGTTTGTTCGCGTGCATCAGGGCGACCTCGAGGAGCGTTTCTTCGGGATCGTCATGCCGACGCGGCAGAGCCCGATCCTGTCGACGGTACCGGAGTGGATCGCTCCGACAGCAAAGCTGGCCAAGCCGCGTGTACGGGCGGCCGATGGCGGTTTTGTGCCTGTGGATCGGAGCGCCTGAGCATGTGCCGGATACCAAGCCATCAGCGTGAGCAGGACTCGATAGATGAGCGGGTGGCGGACTTCCTGCGCCATGGCGGTGCTATCCAGCGGCTGGATAACCACGGCGAGGCGGTCGGCGTGGCTACCGAGGATCTGCCGTGCCTGCCTGAGCCTTCCCCAGAGCTGGTGGAAGAGTCGCCCATTCTCGTTCCCGAGGTGGTGCCTGCTGTGGCGTCCGATTCTCCGCCGCCGCCTGCTCTTGCTCTCGACTATGCAGGCCTTGTCGCTGAGCTGCGGGCCGTTAGGCAATCAGCCGTCGAGCGCCTGCAGATGCTGGAGCAGGCGTTCGAGAGGTTTTGCGCATGAGTGGAGGGCGTCGGCGCGCTGGTGACTTCGATTTGCTTCTGGATGCATGGGCACGCTGGTTGGCCGACACGCGCTGCTCGATGGGCGCCGGTGGAGGATCGCTGCTGGCTCGCTGGATGGATGCCGAGGGACATCTGATTTTCAGCGGAGGCGGTGGCAGCCATGAGCCGGTCGACACTATCGAGGCGAGCATCGAGATTGCGGTGGTTGAAATGGGAAAGAACTGTCAGCTGCGCGAGGACGTGTTGCGCCTTGAGTATGCCGCTGGTTTCTCGCGGGTCGTTATGCGTCGGGCACTGGTTGGATGGGAGCCTGGAGGAACTCAGATGCAGAACGCTCTGGCAATGGGCGTAGGGCTGAGGACGTACAAGTTGCGCCTAGCTGAGGCGCGGGCTTATGTGGCCAAGAGGCTGGGGAAGAAGATTGAAAAAACGAAGGAGTTCGAACAGTAATGACCAGCGAAATGAAAAAGCCCTTTGCCAACCTGGCCGAAGAGATTCAGTCCGCCTTGGACTACTCCCGCAACTTCACCACGGCCAAACCGAATATCGGCAACACCGAGAAGGAGCACATTCTTGGCCTGTGCAATCTGCTGGAGCGGTTGCATGCAGATCGCGATCAGTATTTTCGGATGTTTCATTGGGCAACGCACGACTTGGCGAGCGTGGGTGAAGCGCTGGGCATTCCAGGTGAGGAGCAGGAGGGCGGTTCGGGCGAGTTCATTGATGTGATCGAGAAGCTGAAGCAGACCGCCATGAGCCATCCAACGCTGGAGCAGAACGACTATCCGCCATGCGATTACTGTGGTGCGTCAATGGATTACATGCCGTGGCATGGCAGCGGAATACTGAACGGAATCGAGTCCCGCCACATCCACGCATGTGACAACTGTCGCAGCTTGTTGCCTGGGAATAACACTGAACAGTCTGCACCAGAGCAGATCAAGCAGGCCGCCGTGAAGCTGCCAGAGCTTACGCCGGACCTAGCCGACATCCTGGGGCGCCCGAATTTCAGGTGCTATCACATTGCACAGGCCTTGCGCCTAGTCGGCCACCAGATCGAGAAACGGTCAGAAACCGAGCAGGCAGCGGTGATCCATTGGCTACTCAGCCTCTACTTGAAGCACGGATCGGCCTGGAAAGAGGAGGCAGATAAAGAACTGAAGCACATGGCTGACAAGGCCCGCGCACTGCTGGAGGGCGTGGAGTGAGCAAACACGAACCGATACTTGGCTTGGCTCGCCAGGCAAAGCGGATGCACATGGAGATGCAGTGCGATCCTCAGTGGGTTCTGGACTTGTCCGCCGAGCGCGACACCCTGCGTGCCGAGGTCGATCAGCTGCGTGCAGTCCAGCAACAAGATGCCTTGGTGGCCGTGCAGGACGGATTTTATGCCGCGGTAGCTGATGCAGAGCGAGCGGCGATAGAAGTGTTTCGCGATTCTTGCGACCACACCCGCCAAGCAATTGAGTACATGGCAGCGCACATGCTCGCCGCTGCGCCGACCTCTGCCACTACTGCGTGACCGTAACGCGCCGCCATGCCGGCGCTTTCCTCGAATGATCTTCGCCGCTATCCCCCTTTCACAGTCTGTGCCCATTTGCGTGGGTAGGGGATGGCTGCGCCTTCAACGCGGCCCGGCAGCCTGATCGGCACCTGGCCGCCCTGACCGGGAGCCAGGTATGACCGACCCAGCGAGCAAGACCCTGCATATCAAGTTCAGCGAGGCCGAGATCCGTCGGCACGCCGAGCAGCCCCATATCCGCCAACTGCGCGACCTCCGTTATCCCCCTCTGCTGCTGCGCTTCGCCACTGGCCGCGCCCGGGCTTCCTGGCTGATCGTCCGTCATGCCCAGGGCCGCAGCACCTCGATCAAGTTGGGAAACTGGCCCGATTTGCCGGTGCGCGCCGCCGTCGACCTTCTGCCGGGCAAGCTGGCCGAGCTGACTGCCGACCCGTCCGCCGCCGTGCGAGTGTCGGGCTGGCTGACCGTGGCCGATCTGCTGGACTGGTATGCCGGGCGGGTGGCCGCGGATCGCAACCTGTCCGGCAAGCGCAGGGGCACCGTGCAGTCGCTGATCAAACGTCAATTGCGACCTCGGGTCGGTGCGCTGCGGCTGCTCGAGGTCGACCGTGCCGCCCTTGACGAGCAGATGATCTGGCCCATGCAGGCGACCTGCAGCCTGGCCTACACCCGCCAGGCCTTCGGGCTGCTCAAGCTCTCCTTTCGGCAGGCCTTCAAGCTCAAGAAGCTGACGGTCGATCCGCTGGCCGGCATGGTCTTTACCGACTTCACCGAGGCGGCGATCCGCCCAAAGCCCTGCGCCCTGCGCCCGCAGCAACTGCCCGCCTTGCTCGAGCGGCTGGCCGGTCTATGGGAGAAGCGCCCGGCCGAGGTGCTGCTGGCGTTGATGATGCTCTGCCACGGCACCCGCCTCGGCGAAACCCGCCAGGCCCGCTGGGTCAATGTCGACCTGAGTGAGGTTGGCGAGTGGTTCATCCCGGCGGCCGACACCAAGACCGGGGCCGAGCACCGCCTGCCGATCACCCGTCCGGTGTCCGCGCTGCTGGGCGCCTATCGGGACCGGCAACAGGCCAGGGGTTATGACGGCGCCTGGCTGTTCCCGCGCGGCGACGGCCGGCCCTGGACCGACCGCCAGGCCTCGGCAGTGTTCGAGCGTCTGGGCGGCGGCGAGTGGACCAGCCATGACCTGCGCAAGCTGGCCCGCTCGACCTGGGCTGACCTGGGCGTCGACTACCTGATCGGCGAGCTGTTGCTCAATCACGCCCTCGATGACCTCGACGCCGCCTACATCCATACCCACGCGATGGCCCTCAAGCGTGACGCCCTGGAGCGCTGGCACCTGTGGCTCGAAGCGCGCGGCCTCTCTTTTTTTGCCGCCGGGACGACACCGGGACGCGCTGAGCAGGCGACCCCGGTGCAGGCTGCGAACGCCGGCGGCTGGCTCTAGAAACGAACATCCATTGCAAAGGAGGAAGTTAGGATATGACGAGCAAAGCGATGACAATGGACGCCGCCACCAGCGCCCGCCTGCATAATCAGCTGGTCAAGCTCGGCGACATGATGGGTGACGGCTTGCACCATGAGCCGGGCGGGAAATGGATCGTCACAGAGTACCGCCGCACGATGCGCGCCTTGGGGCATTCCCTGCCGCGGTGCAATAACGGCGATGCGATCAACCGGGCGATGGCTGAGCGGCTCAAGACGATGTCCTGTCCGAAGTGCGGCGGCGCGCTCAAGCAAACCCGGTCGGGCAGCAAGCGGGCGAAGTGCGGGAGTTGCGCCGCGCTGTTCCAGTTCGTTCGGAAGGCGAAAGGGAGGGCGCAAGCGTGACGGGTAACGCAGGAGGAGGATTTTGCGGGTCCAAATAACACCTTTAGGTTGTTAATACATCTAAAGGTGTTTACATGCGCTGCACTTTACCCTAGTATTTTTCATATCGTGGCGTGTTTGCGGTCACGGCTCAGACAATAAACCTCAAGACCCTCGGCCAAGGCCGGGGGTTTTTCGTTTCTGGCCCCTCCATCCCTTTGCTCCCCGGCGGGGATGCCGCAGGGGCCGCCAGTTACCCCGTGCGGGGATATCGAGACATGAAGATGCCCGAGAAGTCTCCCGAGTTCTGGGCCGGTGTCCTGCTTGCCCTGCGCGAGCACGGCCTGGCCATGATGCTGACCTTCATCCTGTCCTACATCCGCATCCAGCTGTACGGGGATCAGCCGAGTATCGTGCGCGCGCTACTCGAGGCGGCGGCCGGCGCGTTACTGGTGATGATCGTCGGCCTGGCTGTGAATCAGGCGGGCCTCAATCTCGCTTGGACGCTGCTCGCCGCAGGCTTTGTCGGTGTCCTTGGCATCGAGCAGGTGCGTGTGCTGAGCAAGCGATGGGCAGCGCGGAAGGTTGAGGGGCTTTAGCCATGATCAAGATTACGACTGATGGCTTGGACGGGAAGGTCGCCGAGCTGGCCGAGATAGCACGGCAGATGCCGTTCGCCCTCGCCCTGGCTGCCACGCGGATGGCTCAGAGAGTCAAGGATGGTGAGCTGAGCGTGATGCGCAAGCGCCTCGACAAGCCCACGCGCACGACCATGAATAGCCTCTTTGTGAAGCCGGCAACCAAGGCTAAGCCCGAGGCCAGGGTCTGGCTGAAAGATGCCTGGAACTCTGGAGTCCCGGCCGACCGCTACATGCAGGCGGCGGTCTATGGTGGCGTCCGTGGGCACAAGCGATTCGAGAAAGCGCTGATCGCGCGCGGCTTGATGAGCGGCAATCAGTACGCTGTCCCCAATGCTGCATTCATGGACGACAACGGCAACATCAAGGGTCAGCTGTCCATGAAGATCCTGTCGGGTCTGGGTGCAGCCGAGACGGTCGCTGGGGCGCAGGCAAACGCAACCGGAAGCCGCAGGAGTCGTAAGAAAGGCAACGCCGACCGCTATTTTGTCGGCGAGATAGACGGCCTGCGCGGTGTCTGGGAGCGGCGCCGCATGGCGATGGGTGACGCAGTCCGGCCGGTGTTCGTGTTCGTCGACGGAGCGCCGCGCTACAGAGTCCGCGTCCCGTTCTTCGCCATCGCCGAGAACATGGTCAAGGCGAACTTTCAGCGTGAGTTCGGCAGCGCCCTCGAGCGTGCCCTCGCTAGTGCTCGCCAGCGGTCTGGGCGGTGATAGCTGGTGACATCGGCATCCGGATTATTTGCACGGGTCCTCCCGGGCCGTACCCCCAGTGCGGGTAATTCGCGCCCCGCTCGGTCACTACATATGACTTTTTTTCGGGGGGTTGTTGTTGTTTTGTCGAATCGATGCAGCCCGCGCCGCCTGCGGATTCGGCTGTTCAAATACATCAACTTGACCCCCTATCCGCGCGGCTGCGCCCGCCAGCGAGGTGATCCGCCCCCTTCAACCGAGGCCGACCATGGACAGACAAGCCCATTGGCTCAACAAGAGCGAGATGGCGGCCAGCCTCGGCATCAGCGTGCAGGCCTTCGACCGATGGGGCGTGACGCCAGTTGCCCGCATCGGCCGCGAGGCGTTTTTCGATGTCCGGTCGGTACTGGACAACCGACTGGCCCAGGCCTCGCGCAAGTACGCGCCGTCCGGCGAAGCTGAGGGCGAGGAAGGCCTCGACCCGCTGGCCGAGAAGAAGCTGCTGCAGGAAAAGCTGCGCCTGACGGCCGAGCTGGCCGACACCCAGGCGATCAAAAACGAGGTCAAGCGTCGCACTCTGGTGCCGGTCGACTTCGCACTGTTCGCCTTTTCGCGGATCGCCGCGCAGATCGGCTCGGTGCTCGACACCATTCCGCTGCAGCTGCGCCGCCGAAACCCCGACCTCGATGCCCGCCATGTCGAGGCGATGCAGCGGGAAATTGCCCTTGCGCGCAACCTCGCCGCCGGCCTCGGCGACCAGCTGCCGGACCTCGTCAATGAGTATTTCGAAACCCTGGATGAATGACCTGGGCAAGGCCATCCGCCTGGGGCTTCAGTCGCTGTACAAGGAACCGCCACTGACCGCGGTCGAGTGGGCTGACAAGCATTTCTATTTGTCGAGCGAGTCGAGCTATCAGGAAGGCAAGTGGGAAACCGCCCCCTTCCAGCGCGCAATCCTCAATGCGATGGGCAACGACCTAATCGCGGTGGTGAATTTCACCAAGTCGGCGCGGGTCGGTTACACCAAACTGCTGATGGCGAATGTCGGCTACAAGATCCAGCACAAGCGCCGCAACGTGCTGGCCTACAGCCCGACCGATTCGGATGCCGAAGGCATTATGAAGCGGCACGTCGAAACTATGATCCGCGACGTTCCGGTGGTGTTGGCTCTGGCTCCCTGGTTTGGGCGCAAGCACCGCGACGCGACCCTGACCGAGAAATGCTTTTCCAACCGGAAAATGCTCTGGTGGTTGGGGGGTAAGGCCTCGGGCAACTATCGGGAAAAAAGCCCCGACGAGGTGATCTACGACGAGCTGAGCAATTTCGACACGGATATCGGTGGAGAGGGCTCGCCGACCTTTTTGGGCGATAAGCGTCTGGAAGGGTCGACGTACAAGAAGTCGATTCGCGGCTCTACACCCAAGAAAGCCGAATCGTGCCAGATCACCAAGGCCGCCGAAGAGTCGCCGCACCTGCTGCGCTATCACATCCCGTGCCCGCATTGCGGGCGCGAGCAGTACCTGAAGTGGGGGGGCAAGGACTGCGCCTACGGCATCAAGTGGGAAGTCAACGCCTTGGGCGAAGCCGAGCAGGCCTGGTACATCTGCGAGCACTGTACTTGCGTGATTCGGTATCACGAGGCAGTCGAGGCGGCCAAGGAGGGGCGCTGGATCTGCGAGCGTACCGACATCTGGACGCGCGATGCCATGGACTGGTTCGACGCGGCCGGCGAGTCCATCACGACGCCGCGCAGCATGAGCTTCCACATCTGGACGGCCTACAGCCTTTTTTGCACCTGGCTGGACATCGTCGCCGACTGGCTGAAGATCAAGGGCGACCGCGAGAAGCTGATCACCTTCACCAACACCACCCTGGGCGAGGTCTGGGAAGACGATCAGGGCGAGCGCCTCGACCATGAGGTGCTGCACGCTCGCCGCGAGGTCTGGCAGGGCGAGGTGCCTGGCCGGGCCGTTGCCCTCACTGGTGGGGTCGACACTCAGGACGACCGCCTTGAGGGCCGGGTCTGGGCCTGGGGCGCCGGCGAGGAGTGCTGGCTGGTGCGCCGCTGGATTCTCACCGGCGACCCAGCCAGTGAGGAGCTACAGAAAAAGGCGGCCATCGAATTACACCGCCAGTTCACCCGCGTCGACGGCTTGGTGATGCGCGTCGAGCGCTGGTGCTGGGACTCGGGCGGCAGCTACACCGATGAGGTCTATGCGGCCAGCCGCAAGCTGGGCGTACATTGGGTCATCCCGATTCAGGGGGCCAACGTCTATGGCAAGCCCATCGCCAGCTTTCCGAAAAAGCGCAACAAGCACCGGGTCTACCTGACCGAGGTCGGCACAGATAACGCTAAGGAGCTGATCTATGCCCGCCTCAAGCTGGCCGTCGACTATGGCAAGACCCAGGCCGGCGAAGCGCAGCCGGGCGTCGTCCACCTGCCGGCGAATGACGAGCTGTGCGACGAGGATGAGCTCAAGCAACTGACCTCCGAAAGCAAGGTTCCCAAGATCGTCAAGGGGCGGCGGGTCTATCGCTGGGATGCCAAGGGCCGCCGCAACGAGGCCCTGGACTGTTTCGTCTACGCACTGGCCGCCTTGCGCATCAGCCAGCAGCGCTTCGGCCTCGATCTGGAGGCGCTGGCCTGCGCTGCCGCCACGCCGGTAGACGGCGAGGTGGTCGCGCGGAATCCATCGCCGGTCCCGCCGGCTGCCCCGCAACCCGCCCCGCCGGCCGACGGCGGCTGGCTCAAGATTGGAAACGACCCATGGCTCTAACTGCTCAACAGATGGTCGACAAGTATCTGGAGGCCGAGGTCGCCGTGCTCGACGGGCGCAGCGTCACCTTTGGAGGTCGAACCCTGACCATGGAAAACCTGGCCGAGATCCGCGCGGGCCGCCTGGAGTGGGAGCGCCGTCTCGCCGCCGAGCGAGCCCGCGTCGCCGGCCAGCCGAGCGGCTTTTCCCTGGCGGACTTCCTATGAATCTATTCGACAAGCTGCTCGCGCCCTTCGCGCCCGGCCTGGTCGTTCAGCGTCTGGCTGCCCGGCAGGTCATCCGGGCCTATGAAGCGGCCAGACCCAGTCGCACCCATAAGGCCAAGGGACAGCAGCGCAGTGCCGATGCCGCCCTACAGCAGGACGCCCGCTCGCTACGCGCCCAGTGCCGTAAGCTCGACGAGGATCACGACATCGTCACCGGGCTGTTCGACCGCCTGGAGGAGCGTGTCGTCGGAGGGGATGGCATCGGGGTCGAGCCGCTGCCGCTGACCCATGCCGGCGATGTGCAGGTCGAGTTCGCCGCAGCGATCAAGGCCGCCTGGTCCGAATGGTCGCTGTGTCCGGAAACCTCGGGCGAGCTGACCCGACCGCAGGTCGAGCGGATGGTCTGCCGGACCTGGCTGCGCGACGGCGAGGCCCTGGCCCAGAAGCTGCGCGGGCGGGTGGCCAATTACAGCTACCTGACAGATGTTCCCTTCGCCCTCGAATTGCTGGAGCCCGATCAGTTGCCCTGGGAACTGATCGACGAGAGCAGGGGGATCGTGCAAGGCATCGAACGCGACGCCTGGCGGCGCAAGCGTGCCTATCACCTGCTGATGCAACACCCCGGCGGTCTCGGCTACCGCCTGGGAAGCCAGACAAAGCGGGTCGAGGCCGACCGGATCATCCATATCGCCTACCGCAAGCGGATCGGGCAAAACCGCGGCGTGCCGCTGCTGCATGCCGCGTTGATCCGCCTGGCCGACCTCAAGGACTACGAAGAGAGCGAGCGCGTCGCCGCACGGATTTCCGCCGCGCTGGCCATGTATATCAAGAAAGGCAACCCCGATAGCTACGCGCCGACCACCGGGTCCGCCGAGCCGCGTAGCTTTCCGATTGCCCCCGGCATGGTCATCGACAGCCTGCTACCGGGCGAGGAGGTCGGAACCATCGCCAGCAACCGGCCCAACACCTTTCTGGAGGGCTTCCGCAACGGCCAGTTGCGGGCCATCGCAGCCTCCGGGCGCATCGGCTACTCGACCGTCTCGCGCAGCTACGACGGCAACTACAGCGCCCAGCGTCAGGAGCTGGTCGAGGCCCAGCTCGGCTATGACCTGGTCCAGCACGAGTTCATCGACTACTGGTGCCGCCCGGTCTATCGCGAGTGGCTGGCCATGGCCCTGGCGAGCGGGGCGCTCAAGTTGCCGCGCGATGTCGCCCCGGCCACCGTCTATGCCGCGGTCTATCAGGGGCCGGTTATGCCCTGGATCGATCCGGTCAAGGAGGCGAACGCCTGGGAGACGCTGGTCAAGGCCGGCTTTGCAGACGAGGCCGAGGTCGCCCGCGCCCGTGGGCGCAACCCGCAGGAACTCAAGCGCTCCCGCGAGGCGGAAATCCGCGTCAACCGGGAAAAGGGGCTGGTCTTCAGCTCCGACGCCTATCACGAGCTGAGCGGCAGCGCCGCTGCCGAACCGCTGCCGGCGGGGCAGGACTGATCCGCCCGCCGCTGTCGTTACTGTCACGCACGCAACCAAGGAGGCCCCCATGGGGAGCCATCAGAAACTGCCGGCCCTACTGGCCCCGGTGGCCAGGGCCATTGCCGGCATCAACAACGACACCAAGCCCCAAGGCAGCTGGTACAGCATCAAGGCCTTGGCCAGGGGCCGCGCCGAGATCCTGCTCTACGACGAAATCGGCGGTTGGGGCATCACCGCCCAGCAGTTCGCCCGCGACCTCAAGGCCCTGGGCGATCTGAGCCAGATCGACCTGCGGGTGCATTCTCCGGGCGGCGACGTGTTCGAGGGCATGGCCATCTACAACCTGCTGCGCAACCACCCGGCCAACGTAGACGGCTATGTCGACGGCCTGGCGGCCTCAATGGGCAGTGTGGTGCTGATGGCGGCCAACGCCATCCACATCCCCGAAAACGCCATGATCATGGTGCATAAGCCCTGGGGCATTCAGGGCGGTGACGCCGACGATATACGCCGTTATGCCGAGCTGCTCGACAAGATCGAAAACTCCTTGGTCATGGCCTACGTCGCCAAGACCGGCAAGAGCGAGGACGAAATCAAGGCCCTGCTCAAGGAAGAAACCTGGATGAACGGCCGAGAGGCCGTTGCCGCCGGCTTTGCCGACCATCTGACCGAGCCGCTGGCCACGGCCGCACAACTTACCTCGAATCGCCTGCAGGAGTTCGCCCACATGCCCCAAGCAATGCAAAACCTGATCAATCCGCGTGCCCAGGGCATCAACCCGCCGGCTCCCGCGCCGGCGCCGGCCCCGTCTCCGGCTCCTTCCCCGACACCTGCACCGGCGCCCGCCGATCCGCTGGCGGCCGCCCGCGCCCAGGTGATCGCCGAGGAGACCGCCCGCCGTGCCGCCATCAGTGCCGTTTTCCAGCCGTTCGCCGCCACCCAGGGCGAGCTGCTGCAGACTTGCCTGGGCGATATGACCATCACCGCCGAGCAGGCCCAAGCCAGGCTGTTGGCTCGGCTGGGAGAGGGCACTACCCCGACCGCCCCGGCCCATGTCTATGCCGGAAACGGAAATCTGGTCGGCGACTCGGTACGCGCCTCGATCCTCGCCCGTGCCGGCCTGGCCGCCATCGAGGCCAGCAACAACTACAACCATATGACCCTGCGCGAGCTGGCCCGCGCGTCGCTGGCCGACCGCGGCATCGGGGTGGCGTCGTACAACCCCATGCAGATGGTCGGCATGGCCTTCACCCACGGCAGCAGCGACTTCGGCAACATCCTGCTGGACGTGGCCAACAAGTCGGTGCTGCTGGGCTGGAACGAGTCCGAAGAAACCTTCGAGCTGTGGACCAAAGAGGGCGAGTTGGCCGACTTCAAGATCGCCCATCGCGTCGGCCTGGGCGAGTTCGCGTCTCTGCGCCAGGTGCGGCCAGGCGCCGAATACAAGCAGGTCACGGTGGGCGACCGCGGCGAGCCTATCGCCCTGGCGACCTACGGCGAGATTTTCAGCATCAACCGCCAGGCGATCATCAACGACGACCTGAGCCAGCTGACCGACATTCCGCGCAAGATGGGCATGGCTGCCAAGGCCACCATCGGCGATCTGGTTTATGCCGTGCTGACCGCCAACGCGGCCATGCGCGACACCGTCGCGCTGTTCCATGCCGATCATGGCAACCTGCTGACCGGCGCCGGATCGGCGCTGAGCATTGATGCCCTGAGCAAGGCCCGCCAGGCCATGCGCACCCAGAAGACCCAGACCGAAGGCGGCCAGGCGCGGACCCTGAATATCCGCCCGGCCTTCGTGCTGACCCCCATCGCCCTGGAGGACAAGGCTCGCCAGTTGATCGCCTCGGGCTCGGTGCCGGGGGCCGACTCCAACTCGGCCATCGTCAACCCGCTCAAGGACTTCGCCCAGGTGATCGGCGAGCCGCGCCTCGACGACGCCTCGGCGGCGGCCTGGTATCTGGCTGCCGCCAAGGGCACCGACACCATCGAGGTGGCCTACCTCAATGGCATCAAGGTGCCCTATGTCGAGCAGCAGGAAGGCTTCACCGTCGACGGGGCGGCTACCAAGGTACGCATCGACGCCGGGGTCGCGCCGCTCGACTTCCGTGGCATGACCAAGTCCGCCGGCGCCTAAACGCCCCCGGATGTTTCTTGCCCCGCCCTGTGCGGGGCTTTTCACTTCCGCCCAATGAGGATTGATCCCATGGCCAAGAATTTCGTACAGGACGGCGACGTCCTGAGCCTAATCGCCCCCACCGGCGGTGTCGTTTCCGGCAGTGCCTATGCCATTGGTCAGCTGGTAGTGGTAGCCCACGAGGATGCCGCCGAGGGCCAGCCCTTCCAGGGGCACGCAGTCGGCGTCTGGCAGCTGCCCTGCGCCACAGGCCTGACCGCCGGCGCCAAGGTCAGCCTGTTGGACGGTGGCCTGGTCGCGGATGGCACCGCCTCGTCTGTGCCCTGCGGCAAGCTGGTCACTGCTGTATCCGGCGGCTTCGCCAACGTGCGGTTGAGCAACTGATGGACGGCCGATTCGGCCGGGCACTGGGGCGCCTGCACGGCGTATCGGCTGCCCGGCTATCTGACTCCACTGGAAGCTACGCCTATGGCCCCGACGTGACAGTCACGGGCATTGACCTGATGGTGGACCGCAACCTGCAGCGCGAGGGGCCGGACGGCATGTTCATCTCCGGCGTGATTGGCATCAGCTGGCCCGCCGCGCAGCTGGCTACGGCAGACCGTGGCGGCATCTTCACCATCGGCAGCGAGCGCTTCACGGTGGAAATGCTGATCGCCAATGACGGCCACTACATCACCGCGGCCTGCATGAGGAAGTCATGAGCAACCCACTGACCCTCGGTCGCCAGGCGCTGTTGCAGCGCCTGCAGACCATCACCAAGGCCAACGGTTACCTGACCGACACCGGCCTGAACGTGCGCACGGGCTGGTTCAACGAAGTGCTGCAAAGCGCTGCCCTGACCTTTCCGGTGATCGTTCTGCAGAAGGGCAAGGATCTTGACCCTGAGCCAGGGCCGCGTGGGCTCAGGGCATTGCGCGGCTTCTTCGTCATTGGTGCGGTGGATACCGGCCTTGACGACTACGAAGATGCTCTCGATGCCCTCGAGCTGGACCTGCTGCGCTGCCTGCGCCCGGAGCAGGGCAGGCCGCTTCCCTGGGCGCCGGCCGGCATCCAGAACATCGCCCTGGGCGGTGCCGAGCAGTTTCCGCCCGGCAACGGCGAGCGCGCGGCCAGCGTGCTGATCCCGGTCCACCTGCACACCTTCATCACTGGCCTCTGACCCGGAGAACCCCATGAGCGAACTCTATTCCCTGCAGGGCAGCTTCTTCAGTGCCGTCCGCAACGCCACCACCGGCAAGCCCGGCAAGCGCACCTGGCTCGGCAACGCCTCGGCCGCCAGTCTGGCGATTTCCGCCAACAAGTCCGACAAGAACGAATCGTTCGGCGGCTCGCGCGGCCTCTATGGCTCGCTGATCACCGGCAAGAGCGGCACCCTGAACATCACCCTCGACGAGTTCCTGGTCGAGAACCTGGCACTGGCCCTGCATTCCAGCCCGGTCGCCATCGCCTCCGGCACGGTATCGGCCGAGGAGTTGCCGACCGGGTTGGTGGCCGGCGACGAGGTGCAACTGGACCAGCGCTTCGTCTCCAGCCTGGTGCTGACCGACGGCAATGCCAGTCCGGTCACGCTGGTCGAAGGCACCCACTACGAGATCGTCTCGCTCGCCGGTGGCATCGTCAAAGTCCTCAGCCCGGCCAGCCTGACCCAGCCCTTCGAGGCGGCCTACAGCTACGCCGCTGCCGACAGCCTGGCGATCTTCGCCAACAGCACGCCGCCCGAGCGCTGGATCTTCTTCGACGGCATCAACACCGTGACCGGCGACAAGGTGATCCTCGACCTGTTCCGCGTGCAGTTCG
>Ga0209575_10000390_pt1 | contig 31077 bp, 29 predicted proteins | sample Medcelwee11metaG_FD_187172 | JGI IMG/M metagenome (GOLD analysis project Ga0209575, IMG submission 187172) | Freshwater pond sediment microbial communities from the University of Edinburgh, under environmental carbon perturbations - Medium... | ecosystem: Environmental > Aquatic > Freshwater >...
GAAACCAGCGACATCAGTTCGACCACCGTGGAAAACAGCAGTTCGCGTGGATACTGGCGTTGCCGGTGAGTCTCGAACACTTCGTCGACCCAGGCGGCCGGCATCGCCCGCTCCAGCGCCAGCCGTGCCATGACGCTGGCCGGTGCCTGCTTCTCGAAACGCGCCAGAATCGCATCCCACATCGTCTTGCCCTCCCGCCTGATCATCGAGAGAGTTTACGCAAACACCTTGAAAGGGCTGCCTCTCACTGGGGTTTGCACACCATCGCTCAATTCGTGATGGAGGTGGTCGGAATCGCGCAGCGGATGGCCGCCCCGTCTCACTCCGGCTGCGCGAGCAGCACGCGCAACGCCGTTTCTGCCGCCAGCACCCGGTCCAGCGCCTCCTCGGCCCTGGCCCGGGTCAGCCCCAGGTCGTCGAGCAGCCGTGGGGGAATCTCCTCCTGCGGCGTGTCGCCGATGCCGCGGTTGCGCAGCAGGTTGACCGCCAGATAGACCAGGTTGGCATACACCGCGTGCCGGCCGCGGTAGCCGGCATCGTGTTGGCCGTTCAGGGCGACCGTCAGCTCCTCGGGCATCTGCCAGTGCTCCATCAGCCAGGCGCCGATCTGTTCGCGGGTGACGCCGAGCAGGTGGTGTTCGACCAGGGCGTGCGGGATGTGCGGATTGATCTGCAGGTGCTGGCTGAGCAGCTTGAAGTAGGGCGGGAAGATGTGCGCGAGGGTCAGGTAGCCGAAGTTGTGCAGCAGTCCGGCCAGGTAGGCCAGGCCCGGTTCCGGGCGCGTGCCGCGTGGCATCGCCCGGCACAGGCCGTCCATCAGGGTGGCGGTGTAGAGGGCCGCTTCCCAGTAGGACGTCATGTCGTCCCGGGCGTCGGGGGGCTCGGGGGGCTTGCCCTCGGACAAGCCGAGCGACAGGTTGAGCACCACCTCGGAGCCGAGCACCCGCACGATGGCGTCCTCCACCGAGAGCACCCTTTCCGGCGCCGGATGATGGGCGGTGCCGCTCAAGCCGGCCCAGCTGACCACCTGGGCGGCCAGGGCCGGATCGGTCTCGATCAGGTCGGTGACGTCGTCGTCGCTGCAGCCGTGGAGATTGCCGTACAGCTGGTGGATCCGGCGCACGGTGTTCTGCCGGGGCGGGATCTCCACCCGGCGCTCCAGACGCTGACGGATGCGCCGGGCGGTGAAGCCCTGCACCGCCTCCATCGGCTCGGCGGCGTGTCTCTGCAGGTTGTAGCGCAGGCGGACCAGCGGCATCCCGAAACGGGCGCCGTGGGCATCGGCGAGCAGGCTGCGATAGACCTCGCGGTCGATTTCCAGGAGCACGTGGGGCTGGCCGGAGTCGAGCAGCAGGCTCGGCTCCTGCAACAGGCGTTCGTCGTACAGGCAGGGGGCGTCGATCAGCGCCGGCAGGCCGGGGAGCGCGCTCAGCCGTACGCCGTCGAGCAGCTGCCGCCGGCGTGCCTCGGCGGGGACGAGGTCGCGGCCGACGACCGTTTTCAGGCGGTGGAGGTCAAGCAGCTGGTCGCCGGGAAACAGCACCAGCAGGCTGCCGGCGGCATCTTCGAGCAGCGCCGCCTGTACCCGCGGTGGGCCGGAGCCGGGGCGCTCGTGCACGAGCCGCACGGGAACCCCGAGGCTTGTCAGCAGGTCGCGGATGATCGGCGGCAGTTGGGGTTTCAGCAACTCGGCGGCGGTCGGCACGGTGTCGGGCATGAAGCATTCTGCCGGAGGGGGCGAAATCAGGGGAGTATAATCAGTCGGCCGGTCGCTGCACTGACCTGCGCCAATGACGGCTCAGACTTGCCCGTACTGCTGGCCATGCCGCAGCCAGCGCTCCAGCAGCGGGCCGACATGCTGCGGCCAGCGCGCCAACAGGCTCTGCGCCGCTTCGCGCGCCGCCGGCAGCAGATCGGCGTCGCGCATCAGGTCGGCAACCTTGAACTGCAGGAGGCCGGTCTGGCGGGTGCCGAGCATCTCGCCGGGGCCGCGCAGCTCCAGATCCTTCTCGGCGATGACGAAGCCGTCCGAGGTCTCGCGCATGATCGCCAGACGTTCGCGGCCGAGCTGCGACAGCGGCGCGTGGTAGAGCAGCAGGCAGTGGCTGGCGGCGCTGCCGCGGCCGACCCGCCCGCGCAGCTGGTGCAGCTGGGCGAGGCCGAGGCGCTCGGGGTTCTCGATGATCATCAGGCTGGCATTGGGCACGTCGACGCCGACCTCGATCACCGTGGTGGCGACCAGCAGCTGCAGCCGGCCGGCCTTGAACTCTTCCATCACCGCGGCCTTCTCCGCCGGCTTCATGCGTCCGTGGATCAGGCCCACGCGCAGCTCGCCGAGGGCGGCGTCGAGTTCCTCGAAGGTGGTTTCCGCGGCTTGGCAGGTCAGTTCCTCGGACTCCTCGATCAGCGTGCACACCCAATAGGCCTGGCGGCCCTCGAGGCAGGCGACGCGGACCCGTTCGACCACCTCCAGGCGCCGGCTGTCGGCGATCACCAGGGTGTTCACCGGGGTGCGACCGGGCGGCAGCTCGTCGAGGATCGAGGTGTCCAGGTCGGCGTAGGCGCTCATCGCCAGGGTACGCGGGATGGGCGTGGCGGTCATGATCAACTGGTGCGGGCAGAGGCGGCCGTCGACGCCCTTCTGGCGCAGGGCCAGGCGTTGCTGGACGCCGAAGCGGTGCTGCTCGTCGATGATCGCCAGGGCCAGGTTGCGAAAGCGCACCTCGTCCTGGAACAGCGCGTGGGTACCGACCACCATCGGGCAGCCGCCGGCGATCTTCTCCAGCGCCGTGGCACGTGCCTTGCCCTTGAGCTTGCCAGCCAGCCAGGCGAGATCGATGCCCAGCGGTTCCAGCCAGCGGGCGAAGTTGAGGTAGTGCTGTTCGGCGAGAATCTCGGTGGGCGCCATCAGCGCCACCTGGTAGCCGGCTTCCAGGGCCTGCAGGGCGGCCAGCGCGGCGACCACCGTCTTGCCGGCGCCGACGTCGCCCTGCACCAGGCGCAGCATGGGCTCGGACTGGCTGAGGTCGTGGGCGATCTCGGCACCGACCCGCCGCTGGGCGCCGGTGGGGGCGAAGCCGAGGTTGGCAAGAAACTGCACCGGCAGGCGTTGGGCTTTGGGCAGTCGCGGCGCGTGCTGGGCGCGGATGCTCTCGCGCAGGCGCTGCAGCGACAGCTGGTGGGTCAGCAGTTCCTCGAAGGCCAGACGGTGCTGGGCCCAGTGGCGACCCTCGGCGAGTTCCGCGAGATCGGCGTCCGGCGGCGGCCGGTGCAGGTAGCGGATCGCCTCGTCCAGCGGCGCGAGGCGGTGGGCGCGGGCCAGTTCCGCCGGCAGCCAGTCCGGCAGGCTGTGCGGGCCGAGGCGGGCCAGCGCCTGCCAGGTCAGGCCGCGCAGGCGCTGCTGGGTGAGGCCCTCGGTGGTCGGGTAGATGGGCGTTAGGGTCTGCTCCACCGGCGCCGGCTCCTCGCCGCTCTGGGCACGGTATTCCGGGTGGTAGATCTCCAGGCCCGAGGCACCGGGGCGCACCTCGCCGTAGCAGCGCAGGTGGGTGCCGCGCTTCAGGCCGTCCTTCTGCGCCTGGCTGAAGTGGAAGAAGCGCAGGGACAGGGTGCCGCTGCCGTCCTGCAGGCGCACCAGCAGGCTGCGGCGGCGGCCCATGACGATGTCGGCGGCGGCCACCGTGCCTTCGACCACCGCATCCTGGCCCGGACGCAGGGCGCCGATCGGGGTGATCCGGGTCCGGTCCTGGTAGCGCAGCGGCAGGTGGAAGAGCAGGTCCTGCAGGTTGTCCAGGCCGACCCGGGCGAGTTTCTCGGCCAGCGCCGCACCGACGCCCTTCAGGGTGCTGACCGGAACCGCCGCCAGCTCGCTCATGCGCTCTGCTGGGCGGGCCCGGCCGGCGAATGGCTCACCGAGCACAGGCGGATGGAGTCGGTCAGCAGCTCGATCGCCTTCGGCCGCGGGAAGCTGGCGCGCCAGGCGATGGCCACGGTGCGGAACGGCACCGGCGAGGTCAGCGGGCGAACCTCGAGCACGCCGGGGGCATAGTGATGGCTGTTCACCGCGGTGAACGGCAGCACCGAGATGCCGAGTCCGGAGGCAACCATGTGGCGGATGGTTTCCAGCGAGCTGGACTCCACCGTGGTGTGGCGGTGCGCCTCGTCGGCCTTGCGCAGCGACGGGCAGGCTTCCAGCACCTGGTCGCGGAAGCAGTGGCCCTCGCCGAGTAGCAGCAGGCTCTTGTCGTTGAGCATCTCGCTGTCGATGGTCTGCAGCTTGGTCCAGGGGTGGTCGGCCGGCAGCAGGGCGTAGAAGGGCTCGTCGTAGAGCGGCTTGGTCAGCACGTCCGCCTCGTGGAACGGCAGGGCGACGATGATCGCGTCGAGTTCGCCGGTGCGCAGCTTGTCGCGTAGCACGTGGGTGAAGTTTTCCTCGATGTACAGCGGCATCTGCGGTGCCGCCTTGTGCAGCTGCGGGATCAGGTGCGGAAACAGGTAGGGACCGATGGTGTAGATGGCGCCGACCTTGAGCGGCGCGGCCAGCTGGTTCTTGCCGGCCTGGGCCAGTTCGCGGATGCTCTGTGCCTGCTCCAGCACCTTCTGCGCCTGGGTGACGATGCCCTCGCCGACCGGGGTCAGGCGCACGGCGGTCTTGCTGCGTTCGAAGATCAGCACGCCGAGTTCGTCCTCGAGCTTCTTCACGCCCACCGAGAGGGTCGGCTGGCTGACGTGGCAGCGTTCGGCGGCGCGCCCGAAATGCTGTTCCTGGGCGAGGGTGACGATGTAGCGCAGTTCGGTGAGGGTCATAGCGAATTTCCATTAGCTCACCGGCAAGAATAGCCTTTGCTTGGCCGAGAACCAACCATGCCCGTGGGCTCCACGGGGGGAGAGGCGGATGGAAACTACAGATCCCGTGCTGCTGATCGCCGGGTGCGGCGACGTCGGCAGCCGACTCGGCGAGCGGCTGGCCGCCGTCGGCTGGCGCGTGCATGGCCTGCGCCGGCAGGTGGCGGCCCTGCCGCCGGCGATCCTGCCGCTGCGCGGCGATCTCGAGGCCGCCCAGTGCCCGCCGGACTGGCCGGGCGGGCCGCTCGATTACCTGGTCTACTGCGCGGCGGCCAGCCGCCACGACGAGGCCGGCTATCGCGCCGCCTATGTCGAGGGTCTGCGCCATGTGCTGGACTGGCTGGCGCTCCATGGCCAACGGCCGCGACGGCTGCTGTTCGTCTCCAGCACCGGGGTTTACGGCCAGCAGGATGGCGAGTGGGTCGACGAGCGCTCGCCCACCGAGCCTTCGGGGTTCTCCGGGCGGATCCTGCTGGAGGCCGAGCGACTGGCGCTGGGCAGCGGCCTGCCGGCCAGCGCGGTGCGACTGGCCGGCATCTACGGTCCCGGCCGCGAGTGGCTGATCGGGCAGGTGCGCCGCGGCGCTGGCATCGATTCGCAGCCGCCGCGCTACGGCAACCGCATCCACCGCGACGACGCCGCGAGTCTTTTGGCTTTCCTGCTCGAGGCCGATGCCCGCGGCGTTCCGCTGGCCGACTGCTATCTGGGCGTGGACGACGCGCCGGCGCCGCTGCACGAGGTGGTGGCCTGGCTGCGCGGGCAGCTGGGGGTGGTCGGCGAGGGCGGCGAGGGCCTCGGCCGGCGCGCCGGCAGCAAGCGCTGCAGCAACGCCCGCGCCCGCGCCCTCGGCTGGGCGCCGGACTACCCCAGCTACCGCGAGGGCTATGCGGCGCTGCTGGGCGAGTCTTGAGTCAGGGCGCCTGCCAGGCGCAGAAGCAGCCCTCGGCCAGGGTGCCGCCGGCACGCACCGGACGGCCCTTGAGCAGGGCATCGAGGACCGGCTCGGCGAAGCTGTTGGCTGCGGTGCAGGTCGCCCCTGTGCTGTAGGGCCCGAAATAGGCCAGGCGGCCCTGGCGGTCCCAGATCGCCAGCGCCGGGCTCCCCGGCAGCCCTTCGCTGCCGGGGAGCGCCGCCAGCGGCTGCAGCGCGGTCAGTGCTGGCGGCAGACGCCCCCGGCTGCCCGGCCGCTGCACGGCATGGAAGGTCACTCCCTGGGGGGCGTAGCGCTCGGCCAGTTCGGCCAGATGCTGCTGGTTGCCGACGTTGCAGGGGCAGGCCGGATCGTGGAAGTGCACCAGGCGGATCGGCCCGGGCCCTTCCAGTCCGGGCGGCAGGCGCAGGTCGACGGCGTCGAACAGCACGGTCCGCTGGTAGCGGCCGCGGTACCAGTCGTAGGCGGCGGCCAGGGCGGCGAGGCAGAGGAGGCCGAACAGGACGGCGAGCAGGGTCTTGCACTTCGGGGAGAGCATGGCGTAAAGACGGGAACAGGGTGCCCCAGCTTGCCATGCCGTGTCCGTCGAATGAAGCGCGGCGGGCCGCGGGCGTAACTTCCTCTCCGGACGAGCCGTGCCATGTCAGAGTCCTTCCACCCCGATCTCCTGCGCCCCCTGCTGCAGCCCCTGGCCGCGGGCGGCGACGAGCTGCCGCAGGTCCAGGCCTACCGCCGCTACTACGGGCTCGACCTGGGCGAGCGGCGGCCGGGGGTGCAGGGCCGCCTCGGCTGCTTCTCGGTCGGCACCTACCGGATCGTCGCCCAGGTCTGGTGGCCGGAGCGGCCGCGCGCGACGCTGCTGCTGATGCACGGCTACTACGATCACATGGGCCTCTACCGGCATGTGCTCGACTGGGCGCTGGGCATGGGCTTCGCCGTGCTTTCCTGCGATCTGCCGGGGCACGGGCTGTCCAGCGGCGCGCCGGCCAGCATCGACGATTTCGCCGAGTACCAGGCGGTGTTCCGGGGGCTCCTGGCCGAGGCCGCCGTGCTCGACCTGCCCAGGCCCTGGCATCTGTTCGGGCAAAGCACCGGCGGCGCGATCCTGCTCGACTACCTGCTGAGCGGCGCGCCACGGCCCGAAGTGGGCGAGACCATCCTCAGCGCCCCCCTGGTGCGGCCGCGCGGCTGGGGCTTGTCGAAGCTCAGCTACCGGGCACTCCGGCCGTTCGTCGAGTCGATCCCGCGGCGCTTCAGCGACAACTCCGGCGACGCGGCCTTCCTCGCGTTCATCCAGCGCGATCCGCTGCAGGCGCGCATCCTGCCCACCGCCTGGGTCGGCGCGCTGGCGCGCTGGATTCCGCGGATCGAGGCCGCCCCGCGCAGCGAGCGCAGTCCGCTGATCATCCAGGGCGATGCCGACCTGACCGTTGACTGGCGGCACAATCTGGACGTCCTGCGGGACAAGTTCCGCGATCCGCAGCTCCTGATGCTGCCGAGGGCGCGCCATCACCTGGCCAACGAGCGCGAGGCGGTGCGCCAGCGCTACTTCGACTTTCTCCGCGAGCGGCTGGAGTAGGGCTTCTATTGCTGGCCGACCGCCAGGGCGGCGCGCAGGGCGGCCAGGGCGGCCTGGTAGTAGGCCTGGCCGGCGGGGGACTGGGCGAAGCCGGCGAACTCCTCCAGCTCCGGGTCGGACAGCTCCCGGTAGACGTACATCAGGGTGTTGTCCAGGTCCCGCTCGATCTCCGCGCGGATGCGCTGGCGCTGGTTGTCGAGCATGCCAAGGGTCTGGTCGCCGCCGCCGAACAGGCCGAAGCCGGGCACCATCTGGCTGAGGCTGTCGGCCGCCACGCCGGCCAGCGCCAGGCTGAGTTCGGCGCCGGCCTCGCCGGCCGGAATGGCCTGGGCCAGGTGGCGGATCAGCAGGCGTCGGGTGGCCTCGGCCTGCATGCGCGGCAGGCCCTTGGCGTTTCTGGCCAGTTGCTCGCTGCGGGTGGCGGCCAGTTCGGCGGCGACGATCTTGCGCCCCAGCGGGCTCTCGAAGAAGGCCAGCGCTGGCCCCGGCTGGGCCAGCCGGGTGCGCAGCGCCGCCAGGGCGCGGCGATCCATGGCCTGGGCGGCGAAGCGCTGGTTGCTGTTGTCGACCAGGGCCTGGTAGATCGCCGGCGGCAGGTTGGCCCGGTAGCGCTGTTGGGCGGCGGCGAGGGCGGCGTGGAAGTGTTCGCGTTGTTCTGGCCAGCCTCCGCTCCGGTAGAGCTGCAGGTAGTCGTCGGCAAAGCCGGGCGGACTGAGCAGGGCGAGGACGAGGAAGGCGAGGGCGCGCATGGGAACTCCGGTCGTTCGTGGCGTTATTGTCGGCGGCCCCGTGCGCAAAAGTCGAGGGGCCGCGCACCCTGGCGACCGGCGCCCTGCTAGAATGCCGTCCATGCACTCGTCTCCCGATAATCCCCTGCTGCTGCGCATCGTCGACGACCTGGCCGGTCCTGGCTGGTCGCAGCAGAGCGTCTTCCTGTCGCCGACGCTGACCGAGGAGCTGGCGCAGGAGTGCCGTGCGCGAGCCGCTGCCGGCGAGCTGGCTCCCGCCGCCATCGGCCGTGGCGACCGGCAGCAGGTGGAGGAGGGAGTGCGCGGCGACTACACCGCCTGGCTGGAACCCGGCCAGTGCGCCCCGGGCGATGCCTGGCTGGCGCTGATGGAGTCCTTGCGCCAGACCCTCAACCGCGAGCTGTTCCTCGGTCTGGAGGAACTCGAGTGCCACTTCGCGCTCTACCCGCCAGGGGCTTACTACCAGCGTCACCTCGACCGCTTCCGCGACGACGACAGCCGTACGGTGACCGTGGTGCTCTACCTCAACGAGGAGTGGCAACCCGACGAGGGGGGCGAGTTGCGCCTCTACCTGCCGGGCGGGCGGGCTCACGAGGTGATGCCGCAGGGCGGCGGCCTGGCCTGCTTCATGTCGGCGGACTTCCCCCACGAAGTGCTGCCGGCGACCCGCGAGCGGCTGTCGCTGACCGGCTGGTTCCGCCGCCGCGCCGGCAAGCCCCTGTAGGCGCGCTCCGCGCCGGCCCAGCGGAGTCCCCCGCCATGCAGAAGATCCTGGTCAGCCGCTGCCTGCTCGGCGAGCCGGTCCGCTACGACGGCGGCAGCCACGGTCCCTTTGTCCAACTCGAGACGTGGCGGCGTCAGGGCCGCCTGGTGGCGGTCTGCCCGGAGGTCGCCGGCGGCCTGCCGACGCCCCGCCCGGCGGCGGAGATTCCCGGCGGGCAGGGCGCCCAGGTGCTGGACGGTGCGTGCGGTGTGCTGACGATCGACGGCGCGGAGGTCGGCGCGGCCTTCCTCGCCGGCGCCCGCGCGGCCCTGCAGCTGGTCGAGGCCCACGGCATCCAGCTCGCCGTGCTCAAGGCGCGCAGCCCTTCCTGCGGCAACCGCGAGAATTACGATGGCAGCTTCAGTGGCCGGCGGGTCTCCGGCGAGGGCGTCACCGCTGCGCTGCTCCGGCGCCATGGCGTGCGGGTGTTCAGCGAGGAGGAGCTGGCAGAGGCGGCTGCGGCTCTGGCGGCGCTGGAGGCGGGCGACGGCGCGGCATGACCATTGGTTGCCACCAATGGCTACCCAAGGCCGGATAGACCTGATCAATTGTGCGGTCGATAATCCCCCCGGTGTACCTTTGCGTACAGATGACGCTCATCCTCGCCATGGAGCATTCGAGTTGTCGCAGTTGCCGCGCTTTCCGCTTCGCACCTGGCCCGCTGCGCTGCAGTGGCTGGCCCTGCTGACCGCCGCCGGGGCCGGCGGCTGGCTGCTCGGCCGCTGTGGCCTGCCGGCCGCCTGGTTTCTCGGCCCCATGCTGGTGGCCGTGGCCTTCGGCGTCGGCGGCACGACCGTCCGCATGCCCCGGCCGGCCTTCAAGCTGGGGCAGGGCTGCGTCGGCATCCTGGTCGCCCAGTCGATGACCCTGTCGGTGCTGCTGACCCTGGCGCAGTCCTGGCACGTGATGCTGCTGGCGACGGGGCTGACCCTGGCCCTCAGCCTGCTGGTGAGCCTGGGGCTGGTCTGGTTCGGCGACATTCCCGGCAGCACCGCGGCCTGGGGGATGGCGCCGGGAGCCGCGTCGGCGATGGTTTCGATGGCCGAGGAGGACGGCGCCGACGGCCGCGTGGTGGCGACCATGCAGTACGTGCGGGTGGTCTGCGTGGTATTGGTCGGAGCGCTGGTCGGGCACCTAACCAGCACGCCGGGCGTCGGCGCCGAGTCCCTCGGTTTGCCGCCGCTGGCGGGGACGGCCGCACCGGTCGATCTGGGGCCGAGCCTGGCGCTGATTCCGTTCGGGGTGCTGGCCGGGGCGCGCCTGCCTGCCGGCGCCCTGCTGTTGCCGCTGCTGGCCGGCGGCGCCCTGCAGGTGGGCGGCGTGCTGCACCTGGGGCTGCCGGACTGGTTGCCGCCTCTGGCCTACGGGGCGATCGGCTGCTATATCGGGCTGCGCTTCGATATGGCGACGCTGAGCCATGTCTGGCGCCGTCTGCCGGCGATGATCGTCGGCGCGGTGGTGCTGATCGTGCTCTGCGCGCTGTCGGCCTGGCTGATCGCGCTGCTGCTCGGCAAGGACTTTCTCTCGGTCTACCTGGCGACCACCCCCGGCGGGCTGGATGCCATGGCGATCATCGCCGTGGACACCCGCTCCGATGCCGGTCTGGTGCTGGCCATGCAGACCCTTCGCCTGTTCGGGGTGATCCTCACCGGAGCCTTCTTCGCGCGGCAGATCATGCGCCTGGCGCAGCGCTAGCCGCGGGTCCTTCCTTCACGCTGTCGGAGTTCTTCAGTCGTGGCCGTCCTGCAAGCAATCCTGCCCATTTTCGCCCTGATCGTGCTGGGCTACACCCTGGGTCGCCGTCAATGGCTGAGCAACCAAGCCGCCCGGGAACTGGGCAACCTGACCTTCAAGCTGTTCATGCCGATGCTGCTGTTCAGCGGCATCGCCAAGGCCTCGCTGGACGAGGGCTTTTCTGCCGGCCTGCTGCTGGCCTATTTCGTGCCGGCCCTGGCCACCTTCGTCGCGCTGAATGTGGTCGGCCACCGCCTGCGCGGGCGTCCCACGCCGTTCGGCCTGACCGCCAGCTTTTCCAACAACGTGCTGGTGGGGATTCCGCTGGTCGCCAGTTTGTTCGGCAGCCCGGGCCTCGTCTACGTGTTCGCGGTGCTGGCTTTCCACAGCCTGCTGCTGTTCTCCTTCCAGAGCCTCTATGGCGCGCTGGCTGGCAAGGAGGTCGTGGATGTCCGCTCCCTGCTGCTGAACCTGGCCAATCCGATGATCGTCGGGCTGCTGCTGGGCGTGCTGCTGAACCTCTCCGGCCTGCAGCTGCCCGCGCCCTTCGAGCACCTGGTCCAGTGGCTGGCCCAGGCGGCGCTGCCCTGCGCGCTGATCGTGCTGGGGGCCAACCTCTCGAACTGCCACCTGCTGCCCAGCCGCGAGGCGCTCGGCATCGTTTTCGCCAAGCTGCTGGTGTTTCCGCTGGCGGTGCTGCTCCTGTGCGCCGGGCTAGGACTGGGGCCGCTGGCCGGTTCGGTGCTGACGGTCATGGCGGCCTGCCCCAGCGGGGTGAATGTGCTCGGCTTCGCCCGCCATCAGGACGACAACCGGGTGGTCAGCTCGGCGATCACCCTGTCGACCCTGCTGGCCGCGCTGACCCTGCCGCTGTGGGTATTCGTCAGCGGGCATCTGTAGTCCCCGAAAACGACAAGGCCCGTACCGGTGCGGTACGGGCCTTGTCGTCAGGAGCGCCCTGCGGGCGCAGGGCACCGCCCGGTCAGAACAGCACGCGGGCGCGGATGGTGCCGCTCACCTGCTGGATCTTCTCGAGGGCCATTTCCGAGTACTCGGCGTCGACGTCGATCACCACGTAGCCGACCTTCTCGTTGGTCTGCAGGAACTGGCCGGAGATGTTGATGCCGTTCTCGGCGAAGACCTTGTTGATCTCGCTCATCACCCCGGGGATGTTCTGGTGGATGTGCAGCAGACGGTGCTTGCCCGGGTGGGAGGGCAGGGCCACTTCGGGGAAGTTGACCGAGGACACCGAGGTGCCGTTGTCGCTGTATTTGACCAGCTTCTCGGCCACTTCCGAGCCGATGTTGGCCTGGGCCTCCATGGTCGAGCCGCCGACGTGCGGGGTGAGGATGACGTTGTCGAGGCCGCGCAGCGGGCTGACGAATTCGTCGTTGTTGGAGCGCGGCTCCACCGGGAACACGTCGATGGCCGCGCCGTTCAGGTGCTTGTCCCGGATGGCGGCGGCCAGTGCGTCGATGTCCACCACGGTGCCGCGGGCGGCGTTGAGCAGGATCGCGCCCTTCTTCATCGCGCGGATTTCCTTCTCGCCGATCATCCACTTGGTCGCGGCGGTTTCCGGCACGTGCAGGGTGACGATGTCGCACTGGCCGAGCAGGTCGTAGAGGTTGCCCACCTGGGTGGAGTTGCCCAGCGGCAGCTTGGTCACCACGTCGTAGAACAGCACCTGCATGCCCAGGCTTTCGGCCAGCACCGAGAGCTGGGTGCCGATCGAACCGTAGCCGACGATGCCGAGCTTCTTGCCGCGGATCTCGTAGGAGTGGCTGGCACTCTTCAGCCAGCCGCCGCGGTGGCAGACCGCGTTCTTCTCGGGGATGCCGCGCAACAGCAGGATGGACTCGGCGAGCACCAGCTCGGCCACCGAGCGGGTGTTCGAGTAGGGCGCGTTGAACACCGCGATGCCGCGCTCGCGAGCGGCCCCCAGATCGACCTGGTTGGTACCGATGCAGAAGCAGCCGACCGCGACCAGCTTCTTCGCGCAGTCGAAGACCTCCTCGGTCAGCTGGGTGCGCGAGCGGATGCCGATGAAGTGCGCATCGGCGATCTTCTCCTTCAGCTGGTCCTCGGGCAGCGAGCCGGTCAGGTACTCGATGTTGGTGTAGCCGGCAGCCTTGAGCGTATCCAGTGCCGTCTGGTGAACGCCTTCCAGCAGAAGGAAGCGGATCTTGCTCTTGTCGAGAGAGGTCTTGCTCATCTACGTAAACCTGTTTTCCTGGAGGTGTGTGGCGATGCAGGCGGGCAGCCGGTAGTGCTGTCCGAAAAAGGCTACAGCCGTCCCGGAAATCGGCGGGAGGCACGACTCACGGGGCGGCTATGCTAGCATACCGGGCTCGCCAAACCGCCATCCCTGGGACTTGAAGGGTACTCAGGACGGCCATGAATCCTTTGAGAGTTGCCCCATGACCAACCCAGCCCTGATCGACGAGTTGAAGACCCTGGTGGAGCCCGGCAAGGTGCTCACCGACGCCGATTCCCTCAACGCCTACGGCAAGGACTGGACCAAGCATTTCGCCCCCGCGCCCCTGGCCATCGCGTTTCCGAAGAGCATAGAGCAGGTCCAGGCGATCGTCCGTTGGGCCAACGAGCGCAAGGTCGCGCTGGTGCCCTCGGGCGGGCGCACCGGGCTGTCCGCCGCCGCCGTCGCCGCCCATGGCGAGGTGGTGGTGGCCTTCGACTACATGAACCAGATCCTGCAGTTCAACGAGTTCGACCGCACCGTGGTCTGCCAGCCGGGCGTGGTCACCGCCACCCTGCAGGAATTCGCCCGCGACAGGGGGCTATACTACCCGGTCGACTTCGCCTCGGCCGGTTCCAGCCAGATCGGCGGCAACATCGGCACCAATGCCGGCGGGATCAAGGTGATCCGCTACGGCATGACCCGCAACTGGGTGGCCGGCCTCAAGGTGGTCACCGGCAAGGGCGACATCCTCGAACTGAACCGCGACCTGATCAAGAACGCCACCGGCTACGACCTGCGCCAGCTGTTCATCGGCGCCGAAGGCACCTTGGGCTTCGTGGTCGAGGCCACCATGCGCCTCGAGCGTGCGCCGAAGAACCTCACCGCGATGGTCCTCGGCACCCCCGACCTCGACTCGATCATGCCGGTGCTGCATGCCTTCCAGGGCAAGCTCGACCTCACCGCCTTCGAGTTCTTCTCCGACAAGGCCCTGGCCAAGGTCCTGGCCCGCGGCGACGTGCCGGCGCCGTTCGAGACCGGCTGCCCGTACTACGCCCTGCTGGAATTCGAGGCCGGCAGCGAGGAGGTTTCCAACGCCGCGCTGGAGCTGTTCGAGCATTGCGTCGAGCAGGGCTGGGTGCTCGACGGGGTGATGAGCCAGAGCGAGCAGCAGCTGCAGAACCTCTGGAAGCTGCGCGAGTACATCTCCGAGACCATCTCCCACTGGACCCCGTACAAGAACGACGTCTCGGTCACGGTCGGCAAGGTGCCGGCCTTCCTCAAGGAAATCGACGCGATCGTCGGCGAGCACTATCCGGACTTCGAGATCGTCTGGTTCGGCCACATCGGCGATGGCAACCTGCACCTGAATATCCTCAAGCCCGACGCGATGGACAAGGACGCGTTCTTCGCCCAGTGCGCCACGGTGAACAAGTGGGTGTTCGAGATCGTCGAGAAGTACCACGGCTCGATCTCCGCCGAGCACGGCGTCGGCATGACCAAGCGCGACTACCTGGGCTACAGCCGCTCGGAAGCCGAGATCGCCTGCATGAAGGCGATCAAGGCGGTATTCGATCCGAACGGCATCATGAACCCCGGCAAGATCTTCGCCTGACCCCCGCGCTTCGGACGCAGGCCGGTGCGGCCTGCGTTCCTGTCCGTTCCCGTGCTCGGAAAAAGCCTTCGGCGCCGTGGGGATTTGCCGTAGAGTCGTCGCCATGGACTTCAGGTCATGACAAACACGAGGAGCCTTGCATGAGTTACCAGCACCAATACCTCGACGGCACCCGCATCCACTACCCGCTGGGCAAGGTGGTCTGCGTCGGGCGCAACTACGCCGAACACGCCCGGGAGCTGAACAACCCGGTGCCCACCGAGCCCCTGTTGTTCATCAAGCCGGGCAGTTGCACCGTGCCGCTGGAAGGCGGCTTCGCCATTCCGCGGGAGCGCGGCGCGGTGCACTACGAGGCGGAGATCGCCGTGCTGATCGGCAAGCCGCTGTCGCACCAGCCGAGCGCCGAGGAAGTGCGCGACGCCATCTCCGGCTTCGCTCCGGCCCTGGATCTGACCCTGCGCGACGTGCAGGCCAGGCTCAAGGAAAAGGGCCTGCCCTGGGAGCTGGCCAAGGCCTTCGACGGCGCCTACGTGCTGGCGCCCTTCGTTTCCGGCGATGCCGTCGAGGACCTCGCCGACATCGGCATCCGCCTGACCATCAACGGCGAAGTCCGCCAGAACGGCAACAGCCGCGACATGCTCAACCCCATCGTCGGGCTGATCCAGCACATCGCCGGGCATTTCAGCCTGCAGCCGGGCGACGTGGTCTCCACCGGCACGCCGGCCGGCGTCGGCCCGCTGTTGACTGGCGACAGCCTGGTGCTGGAATTGAGCGGGCTGTCCCGCTTCGAAAGCCGGGTGCTCTGAGGCTTGGCCGGGCGCCGCGGCGCCCGGCCCGGCGTGTTCATCTTCACGTAAGCCGGCGCTGGCACGCTCCCGGGCTGCTTTGTCCCATGGAAGCCCCTTCATGCCGATGCCCTTTGCCGGTGTACCCCGCCGGCGCCTGTTGCGCACTCTCGCCTTGCTGCTGCTCGCTCTGGCCGTGCTGGTGGCCGGTCGCGAGTGGCACGGATTCGATCTGCTCCGGCTGTCCTGGCAGGAGTACCGGACGGCCCCGGAGGCGCGGGCTGCCGGCATCTGGCTGCCCGACTACCGGCTGGCGCTGGAAACCGATCTGCACGGGCTGGAGGAGGACGAAACCTCCGGCCTGACCTGGAGCCCGCAGACCGGCACCCTGTTCAGCGTCACCGGCAAGCATCCCCACTTGGTGGAGTTCAGCCCCGACGGTACGGTCCTGCGGCGCATCCGTCTGAGCGGCGTCAGCGATCCGGAGGGGGTGGAGGCGCTCGACGACGGGCGCCTGGCCATCGTCGACGAACGCCGCCGCCAGGTGCTGCTGTTCCATCTTCCGCCGGGCACGGACAGCCTCGATCTGGGCGCTGCGCCGCGCCATGACCTGGGGTTCGCCGACGCCGGCAACAAGGGCTTCGAGGGGCTGGGCTGGGATGCGCGGACGAGCCGCCTGCTGCTGGCCCGGGAGCGCCCACCGGCACTGTTCGGCCTGGCTTTCTCCGCCGCGGGGGAGGTCGCCGGCGACCTGCAGCGGCTATCCCTTGAGCGGCTGCCGGTGCGCGACCTGTCCTCGCTGACCGTCGATCCGCGCAGCGGCCATTTCCTGCTGCTTTCCGACGAGTCGCAACTGCTGGTGGAGTTCGACCGCGAGGGCCGGCCGTTCAGCTTCATCAGCCTGCTCGGCGGTTTCAACGGCCTGCACCGTGGCATCCGCCAGGCCGAGGGCGTGGCCATGGACGGCGCGGGCACTCTCTACGTGATCGGCGAGCCGAACCACTTCTACGTGTTTCGCAAGGCGCGGCCCTGAGCGGCTGTGCGAACGCGGCTGCGTGCGGGCCGGCATCCGTGCCGGCTCCGTCGGTTACGGGCGCTTGATCCGCTCCACGCCGTTGCGGGTGCCGAGCAGCAGCAGATCGGCCGGGCGCGCGGCGAACAGGCCGTTGGTGACCACCCCGACGATGTTGTTGATGTCGGCCTCCAGCTGCCGGGGGTTGACGATCTGCAGGTTGTACACATCGAGGATCACGTTGCCGTTGTCGGTCGTCACGCCCTCGCGGTAGACCGGGTCGCCGCCCAGCCTGACCAGCTGGCGGGCCACATGGCTGCGCGCCATGGGAATCACCTCCACCGGCAGCGGGAAGTCGCCGAGGAAGTCGACCCGCTTGCTCTCGTCGGCGATGCAGATGAAGGTCTCGGCCACCGCGGCGACGATCTTCTCGCGGGTCAGCGCGGCGCCGCCGCCCTTGATCAGCTCCAGGTACTTGTTGCACTCGTCGGCGCCGTCCACGTAGAACTCCAGCTCGACGACGTTGTTCAGGTCGTATACCGGGATGCCGTGGCCCTTGAGGCGCTCGGCGGTGGCTTCGGAGCTGGCCACGGCGCCGTCGAATTCCATCCGGTGGCGGGCCAGCAGGTCGATGAAGAAATTGGCGGTGGAGCCGGTGCCGACCCCGACGACGCTCTTTGCGCTGAGCTGCGGAAGGATGTGGTCGAGGGCGGCCTGGGCCACGGCCTGCTTGAGCTGGTCCTGGGTCATGGGGATCTTCGTCGAAGGGAGGGGAGGGGCGTGATTATAGCCGTGCCCGATGGGTGGCCGGCCAGGGCAGCGAGGGGTAGACTGCCCGATTCCTTCCCAGCGCCCCGATGTCCGCCGATGCTCGAACAGTACGTCAAGAAAATCCTCACCTCGCGCGTCTACGACGTCGCCGTCGAAACCCCGCTGCAGCCCGCCCGCCAGCTTTCCGAGCGGCTCGGCAACCAGATCCTGCTCAAGCGCGAGGATCTGCAGCCGGTGTTTTCCTTCAAGATCCGCGGCGCCTACAACAAGGTCGCCCAGCTGAGCGAGGCGGAGCTGGCGCGCGGGGTGGTCACCGCCTCGGCCGGCAACCATGCCCAGGGCGTGGCCCTGGCGGCGAAGCACCTGGGCATCAAGGCGATCATCGTGATGCCCAGGACCACCCCGGAGATCAAGGTCCAGGCGGTGCGTGCTCGCGGCGCCAAGGCCGTGCTGCACGGGGATGCCTTTCCCGATGCGCTGGCCCATGCGCTGAAGCTGGTCGAGGAGAAGGGCTACACCTTCATCCATCCCTACGACGACCCCGAAGTGATCGCCGGACAGGGCACCATCGCCATGGAGATTCTCCGCCAGAAGCCGGGCCGGCTGGACGCGATCTTCGTGCCGGTCGGCGGCGGCGGACTGATCGCGGGCATCGCCGCCTACGTGAAGTACCTGCGTCCCGAGGTGAAGGTGATCGGCGTCGAGCCGGCGGACTCCCACTGCCTGCAGGCGGCGATGGCCGCCGGCGAGCGGGTGGTGCTGCCGCAGGTCGGGCTGTTCGCCGACGGCGTGGCGGTGGCGCAGATCGGCGCCTATACCTTCGAGGTCTGCCGCCACCATGTGGACGAGGTGGTCACCGTCAGCACCGACGAGATCTGCGCGGCGATCAAGGACATCTACGACGACACCCGCTCGATCACCGAGCCGGCCGGTGCCCTGGCGGTAGCCGGGATCAAGCGCTACGTCGAGCGCGAGGGGGCGGCCGGGCAGACCCTGGTGGCCATCGACTCCGGCGCCAACATCAACTTCGACCGCCTGCGCCACGTCGCCGAGCGTGCCGAGCTGGGCGAGCGGCGCGAGGCGATCATCGCCGTGACCATCCCCGAGCAGCCGGGCAGCTTCAAGGCGTTCTGCCAGGCGATCGGCAAGCGCCAGATCACCGAGTTCAACTACCGCTACAACCGTCCGGACCATGCGCACATCTTCGTCGGCGTGCAGACCCACCCGGAGAGCGACCCGCGCGAGCAACTGGTGGCCAGCCTGCGCGAGCAGGGTTTTCCGGTGCTCGACCTGACCGACGACGAACTGGCCAAGCTGCACATCCGCCACATGGTCGGCGGCCACGCGGCGGCGGTCAGCGACGAGGTGGTGCTGCGCTTCGAGTTCCCCGAGCGCCCCGGCGCGCTGTTCAACTTCCTCAGCAAGCTCGGCGGGCGCTGGAACATCTCGATGTTCCACTACCGCAACCACGGCGCCGCCGACGGCCGCGTGGTGGCCGGCCTGCAGGTGCCGGCGGACGAGCGCCACCTGCTGCCGGCAGCGCTCGAAGCCATCGGCTACCCCTGGTGGGACGAGACCGACAACCCGGCCTACCGGCTGTTCCTCGGCTGAGCCGCCGGCGGCCTTCGGCCGACCCGACCAGGACGTGCACCTGATGGAAAACCTCGCGCTGCTCAAGCTGCTCCATGGACTGGCCGGCGTGCTGCTGCTCGTCGCTCTCTTCGCGCTCGCCGGGTTCTGCTGGCGGTCGCGCCGCGTCGCGGCGCCGCCGACGGATGCCGCGACCGAGAAGGGCTTGGAGGCGGAAGCGGAGCCTACCGCCGAGGCGGAAGACGCGGCGGCCGTAGAGGCGGCCGAGGAAGCCCAAGCCGCAGAGGCCACGGGTGTGGACGTTCCTGGGCGTCCGTCGCCGTGGCCGGCACTCTGCGCGATCCTGTTGCTGCTCTGCCTGGTCGGCCTGCCGGTCAGCGGCTGGTGGCTGGCGCACCTGGCCGGCTGGCCGCTGGGGCAGCCCTGGCTGCTCGGCAGCTCGCTGCTGTTTTTGCCGGGCTCGCTCTGCGGGCTGTGGCTGGCCTCCAGGGTCGTCGGCGGCAAGCCGGGCGTCCGGCTCGGCCTGGGGCTGGCGGTGGTCGGGCTGCTGTGCTTCGCCGCCAGTCTGGGCCTGATGGTGGTCAAGCCGCTCTGAAGCTCGGCGCCGCGTGATCGCCGGCCCGCCAGGTTGTGATGTTGGCCTCGTTCGGGCGCCGGCTGGGCGATATAGTGGCTGCAGGCTATTTCGCCGGATGCTGGCCGCTCGCAGGGAGGTGATCGCCATGCTCCACGGACAAGATCCCAATCGTCGCGCCCGGCTCCGGGAGCCGGCCTGATGCGCATTCTGCTGGTCGGGGCCGGCGGCTTCATCGGCCGCCACCTGCATGCCGCGCTGCGGGCGGCCGGCCATCGGGTACTGGCCAGCGCGCGCCGCCCCGATCCCGCCGCCTCGGGCGACTGGTGCCGGCTCGACCTGGCCGAGCTGGCCCGCGATCCGCAGGCCTTCGCCTGGCCCGAGGGGATCGAGCTGGTGATCAATGCCGCGGGGCTGCTGTCGACGGATCGCGCGCAAGTGCAGCAGGTCCAGCACCGCGGCGCCTGCGCCCTGTTCGAGCTGGCCGCGGCCCATGGCGCGCGGGGGCTGCAGATCTCCGCCTTGGGCGCGGAAGAGGGGGCGGGCACCGACTTTCTCGCCAGCAAGGCCGCGGCCGACCGCCACCTGCTCGGGCTCGGCATGTCTGCCGTGGTATTGCGCCCGTCCCTGGTGCTCGGCCCCGGCGCCGCCAGCAGTCGCTGGCTGCAGTGTCTGTCGCCCTGGCCGCTGATCCCGCTGCTGGACAATCGTGCTCGCCTGCAGCCGCTGCATGTCGACGATCTCTGTGCCGCGGTGCTGGCCCTGCTGCGGCACTGGCCGGAGCAGCCGTGCAGCCTGGCGCTGGTCGGGCCCGAAGCGATGACCCAGGGCCAGCTGCTGGATCGCCTGCGTGCCGCCCAGGGCTGGGGGCCGGGACGCTACTGGGTACTGCCGCGGCCGCTGACCACGCTCGGCGCGGCGCTGGGCGAGCGCTTCGGCTGGCGCGCCCTGAATCGCCAGACCCTGGCTCTGACCCGGCGCGACAACCTGGCCGCGCCCGAGCCGCTGGCGAGCACCTGCGGTCACCGCTGCCTGCCGCTCGAGGCGCGTCTGCACGACTGGCCGTCGACCGCGGACAGCGTGCGCCTGGCCCTGCAGCCGCTGCTGCTGGCGCTGCTGGTGACGATCTGGCTGGGCACTGCGCTGGCCTGTCTCGGCCCCGGCTTCGACTGGGGGCTGCGTATCCTGGCCGAAGCCGGCATCGCCGGCTGGCCGGCGCGCCAGGCGGTGATTGGCGGTGCTTTGTTCGATGCGCTGCTCGGCCTCGGCCTGCTGTTCTCCCGCTGGCGGCGCCGCGCGCTGCAGGCGCAGCTCGTCCTGATGTTGGGCTACACCGCCCTCGTCACCTGGCTGCTGCCGCATTACTGGTTCGACCCCTTCCAGGGCGTCGGCAAGAATCTGGTGCTGCTGCCCGTCAGCTTCTGGCTGCTGTGGTTGCAGCCGGCCTACGCACGGAGCCGGCCATGAGCCTTTATCTGTTGCTGAAGACGCTGCACATCCTTTCCTCCACCCTGCTGTTCGGCACCGGCCTGGGCTCGGCCTACTACGCCTGGCGCGCGTGGAGGAGCGGGCAGGTGGCGACCATCGCCACCACCTTCCGCCATCTGGTCACCGCCGACTGGCTGTTCACCACGCCCACCGCGCTGCTCCAGCCGCTCAGCGGCGCGGCCATGGTGTACCTGGCCGGCTGGTCGCTGAGCCAGGCCTGGCTGCTGGTGACCTTCGGGCTGTACGTGCTGGCCGGGCTGTGCTGGCTGCCGGTGGTCTGGCTGCAGATCCGCGTGCGCGACCTGGCTGTGCAGGCCGAGCGCGAGGGCACGCCGCTGCCCGCCTGCGCCGAGCGCTACATGGCCTGGTGGTTTGCCCTCGGCTGGCCGGCGTTCGGCGTCTTTGTGGTGATCTTCTTCCTGATGGTGGCCAAGCCGGTCTGAGCCGGTCGGCCCGCCGACGAAAACGGCGCCCGCAGGCGCCGTCGGGATGTGCTCGGTCGTCCGCTCAGCGCAGCGAGATCACCGGCCAGCCGCGCCGTTCGGCTTCCGCCCGCAGGCTGGGGTCGGGGTCGACCGCCACCGGGTGGCTGACCCGCTCGAGCAGCGGCAGGTCGTTGTGCGAGTCGCTGTAGAAGTGGCTGCCTTCCAGCGAATGGCCGGTTTCCTTCAGCCAGCGGTTCAGGCGCTCGACCTTGCCCTCCTTGAAGCAGGGTACGTCGGTGGTGCGCCCGGTGTAGCGGCCGCCGGCCATCTCGCATTCGGTGGCGAGCAGGGTGTCGACGCCGAGGCGCGCGGCGATGGGGCCGGTGACGAAGCGGTTGGTGGCGGTGACGATCGCCAGCCGGTCGCCCTGGCTGCGGTGCCGTTCGATGAGTGCCTGGCCCTTGGCGAGGATGATCGGCTCGATGCGCTCGCGCATGAACGCCCGGTGCCACTCGTCGAGCACGGCCATCTCGGTGCGGCCGAGGATCTCCAGGCTGAAGTTCAGGTAGTCGACGATGTTCAGCCGGCCGGCCAGGTAGTCCTGGTAGAAGGCGTCGTTGCGTGCCTTGTAGGCCTCGCCGTCGAGGATGCCGCGTTCGCACAGCCAGTCGCCCCAGGCATGGTCGCTGTCGCCGGCCAGCAGGGTGTTGTCGAGATCGAATAGAGCCAGACGCACGCGAGAACCTCGCTGAAGGGAAGGAATGAGACAGTGGCGAAGCATACCGGTTCCGCGGTAAAAGCTGGAGGCCCGGCGCTTCTTCAGCCCTTGCCCTGCCTGCTTCTGGCGCGAACCTTTTTGTGGAACAATGCACCCACATGCGTTCGCAAGGTTCATTGCCGTGATCGACCCCGATGGATTTCGCCCCAATGTCGGCATCATCCTGACCAATGACATCGGTCAGGTGCTCTGGGCACGGCGGATCAACCAGGATGCCTGGCAGTTTCCCCAGGGCGGCATCGATGCGCGGGAGTCGCCGGAGGAGGCGCTGTTCCGCGAGCTCAACGAGGAAGTCGGGCTGGAGCAGCAGGATGTGAGCATCCTCGCCTGCACCCGTGGCTGGTTGCGTTACCGCCTGCCGCAGCGCCTGGTGCGTTCCCACAGCCAGCCGCTGTGTATCGGCCAGAAGCAGAAGTGGTTCCTCCTGCGCCTGCTCTCCGACGAGCAGCGGGTGCGCATGGACCTGACCGGCAAACCCGAATTCGACGGCTGGCGCTGGGTCAGCTACTGGTACCCGCTGGGCCAGGTGGTCACCTTCAAGCGCGAGGTCTACCGGCGCGCCTTGAAAGAACTCGCACCGCGCCTGCTGGCGCGGGACTGATCAGACGGAGCTCGAACCGAGCCATGCTCAACACGTTGCGCAAGATCGTCCAGGAAGTGAATGCCGCCAAGGATCTCAAGACGGCACTGGGCATCATCGTGCAACGCATCCGGGAAACCATGCGCAGCCAGGTCTGCTCGGTCTATCTGCTCGACCCGGAAACCAACCGCTTCGTGCTGATGGCCACCGAGGGGCTCAACAAGCGCTCCATCGGCAAGGTCAGCATGGCTCCCAACGAGGGGCTGGTCGGCCTGGTCGGCACCCGCGAGGAGCCGCTCAACCTGGAGAATGCGGCCGACCACCCGCGTTACCGCTATTTCGCCGAAACCGGCGAGGAGCGCTACGCCTCCTTCCTCGGCGCGCCGATCATCCATCACCGGCGGGTGATGGGGGTGCTGGTCATCCAGCAGAAGGAGCGCCGCGAGTTCGACGAGGGCGAGGAAGCCTTCCTGGTGACGATGAGCGCGCAGCTTGCCGGGGTCATCGCCCATGCCGAGGCGACCGGCTCGATCAGCGGCCTCGGCCGGCAGGGCAAGGGCATCCAGGAGGCGCGCTTCGTCGGCGTGCCGGCCGCGCCGGGCGTCGCCGTCGGCAAGGCCGTGGTGGTGCTGCCGCCGGCCGACCTGGACGTGGTGCCGGACAAGCCGGCGGGGAACGTCCCGGCCGAACTGGCGCTGTTCGGCAACGCCCTGGAGGCGGTGCGCACCGACATTCGCGCGCTGTCCGTCAAGCTGGCCACCCAGCTGCGTCCGGAAGAGCGCGCGCTGTTCGACGTCTACCTGATGATGCTCGACGACGCCTCCCTGGGCAGCGAGGTGCAGCGGGTGATTCGCACCGGCCAGTGGGCCCAGGGTGCGCTGCGCCAGGTGGTCAACGAGCACATCAAGCGCTTCGAGCTGATGGACGACGCCTACCTGCGCGAGCGGGCCTCCGACGTCAAGGACCTCGGCCGGCGCCTGCTCGCCTACCTGCAGCAGGCCCGCCAGCAGGCCATGGTCTATGCGGAGAACACCATCCTGGTCAGCGAGGAGCTGAGCCCGGCGATGCTCGGCGAGGTGCCCGAGGGCAAGCTGGCCGGCCTGGTGTCGGTGCAGGGCTCGGGCAATTCCCACGTGGCGATCCTCGCCCGCGCGATGGGCATTCCCACGGTGATGGGGGCGGTCGATCTGCCCTATTCGAAGATGGACGGCATCGACCTGATCGTCGACGGCTACCACGGCGAGGTCTACACCAACCCCAGCGAGCTGCTGCGCCAGCAGTTCGCCGAACTGGTCGAGGAGGAGCGCCAGCTGACCCAGGGGCTGGACGCCCTGCGCGAGCTGCCCTGCGAGACCCTCGACGGCCACCGTCTGCCGCTGTGGGTCAACACCGGCCTGCTCGCTGACGTCGCCCGCGCCCAGGAGCGCGGCGCCGAGGGCGTGGGCCTGTACCGCACCGAAGTGCCGTTCATGAACAACGAGCGCTTCCCCAGCGAGAAGGAGCAACTGGCGATCTACCGCGACCAGTTGTCCGCCTTCCATCCACTGCCGGTGACCATGCGCACCCTCGACATCGGCGGCGACAAGGCGCTGTCGTACTTCCCGATCAAGGAAAGCAACCCCTTCCTCGGCTGGCGCGGCATCCGCGTCACCCTCGATCACCCGGAGATCTTCCTGGTGCAGACCCGCGCCATGCTCAAGGCCAGCGAGGGACTGAACAACCTGCGCATCCTCCTGCCGATGATCTCCAGCGTCCACGAGCTGGACGAGGCGCTGCACCTGATCCACCGCGCCTGGGGCGAGGTCCGCGACGAAGGCACCGACGTGCCGATGCCGCCGATCGGGGTGATGATCGAAATTCCCGCGGCGGTCTACCAGACCCGCGAGCTGGCGCGCATGGTGGATTTCCTCTCGGTCGGCTCCAACGACCTGACCCAGTACCTGCTGGCGGTGGACCGCAACAACCCGCGGGTCGCCGACCTCTACGACTACCTGCACCCGGCGGTGCTGCAGGCGCTCAACAAGGTGGTGCAGGACGCCCATGCCGAAGGCAAGCCGGTGAGCATCTGCGGCGAGATGGCCGGCGATCCCTCGGCGGCGGTGCTGCTGCTGGCGATGGGCTTCGACAGCCTGTCGATGAACGCCACCAACCTGCCCAAGGTCAAGTGGCTGCTGCGCCAGATCACCCTCGGCAAGGCCCGGGAACTGCTCGGCCAGCTGATGGCCATCGACAATGCGCAGGTCGTCCACAGCACGCTGCAACTGGCCCTGCGCAACCTCGGCCTCGGCCGGGTGATCAATCCGGTGGCCTCGCTGCAGGGATAAGCGGCGGGCCTGTACCTTCCCGGAGCCGTGCTGGGCCGGGGCGACGCTTATGGAGGAGCGCGAAATTACCGACAGCACCTATCCTGGTGCGTCCCAGGAGGCCGTCGAGCGGACGTTGCGCTTTGCGCTGGAGATCGTCAGCGACGGCATCTGGGACTGGAACATCCGCACCGATCACGTCAAGCGCAGCCCGGGCTGGTATTCGATGCTCGGCTATGCCGTGGACGGCTTGTCGGAGAACGTCGCGACCTGGCACGAGGTGATCCACCCGGACGACTTCGAGCGGGTCATGCGCGGTTTTCAGGCCTATCTGGACGGGACGCAGCCCCTCTATGCCGAGGAGCACCGCTGCCGTTGCCGCAATGGCGACTATCTGTGGGTCAGCGATCACGGCCGTTTCGTCGAGTTCGACGAGGAGGGGCGGGCGACCCGGATGATCGGCGCACACCGCAACATTCACGAGCGCAAGCTCGCCGAACTGGCCCTGCAGCAGAAGAACCAGGAGCTTCTGGAACTCAACCGGACCCTCGAGGACCTGGTGGCGGCGCGCACCGAGGCCCTGCAACAGGCCAACCGGGCCCTGGCCGAGCAGGCTGCGCTGGCCCTGCGCCTGAGCGAGACCGACCCGCTCACCCAGGTCGCCAACCGCCGCTGCTTCGAACGGCAGGCGCAGGCCGAATGGCACCGCCTGCAGCGGCATGGCCATCCCTGCGCGCTGCTGATGTTCGACCTCGACCATTTCAAGCGGATCAACGACCGCCTCGGCCACCCGGCCGGGGACCGGGTGCTGGTCGCGGTGGCGGAGGCGGTTCGCCAAGACCTGCGGGAGGTGGACTGCTTCGCCCGTTGGGGCGGCGAGGAGTTCGTCGTGCTGCTGCCGGACACCGACGCCGGTGCGGCCCTGTCATTGGCGGAGCGCCTGCGCCTGACCCTGCGGCGGATCGATGCCGCCTTGCCGATGCTGCTCACCGCCAGCTTCGCCGTGGGGGCGATGTGCCCGGGCGAAGACCCGGTCGCGCTGATCCACCGCCTGGACGACGCGCTGTACTTGGCCAAGCGGCAGCGGGATTGCATCGTGCTCTGCTAGCGGCCTGTCCAGCCAATCCGCTCACGGGAGGTCGAGCTTCACCTCGGCGAGGTGAGCGCCGTAGGGGCCGTAACTGCGCTCGACCAGCTGCCGCGTACCGTCCGCCGCGACGATCAGCGCGGTGCTGGAGCGGGTGCCGTAGTTCGCACTGGCGATGAACACGCTCGACAGCAGGCGCTCGCTGGCCAGGCCGACGCCGGTATCCGGCAGCTCCGCGTCCGGCGCCGGCTGTGGATCGTGCAGCGCCGCCAGCAGGCACTCCGCCTGCGGCGTTTCCAAGCAGTCGGCCAGCGCTGCCTTGGCACGGCGCAGTTTCGGCCAGGGGGTGTCAAGGCTCGCGTTGGACAGCCCGTAGAGTCCCGCCGGCAGGCGCCGTGGCGCCGCCTCGCGGGCGTGGTAGAACCAGAGTTCCTCGGCTGTGCCGGCCAGCAGGTTGAAGCCGGAGTAGTCCCGCACGCGCTCCGCCACTTGCGCCAGATAGGCCGCGGGCGACAGCTCGCCGAGCAAGAAGCCCGCCGGCAGTTCGCCGCGACTGCGCCGTCCTTGCGCCTGGGCGGGGTCGCGGATGTTGGTCAGGGCAGCGAAGCGTCCGCCGGGGCCGACCCCCAGCCAGGTGCCGCCGGCCTCCAGGTCGCGTCCGGCATGCACGCCCGGTGCCTCCGGCCAGGTCGCCAGGGGCAGGCTGGGGCGGGCGTAGAACTCGTCGCGGTTGGCGGCCAGTACCAGCGGCGTGGCGTGGCCGGGGCGCCAGGCGAAAACGATCAGGCACATGGAGCCTCTCTCCCGTGGATAGGGGGTCGTCGGTGGCCGGAGCGGTCAGTCCACCATCGCGCCGAAGCTGTCGGCCCGGGCCATTTTCCACATGCGTGCATGGAGATGGAGCTTGCCCTTGGCGTTGCTGTCGAGCAGTTCGCCCGGCTTGAGGAATACGTGCTGCTGGGAGAACAGCTTGATTTCGGTGGCGGAAATACGTCGCACCAGGTGCTTGGCATCCACCTGCGACGGGTGCTCGAGGCCCGCGGCGGCGAGCATTTCGGCCAAGGTCTTGAGGGTGTTGCGATGGAAGTTGTGGACCCGCTGGGCCTTGTCCTCGACCACGACCGCGCGCTGGCGCAGCGGGTCCTGGGTCGCGATGCCGGTGGGGCACTTGTTGGTGTGGCACGATTGCGACTGGATGCAGCCGAGGGCGAACATGAAGCCGCGCGCCGAGTTGGCCCAATCGGCGCCGATGGCCAGCACGCTGAGGATGTCGAAGGCGCTGACGATCTTGCCGCTGGTGCCGAGCTTGATCTTGTCGCGCAGGTTCGCCCCGACCAGGGTGTTGTGCACGAACAGCAGGGCTTCGCGCATCGGCACGCCGATGTGGTCGGCGAACTCCAGAGGTGCCGCCCCGGTGCCGCCCTCCTTGCCGTCGACGACGATGAAGTCGGGCAGGATGCCGGTTTCCAGCATGGCCTTGACGATCCCCATGAACTCCCAGAGATGGCCCAGGCAGAACTTGAAGCCGACCGGCTTGCCGCCGGACAGTTCGCGCAGCTGGGCGATGAACTGCATCAGCTCGATCGGGGTGGAGAAGGCGCTGTGGCAGGCTGGCGACACGCAGTCCTCGTTCATCGGCACGCCGCGGGTCGCGGCGATTTCCGGGGTGACCTTGTGTTTGGGCAGGATGCCGCCGTGGCCCGGCTTGGCGCCCTGGCTGAGCTTGATCTCGATCATCCGCACCTGGGGACTCCTGGCCTGGACGGCGAAGCGATCCGGATCGAAGCGGCCGTCGTCGGTACGGCAGCCGAAATAGCCGCTGCCCAGTTCCCACACCAAGTCGCCGCCGTGTTCGCCATGGTAGGGGCTGATGCCGCCCTCGCCGCTGTCGTGGTAGAAGTTGCCGAGCTTGGCGCCCTTGTTCAGGGCGCGGACGGCGTTGGCGCTGAGCGCGCCGAAGCTCATCGCCGAAATGTTGAACAGCGAGGCCGAATAGGGCTGGGTGCATTGCGGCCCGCCGATGAGGACCCGGAAGCTGTCGGGGTTGGCCAGCGGCGCCGGGCGCATGGAGTGGCCGATGAACTCGAAGCCGTTCTCGTAGACGTCGATCAGCGTGCCGAAGGGTTTGTCCCCGCTCTTGTTCCTCGCCCGCGCGTAGATCAGCAGGCGCTGGGTCCGGGAGAAGGGCAGGCGGTCGTTGTCGCCCTCGATCAGATACTGGCGGATTTCCGGACGAATGCTTTCGATCAGGTAGCGCAGGTTGCCGAGGATCGGGTAGTTGCGCCGCACCGCATAGCGCGTCTGCAGCAGGTCGGCGATGCCGAGCAGGCTCAGCGCGGCGGTGGCCAGGGTGAAGGGGCGCAGCCATTCATGCGCCCAGAGGGGAAGGCTGCACAGGGTGAATGCCACGCAGAAGGCGAAGAAGGCGTATCGGCTCAGCAGCGAGATGTTCATGAGCGAGACGTGCATGCAAGGACCTCGGTTTTTTGAGCTATTGTCGGCATCCTGCATGTCATGCATACGACTTGCCAAGTGCGCGGTGCCCAGCGGGCGGACTGCGACGGCGGCGACGGGTGGTCCATCGGAGCCGATCGGACCTCATGGGGCTCCCCCGCAAGCGCCTGCGCTTTGGCGGGCGGTTACCAAATTCCGGTACCATGCCGCCTTTCTCTGCGTAAGGGGCTCGCGATGGAGTTTCTGCTGTATCTGCCGCTGGGGGCGGCCGCCGGTGTGCTGGCAGGACTGTTCGGTATCGGCGGTGGGATCGTCATCGTGCCGGTGCTGGTGTTCAGCTTCACTGCCCAGGGTTTCGATCCGGCCGTGCTGACCCACCTGGCGGTGGGCACCTCGCTCGCCACCATCGTCTTCACCTCGATCAACTCGGTGCTGGCGCACCATCGCAAGGGCGCGGTGCTCTGGCCGATCTTCGCCTGGCTGACGGTCGGTATCCTCGCCGGTGCGGTACTCGGCAGCCTGACCGCGGCGGCGATCAAGGGACCGATGCTGCAGAAGGTCATCGGTGTGTTCGCCATCGCCATCGGCCTGCAGATGGGCCTCGACCTCAAGCCCAAGGCCCGCCGCGAGGTGCCCGGCAAGCCCGGTCTGAGCCTGGCCGGGGTGGTGATCGGCTGGGCCTCGGCGATCTTCGGCATCGGTGGCGGCTCGCTCACCGTCCCCTTCCTGACCTGGCGCAGCGTGCCGATGCCGCAGGCGGTGGCGACCTCGGCGGCCTGCGGCCTGCCGATCGCCCTGTGCAGCGCGCTGAGCTTCATGGTCGTCGGCTGGAACGAGGCCCACCTGCCGTCGTGGAGCCTGGGCTTCGTCTACCTGCCGGCGGTGCTCGGCATTGCCACGACCAGCATGTTCTTCGCCCGGTTCGGCGCCAATCTGGCGCACCGTCTGCCGCCGCGGCTGCTCAAGCGCCTGTTCGCCCTGCAGTTGCTGGGCGTCGGACTGTTTTTCCTGTTCTGAGTTCTGAGGAGCCCCGGATGCTGCCCTATCCGCAAATCGATCCCGTGGCCGTTGCCCTCGGCCCGCTCAAGGTCCACTGGTACGGCCTGATGTACCTGGTCGGCATCGGCGGCGCCTGGTGGCTGGCCTCGCGCCGGGTGGCCGGCTTCGCTCCGGAGTGGAGCCGCGAGAAGCTCTCCGACATGGTGTTCTGGGTCGCCCTGGGAGTGATCGTCGGCGGCCGGCTGGGCTACGTGCTGTTCTACGACCTGCCGGCCTACCTGCACGATCCCAGCCTGATCCTGCAGCTCTGGAAGGGCGGCATGTCCTTCCACGGCGGGCTGCTCGGCGTGCTGCTGTGCAGCTGGATCTTCGCCCGGCGCAACGGCAAGGGCTTCTTCGAGCTGATGGACTTCATCGCCCCGCTGGTGCCGATCGGCCTGGGGGCCGGGCGGATCGGCAACTTCATCAACGCCGAGCTGTGGGGCAAGGCCACCGACCTGCCCTGGGCGATGATCTTCCCCACCGACCCGCAGCGGCTGCCGCGCCATCCCTCGCAGCTCTACCAGTTCGCCTTGGAGGGCGTGGCGCTGTTCGCCATCCTCTGGATCTACTCGCGCAAGCCGCGACCGACCATGGCGGTGTCCGGGTTGTTCCTGCTCTGCTACGGGATTTTCCGCTTCATCGTCGAGTTCGTCCGGGTGCCGGACGCCCAGCTCGGCTATCTGGCCTTCGGCTGGCTGACCATGGGCCAGCTGCTCTGCCTGCCGATGGTCCTCGGCGGCGCCGGCCTGATGGCCTGGGCCTACCGTCGCCAGTCCCTGCCGGGAGTCGCCCGATGAAACAGTACCTCGACCTGATGCGCCGGGTGCGCGAGCAGGGCACCTTCAAGAGCGACCGCACCGGTACCGGCACTTACTCGGTGTTCGGCCACCAGATGCGCTTCGACCTCGCCGAGGGCTTTCCGCTGGTCACCACCAAGAAGTGCCACCTCAAATCCATCGTTCACGAGCTGTTGTGGTTCCTCCAGGGCGACACCAACATCCGCTACCTGAAGGAAAACGGCGTGCGCATCTGGGACGAGTGGGCCGATGCGAACGGCGACCTCGGTCCGGTCTACGGCTACCAGTGGCGCAGCTGGCCGGCGCCGGACGGTCGGCACATCGACCAGATCGCCGACGTGGTGGAGATGATCAAGAAGAACCCGGACTCGCGACGGCTGATCGTCTCCGCCTGGAACCCGGCGCTGATCGAGGAGATGAAGCTGCCGCCGTGCCACGCGCTGTTCCAGTTCTACGTCGCCGAGGGCAAGCTCAGCTGCCAGCTCTACCAGCGCTCGGCGGACATCTTCCTCGGCGTGCCCTTCAACATCGCCAGCTACGCACTGCTGACCCTGATGGTGGCGCAGGTCTGCGGCCTGGCGCCCGGCGAGTTCGTCTGGACCGGCGGCGACTGCCACCTCTACGCCAACCACCTGGAGCAGGCCGACCTGCAGCTCTCCCGCGCGCTGCTGCCGCTGCCGCAGATGAAGCTCAACCCGGCGGTGCAGGACCTCTTCGCCTTCCGCTTCGAGGACGTCGAACTGCTCGGCTACCAGTCCCACCCGCACATCAAGGCGCCGGTGGCGGTCTGATCCGGGCCGCGCCTTCCCGTTGCCCTCGCCCCGGCCCTTTCCCCGCAGGGGCGAGGGGCCTTAGGCCCAGCCCTTTCAAGGTCTCTTACCTTTCGAGGCCTCGATTACACGGGCCGTAGAGACATGAGCGCGAGCTGTGGCGCCATCGACCCACTCCCGGGGCTTCTTCACCTTGGGACCGCGCTTGCTGG
>Ga0209575_10000391_pt1 | contig 30873 bp, 28 predicted proteins | sample Medcelwee11metaG_FD_187172 | JGI IMG/M metagenome (GOLD analysis project Ga0209575, IMG submission 187172) | Freshwater pond sediment microbial communities from the University of Edinburgh, under environmental carbon perturbations - Medium... | ecosystem: Environmental > Aquatic > Freshwater >...
CAAGCCGGCACCTCGCCGGCCAGGCCCTGCATGACCTTGGCGGCGTTGCGCCGCGCCTGCACCAGGCGCCACCCGCGCAAGCCGCCCCACAGGCCGAAGAGCAGGACGATCAGCAGCGCGCGCGCCCAGGCCGGCTCCAGCGGCGCGTAGCCGCCGAGCGCCAGCAGCGGGCCGAGGAACCAGACCAGCAGGCTCAGGGCGAGCAGCCCGAGCAGCGGCATGCCCCAGCGCAGGCACAGACCGGCCAGGGCCTTCATGGTGCGCCGCCCTCGGCGAACACCGTGATCTCCACCCGGCGGTTGCGCGCGCGGCCCTCGGCGCTGGCGTTGGAGGCCAGCGGCTCGCTGTCGCTGCGCCCCTCGGCGCGGAAGCGCTCGGGCTGGCCGCTGCGGGCGGCGAGTACCGCCAGCACCTGGCGGGCGCGGTCCTCGGAGAGGCTCCAGTTCGACGGGTAGCGCAGGGTCGCGATGGGCCGGTCGTCGCTGTGCCCGGTGACCAGCACCGCCCCGCGGACCTGGCCGATCGCATCGGCGATGCGCAGCAGCAAGGGGCGCAGCTCGTCGGCGATCCGCGCGCTGCCCGAGGCGAACAGCTGGTCGCTGCGCAGGGTCACCCGCGAGCGGTCCGCGCGATCCTCCACCGCGACCCGCTGCGCGGCGATGTCCTCGCGCAGCAGCACCGCCAGGCGCGGCCGCTCGACGAAGCGCGGCGGCGCGGCGGGACGCTCGAGGCCCGGCAGCGGCCGCTCGCCCAGCGCGTGGATCTGCCGGAACACCGGTTCGGCCTCGCCGGCCAGCTGCAGGCGCATGACCAGCAGCAGCAGCAACAGCAGCGCCGCGCAGACCGCCACGCCGACCCAGGGCGGCAGGTAGCGGGAGAGCCGGTCGCGCAGCGGCCCGAGGCCCCGCCAGTGGGGCGACAGCTCGCGCTCGGCGGCGCCGCGGACGCTGCGGATGGTCGCCGCGGTGCGCTCGCGCAGGGCTTCCAGCTGGCTGCGCCCGTCGCCCATCACCCGGTAGCGGCCCTCGAAGCCGAGGCTCATGCACAGGTACAGCAGTTCCAGCAGGTCGAGCCGCTGGCGGGGGTTCTGCAGGCAGAGTTCGAGCAGCCGGAAAGCCTTCTCGCCGCCCCAGGCCTCGTTGTGCAGGGTGACCAAGAGGCTCTGCCGGCTCCAGTCGCCGGCACTGCCCCAGGGGGTGCTGAGCACCGCCTCGTCGAGCGCCGTGCAGAGCACGTAGCGGCCGAGCTGCACCTCCTCCTCGGCGACCCCGGCGGCGCGCGCCTCCTCCTCGAAGCGCCGCAGGCAGTCCAGCAGCTGGGCGCGCAGGGCGGCCGGCTGGGGATGGGCGAGGGTCCGGCGCAGGCTGGCGAGCAGCCCCATCAGCGGACCGGCGGCGCGCTCCAGGGGATTCAGGCCCAGCGCGCGGGCCGGCGCGGCGCCGGACGCTTCCGCCGGCGGAGCGCCAAGCGGCGGTTCGGGGAGGCGCCCGCCGGGACGGGGCATGATCCGGGTGCGGTCGGCCTCCGGCGCCGGCCCCTCGCCGGGGGGCCCGCCGCCGGCGAAGGGGTCATCGATGGGCGACATGGCGGGTCATCCGCGGATGGCCCAGAAGGCCAGGTTCAGGCCGGGAAACTGGCCGCCGACGTGGAAGGCGAAGCCGCCCGACTGGCGCAACTGCTTCCAGTGCTCGCTGCCGTGGTCCAGCTCGAAATAGCAGGCGCCGGCGTGATAGGGGATCTGCCGCGGCGCGACCGGCATCGGCAGCAGCGCGATGCCCGGCAGTTGCAGGTTGACCAGGTCGCGGATGTGCTCCACCGAGCCGACCTTGGCCTGCTGCGGAAAGCGGCTGCGCAGCTGCTCGGCGGGCACCTCGGCGCGCACCGCGAGGACGAAGCTGGCCGATTCGAGCAGGGTCCGGTCGGCGAGCATCGCCACGTGCACGCCGTAGGACTTCTCGATCAGCGGGAGGGGGATCGCGCGACTGTCCAGCACCATCGACAGGGCCTGGCGCAGGGCGAGGATCACCGGGGCGAAGCTCGCGGCCAGGTCGTCGTGGCGGTAGGGCGGAAACTCCGCCGGACGGCGCCCGGCGGCGGAAAAGGTGGCGAACTCCCCGGCCAGGGCGACCAGCTCGCGGTACAGCGCCTCCGGATGCAGCGGCGCGAGGCGGGCCAGGTGGGCGATGAGCGGCTCGGCGCGGTTGACCAGCAGGAGCAGCAGGAAATCGGCAATCTCCGCGGCGCCGCCGGCGCCCGAGGCCACCACCCGCCCGGCCAGCGCCTCGCCGCGCTGGTGGAGCAGGCCGAGCAGCTCGTTGCGAAAGGCCGCCAGCGGCGCCGACGCCGCCACGTCGAGCAGCGGCGGGATGTAGCCCTCGTCGAGGCGCAGCGCCAGGTCGGCGCGCTTTTCCAGCACCCGCACCAGACCGAGCGCGGCGTACTCGCCGAGCCCCTCGCCGGCGCCGAGCAGGCGGAACGCCGGCGCCGCCACGGCGACCGGTGCCAGGCTCTCGAAGGGCGCGTTATCGTCGCGCACCTCGCAGACCCGGCTCAGGTAGCGGGCCCCACCCGGCGGCTCGCCCTCCTCCGCGGTGTCGCGGGTGCCGGGACGACGCAGCGGCAGCGCCAGGAAGACCTGCGCATCGCGCAGCTCGCCGGGCACCTCCAGCGGCGGCGGCGGCGGATCGGCGGCGGGGATGTCGAAGGGCGTACCGTCGGGCAGCACCCCGCGGGCGACGAGAATCGCCAGCTTGCCCTGGGTCAGCAGCGCCTCGTCCAGGCGCAGGTCGGCAAAGCCCCAGCCGCCGGCCTGCAGCGCCCGGCAACGGCCCTCCACCAGGCGCTCTAGGTAGCGGTCGTGCTGCTGGAAATGCTGTGGGCGGAGGAATATGCCCTCCGACCACAGTACCCGGTTGCTCCACGACATGGATGGCGGCTCCCCGGCTCTAGGGCGCGGACCCGGCGACCAGCGCCCGGCGTCCGAGACGGATGGTGTGGCGGCTGGTCTGCCCGGCCGGCACCTCGATGAGCAGGCGCCAAGCGGCCCTGTCCAGATCGCGGTAGGCCGCTACCAGGCCGAGCAGCCGGGTCGGCTCAGCGAGACGGCGCTCCAGGCTGCGCTGCTGGCCGGGCTGGATCAGCAGCTCGTCCTGATCGACCAGATCGGCGGCCAGGCTGCGCTGCGGCGACTCGACCAGGGCGAAGTAGTCAGCCCGGCCGAAGGCCGTGCCGCGGCGCAGCTCGTAGAGGCGCAGGCGCAACGGGGCCGCCCGGCCGTCGGGCATGGGATTGAGGTCCGCCGCCGCCTGCAGGTCGAGGAGGACGACGGTCGGCGCCGGCCGGACCACGCCCGGCGGCGCAGCCGGAGCGGCAGACGCCGCGGCGAGTTCGGTCGATGCCGGCGGCGGCGGTGGGATCGGAGCCGGCGGCGGCTCTGGCGCGCGGGTACCGCAGGCGCCCAGCCAGAGGGTCAGGGTGATCGCCGTTATCGTTATTTTCGGCATCCGAACTGGACCTCGATCCAGGGTCTGTTGAGGTTTCGGCGTGAGCCGCGCTGCTGCGCAACCCGAAGGGACGGGGCCCGGTTGGCGCGGCACGGCGTCGCTCGTCGTTCATTTGGAATAACCAAACTTCGCTCCTCGTTCCTTGTTCCGCACCAAACGGACCGCCGTCGCGGCCTACGCCAAAACCTCAACAGACCCTCGTGCGTTCGTCCTCCCGAACACCGGCCGCCGGCCACTTCCTGTCGCGCACCTCAATGACCGCGCAGTTTCAGGCTGTATTCCTCGTAGGCGCGCGCGAACTCCTTGCCGAACAACGCCTGGAAGTCGTCCTCGGCCTCTCTGGAAATGCTCCCGTAGAGTTCCGTGAACAACGCCCAGTACTTCGCCTGGCGTCCGCCGGGCAACAATCCGGCCAGTCCCGGATGTTCGCCCAGGCGGGTTTTCAAGACCTGCGGATCGAAGCGCCCGAGCAACTGGCGAAGTGCGGCCTGCACGCCGGCCATTACCGCCAGTTGATGGGCCTTGAGATCGCCGAAACTTTCCGCGACCGCCTGGTCGGGCGGCATGAAGGCCGGATTGCCGGGACGCAGCAACAGCAGCAGCGCCTCGTCGGCATTCGGCGAGAACTTCAGCGGGTTGTTGCGGATCGGGCGGATCATGGTCTGCGCCAGGCGGAACTCGCCCTTCAGGCTGGCCCGCGCGCGCAGCACCTCGAGCAGCCCCTCGACCATCAGCCGGTAGCTGCGGCCGATGGCCTCCATCTGCGCGGCCGCCGCGCTTCGCTCGATGCGCAGCTGGGCGAGCCCGGCGCCGCGCAGGAAAGCCTCCAGGGCGTCGCCGGGTTCGCCGCTCGCCAGCGGGGGCGCGGCGGCCGGCAGCGGCGGGGGCGCCGGCGCCACGGCCGGGGGCTCGGCGAAGGGGTCCCAGTCCGCCGGGATCGGCGCCGCGCCCTCGGGCGGCGTCCCCCGAGCTTCGGGCGGGTGGAAATCCTCGCGCTCGACCGGCACCCGGTCGGCGCGCAGCGGCGGCCCGCCCGGCTCGGCGAGCAGCTCGAAAAGGCTCGGGCCGGCCGGCGCCGGCGCGCTGGCCAGAGGGGACGCGGGCAGCGGCGCGGTGCCCATCGCGGCGAACGCTGCCGGCCGCTCCAGCCAGGCGTCGAGGCCGCCGCCCTCGCGGGGGAGCGACCCGGCCGCCGCGTCGATCCGCACCAGCAGTTCGTAGTCGCCCAGGCACAGGTGCTCGCCGTCGCGCAGCGGCTCGCTGTTGCCGCGCTGCAGGCGCACGCCCGCGTCCGCCAGCAGCACGCCGTTGGTGCTGGTGTCGGTCAGGTAGTAGGTGCCGTCGCGGGACTGGATGGTGCAATGGTGGCTGGACACCAGACGCTCCGGATCGGGCAATACCCAGTCGTTGTCGGGGGCCCGCCCGATTCGCAGCTCACCGCGATCCAGCTCGGCTTCCACGGATTGTCCGGGGGTGAGCTTGTGATAACTGGTGATGGTCAAACGCAGCGGCATGCACGCCTCTTCCCATTCCGACAAAGGGCCATTCCGACAAATGGGCGAGCGGGCATCGGAAACAGGGAAAATCAGTATAAGTCGCGCCCCCGGATAATGCGCAGGAACCGGGAAAAGCCATTATGCCGATTTGCACTTAAACAGTACCCGGATAGTTTTCCATCGAACTTCCGCAGGTAATTTTCCTATCCTTGACAAGCCACTGTTCCCACCGATACTTCATCCACTATTCGATCAGACCGATTAAACTTCCATCAAAACAAAGCCCGGAACGAGTTCATTTCGGCAATAGCCGATTAATACCCGGCACTCTCCGGAATATATATTCCGACATATATCGGAGGATATATATCCGGAGCCTTTCGAGACGAGCCATCGTGGACCTGCCGCACCTGCTTTGCGCAATCTCCGAAGCGTCGCCCTGCGGCGACGATCTCGAATACGATCCCCAACTTCTGGAGTTGCAGCGTGCCGCCGAAGGCCAACCGGAACGGCGGATGGGCGATGCCGTGCTCGCCGCCGAGCCGCCCGACTGGCGCAAGACCCGGGAGATCGCCGGCGCCCTGTTCGCGCGCGGCAAGGACCTGCGCATCGCCAACTACCTGGTGCGCAGCGCCCTCGCCCTCGACGGGCTGCCGGGCCTGGCCGAGGGCCTGGCGCTGGTCCGCGAGCTGCTCGGCCGCTACTGGGACGACCTGTACCCGCGCCTAGACCACGAGGACCACGACGACCCGACCCTGCGCCTCAACACCCTCGCCGAGCTGGCCGGCGAACCCGTGCTGCGCCTGCTGCGCGACGCCCCGCTGCTGCACTCGCGCGCCTTCGGCCCGCTCAGCCTGCGCGCCGCCCTGCAGGCCGCCGGGCTCTCGCCGGGCAGCGCCGAGGGCCTGGGCCGCGAGCAGCTGGCCGGCGCCCTGCAGGACAGCGATCCGCAGCGCCTGGCCGGCGACCGCGCCGCCCTGGAGGAAGCCCGCGCCAGCCTGGCGGCCATCGAGGCGGAGGTCGCCGGCCATGTCGGCGCCGCGCGCAGCCTCGACCTCGGCGCCCTCGCCCGCCTGCTGCGCCAGGCCGGGCAGTTGCTCGCCGAGCCACCGCCCCACGGCGCCGGCGCAGCAGCAGAAGACGACGACGAAACCGGCCGACCGGCGGCCGCGGACGCGCCGTCCGCCAGCGAGCGGCCGAGCCGCGGCGGCGTCCCCATCGCCAGCCGCGACGACGTGCTGCACAGCCTCGACCGCCTCCTCGGCTATTACCGCCAGCACGAGCCGTCCAGCCCGGTTCCGGTGCTGCTGGCCCGGGCCAAGAGTCTGGTCAACGCCGACTTCGCGGAAATCGTCCGCAACCTGATCCCGGACGGGCTGGCCCAGTTCGAGAAGCTGCAGGGCCCCGGCGGCGACTAGCCCGCCACGCGCCCGGAGGAGACGAGATGGTCAGTACCAGCAGTCAGAAGTTCATCGCCCGCAACCGCGCCCCGCGGGTGCAGATCGAGTACGACGTGGAGCTTTACGGCGCCGAGAAGAAGGTGCAGCTGCCCTTCGTCATGGGCGTGCTCGCCGATCTCGCCGGCAAGAGCGCCGAGCCGCTGGCGCCGGTCGACGAACGGCGCTTCCTGGCCATCGACGTCGACAACTTCGACGCACGCCTGAAGGCCATGCAGCCGCGGGTCGCCTTCAGCGTGCCCAACGCCCTCACCGGCGAGGGCAACCTGAGCCTCGACCTCACCTTCGAGAGCATGGACGACTTCGGCCCGGCGGCGATCGCCCGCAAGGTCGACGCGCTCGGCCAGCTGCTGCAGGCGCGCACCCAGCTGGCCAACCTGCTGACCTACATGGACGGCAAGAGCGGCGCCGAGGAGATGGTCCTCAAGGCGATCCGCGACCCCGCCCTGCTGCAGGCGCTGGTCAGCGCACCGAAGCCGCCGGAGCCCGAGACACAAGCCTGAGGAGGATGCCGCCATGGCCGAACCGATCGGCAGCGAACAGCTGCAGCCACAGCCGGAACCCGCCGCCGAGACCGGCGACGACTTCGCCGCCCTCCTGCTGCGCGAGTTCAAGCCCCAGACCGAGCGGGCCCGCGAGGCGGTGGAAAGCGCCGTGCGCACCCTCGCCGAGCAGGCCCTGGAGCGCACCGAGCTGATCTCCGACGACGCGATCCGCTCCATCGAGTCGATCATCGCCGCCATCGACGCCCGGCTGACCGCGCAGATCAACCTGATCCTCCACCACCCGGACTTCCAGCGCCTGGAAAGCGCCTGGCGCGGGCTGCGCTATCTGGTCGACAACAGCGAAACCGACGAGATGCTGAAGATCCGCGTGCTGAACATCTCCAAGGGCGAGCTGCACCGCACGCTGAAGAAGTTCAAGGGCAGCGCCTGGGACCAGAGCCCGCTGTTCAAGAGGATGTACGAGGAGGAATACGGCCAGTTCGGCGGCGAGCCCTACGGCTGCCTGGTCGGCGACTACTACTTCGACCACTCGGCGCCGGACGTCGAGCTGCTCGGCGAGATCGCCAAGGTCTGCGCGGCGATGCACGCGCCCTTCATCGCCGCCGCCGCACCGCGGGTGATGGGCATGGACTCCTGGCAGGAACTGTCCAACCCGCGCGACCTGACCAAGATCTTCACCACCCCCGAATACGCCGCCTGGCGCTCGCTGCGCGAGTCCGAGGACTCCCGCTACATCGGCCTGACCCTGCCGCGCTTCCTGGCGCGCCAGCCCTACGGGGCGCGGACCGACCCGGTGGAGGCCTTCGCCTTCGAGGAGGACACCGAGGGCGCCGACAGCGGCAAGTACGCCTGGGCCAACTCGGCCTACGCGATGGCCGCCAACATCGACCGCTCCTTCAAGCTCTACGGCTGGTGCTCGCGGATTCGCGGGGTGGAGTCCGGCGGCGAGGTGACCAACCTGCCGGTGCACACCTTCCCCACCGACGACGGCGGGGTGGACATGAAGTGTCCCACCGAGATCGCCATCTCCGACCGCCGCGAGGCGGAGCTGGCGAAGAACGGCTTCATGCCGCTGCTGCACCGCAAGAACAGCGACTTCGCCGCCTTCATCGGCGCCCAGTCGCTGCAAAAACCCGCCGAGTACGACGACCCGGACGCCACCGCCAACGCCAACCTGGCCGCCCGCCTGCCCTACCTGTTCGCCACCTGCCGCTTCGCCCATTACCTGAAGTGCATCGTCCGCGACAAGATCGGCTCGTTCCGCGAGCGCGAGGACATGCAGCGCTGGCTGCAGGACTGGATCCTCAACTACGTGGACGGCGACCCGGCGCACTCCAGCGAGACCACCAAGGCCCAGCACCCGCTGGCGGCGGCCGAGGTGGTGGTCGAGGAGGTCGAGGGCAATCCCGGCTACTACAACGCCCGCTTCTACCTGCGCCCCCACTACCAGCTCGAAGGGCTGACCGTCTCGCTGCGCCTGGTCTCCCGGCTGCCCTCGGCGAAGGCGGCCTGAGCGGCCGGGCGCGGCAAACCGGCCGACGCCGCGGCGCCGGCCGCCCCATACCGGCAGACGTGGCGCAGGCCACCCGGGAGGCATGATGGCTGTAGACATGTTCATCAAGATCGGCGACATCCAGGGCGAGTCCCGGGACAAGGCCCACAAGGGCGATATCGACGTCCTCGCCTGGAACTGGGGCATGACCCAGTCCGGCACCATGCACACCGGCGGCGGCGGCGGCACCGGCAAGGTCAGCATCGCCGACCTGTCGCTGACCAAGTACGTCGACAAGTCCTCGCCCAACCTGATGGCCGCCTGTTCGAGCGGCAAGCACTACCCGCAGGCCAAGCTGACGGTGCGCAAGGCCGGCGGCGACAATCCCGTCGAATACCTGACCATCACCCTCAAGGAGGTGCTGGTGTCCTCCCTGAGCACCGGCGGCAGCGGCGGCGAGGACCGCCTGACCGAGAACGTCAGCCTCAACTTCGGCCAGGTGCAGGTCGAGTACCAGGCCCAGAAGGAGGACGGCAGCAAGGACGGCGGGCCGATCAAGTACGGCTGGAACATCCGCGAGAACGTGAAGATCTGAGCGGGGCCACAGCCATGACTGCCGACGAACTGCTGCGCGCCGGACGCCTCGAGGAAGCGCTCGCGACGCTGGAGGACGAGGTGCGCCGCCGGCCGGACCACGCCCCGCTGCGGGTGCTCCTGTTCCAGCTGCTGGCCGTGCTCGGCCAGTGGACGCGGGCCGAGCAGCAGCTGCAGGTCGCCGGCGAACTGGAGGCCGGCACCCTGGCCATGGTGCAGACCTACCGCGCCGCGCTGGCGTGCGAGGCGCTGCGCGCCGAGGTGTTCGCCGGGCGCCTGACGCCGCTGCTGCTCGACCGGCCGGACGAGTGGGTCGCCCTGCTGGTCGAGGCGCTGCGCCTGGACGGCGAGGGCCGCGCCGAGGCCGCCCGGCAGCTGCGCGGGCAGGCCCTGGACGCCGCGCCGGCGGTCGCCGGGCAGCTCAACGGCGAGGACTTCGCCTGGTGCGCCGACGCCGACCCGCGGCTTGGCCCGGTGCTCGAGCTGATCGTCAACGGCCGCTACGCCTGGCTGCCCCTGCCGCACCTGCAGAGCCTCGCCTGCGAGCCTCCCGCCGACCTGCGCGACCTGGTCTGGCTGCCGGCGCGGCTGACCCTGGCCAACGGCGGCGAGCACGTCGCGCTGATCCCCAGCCGCTACCCCGACACCCCGCGCCTCGGCGACGACGCGGCGCGCCTGGCGCGCAAGACCGACTGGCCGGACGGCGGCCTGCCGCTGGGCCAGCGGATGTTCGTCACCGACCGCGGCGACTGCGCGCTGTTCGAGCTGCGCCGCCTGACCTTCGCCGCACAGGAGCCCTGAGATGCCCCGCCTCGGCCTCCAGGAACGCCTGCAACCCTCGCTGCTCGACCGGCTGACCGACGAGGCGCCCGACAGCCCCGGCGAGCGCCCCGAGCAGTGGGCGATGACCCAGAGCCAGCTCAAGGCCTCGGTGCTGCGCGACCTCGCCTGGCTGTTCAACGCCACCGCGCCGCTCGACGAGAGCGCCGCGCGGATGCCGGCCGGCCGCTCGGTGCTCAACTACGGGCTGCCGCCGCTGGCCGGGCACAGCGCCTCGAACATCGACGTCCAGGCGGTGGAGAAGCTGCTGATCGACACCATCGAGGTCTTCGAGCCGCGCATCCTGCGCGGCTCGCTGCAGGTGCGCGCGCGCCTGGACGCCGGGGAGATGAGCCACAACGCCCTGTCCTTCGAGATCGAGGGCGACCTCTGGGCGCTGCCGGTGCCGCTGCGCCTGCTGCTCACCACCCGCCTCGACCTGGAAAGCGGCCACGTCCGCGTCGCCCCGGCCGAAGCGCCGCGGAGACCGGCATGAATCCGCTGCTGCTCGACTACTACAACCGCGAGCTGCAGCACATCCGCGAGGGCGCCGCGGAGTTCGCCGGCGAGTTCCCGAAGATCGCCAGCCGCCTGAGTCTCGACGGCATCGACTGCGCCGACCCCTACGTCGAGCGCCTGCTGGAAGGCTTCGCCTTCCTGACCGCGCGCATCCAGCTCAAGCTCGACGCCGAATACCCGGCCTTCACCCACCACCTGCTGGAGATCGCCTATCCCCACTACCTCGCGCCGACCCCCTCGGTGGCCGTGGTGCAGCTGCAGGCCGATCCCGACGAAAGCGCGCTCGGCGACGGCTTCACGGTGCCGCGCGAGGCGTCCCTGCGCGGCCTGCTCGGCGCCGACGGGCAGACCGCCTGCGAATACCGCACCGCCCAGCCGGTCACCCTCTGGCCGCTGGCGGTGGCCCAGGCCGAGTACTTCGGCAACCCGGCGGCGACCCTCGGCCGCCTGGCCGGCGCCGTGCCGCACGCCCGGGCCGGCCTGCGCCTGCGCCTGCGCAGCGGCGCCGGCCTGCCCTTCCGGGCGCTGGCCCTGGAGCGCCTGCCGCTCTACCTGCACGGCGGCGACGAACTGCCGTTCCGCCTCTACGAGCAGCTGCTCGGCAACGGCTGCACGCTCTTCGCCCGCAGCCCCGGCGAGGACTGGCTGGAGCGCCTGCCGGCGCCGCGCCCGCGCGGCCTGGACGACGCCGACGCGGTGCTGCCGGTGGTGCCGCGGGCCTTCCAGGGCTACCGCCTGCTGCAGGAGTACTTCGCCCTCGCGCAGCGCTTCCTGTTCGTCGAGTTCGCCGGGCTGGGCGCCGCGGCGCAGCGCTGCACCGGCCAGGAGCTGGAGATCCTGGCGCTCTTCGAGCGCCTCGACCCGGCCCTGGAGGGGACGGTCGGCGCCGGGCACTTCGTGCCCTTCTGCACCCCGGCGGTGAACCTCTTCCCGCGCCGCGTCGACCGCATCCATCTTTCCGAACGCCACCACGAGCACCAGGTGATCGCCGACCGGACCCGTCCGCTGGACTTCGAGATCCACTCGCTGACCCAGGTCAGCGGCTACGGCGAAGGCCCCGAGCAGCACTTTCTGCCCTTCTACGCGGTGCGCGACCCAGCCCGCTACGGCCGCGAGCAGGCCTACTACAGCCTGCGCCGCGAGCCCCGCCGGCTCTCCGGCAACGAGCAGCGGCGCGGCACGCGCTCCACCTACACCGGCAGCGAGACCTTCATCGCGCTGGTCGACGCCCAGGCCGCGCCCTACCGCCACGACCTGCGCCAGCTGGGCATCCAGGCGCTGTGCAGCAACCGCGACCTGCCGCTGCTGATGCCGGTGGGCAGCGCGCCGAGCGACTTCACCCTCGAGGAAGGCGCGCCGGTGCGCGCGGTGCGCTGCCTGGCCGGGCCGAGCCGGCCGCGGGCCAGCCGCGCCCACGACGCCGCCGCCTGGCAACTGATCGGCCAGCTCTCGCTGAACTACCTGTCGCTCACCGAGGGCGGCCAGGGCGCGGCCGCCCTGCGCGAGCTGCTGCGCCTCTACGGCGATCCCCGCGACCCCGCCCTGGCGCTGCAGATCGAGGGGCTGCGCGAGGTGCGCTGCCGGCCCTGCACCCGGCGCCTGCCGCTGCCCGGCCCGATCGCCTTCGGCCGCGGCCTGGAGATCGCCCTGGAATTCGACGAAAGCGCCTTCCGCGGCACCGGGGTGTTCCTCCTCGGCGCCGTGCTGGAGCGCTTCCTGGCCCGTTATGCGTCGATCAACAGTTTTACCGAGACGGTGCTGCGCACCGCCGAACGCGGCGAGGTGATGCGATGGCCGGCGAACCCCGGACGCCGTCCGACCCTGTGAGCGGCCTCGCCGACATGGCGGCCGAGCCCTGGAACCACGATTTCTTCCAGGCGCTGCGCCGTCTCGAGTGCGCCGCGCCGCAGCTCCCGCGTCTCGGCCGCTCGCGGCGCCTGGCCGACGACCCGCTGCGCCTCGGCCAGCGCCCGGAATGCACCTTCGCCCCCGCGACCCTGGCCGGCGTCGAGCCCGGCCGCGACGGCGCGCCGCCGCGCCTGGAGCAGTTCTTCTTCGGCCTCGGCGGCCCCAACGGCCCGCTGCCCCTGCACCTGACCGAATACGCCCGGGAACGCCAGCGCAACCACGGCGACGCCACCTTCAAGCGCTTCCTCGACCTCTTCCACCACCGCCTGCTGTGCCTGTTCTACCGCGCCTGGGCGGAGTCCCGGCCGACCGTCGGCCACGACCGCCCGGCCGACGACTACTGGGCGGCGCGCCTCGCCGCCCTGTGCGGCCGCGGCCTGCCGAGCCTGCGCGGACGCGGGCCGCTGGAGGACCGCGAGCGCCTGCACTTCAGCGGCCACCTGGCGGCGCAGACCCGCTATCCCGACGGGCTGGTGGCGATCCTCGCGCTGCACTTCGAGCTGCCGGTGACCCTCGAGGAGTTCGCCGGCCGCTGGCTGGCGCTGCCCGGCGGCAGCCGCCTGGGCCTGAGCGCCGCGACCCTCGGCGCGGACCTCTGCCTGGGCCGCCACGTCTGGGACCGCCAGCACGGCTTTCGCCTGCGCCTCGGCCCGCTGGGGCTGGCCGACTACCGCCGCCTGCTGCCCGGCGGCGACCACTGGCGCGAGCTGGCCGCCTGGATCGCCGAATACCAGGGCGAGGAACTCGACTGGGAGGTCGGGCTGGTGCTGCGCCGCGACCAGGTGCCGCCGCTGCGCCTCGACGGCACGCTGCGCCTGGGCCTGGACAGCTGGCTGGGCGCACCGCCGCGGGATGCCGCGGACCTGCGGCTGTCTTCCCACTACGCCGGGGCGGCGGGCGCCGCGCCCCGCCCCGAGGAGGCGTGCGCATGAGCGAGATCGGCCGGGTCGCCCTGTTCGGCAAGCTGAACCCCCTGGCCTACAAGGCCATCGAGTCCGCCACGGTGTTCTGCAAGCTGCGCGGCAACCCCTACGTGGAACTGGCGCACTGGCTGCACCAGATCCTCCAGCTCCCGGATTCCGACCTGCACCGGCTGGTCCGCGCCTTCGGCCTCGACCCGGCGCACTTGGCGCGGGATCTCACCGAGGCCCTGGACCGCCTGCCGCGCGGCTCGACCGCGATCACCGACCTGTCCTCCCAGGTCGAGGAAGCCGTCGAGCGCGGCTGGGTCTACGCCACCCTGCTGTTCGGCGAAAACCAGGTGCGCAGCGGCCACCTGATCGTCGGCCTGCTCAAGACCCCCAACCTGCGCCACGCCCTGCCGGCGCTCTCCGGCGAGTTCGCCAAGCTCCGCCCGGAGGCCCTCACCGAGCGCTTCGCCGAGCTGCTCGGCGACTCGCCGGAAAGCCGCCTGCGCGCCAGCGACGGCTTCGTCGCCGCGGCGCCGGGCGAGGCCAGCGGCGCCCTGGCGCCGAGCGCGCTGGGCAAGCAGGAGGCGCTCAAGCGCTTCACCCTCGATCTCACCGGGGAGGCCCGGGCCGGCCGGCTCGATCCGGTGGTCGGGCGCGACGAGGAGATCCGCCGGCTGATCGACATCCTCATGCGCCGCCGGCAGAACAACCCGCTGCTCACCGGCGAGGCCGGGGTCGGCAAGACCGCGGTGGTCGAGGGCTTCGCCCAGCGCATCGTCGCCGGCGAGGTGCCCCCCGCCCTGCGGGGGGTGCAGCTGCGCAGCCTGGACGTCGGCCTGCTGCAGGCCGGGGCGAGCATGAAGGGCGAGTTCGAGCAGCGCCTGCGCCAGGTGATCGAGGAAGTGCAAAGCTCGCCCGCGCCGGTCGTCCTGTTCATCGACGAGGCGCACATGCTGATCGGCGCCGGCGGCGCAGCGGGCACCGGCGATGCGGCGAACCTGCTCAAGCCGGCGCTGGCCCGCGGCACCCTGCGCACGGTGGCGGCGACCACCTGGGGCGAATACAAGAAGCACATCGAGAAGGACCCGGCGCTGACCCGGCGCTTCCAGGTGGTGCAGATCGACGAGCCGTCCGAGCCCAAGGCGCTACTGATGCTGCGCGGGGTCGCCGCCAGCCTGGAGCACCACCACCGGGTGCAGGTGCTCGACGAGGCGCTGGAGGCCGCGGTGCGCCTGTCGCACCGCTACATCCCGGCGCGCCAGCTGCCGGACAAGGCGGTCAGCCTGCTGGATACCGCCTGCGCGCGGGTCGCCATCGGCCAGCAGGCGGTGCCCGCCGAAGTCGACGACAGCCGCCGGCGCATCGCCGCGCTGGACACCGAGCTGGCCATCGTCCGCCGCGAACGGGCCGTCGGCGTGGCCACCGGCAGCCGCCAGGCGGACGCCGAAACCGCGCTGGCCGCCGAACGCCAGCGCCTCGCCGCCCTGGAGAGTCGCTGGGCCGAGGAGAAGGCGCTGGTCGACGAGCTGCTGGCCACCCGTGCCCGTCTGCAGGCCGGGCTGGAAACCGCCGGGACGGACAACCGCGCGGCCGAAGCGGCGCCGGACGAGGCCGAACGCCAGGCGCTACGCGCCACCCTCGGCGAGCTGCAGGGCCGCCTGCGCGCCCTGCAGGGCGAGACGCCGCTGATCCTCGCGGAGGTGGACTACCAGGCGGTGGCCGCGGTGGTCGCCGACTGGACCGGCATCCCGGTCGGGCGCATGGCGCGCAACGAGATCGACGGCGTGCTGCACCTCGCCGAGCGGATGAAGGCGCGCATCGTCGGCCAGGACCACGCCCTGGAAAGCATCGCCCGGCGCATCCAGACCGCCCGCGCCGGCCTCGACAACCCGGCCAAGCCGATCGGCGTGTTCCTCCTCGCCGGCCCCTCCGGGGTGGGCAAGACCGAGACCGCCCTGGCCCTGGCCGAAGCCCTCTACGGCGGCGAGCAGAACCTCGTCTCGATCAACATGAGCGAGTTCCAGGAGGCCCACACCGTCTCCACCCTCAAGGGCGCGCCGCCCGGCTACGTCGGCTACGGCGAGGGCGGCGTGCTGACCGAGGCGGTGCGCCGCAAACCCTACAGCGTGGTGCTGCTCGACGAGGTGGAGAAGGCCCACCCGGACGTCCACGAGATCTTCTTCCAGGTCTTCGACAAGGGCGAGATGGAGGATGCCGAGGGCCGGCGGATCGACTTTCGCAACACCCTGATCCTGCTCACCACCAACGTCGGCACCGAGCGGATCGCCGGCCTGTGCGCCGATCCGCTGCTGCGGCCGGAGCCCGAAACCCTCGCCCGGGCGCTGCGCGAGCCGCTGCTCAAGGTGTTCCCGCCCGCCCTGCTCGGCCGCCTGGTGGCGATCCCCTACTACCCGCTCGACGACGCGATGCTCAAGGCCATCGTCCGCCTGCAGCTGGCGCGCATCGGCCGGCGCATCGAGGCCAGCCACCATGTGCCGTTCGCCTGCGACGAGGCGGTCGTCGAGCTGATCGTCTCGCGCTGCAGCGAGGTGGAGAGCGGCGCGCGGATGATCGACGCGATCCTGACCAACACTCTGCTGCCGGAGATCAGCCGCGAATTCCTCGTCCGCCTGCTGGAAGGCCGGTCGCCGGCCGGGGTGCAGGTCGGCGTGCAGGACAACCGGCTGCACTACCGCTTCGCCGCGGACGAAGGCTGAGGGCACACGGATGGAAATCACCCAGCGGACCCGCCTGGTACGGATCGACAGCCCCCTCGGCGAGGACGTGCTGGCGCTGCAGACCCTCGAAGGCGAGGAGGAACTGGGGCGGCCCTTCCTCTACGAGCTGCAGCTGGTCTCGGAAAACCCGGCGCTGAACTTCGACCGCCTGCTGGGCAAGCCGCTGAGCCTCGCCCTGGAGCTGCCCGGCGGCGGCACGCGGCCGTTCCACGGGATCGTCAGCCGCTTCGCCCAGACCGCCGGCAGCGGCCAGTTCGCCGGCTACCGGGTGACCCTGCAGCCCTGGCTGTGGCTGCTCACCCGCACCTCCGACTGCCGGATCTTCCAGAACCGCAGCGTGCCGGAGATCGTCAAGCAGGTGTTTCGCGACCTCGGCTTCTCCGACTTCGAGGACGCCCTGAGCCGGACCTACCGCGCGTGGGAATACTGCGTGCAGTACCGCGAGACCAGCTTCGACTTCGTCAGCCGGCTGCTGGAGCAGGAGGGCATCTACTACTACTTCCGCCACGAGCGGAACCGCCACGTGCTGGTGCTCGCCGATGCCGCCGGCGCGCACGCCTGCGCGCCCGGCTACGCCTGCGTGCCCTACTACCCGCCCACCGGCGAGCAGCGCGAGCGCGACCACATCTACGACTGGCACCTGGCGCGGGAAGTCCAGCCCGGCTCGCTGGCGCTGAACGACTACGACTTCCAGCGCCCCGGCGCAAGCCTGGAAGTGCGCGCCAGCCAGCCCCGCGCCCATGACAACGGCGCCCACCCGCTGTTCGACTATCCCGGCGAATACGTCCAGGGCGGCGACGGCGAGCACTACGCGCGCACCCGCCTGGAGGCCATCCAGACCGCCTGCGAGCGCCTGCGGCTGCGCGGCAACGCCCGCGGCCTGGGCTGTGGACAGCTGTTCGAGCTGAACGGCTGCGCGCGCACCGACCGCAACCGCGAATACCTGATCGTCGCCGCCCGCTACCGGATCGTCCAGGAGCGCTACGAATCCGGCGAGCCGGAGAACGCCTCGCAGTTCGACAGCGCGCTGGAGTGCCTCGACGCCGACCAGGCCTTCCACCCCCTGCCGAGCACCCCGCGGCCCATCGTCCAGGGTCCGCAGACCGCCCGGGTGGTCGGCCCGGCCGGCGAGGAGATCTGGACCGACCAGTACGGCCGGGTCAAGGTGCACTTCCACTGGGACCGCCACGACCGCAGCGACGAGAACAGCTCCTGCTGGATACGGGTCTCCCAGGCCTGGGCCGGCAAGAACTGGGGGGCGATCCAGATCCCGCGGATCGGCCAGGAGGTGATCGTCAGCTTCCTCGAAGGCGACCCGGACCGGCCGATCATCACCGGCCGCGTCTACAACGCCGAGCAGACGGTGCCCTACGCGCTGCCGGCCAACGCCACCCAGAACGGCATCAAGAGCCGCTCGAGCAAGGGCGGCGGCCCGGCGAACTTCAACGAGATCCGCATGGAGGACCGCAAGGGCGCCGAACAGCTCTACATCCATGCCGAGAAGAACCAGGACATCGAGGTCGAGAACGACGAAAGCCACTCGGTCGGCCACGACCGCAGCAAGAGCATCGGCAACGACGAGACGGTGCAGGTCGGGCGCCACCGCACGGAACGGGTCGGCCTCAACGAGACCCTCTCGATCGGCGCCAACCGCACCGAGGACGTCGCCGGCAACGAGAGCATCGCGATCCTCGGCAACCGGACCATCTCGGTCAGCCAGAGCGAGACGGCCGCCGTGGCCCTGCAGCGCACCCACACGGTGGGGATCAACGAGACGATCGCCATCGGCGCCGCCCAGGAGATCGCCATCGGCGCCTACCAGGCGCTGAACATCGGCGCGAGCCAGGAGGTCAGCGTCGGCGCGAACCGCACGGAAACCGTCGGCGCCGATGCCGACACGCAGATCGACGGCGACGAAAGCCGCCGCGTCGGCCAGGGCCGCAGCACCGACGTCGGGCAAAACGACAGCCTGGAGGTCGGCCGGATCTTCGCCCTCACCGCCGGCGACGCGATCACCCTGACCACCGGCGCGGCGAGCATCACCCTGAAGAAGGACGGCACCATCGTCCTGCGCGGCAAGGACATCACCCTCGACGGCTCGGGCGCCATCACCATCAGGGCCGGCCAGAACGTGGTCATCAAGGGCCAGAAAATCCTGCAGAACTGAAGGCCACGGAGAACCCACCATGAGCGTCGAGATCCCGCTTCCCCGCCCCGCCCTGCGCCTCGACGGAGTGGTCGTCGGCGTCCTGCTCGGCCTGGCCCCGGACGGCTCGCCGCAGGTGGCCTATCCCGGCTGCCCGGCCGCCGCCGGCCTCGCCGCGCGCAGCACCACGGCGCTGGACGCCGGAGCGATCGGCTGTCCGCTGGCGCTGATGTTCGAGGGCGGCGATCCGGCCTTGCCGCTGGTGATCGGGCGCATCCTGACGCCGGCGGCGCCGCTCGCCGTCGAGCGCGACGGGGAATGCCTGGAGCTTCGCGCCGAGCGGGAGATCGTCCTGCGCTGCGGCAAGGCCAGCATCACCCTGACCCGCGAAGGCAAGGTGCTGATCCGCGGCGCCTACCTGTCGAGCCGCTCCTCCGGGGTCAACCGGATCAAGGGTGGCTCGGTGCAGATCAATTAGGGTCTGTTGACGTTTTGGCGTAGGCCGCGACGGAGGCCCGTCTGGCGCAGAACAAGGAACGAGGAGAGAGATTTGGTCATTCCAAATGAACGACGAGCGACGCCGTGCTGCGCCAGACGGGCCCCGTCCCTCCGGGTTGCGCGTCAAATGCCGCCATGCGGCGTTGCGGGACTTGGCAAGGGAATGACCCTTGCCGGCGCCCCGCGCCTTGCCTGGCGGCATTTGACGCGGCAACGCGGCTCACGCCAAAACGTCAACAGACCCTAGGGCCTCGCCTATGGAACTGCTCAACACCACCCGCCTGGCCGTCGCCTGGACCCTGGTCATGGCACCCGACGGCCAGGAGTCGCTGGTGGTGGTCGCCAAGGGCACCTTCGAGCTGCCGCTGGACGGCGGCGAGGCGCGGCTCGCCGAGCGCCAGCGGCCGCTGCTGATCGCCGACGCCTACGACGGCGAGCCGGGACTCTCCGCGCCGTGCCGGGAGATGGACTTCGCGCCGCCGAAGCCCTTCTGCGACGTGCTGGTGTCGGGCTCCGCCCATGCGCCGGGCGGCCGTCCGGCCACCCGGATCGAGGCCGGCATCCGCGTCGGGCGGGTCTGCAAGACCCTGACGGTGGTCGGCCCGCGCCAGTGGCAGCCCGGCGGCCGGCACGGGACGGGCGCCGGCCGGGCGCAGCCCTTCGTCGAGCAGGCGATTTCCTATGCCGAGGCCTTCGGCGGCAGCCACCCCGTCGCCGGCGAGCCCGCGCGGCGGCACTGCTACCCGGACAACCCGGTCGGCCGCGGCTGGTTCCCGCGCGAGATGGCCACCGCGGAGATCGTCGGCCTGGCGCTGCCGGCCACCGAGGAGCCGGGCCGCCCCGTCGAACGGCCCGACGGCGACTACCGGCCGATGGCGCTGGGCCCCGTCGGGCGTGGCTGGCCGCCGCGCGCGGCCTTCGCCGGAACCTACGACGAGCGCTGGCAGGCCGAGGTCTTCCCCTTCCTGCCGGCGGACTTCGACCCGCGCTACTTCCAGGCGGCGCCCACCGACCAGCAGACCGAGCACCTGAAGGGCGGCGAGGAGGTGCTGCTGCTCAACCTCACGGCGCGGGAGCGCGCCGGCTTTCGGGTGCCGACGCTGGAGGTGCCGGTGACCTTCTTCGCGAAAAAGGGCGGCCACGACACCGTCCGGGCGGTGATCGACACCCTGGCGGTCGACACCGACGCCGGCTGCGTGGAAATCGTCTGGCGCACCAGCCGGCCCTTGCGGCGCAATCTGTTCGAGATCGCCCAAGTGCTGGTCGGCCGCCTGTCCGGTGCCTGGTGGCGCGCCCGGCAGCAGGGCAAGGACTACTACCCCTCCCTCGCGGCGCTGGCGAAATCCCGACAGGCCGCCGAGGAACGCGACTGATGGCCGCCCTCTGCATCCTCGGCGCCGGCCTGGTCAGCGCGGTCGGCCTCGACGCGCCCTCCAGCTGCGCGGCGATCCGCTGCGCCCTCGACAACTTCCAGGAAACCCGCTTCATCGACCGCGGCGGCGAATGGCTGATCGCCGCCAGCGTGCCGCTGGAGCAGCCCTGGCGCGGCCGCGACAAGCTGGTCCGGATGGCCGCGCGGGCCATCGGCGAGGCGCTGCGCAGCGTCCCCGGCAGCGATCCGCCGGCCATTCCGCTGCTGCTCGGGCTGGCCGAAAGCGAGCGGCCCGGCCGCCTCGCGGGTCTCGACGCCAGCCTGCTGCACGATCTTGAACGCGCGCTGGAGCTGCGTTTTCATCCCGACTCCGCGGTCATCCCCCGCGGCCGGGTCAGCGGCGCCGTCGCCCTGCTCAACGCCCGCAGCCTGCTCCGCCGGGGCGGCCATCGCCGGGTGCTGATCGCCGGGGTCGACTCCTTGCTCTGCGGGCCGACGCTGGCGGCCCTCGAAGCACGCGAGCGCCTGCTCACCAGCCTGAATTCCAACGGCTTCATCCCCGGCGAAGGCGCCGCCGCGGTGCTGGTCGGCGCCCCGCCGGCCGGCGAGGAGCCGCAGCTGGCCTGCCTCGGCCTGGGCTTCGGGGTGGAAAACGCCACGGTGGAGAGCGAGGACCGTCCGCTGCGCGCCGAGGGTCTGACCAACGCCCTGCGCGCCGCCCTGGCCGAGGCCGGCGTCGGCCTGGAACGGCTGGACTACCGGCTGACCGATATTTCCGGCGAGCAGTACTACTTCAAGGAGGCCGCGCTGACCCTGAGCCGCACCCTGCGGGTGCGCAAGGAGCGGTTCCCCCTCCGGCACCCGGCCGACTGCATCGGCGAATGCGGCGCCGCCATCGGCCCGGTCCTCTTCGCCGTGGCCCTGGCCGCCTGCCGCAAGGGCTACGGCGACGGCCCGAACATCCTCTGCCACCTCGGCAACGACGCCGGCCAGCGCGCCGTGGCCCTGCTCGGCTACCGGATCCCGAGGGCCGCCTGATGGCCAACGAGGTCTACGCCAACGGCCGGGAGGTCTCCTGCAAGAGGGCCGAGGGCAAATCCGTCGCCTGCTTCCCCGACGTCTGCTTCACCCCCGGCCCCAGCCCGTCCGGCGTGCCCGTCCCCTACCCCAACACCGGCCTGGCCACGGACACCACCCACGGCACCCGGACGGTGAGGATCAGCGGCCAGGAGGCGATGCTCAAGGACAAGAGCTACTTCAAGACCAGCTACGGCGACGAGGCCGGCTGCGCGCCCAAGAGAGGCGTCGTCACCAGCGTGATCAAGGGCAAGGTGTACTTCACCTCCTGGTCGATGGACGTGAAGTTCGAAGGCGAGAACGTGGTCCGGCACCTGGACCTGACCACCCACAACCATGCCTCGCAGCCGGGGAATACCCAGCCCTGGACCTATCTGGACAGCGCCGCCATCGGCAATCCGCCGGAATGCACCGACGCGGAAAAGACCCTGGCGCAGACGGTCAAGGAGGAGCTGCCCCCCGGACGGACCGAAGGCGCCACCGTGGCGATCGGGATGATCCGGGGAGATCCCGGCTCGATCAGTGGCGGGGCGAGTTCCATCGGCCGCGGCACCGTTCGCCGCGGCGGCAAGTACGCCCACTGGGCCAAAGGCATCCAGCGCGGCGAAAAGTCCAACGTGAAGACCTGCGACGGCAAGCCCTTCGTCTACAGTGAGGGCGGACGCCCCAAGCAGGGCCACGCGGAAGCCAAGATCATCGAGGATTACTTCGCCAGCGGCGCCAAGGGCCGCCTGGTCATCGCCGTCAACAAGCCGCCCTGCGCGGACTGCGCCCGGCTGATCAACGAAGTGAACAAGGGCAGCCGGGGCCGCAAGTGCAACAGGATCACCGTTTGCCAGAGCAGCACAGGTCAATAGGGCCTACGCCAAAACGTCAACAGGCCCTAATGGAGCGCCCCATGATCGGACCCAGCCCCTTCGTCCCCGCCGCCGTCGCCAGCCAGCCCCTTCACTACGACTGGGACAGCTGGGACCCCTACAGCCTGCTGGGCAGCCCCGACGAGGAAACCGTCGGCCTCCTCGAACAGGTGTCCGACCGGGCGCAGATCGCCTATGCGATAGGTTGCGCCGAATGGGTCGCGCAGCGCCTGGGGGAGCGGCTCGAAACGGACCGGCCCGTCCTCTACATCGAGGCCTTCTGGGCCTTCGAGATGGACCAGCGGATCGCCTCGCCGGCGGAAACGGCCGAAGCGGAGTGGCAGGGAAGAATCCTCGCGCCCATGGACCTGGCCCTGATGACGGTCCTGAACACCTACTACACCAGCGCCGACGGCAACGGTGCGCTGGAAGCGGCCTTCGCCGAATGCATCCCGCGGCACCTGCTCGACGAGCGTCAGGCGTTCTTCGCCTGGCGCAAGGCCGTGCTCGCCCGCCTGCTCGCCCATTATCCCAGGCAGGAGGACGATCCCTGGGGCGCGCCGGTGCCGCGGGAGGCCCTCGACCCCGCGCGCCCTCTCACGCCCGAGGCGCAGGAGCACTACGTGGCCGACTTCTTCTCCCAGCTCTCGCCCGGCGCGAACCCGCTGATCCAGTATGGCGAACACGACAACTCCGTCCCCTGATCCCGGGCCTTGCGGATGATTCCCGCGATCCTCGACCAGCATGCCGAAGCAGCCGGCTTCCTCGCCGAACTGCGCGCCCAGGCCGTGCATGCGCCCCACTACGACCTGGACGACCTGCGCACCCTCGACGAACGCCTCGAAGCCCACCTCGACGGCCTGCGGATCGCCGGCCAGGCCGGGTTGGACCTGCTGCTGCGCCAGCTCGGCGCGCAGGCCAGCGGCGAAGTCTTCGCCGCCACCGTGCTGGCCTGCGAGTCGGGCGATGCCGCCGTGCTCGCCAGGATCGCCGAGCAGTTGCGCGCCTTCCCGGAAACCGGGCGCGGTTTCGCCGCCGCCCTCGGCTGGCTGGACTGGATCTCGGTGGAGCCCTGGGTCGAGCGCCTGCTGGCGGCGCCGGAGCCGCTGTTCCGCCGCCTGGGCCTCGCGGCCTGCGGCAGGCACCGCATCGATCCGGGACCGGCCCTGCTGGCCGGCCTGGCCCATGCCGAGCCGGGCGTGGTGGCGCGCGCCGCGCGCAGCGCCGGGGAGCTGCGCCGGCGCGACCTGATGGCGGAGATCCGCGCCCATCGGCGGCATGCCGACGAGGCCGTGCGCTTCTGGGCCAACTGGGCCACCGCGCAGATGGGCGACGACGAGGCCCTGGAGCCCTTGCGCCGCTTCGCCGGGCAGGCGGGCGCATTTCAATGGCGCGCGCTGTCCGTGCTGGTCGGCTGGCAGGAGCATGCCTTCAGCGTCGCCTGGCTGCGCGCCCTGGCGCAGAACCCCGCCCAGCGGCGCCCGGTGATCCTCGGCGCGGGGCTGCTGGGCGATCCGCTCGCCGTGCCCTGGCTGATCCGGCAGATGCACGAATTACCCCTGGCGCGGCTCACCGGCGAAGCCTTCAGCCTGATCGCCGGCGCCGACCTCGCCCTGCTCGATCTCGAACGGCGCGAGCCGCCGGATTTCGACGCCGGCCCCAACGACGACCCCGGCGACCCGCGGGTCGCCATGGACCCCGACGAAGACCTGCCCTGGCCCGATCCGGCGCGGATCGCCGCCTGGTGGCAGGCCAACGGGGCGAGCCTCGAAACCGGCCGGCGCCATCTGCTCGGCAGACCGCTCGACGAGGCGCAGTGCCGGCAAGTCCTGCGCCACGGTCGGCAGCGCCAGCGCAACGCGGCCGCCGTCGCCCTCGCCCGCCTGCGCCCGGGCGAGCCGCTGTTCCCCACCGACGCCCCGGCCAAACGGCAGCGGGCCCTGCTCGACGCGCACGGCTGAAGGCGGCCGCCATCGATTCGTGCTTGACGACGAGCCGTTCTTGAGGTTTCATGAAACCGGTTTCAAGCAAACGAAACCGCGTCGAACAACAAGAAAACGAGGTGCCTGGTCCGTGAACGGTCCGTCCCTGCCCGCCCGCAGCCGCGTCACCATCAGCCAAGTGGCCGAAGCCGCCGGCGTCTCCAAGGCCAGCGTGTCGCGCTACATCGGCGGCGACCGCCAGCTGCTCGCCGACGCCACCGCCCTGCGCATCGAGCAGGCCATCGAGCGCCTCGACTACCGCCCGAACCAGATGGCCCGCGGCCTGAAGCGCGGCCGCACGCGCCTGATCGGCATGCTCCTCGCCGATATCCTCAACCCCTATTCCGTGGCCGTGATGCATGGCGTGGAAACCGCCTGCCGCCAGCACGGCTACAGCCTGGTGGTGTGCAACACCGACCGCGACACCGAACAGGAAATCCACCACCTGGCGGCCCTGCGCTCCTACAACGTCGAGGGCCTGATCGTGAACACCCTCGGCCACCACGCCGGCGAGCTGCAGTCCCTGCACAGCGAACTGCCGATGGTGCTGGTCGACCGCAAGGTCGAGGCGCTGGAGGTCGACCTGGTCGGGCGGGACAACCGCGACGCGGTGCGCCAGGCCCTGGATCATCTGCAGCAGCACGGCTACCGCGACCTGCTGCTGGTCAGCGAACCGCTGGACGGCACCAGCTCGCGCCAGGAGCGCGTCGCGGCGTTCACCGGCGAAATCGCCCGGCGCCCCTGCTCGAGGGCCAGGTGCTGCAGAGTACCTGCAGCCGGCCCGCCAAGTTGATTTCAAGGCCCAACTGATCGTCCGAGGCCCCCGCGGCTGACCGCTCGCCGTCAGACTGTCGGCGGGCCGTTCGGTCAAAAATGAAACCGGTTTCAGAGGAATAACAATAATGCCCCTCTTGCCCCGTCTCCGTGAGCCTTTCCAGCTATGGCGCCAGCCTGGTGCGCAAGCTGGGACTCGACTGTCTGTATTCCGCGCTGCTCAATCTGTGGACCCGTGCCCTCGCGCCGATCCTGGCGCTCGCCAGCGCCTGCGGAGCACGCTGATTGAAGGTCTCCCTCGGCTATTACCACGCCGGCAACAATCTGTCCGAGCTGGCGCTGCAGCTCGGCCGGCCAGCCTGTGCAGTTACTGGTAGAGAACGACCAGATCACCCAGGATGGGCACATGCAATGAGTTAACGAATAAAAAACAAGCCACTAGACTGCAAAAGGATATGACATGCTGAAGCTCAGAAGGTTGGCACACACTATATTATTGAGTTCTGTTGCTGGTTTATCACCTATCGCCATCCAGGCCGCCGACTTGATTGTATCGGCCAATGACGGGAAATACCTGCGAGTAGATGGCAAGGATACTTGGCCGCGAAATGCGAACCCCGACACATTGACGGTACTGGATGCTAGCACCCTCCCCTTCAAGCCACTTAAGAGCATTCCGGTCGAGTTCGGCATCCAGGGGCCGCCACAAGCGGTTGCCATCACCCCGAATGGCCAACTAGCTTTTGTCGGCGCTCCGACACGTTATGATCACGACAATAGCAGACTGGTCACCGATAACTTCGTACAGGTCATCGATCTGGAGTCAGATGCACTGGGCATCACGAAACTGTCATTACCTACACATCCACAGGGGGTCGCGGTAAATCGCACGGGAGACTTGGTCTTGGTTGCCGGGGTCGATGGCTCTCTGTATGTATTGACTATCGATGGCAAACAAGCCGCGTTGATAAACTCGATCAAGCTCAGTTCCGGGCGTCTTGCCGGCGTCAGTTTTACCCATGATGGAAAACATGCCCTAGTTGCCCTGCGCGATCAGCAAGGCGTTGCCGTTGTCGATATCAATGGCCATGAGGTAAAGGATAGCCTGATGCGCCTGAGCAGCGGGGTTGCGCCCTATACCATCGACGTTTCAAGCGATGGCCGCTGGGCGGTGGTCAGCAACGTGGGCCTAGCCGGTTTAGCGGGCAGCGATGCGAAAAGACTGGGGGATACGGATACAGTCAGTCTGATCGATGTATCGAGCGTTCCCTTCAAAACCGTACAATATTTAAATGTCCCATCAGTGCCGGAGGGTGTCGCCATTTCACCTGACGGCCGCTGGATTACCGTCCTGTCGATGGATGGCTCCAACTTGACAAAAGATAATCCTGGACGGAAGGAAAAAGGCAAGCTTATTCTTTTCTCCCTGAAGGACGGGGTGGCCACACAAGTCTCCGAAGTTCCTTCTGGCACCGCTGGGCAAGGCGTGGCTTTTACTCAAGACAGCCAGTATGTCATCGCTCAGCTCAATGTAGAAAAGCAGTTGGCCATCTACAAAATAGAAAACGATAGACTACAGAATACCGGCACCCCGATTCAGCTGGAGGCCGGCCCAGCCTCGATCAGAACCATGCCTCGCTGATACTGTCGTATCGTCGGCGCTAATTGGATACAGAGGGCCGGTTCGAGAATAGCTTTATGGTTGCTCCGAACCGCCCGGGGAATCTCGGAGGCTCTTTGGTTTGAGTCATGCCGCCAGAGCTGAATCGTCTAGTTGTTGATAATACGCCGCTCCAGCCTCCGCCTGCTATGCAGTGTGGCTGTACCGTTACCCGGGCCTCTTCAGTCCCTACACAGGAAACCTAAACCCTATGACGTCGAAAGTTGATGTAACCGTGCTTGCCGATCTGCTACGGCGGGCGGCGAAGGCCGAAATAATGCCGCGTTTTCGGCGCTTGGATAGATCTGACGTGCGAGCCAAGACAGAGGCAACGGATCTTGTGACGGTGGCCGATGAGCAGGCCGAGCGCATGATGAAAGCGGAGATCGCTAGGCTTTGGCCGAACGCCTTGTTCGTCGGTGAGGAATCGGTTGCGGCGGACCCCGCGCTGCTCGGCAGGCTGAAAGATGCCGAACTTGCCATCGTCGTCGATCCTGTCGACGGCACAGCCAACTTCGCCTCGGGTATTCCGGCCTTTGGCGTCATGGCCTCGGTCGTGTTCATGGGCGAGACGGTTGCCGGGATCATCTACGACCCGATGGGGGACGATTGGGTAATGGCGGAGAAAGGCAGCGGCGCCTGGCTGAGGCGACCGGACGGCGAGGCACAGCGGCTTTCCGTGGCCGCCCCCGTCACACTCGACCAGATGGTCGGCATGGCCTCGACCGGATATCTGCCGAAAGACAAGCAGTCACAAATCCTCGCGAATCTGTCCAAAGTCCGCTTTCTTGCCAGCTACCGGTGTGCGGCACACGAATACCGGACCCTCGCTGCCGGTCATGTGCATTACCTGATGTACTACAAGCTGATGCCCTGGGATCATCTGGCCGGCACCCTGATCTGCCTGGAGGCCGGTGCATGCGCTGCACGCCTCGATGGCAGCCCTTATCTGCCCCATCATCTGGACGGCGGCCTGTTGATTGCGCCGGACAAGGCTTCCTGGGAGCTGCTCCGAGGCGAGGTCTTCACTGTTTAGCACTCTCCCTCATTTGCCCCCTTAACCATGCGTGCTCCTGCTCGGCGATGTTCTCCCGCACGCGGCGCGGGTCGGTGAGGTTTGGCTTGGGCATTGCCCGGCCTATTCGCTCGACCGCGTTGGCCTGAAGCGACAAGCGGGGGACTCCCACGACTGGACGGCCCCGCCCGGCCGCGAGCATGTTCCTGGCCGCGCTCACGTCGCGATCGTGCGGACACCACACGCGCCCAGCACCACCCCTTCACGCCAGGGCCTGCGATACCTCTCCCGGCCCCGAATCGGGCAGTGCGCCGCCATTCGAACGGGCTCGGGGATGTAGCGCTCCTTGCCCCCCGAAAACGATACCGGCGTGCACGCACTTGTACGCCATAGTGGCGCGACACGAATCAATGGGAGCATGGGCGTGGATCTGCTATTTCTCGGCACCTCCTCCGGAACCCCCACCAGGGCCCGCAACGTCACCGGGCTGGCGCTGTTGGAGGAGACCGGTAAAGAATGGCACCTGCGAGGCTACGCAGCACCAGGTGCTGCGCACGCCGCTTTCGCTGCATGAGCTGCGTGCGATATTCATTACCCATGTCCATGGCGACCACTGCTACGGCCTGCCCGGCCTGCTGGCCAGCGCCGGCATGCAGGGCAGACAGGAGCCGCTGGAGATCATCGCTCCGGACGGCATCGAGGAGTGGGTCAGAACCACGCTGCGCCTCACCCGGACCTGGCTGTCGTTCGAGTTGAACTTCCATGCCGCCGAGTGCCTGGGCGAATGGCGGGGCGACAACCTGCACGTCGAAGCCTTCGCCCTCTCCCACCGCGTGCCCTGCTATGGCTACAGCTTCACCGAGGCCCGCCCGGACCCGCGCCTGGACATCGACAAGCTCGATCGGCACGGCATCCCTCCCCCGCGGCCCGCTCTGGGGCCAGTTGGCTCGCGGCATCGACGTGCGGCACGAGGGCCGCACGCTGCGCAGCGACGACTACCTGATCCTCACCCGCCCGCCCCTGCGCATGGTGGTCGGCGGCGACAACGACCGCCCCGAGCTGCTGGCCGAAGCCTGCCGCACCGCCCAGGTACTCGTCCACGAGGCCACCTACACCCAGGCCGTCGCAAACGACGCCAGGGCCGCCTTCGGCCACAGCACCGCCGCCGCAGTCGCCACCTTCGCCCAGTCGGCCGGCATCGCCAACCTAGTACTGACTCACTTCAGCGCTCGCTACCAGGCCGATCCGAAACGCGGGCTTTCCATCGAGGCGATTCGTGACGAGGCCACGGCGCTGTACCAGGGGCGGTTGTTTCTGGCAGAGGATTTCGCGCGGTTCCGGTTGAACCGGGATGGGGCGTTGAGGCGGGTTTGCACGTCAAACCAGTAGCCGGAGGCATGGTAGGCCAGCCCCTGGAGGACTGGCAGCCGAAGAGCACATCCGACGGTGATCGGCGGAAGCAACGTGGGCATGGGGCGAACGCCTATCACTCGTCACTGGGCGCAACGCCACGCCACCAATCCCCCACCGCCGTCACGCTCAGAAAATCCAGGTCCTCTACCGTCAGCAACAATTCTTGCTCGTTCTCGTGTGCCTTACGCATACGAGCCAGCACGTCTTCAAGAATCTCCCGCTGCGTTTCGACACTGTAGCGCTCGCGCTGCCAGGCCACGCCTTCCTTGATCAACTTCAGCAACTTACGCTGTGCCGCTGCCTCTGTCGGCTCGTCCAACGCCCAGCGTGTGGCCTGGAATCCGAAGCGGGGAAATCCCTTCAGCTCGTGCGCTCCAGCGTCATATTCATATTGTGCATCATCGATCACCCACAGCCGGCGCTGCGCGGTGGATTCGGGAGCATCGACCAGGTCATCGACGCCCTTGATGCCACTGGAAGGGATCGCATCCGGCAGCGGTTTCATTTTTTTCATGGGGCTTTCCTCGGTCATTTCATTCGGGGACTTTGGTCGAAATCGCTGTTTGTATCCAGCTCTGCGTACAGTACGCTTCGATCTGCGTCAGCAGCCAGTAGTTCCCCTGCGAACCCCTTCCAGCGATGCCATCGCTCACCCACCCGGTTGACCCCTCATGAGCAAACTGACGCCCAAACTCGTAAAGGAAACCACCGCCCCCGGCACCTACCAGGACGGCCGGGGCCTGTTCCTGAAGATCTCCGCCGGCGGGACGAAGAGCTGGGTGTTCCGCTACAGCTTCCAGGGCGGCCGTCGCGACATGGGCCTGGGTTCCTTCCGGGGAGCCCGCAGAATTCGGAAAAAATCGTACGCTAAGCTCTTCCGAGCAGCCGTAGCGGCCTGAATTTCCCGCCCTCCAGCTTGCGGCCCTGCCGCCAGACGTAATCGCCAGTCAGGTTGAGTGCTCCCATCCCAGCGGCGAGAGGTATTGCAGTAGCTCTTCATCCACTGGCTTGCCGCCCTTACCCAGCGCCTGGGTGGTGCGATCCAGGTACACCGTGTTCCACAGCACGATGGCGGCCGTCACCAGGTTGAGGCCACTGGCCCGGTAACGCTGTTGCTCGAAACTCCGATCCCTGATCTCGCCGAGGCGGTTGAAGAACACGGCTCTGGCCAGGGAGTTGCGCGCCTCCCCCTTGTTCAGCCCAGCATGCACGCGGCGGCGCAGCTCGATGCTTTGCAGCCAATCGAGGATGAACAGCGTGCGCTCGATCCGACCCAGTTCGCGCAGGGCAACGGCCAGGCCGTTCTGACGCGGGTAGTTGCCGAGCTTGCGCAGCATTAGCGAGGCAGTGACCGTGCCCTGCTTGATCGAGCTGGCCAGGCGCAGGATGTCATCCCAGTGGGCGCGGACGTGCTTGATGTTCAGCGTGCCGCCAATCAGTGGGCGCAGCGTTGGGTAGGACTGTACGCCATGCGGGACATACAGCCTGGTTTCACCGAGGTCGCGGATACGCGGCGCGAAGCGGAAGCCCAGCAGGTGCATCAGGGCGAAGACGTGATCGGTGAAGCCGGCCGTGTCGGTGTAGTGCTCCTCGATCCGCAGGTCGGACTCGTGGTACAGCAAGCCGTCGAGCACGTAGGTGGAGTCGCGCACGCCGACGCTCACCACGTGGGTGCTGAACGGCACGTACTGGTCGGAGATATGGGTGTAGAACAGGCGTCCCGGCTCGCTGCCGTACTTCGGGTTGACGTGCCCGGTGCTCTCGCCCCGGCCACCAGCCCCGGAAGCGCTGGCCATCGGAGGACCTGATTAGTAATGAGCCTCAGCCAGAAGCCCTACAGGTACTCGGCAGCGCCTACACTGGATATACGAACAGATTTCATGGAGGGGCGATCCATGTCCATGAACCGAATCCAGTTCCAACTCGGCTTGTCGATGCCCGAATTTCTCAAGTATTACGGTACTCAAGCGCAGCCCTTTCAAGGTCTCTTACCTTTCGAGGCCTCGATTACACGGGCCGTAGAGACATGAGCGCGAGCTGTGGCGCCATCGACCCACTCCCGGGGCTTCTTCACCTTGGGACCGCGCTTGCTGGTGGCCACCTGACCGGGCTTGATATGCCGTGCCAACGCCAGCA
>Ga0209575_10000393_pt1 | contig 30762 bp, 30 predicted proteins | sample Medcelwee11metaG_FD_187172 | JGI IMG/M metagenome (GOLD analysis project Ga0209575, IMG submission 187172) | Freshwater pond sediment microbial communities from the University of Edinburgh, under environmental carbon perturbations - Medium... | ecosystem: Environmental > Aquatic > Freshwater >...
TTTCCTGTTTCTATAAGAAATAGCAAATTATCTTGCGCTGTCATACATTACTCCTGTTGGGTTGCTTTGTTGAGAATCAGGTTTTTTATTATAACATATGTATGGTATAATATGGCTATATTTTCATGAAGATAGCCTAATTAAAGAGTTGCTATCATAAAACGAGTTTTGTCATGTTCCCAGTTCAAATTTTATAGATTACTCAAGGTATCTTAATTACTATAAATCAGATATACTAACTGTACGTTATGAAACACAAGAAGGTATAAAAATTGTTAAAACACCTTATAATGAAATTATAAATTTTATATTAAGTCCAGATACCACGATAGAGGTGGAATCAATTTTAGATTACAAAATGTCAGATGAAATGTTAGGATTAACGGAAAATAATTTACGTGAATATCTTAATAGCAAGAAGACAACCACGGACGGGCCTGTGTTAAGGATAGCTTCTTTGCGCAAAGAGAGCGACACTAAGTATCGCTGTAGTTTGGAGCGTTCAAGTTATTTTATGCAAGCTAGAACAAATCTAACTCTTGATTTTCCTTTGGCTGATACAGATAAGACATTGCGCATCATAGATATGGATAGAAATCACAATTTAAAACGGTTTGAAGACTCTTGCATGGTTAATAGTATTGGTGTTTCTGCCGTTGTTTTTTATCGTAAAGGTTATCATTGTTACTTTTTTATAAAGCTTAGAAAACAAAGTGAAGGTGTATTTGAAAACGTACTTGGAACAACTAGTGGCGTTGCTCAAATTTGCAAGGGAGGCTCGATGTCTGATTTGGTTCAGTATGCCACCCATCAAATGGAACGTGAATTCATTGCAGAAACAGGAGTTGACGAAAAAGAAATTGATTGGGGGCAGATTAAATTTAAACCACTTGCCTTTTCGAGAGAGTTAATACGTGGCGGAAAACCGCAATTCTTTTTTCTGATAGAAATACCGGAGTTGGATAATGATAAGTTTCATCGAATATTTAAAAAATCAAGAGAAGGGCTGATTGAATTTGTTGATAAGTTAATCACTAAAGAAGCGGCTTTAGATAGCGCGCTCTCACCAGAATTTGCAATGAATTTAATCTACGCTTTCCAATATATTCAACACAATAACTCTTTACCTCTTGATCCAATACGTCTGCGTAACCATACAGATATAAATCCAGCAAGCATCGTTGCTACAAGTGAAGATAAATCAAGTCACCCTACCATAATCCAGGAGATCAATATGACGTACTATCAAATAATAGGCCATGGTAATTTCATGTCAATAAAATCTAAATTAGAAAATCTGACCCAGACTATAGGTGAATTACCCAATACTGGTATAGAAGAAAAAGCTAAATTGGAAGAGCTAATTAAGCATCTTTCTGAAATCCTGCAAAAAACACCCGAAGACAAAGTTCAGGAAGCGAATAGAATCAGTACAATGGTTACCCGGACAGTGGAAGATGCCAAAAGCGGTGATAAATCCATGTTCGAGAAAAGTGCCAATTTACTTAAAAAGGCAACTGAAGTTCTTACTGATACAGTTCCAGCAGCAATCAAGGTTGTCAACCAGATTATTGAAATCCTAGCTATATAGCTGATCTCAGTCACAACTGAAAGAATGGGAGATAATCAGGCTAACGGAGCAAATGAGTGACTGGCGTATTTATTACCTTAGAAGGTGGCGAAGGGGCGGGCAAAAGTACGCAGCTTGCGGTGCTGTGTGAGTGGCTGCAAGCGCGGGGAGTGGCTTGGGTGCAGACTCGTGAACCGGGCGGCACGGCCTTGGGGGAACAGTTGCGCCACTTGTTGCTGAGCGAACGGATGGACAGCGACACCGAACTGCTGTTGATGTTTGCGGCGCGGGCTGAGCATTTACAGCAAGTGATTCGGCCTGCTTTGGCGCAGGGAACGTGGGTGGTGTGTGACCGTTTTACCGATGCGACTTATGCTTATCAAGGCGGTGGGCGTGGCATTGCCAGTGCGCGTATTGCGACTTTGGAAGCGTGGGTGCAGGGCGATTTGCAACCGGATTTGACGCTGTTATTGGATGTGCCAGTTGCTCAGGGTTTGCAGCGGATTCAGCAACGCGCCGCACTTGACCGCTTTGAACAGGAACAGCAGGCTTTTTTTGAGGCGGTGCGTGGGGCTTATTTGGCCCGTGCGGCGAGTGCGCCCGCCCGTTATCGGGTGATTGATGCCAGCGGTACAGTGGCTGAGGTGAGTGCCCGCCTGCGGGCGGTGTTGGCGGCGCGTTTTCCTCAGTGAGTTGCGGATGCTCAACTGGCGCGGCAGGGTTCGTAGGTGAGTGTTTGGGGGGGACTATGATTTTGCGGTTTTGGCTGCCGCCAAGCAGATAAACCGGCTGCGGTGCGCAACACTAAAAAATCCAGCACGCAGTAAAAGGCTCCAGAAGCCAAGGGCGGATTGGTGTTGCTGAATTGCCAAAATGGCACGCTGGCTTGCCATTGCCAGTTGCCCAGCGCAGTACCGACAATTTCTAGGCACAAGGACAGTAAAAACATGGTGGTATACAGTGACCGTTCTGGGCCGCTGATTAAGCAGGCAGCGAACATCAGAAATAGCAGCAGGCCAAATTCATCAAAACCCAGCCATAAACCCAGTCCGATATAGGGTATCAGTAAGGCTAATAGGAGCCGAGTCGTCCAGGCCGGCAAACGCGGTGCCAATGCGGTACCGATTAAAAACATCAGCACATGGCCGGGCGGCACGTAATGCGGGATATTGTGTAGGCGATAGTCATACAGTCCCCACACCAGCGAGCAAAAAACCTCACCGCAACTGGCCCACACCAGACAGGTCATTAACAGCAGTTGGCGCGGGGCGGAGACTTGGCGATGCAGGCTGAATAACAATCCCCAGAAAAATAGGCCAACGCCAAGTTGTCCCCACAGCGGCGACCAGCTATCCAGCAACAAGCCTAAAGCCATCGCCGTCACTATCCAGGTCACGCCGCTTCGGTTAAGCACGCCGTCCGCAGCCCACATGTGAGCCTCCTCAGTGATAGGCATATCGGTTGTAACGGGGCATAAAAAAACCTGACAGCGTTGTAAAAGCCATCAGGTCTAGTGGGGGTTATGCGCTTAGGGCGACCAGCATCTCAGCCAGCACTGCTTGGGCAGACTGGGGATGTTGCTGGACGCTGGGTTCAAGCACCCAGGTTTGGCACAGTGCCTGTAGCGCTGTCACCGCTGTTGTATTGCTGCGCAGGGCTTGCAATGCTTGCAGCGCCTGGGCTTTGGCAATCACTGGGTTGAAGCTGAAATTATCGCCCATCCGTTTGAATTGCTTGGCAATCAGTGCGCCGTCGAAGGCTTGCAGACTGGGCTGTTGTTGTAATAACCGCAGTAAGGGTGCTGGCTGGGTAAGCTGGGCGGCTGGTTCGGCCCAGGTCAGTAGCGCTGCGGCAGCGATCACGGCTTCCAGATAGGCTTTGTCTTGAGCAGTCGCCGTGTAGTTTGTTGCGGGTGGTGGTGTTGGTGGTTGCGGAGTGGGCGAGATACTCGACGCGGGTCCGGCTCCGCTCCCTTCCCTTCGACTCTGCTCAGGGCAAGCGGTTTCGCTCCCTTCAACTCCGCTCCCTTCGACTCCGCTCAGGGAGCGTTGCGGGGCGGGTAAACTGTCGGCCAGACCAAAGTCCACGGGGTTAAGCGCCAGTTCGCGGCAGATTTCGCGCACCACCGCTTGTTCCTGGCTATCAAAATCGCCGTCGGCGGCTCCGATGGCGCAGCAAACGCGCACCAACAAGCGAGCAGCTTCTGGATTCTTCTTCAAATGTCCCACAGTTCGCAGCGCGCTGGCTTTGCCGATCAGGGCATCGAAGGCGAAGCCTTCGGTGAATTCATTGAAGCGGGCGATCACTTGTTGCATGTCAAACACTTTGAGTTCATCGCTACGTTGGATGAAGCCCGCCATTTTTTGTTTTTCAGCCGCGCTGATCTGTCCGTCAGCCGCAGCCACCAGCGCACAGCCAGCCACCACGGCTTCCATGAAGTCTTGGTTACGATAGCGCCCAACCGCCTCGCTCAACTGGGTTTTTTGTTGTCCTAGCCAGTCTTTGAAGCGCACGAAACCGCTCATGTTTACAGTCCAAATTCGCTGGCAGGCAGACCCAGTTCGGTGCAGATTTCACGCACCACCGCCTTTTCCTTTTCATCGAAATCACCGTCTGCCATGCCTATGGCACAGCACACCCGAATCAGTAAGCGCCCGGCTTCCTGATTTTTCTTGATTTTGCCGATGGTTTTCAGGGCTTCACCCTTGCCGATGATCGGATCGAATTCGAAGCCATCGGTGTGTTTGTTGAAGCTTTTGATTACTTCCTTCATATCAAACACTTTGAGTTCTTCGGTGCGTTCGATAAAACCGGCCATTTTTTGTTTTTCAGCACCAGAAATACTGCCGTCGGCGGCGGCTACCAGCGCACAACTGGCCACCACGGCATCCATGAATTCTTTGTTCTTGAAACGGGTGATGGATTCCGACAAGCTGGTTTTTTGCTGATTCAGCCAATCTTTAACCTGACTAAAGCCCATGTGATGTTCCTTGTGTTGTGAGATTTGGCGAGTACCGGGCCAAGTGGCCCGGTTTGAAAACAGTGGCTTAGCGGATAATCGCCAGCAGCTGATCCAGGCTCTTTAAGCCTTTCAAAGTGCCCGCTTGGCTGGTGTTGATGAGCTTGCCGCCCATCGGGCTGCTGTTGTCGATGGTGGCAATGCAGGCCACATTACCGGTGTCGCCAGTGTCTAGGCTCACGGAGACGCTCTTGCCGGTGTCATCGACGATGGTTAATTTGACATCGCTGTCTGCAAAGCGTGCGCCCTGACCGCTTTGGACTTTGCCGTAGTCCCAGCAAATAATCCAGACATAGTTCACTTCGTCGAGACGGGTGATGCGCATGGTTTCTTCGTTGTCGCCACCCTTGTCGCCTACCCCTTCATCACCGCTTAATTGCATGTAAGGGAAGGCGTTCATGTCGCCCAGATCGCCGAAATACACCAAACCTTGTGTACCATTTTTGCCTTCATACACCGCCGCGAGGTCAAAATCCGCCGCTGTGGTCCATTTCATGGTGACCATCAGTTGTTTTAACGGAATAAACGCTTCTTGGCCTTTTTGCTTTAATTCCATAGCTACTCCTTCGTGTTCCCCAGCTTGTGAGTCGATAGGACATGGGTGAGGGGGAGGGACATCCATGCCTGGCTGTTGGATTCATGTAGCTTGGCTACTATGCCATGGAGTGGGGCAATTATTCAATAAAACAATAATTTGTTACTAAATTGTCATTTTTAACTAGCCAGGATTCCAAGCAGCCACCACTCTTGGCTTGACAAGCGGTTGCGCAGTCCTCCATACACTACCCACTTAGAGGGTAATGGGAAAATCGTCCTCTAAGTTTTGCGCATGTTCGCAATCGGGTTTTTGGCAGGTGCCGTGAATGTATAGGCTGTGGTCGTTGATCTTAAAGCCTAATTGGGCGGCAATTTCGCGCTGACGACGCTCGATTATCTCATCCACAAACTCGAAAATCTTGCCACACTTCAAGCACAATAAATGGTCATGGTGTCTGCCTTGATTGAGTTCAAACACCGCCATGCCACCTTCAAAATGGTGACGACTGACCAAACCCGCCGTTTCAAACTGAGTCAGCACGCGGTACACGGTGGCTAAACCCACGTCATCACCGGTTTCTAGCAGGGCTTTGTAGACATCTTCAGCACTCAGGTGACGCCGCTTATTCGTTTCCAGGAGTTGTAAAATCCGTAGCCGTGGCAGAGTGGCTTTCAACCCCAGTTTTTTAAGTTCTTGACTTTCCATTAATAGATTCCTTTGCACAGCTAAGGCCGGTTCCAGTGCTAGCGGCTTGTGTTATCATGCAGCCCTTCTTAAACACGAACGGGTGAGTTTACGGTGACAAAAAAGCTTCTCATTATCGCTTTCCTGGGTGCAAATTTTTTCCTAAGTAGCTGTGCTTACAGAATTGACGTGCAACAGGGCAATATTGTCACCCAAGAAATGGTGGACAAGTTGGAAATCGGCATGTCTAAGCAAAAGGTGCGTTTTCTGATGGGCACTCCGCTGGTGATGGATATGTTTCATCCAGAACGCTGGGATTACGCCTATCTCTTGACGCCGGGCTGGCAGACCACTCAGCAACGCCATCTCGTGTTAATTTTTGAGGGTGACACGCTCAGCCAAATCAACGGTGATTTGCCGAGCAAGCAGGAAGGCGCTCAGCCTCAAGACAGTGCGCCGTTGCCGTCACCAGAGCCGGTTTTATAGCGGCATCCGCCGCTGTAATTGCGCCGCCAAGGCGGCAAAGGTTTGCAAAGACAAGGTTTCGGCGCGGACACTGGGATCAACACCGGCGGCACAGATGTCCGCTTCGTCTAGCAAGCCTTTCAGCGTGTTACGCAAAGTCTTGCGCCGTTGGGCGAAAGCTTGCGCCACCAAACGGGCGTGGACTGCGGGACTGCTGTCCAGCAAAGGCTGGACACGCGGGCGCAGTGCTACCACGGCGGAATGCACCTTGGGCGGCGGTTGGAATGCACCTGGCCCGACTTCAAATAGGGCATCGACTTCGCAATAAGTCTGCACCATCACTGACAAACGCCCGTAATCCTTGCTATCGGGGGCGGCGGCGAGCCGCTCTACCACCTCTTTTTGCAACATAAACACCATGTCTTTGATCTGGGCTGCTTGGCTCAACAGGTGAAAAATCAAGGGGGTGGAGATGTTATAGGGCAGATTGCCCACCACCCGCAGCCGTTCGTTGTCACCCGCCAAGGCCGCAAAATCAAAGCGCAGGGCATCGCCCGCGTGGACGGTCAAAGGGCCGTCTTGACCATATTCAGCCCGCAAAGCGGCCACCAGATCGCGATCTAACTCAACCACCTGTAACCGCCCGGCTGCCGCTAACAAAGGCCGAGTCAGTGCGCCCTGACCGGGGCCGATCTCCACCAGCGTATCGCCAGGCTGCGGCTGAATCACCTGCACAATGCGGCGTATCACCGTGGGATCATGGAGAAAATGCTGGCCAAAACGCTTGCGCGGGTTATGCGGGTTCATGTAACAATCGCTCGGTGTCTGCACCCAGAGGTAGCACAAAAGCGTGCGAAGCCAGCGCCACACCCGCCCGATTCAACAAACGCAAATTAATATAAACCTGCTGCTGTCCCACCGCATAAGTGCCCACCGCCAACAGATCCACGGCCTGCGCCTGGCTGATCGCGGCAAAATCGCGTGACAGCATAAATTCCCCTTGATTTTGTTGGATTAACAAAGTGTTGCGCAACCGCGGCTCGACCACCTGCATCCCGGCTTGAATAAAACCAGCGGCCAGCGACTCAGCCAACAAGCGCCCCAAAGCCGAAGTGGTCTCTAATGCATTAATATCGGCCAAGCTACTGACCAGCAAGCGCTGCTGGCGTGCCGTTGCCGACAAAGGAGCCAGCAAGGCCACGGCGGCTTGCCGGGTCGTCGCCACCAGATCGCCATCGGGGGGCAACACCACAGGAGGGCGATAACATTCGCCGGTGGATACCCGATCTGCACAATCGCCAAACGCCAAACGTTGCGCACAGCCACTGAGCGCAAACAAACCCAGCACGCCCAAAAGACAAGCCCAGCAGCCGCGTTTCATAGCCCTTCCTTGATCGTCTGACGGCGCGCTTGTGCCATAGCTATCGCCAAATGTAACGCCTGCGCCAAACTGCCGGTGTCCGCTTGACCCGTACCCGCCAACGGCAAAGCCGTGCCATGATCGACCGAAGTACGAATAATCGGCAAACCCAAGGTGACGTTAACCGCCTCGCCAAAGCCCTGCGCCTTCAAGACCGGTAAACCCTGATCATGATACATGCTCAGCACCACATCCGCCTGTGCCAGCATCTTAGGAGTAAAAGCTGTGTCCGCAGGCACCGGCCCGATTAAATGCAAACCTTCGTTGCGCAAAATGGCCAGCGCTGGTTCGATAATCTCCACTTCCTCACGCCCCATATGGCCGTTTTCGCCAGCATGGGGATTTAAGCCGCACACCAGAATACGCGGCTGTGGCAACGCAAAGCGGGTGCGCAAATCCTCGGCTAAAATCCGCGTCACCGCCAGCAAGCGCTCAGAGGTAATCGCCGCGCTGACCTTAGCTAAAGGCAGATGTGTCGTCACCAACGCCACCCGCAAGCGCGGCGTCGCCAACATCATCACCACCAACGGTGTGCCGGTGCGCATCGCCAGAAATTCCGTGTGTCCGCTGAACGCCACGCCCGCTTCGTTGATCACGCCCTTATGCACTGGCCCCGTGACCATTGCCGCCAATTCACCCGCTTGGCAGGCATCGCAGGCCAATTCCAGACAACGCAACACATAAGCGGCATTGGCTGGATTTAACTGTCCAGTCTGCACCGGCTGCGCCAAAGTCACCGGCACCACTTTCAAGTGCCCTGGTTGATGCAAGCCCGCCACTGGCTGCGACTGCACCTCCAAAGTCACCTGCAAACCTAATTGCTGAGCGCGGGCGCGCAATAAATCGGGATCGGCGAAAACGCGCAAATCTGCGGCCCAAGCCATACCAGCCAATTGCAGCAGCAAATCTGGCCCGATACCTGCCGGCTCACCCGGCGTAATTCCTATCAATGGGATTTCAGTGTTCATATTTGGCTTTATAGAGATTTTTACCGAAAATAACAACGTTAAAAAAACGGGGCGGCCTAGCCTCAAAAAAATTGACCGCACAGGTGCAAAGGACACACAGCAGACACCCTGCGGTTTTCGCTGCGTACTTGACGCCTTTACCATGCGTCGTTGAGAGAGTAGCTGGCTGGCGACAAAAAAATTAGCATAAAGACTTGCCTAGTCCAATACTGCCCTATATAATGCGCCTCTCTACAGACATGGGGCTGGTTTAGCCATCAGCACTTGTATTTGGAGAGATGGCCGAGCGGCTGAAGGCGCTCCCCTGCTAAGGGAGTATGGGGTTTATAGCTCCATCGAGGGTTCGAATCCCTCTCTCTCCGCCAGTCATCTGTGGCATTGTTTCGTGTTTTTTGTTGTGCGCCCGTAGCTCAGTTGGATAGAGTACCTGGCTACGAACTAGGTGGTCGGGAGTTCGAATCTCTCCGGGCGCACCATTTTCAAGTTTCGCGTTGACCTCAGTCGCGCAGCCCGCTGTAAAAACTCCCCATTTCTCAAAACCTCTTTCTGTTGTCTTGTGCGCCGCTGCGCCGCTCTCTGGGCACGGGCTTTTGTGCTTTTCGCGTCACTCACTAAGCTGCCGCAACGCGGTATAACAAGACGGCAACACCACCCTGACCGTACAGCAGAAACGCAGAGAAGATTGATTATTTTTGCCTTCCCCGCGCCTCTGCACAACCATTCATGACTTGAAAGCCTGATACCCCCTGCTCACGAGTCAATAGACATTATCGGAAAATAGGGGTAGCCCCTAGTCGGCATGCGGCCTCAAGGAGGATTTCCGATAAAGTCTAATCTAGGGAGTCTCAGAAATCCCTGTTAAAACAGGGTGTGTCGCCTACTTATGCAACAAATCGAGTCCGTAAAACGCACCCCGTTCTTGTTCAAACGGCAACCAGCGCTCCGTGGTGAAATTTTTTAAAAATCAACGCAGAGTTGAGTTTTAGCAACACAGTTGCCGTGTGTTTTGCGGCGACTGGTTTACTAACCAGTCCAACTATAACGCGCTAAATAGTGGTCGAAATCTTCTTGTACGGCAGTTTCTAGCGCGTGTTGTTGGTTGATAGATTGTACAGCGAGGTTTTCAAAAAAAGTCTGTTGTGTGGGGTTTGGCGGTAATGCTTGAAAATAATCGCGGTGTTGATGGGAAAGACGGCGGGTAAACTCGAAAAAGGTTTCACGCTGTTGGTGCATGTCTGCCAACATCCGCGCCGAGGGAGTTTGATCGGTGTCATGTACGACTTCGGTTTGAGTTTCTAAAGCGCTGCTGTAAGGCCGATGGGGTAAACCTTCATCGAGAATAGTGCAAAGCTCGCGCATTCCGTTGCACAGTTCTGAAGCCCAGGTGCGCAGCAATTGGGTGTGACCGTGGCGGCGCAGTAACAAGCTGGGATCGCGTCCTTGGTGGGCGGCGGCGCTTTGATTCCAATCAATTTCTGCCCGTTCTGCCGCCGCGATTGGCGGGCTGTCATTCAGCAGGCAAAACAGGATAAAGGCTTCTAAGAAATACAATTGGCTTTCGTGGATGCCCAGCGGGTCGTAGGCGTTGACATCGAGGGAGCGCAATTCTATATAGCCCACTCCCCGCGCCCGCAGGGCTTGACTGGGATGCGTTTCATCTGCCAGCAGTGGTTGTTTGGCGCGTACTGAGCTGTAATATTCATTTTCGATTTGTAAAATATGGGCGTTTAATTGCCGGTATTCTCCGTCTACTTTAACCCCAATTCGCGCATAAGTCGGGCAGGGTGTAGAAATCGCCCGTTCTAGGCTGCTGACATAGCTGTCGAGGCTGTCATAACAAATGCGTACTCCAGTTTTACCTTCTTTTTTATTTTGATAACCGATGTCGCCCATGCGCAATGAAGTGGCATAAGGCCCGTAATAGCTGTGATCATCAAAGGGCTGTAATTGGCGCGGACGGTGATCTTGGAGGAAGGTAGTGCCGACTGCTGGGGAGGCTCCGAATAAATAGGGAATTAACCAGCCGTGGCGTTGTAAATTACGAATCATCCCGAAATAGTGGCGGTCTTTGAAGCTGCGCAAACTGCCGGATTCGCCTTCTAGGCTTTGATAAACCGTCCAGAAACGATCTTCTAGCGAATAATTGAAATGCACGCCAGCAATCACTTGCATGATTTTGCCATAACGGTGTCCTAAACCGCGCCGATAAATGGTTTTCATCCGCCCGGCATTAGAACTGCCGTAATAACCAATCGGTATGCTGTCTTCACCTTCCAGCGTGCAAGGCATACTGGCCGCCCACACGTATTCGCTCGCCGCCAGCTTGCTGTACACAAACTGATGGGTATCGCGCAGAAATAACAGGGTGGCGGCATTATCCGCGCAAGGCGGGGTGATGAGTTCCAGCAGCGCTTCGGAGTAATCGGTGGTGATATGCGGATTGGTGAGCGTCGCGCCCAGTGCCAGCGGATGCGGTGTTTGCGCAATAGTACCCGCTGGTGACACCCGCAGACTTTCTTTTTCGATACCGCGCTGGCTCGCTTTTAGGAGGGTCTGTTGACCAGCGGCAGAAAATCGGTTCAAACGAACCGCGACAAAATCATACAAGGGCAGTGTCCTGTGGTTGGGCGTCGGAATGACAGCATGAAGCAACAGTGTACGCCTATGCGGGCGGGTGTGGCGGTTAGGGATTGTGGTGAGTGTCGGCTTGGCGGCGGTAAATCAAATCCCACACTCCGTGTCCAAGCCGCTGGCCGCGTGCTTCAAACTTGGTTAAGGGCCGGGCGGCGGGTCGTTCTGCATAAACCCCAGCCCCTTGCGGATTAATAAAGGCTGGCTCGGCTTCCAATACTTTCAGCATGTGCCGTGCATAATCCGCCCAATCGGTGGCTAAGTGCAACAAACCGCCGGTTTTTAACACCCGCGCCAGTGACTTAACGAAGATCGGTGAAACCAAGCGGCGCTTGTGGTGACGGGTTTTATGCCAAGGATCGGGAAAAAAAATATAAATGCCATCCAAACTTTGTGCGCTCAGTTGGTCGCGCAACACCCCCACTGCATCGCTGCAAATCACCCGCACATTGGTCAGGGCCTGCTGTTCTAAGCCTTGCAATAAACAGCCTACGCCGGGGGTATGCACTTCCACGCCGAGATAATCTCGTTCAGGATGCGCCGCCGCCATCGCCAACAAGGCTCCGCCCATGCCAAAACCGATTTCCAGATAGCGGGGGGCTGAACGGCCAAAACAACTGTCTAAATCTAAAATACCCTGATCGGGCAGGCCATAGTGCGGCAATAACACCGCCATCGCCCGTTCTTGGGCTTTGGTGACGCGCCCGGTGCGTAACACAAAACTACGCAGCCCATTCATGGCGCAACAGGCCGTAAGGCCGGGGGAAAGTAAGAAAAAACAGCGTGGTTCATAGTGTGATCTGCGTGGCTTGGGGCGCGGCTTTCAGTCCTCGCTCCAGCGAGAAAAAGCGCAATTTTAGCAGGTCACAGCCAATTTGTGGGATAACAATCCCTAAGCGGTTTCAGGACTGCCAGTCCTTCAAGGACTGGCAGTCCTTGGATGGGCAGGTGTAGCGGCGTTCAAAGACGCCCAATCTCCTTCAGCTTTTGCTGCAAACTCAAGCGATCCAGCGCGGCTGGGCGCAGGCTGACGAAGATTTTAATCCGCGTTTCTAAGGCAATATAGGCGTCGCGAAAAGCCCGTTTGCGGGTTGCTTCGTCGCCTTCCACGGCGGCGGGATCAGGCAGCCCCCAATGCGCGGTCATCGGCTGTCCTGGCCACACCGGGCACACTTCAGCCGCCGCGTTGTCACACACCGTGAACACAAAATCCAGGGCGGGCGCATCGGGATCGGCAAACTCGGCCCAGTCTTTACTGCGCAAGCCCGCAGTCGGTAACTTGACCTGTTGCAAATGTGCCAAGGCCAGCGGATGCACCGCGCCTTTGGGGTGACTGCCTGCGCTATAACCCTGAAAATGCGAGTTTCCCCAGTGATTGAGCAAGGCTTCTGCAAAAATGCTGCGCGCTGAATTGCCGGTACACAAGAATAAGACGTGATAGACCGCAGCGGGCGTGGTGGTCATGGACATGATGAACTCCTGGAATAAAGCGTGAGAAGGGGAAGTCGGCACCCTAGCAAAACTTTGTGACATACGTTTTACAGTATATACGGATTTTCGTATATATGAGACACTGTATCAGCGTCTAGTCGGCGCGAATATGACCCATGAGGCATTATGCAAGCAGAGCGTGTGTTCCGTGCGCTGGCCGATGAAACCCGGCTGCGTTGTCTGGTGTTGTTGCAACAGCAAGGCGAACTGTGCGTGTGTGAATTGACCCAGGCTTTACAGGTGGTACAGCCCAAAATCTCCCGGCATTTGGCCTTGTTGCGTCAGGCCGAACTGGTGGTCGTGCGGCAAAAGGGTTTGTGGATGTTTTACCGTCTGCATCCCAACTTGCCCGCTTGGGTGTACACGGTCTTGCAAACCACGGCCAGCGCACTGGCTCAGCAAGCGCCTTTTGTCAATGACAGCGCTCGGCTGGCTGAGATGACGCCGCGCCCTGGCGCGTCCCGCTGCGACTCTTCAGACCAGGAAAGCACCGCCGTTGCCAATGACTTGGCACGGTTTACCGTTCAAACAGAGGAATAGATAAGCCATGAGCGCACAATGTGAAGTCACTGCCAAACAAGCCAGTGGTGCGGCGATGGGAAAATTTGAGCGTTATCTCACGCTGTGGGTTTTGCTGTGTATTGTCGTCGGCATTGCCTTGGGTTATGCCGTGCCCAGCGGCTTTCAACAGCTTGCCCGCTGGGAAATCGCCCAGGTGAATTTACCGGTGGCAGGACTCATCTGGCTGATGATCATCCCGATGTTGTTGAAAATCGACTTTGCGGCACTGCATCAAGTCAAACAGCATTGGAAGGGCGTGGCGGTGACGCTGTTCATCAACTGGGCGGTGAAGCCTTTCTCGATGGCTTTGTTAGGCTGGTTATTGATACGCGGCCTGTTCGCGCCTTGGTTGCCTACGGCACAGATCGACAGCTATATCGCTGGCTTGATTTTGCTGGCCGCCGCACCCTGTACCGCGATGGTGTTCGTGTGGAGCAATCTGGTGGACGGAGAGCCGCATTTTACCCTCACTCAAGTGGCGCTCAACGACACGATTATGATTTTTGCGTTTGCGCCGCTGGTGGGCTTGCTGTTGGGCTTGTCCGCGATCAGCGTGCCTTGGGCGACACTATTGTTATCAGTGTTGTTGTATATCGTCGTCCCGGTGGCCTTGGCGCAACTCTGGCGTATGTACTTGTTACGTCGGGGTGGTCAGGCCGCACTGACGCAGTTATTGGCTTATTTACAACCGTTGTCCTTAGGCGCACTACTGCTAACCCTGGTGCTGTTGTTTGGGTTTCAAGGCCAACAAATCCTGGCTCAGCCGCTGATTATCGCGCTGCTGGCGGTGCCGATTTTGATTCAGGTGTATTTCAATGCGGGGCTGGCTTATGGGCTGTGTCGCCAGTTTGGAGTGGCGCATTCTGTCGCTGGCCCTGCGGCGCTGATCGGAGCCAGCAACTTTTTTGAATTAGCGGTGGCCACGGCGATTGGGCTGTTTGGCTTTGAGTCCGGCGCAGCGCTGGCGACGGTGGTGGGGGTCTTGATCGAGGTGCCAGTGATGCTGTCGGTGGTGAGTCTGGTCAAGTCCAGCCGAGGCTGGTATCTGCGCGGGATGCCGTCAGTGTAGTTCAATTCCGCTCAGGGCAGGTGTGTCGTCACTGGGGCGGGCTAAGCGCGGCAAATCGCCGTTCAAGCCCATCGCTTGGCGCATTATCAGGTGTTTGAGCGGTTGGGTGAGATTGGTCAAGTGAAGTCCCAGATTACGCAAACCGCGCAATGGCGGAAAGCGATTGCCGAACAGATGGCGGAAGGCATCCATCAAGCCCATCATGCTGAGGGTGTCGCTGCGCCGCCAGCGTTCATAACGCCGTAACAATAACGGATCGCCGAGATCGCGGCCTTGTTGGCGGCCTTCCAACAACACCTCGGCCAGTGCAGCGGCATCCAATAAGCCGAGGTTCATGCCTTGACCCGCCAACGGATGAATGGTGTGCGCCGCATCGCCCACCAACACGATCCGCGCTTGGCTGTATTGCTGGGCATGGCGGCGCACTAACGGAAACGCGGCCCGTGGCCCGCTCCAAAGCACCGGCCCCAGTTTGGTCTCGAACGCTTGTTCCAAGGCGTGATGAAACTCCGACTGCGACAAGCCGAGCAGCCGTTCTGTCATGGCCGGGGGGGAACTCCAGACGATGGAGCAATGCTGCGACTCAGCCAGCGGTAAAAACGCCAGCGGGCCGCTGGGCAAAAAGCGCTGACGGGCAGTGTGTTGGTGGGGCAGCGCGGTTTTCACCACCGCCACCAGCGCATGATGCCCGTATTCGTGACGGGCGCAGGGAATCCCCGCCAGAACTCGCACTTGAGAATCGTGACCGTCTGCGCCCACCAATAAACGAGTGTGTAGCTTGATACCTGAGTCTAATTGCAGACTCAAACCCTGCGTCACCGCCGTGTAGGCTTGTAACTGGACCGGGTTAAACCACATGACTTGACGCTGTGCCAAGGCGGCTCCGAGGGCGGCGCGTAACACACCCAATTCAACGATGTAGCCGAGTGCGGCTTCGCCAAGACTGGCGCTGTCAAAATCGACAAGGCCCTGATTTTCCCAGACCTGGATCTGCCGAAACACCCCTAAACGCTGGGCTAACACCTGGTTCCAGACACCTAGGTGGCGAAAAATGTGTTCGCTGGCGCGGGTGAGGGCGAATACCCGTTGATCATAGGGCGCATCAGCCGCCACTGGCGCGGGTGCGGAAGCGGCCCAACTTTCCAGCAAGGCGACCTGGAAACCGCCTTGACTGAGCGCCAAGGCGAGCGTCATACCAACCGGGCCGCCACCCGCGATCACCACATCAAAATCCAGGGTTTGCATCGCTTTCAGCGCCCGCAGTTGGCTTATTTCAGTTGTTCCAATAACAGCTTAAGAATTTCCGCAGTCACCGCCTCGGGTGCCGCTTGACCTTCTTTGCTCTGCACGCTCAACTGGGTTTCGCTGCTACCCTGCTCGGCCAGTTTGATTTGTAATTCCTGGCTTTCCGGGGTAGTGCTGCGCCAGAAGGCCAGCGCATCCAGCAAACCTTTGCTGTCGTCGGTGCTTTCAGTCGGCACGAAGCGAACGTAATACAGTCCATTGGAACGATCCCGATCTTCCACGGTGAAGCCGCTACGATCCAAGGCTGAACCGGTACGCCGCCAAGCGCTGGCGAAGTCTTCATGAATCGCCAGGGTGTTGGCGGTCAGCGTGGCGCGTGCCGGGGTGTTTTTGGCATCTGCCAGCTCGGTTTTCGCTTGTTCTTCGCTCATGCCCAGATAAATCATCAGGCGATTGAGCATTTCCATTTCAAGCTCTGGATCGGTGGGCCGAGCTTGCCAGACGAAACTGTCACCTTGGGAAACTTGTTCCGCACCACGATGGGTCAGGTAGATTTCAGTGCGTGCTTGTTCCGGCCCACGTTCTAAGCGCACGCGAAACTTGTCGCGGGTAGAGGCTGACCAGAGAAAATCCGCCACCTTGCCCAGGGTGCGGCGGATCACGTCTTGGGGAATATCACCCCGGTTTTCCGTCCATTCGGTTTCTAAAATGCCGAGTTTGGCATCGTCTTTTTTCAACAAAAAGCCGCTTTCCAGCCAAAATCCACGCACTTTCGGCCACAGGGCTTCGACACTTTTGTCCACCACTAGCCAGCGGGTATTGCCATCGCGGCGCACTTGTACCTGATCCGATAAGGGCAACACCGCCACCGTGCCTTTGTCGCCGATTTTGCTGCTGCGCTGTTGGCGGTCGTTGTAGTCGGTATAAGTCGTCGCTTCGCCACCCGGCACCAACAATTCTTCTTCCATCGTCGCCTGTAAATCGGGGGGTAATTCCAGCGGGGCATTGCTGACACTGGTCTTGTACTCAACTCGCCGGTCGTGTTTATCTAAAAAACTACAGGCACCGAGTGCCAGCGTTGGCAATAAGCCCAAGCCAATGATTTTTAAGGTGTGTATACGCATTGAGTGACTCCGTGAGTCGCCGCCTTGTCAGTCTTTGAAGCGGTGCTTAAAAACCAGCGGCGGGAAGGTGAAAGGCGGACGGCATCATGACCAGCCTCTTGGAACAGCACCACCGATTGCGCGGCAACCGGTGGCGGTCAGTCATAACCGAGAAAAAATCACAGCACGCCCGCCTCGCGCATGGCTTGCTCAACCAAGGGACGGCAAGCCTGGGTAAGCGGCACCAAGGGTAAACGAATGCTGTCGTTGATTAAGCCCAGCCGATGCACTGCCCATTTGACCGGAATCGGATTGGGTTCAATAAACAAGTGTTTGTGCAGTCCACGCAAGCGCGTGTCGATCAACTCAGCAGCCGCAAAATCGCCAGCCAGGGCTAGGCGCACCAACTCGTGCATGGCTTGGGGGGCGACATTAGCCGTGACTGAAATCACGCCTTGTCCACCCAACATGATAAAGTCTAGGGCGGTGTCGTCGTTACCGCTGAACAGCAGAAAATCTTTGCCGCACAGACGCCGGTGTTCGCGTACCCGTCCTAAATCACCCGTGGCGTCTTTGAGACCGATAATGCCAGGGACTTTAGCCAAGCGTGCTACGGTTGGCGGCAACAAGTCACAGCCAGTGCGCCCAGGGACGTTGTACAAAATCACCGGCAAATCCACGGTTTCAGCAATCGCTTTGTAATGCTGGTACAGCCCTTCTTGAGTGGGTTTGTTGTAGTACGGCGTCACAGACAAGGTGGCGACTGCACCAGCGGATTGCGCACATTGGGAAATTTCAATCGCTTCGCTGGTGGAATTAGCACCCGCTCCGGCAATCACCGGCAAGCGACCAGCGGCTTGTTCGACGGCAATCCGCAACACCTTGCAATGTTCCTGATAATCCAAGGTGGCAGATTCGCCAGTGGTACCCACGATCACCAACGCATCGGTGTGCTGCTCAACGTGGTAATCCACTAAACGACGTAATGCGATTTCGTCAAGGCTGCCGTCAGCACCCATCGGTGTGACCAGCGCCACCATACTGCCTTGAAACATACGCGGCTCTCCAGGGGAAGCGTCAAAAAATCGGATAAAAAAGGATGCTTTATACCATGCTTTAGGAAAAATTACATGTCTACCCCTGCGCCTTTATCGCCGGATTAGCGCTTTTAGCAAGACGCGACTCCCAGTCATGAAAGTGCCCTGCCGGTGGGCGTGAATTGGTGATAAGCTTATTCGTCGCTACCTAGCACTTGTGCCCGTTCCTCACCCAAAATTCGCCGCAGAGACGCAACCGTTTTTCTCTGCGTGTTTTGCGTTTCTGCGGAAGATATTTAGCGGTGGGAAAGATTGGGTGACAATTATTCTTTAGTATCCACGTTAAAGGGATAGTTATGTCCAGAGTTTACAATTTCAGTGCAGGCCCAGCGATGGTGCCTGCCGCCGTGTTACAACAAGCCAAAGACGAAATGCTCGATTGGCAAGGTTGTGGGATGAGCGTGATGGAAATGAGCCATCGCGGCAAGGAATTCATGTCAATCGCCGCGCAGGCTGAGGCCGATTTACGCGAGTTGCTCAACCTGCCTGCCAATTATAAGGTGTTGTTTTTACAGGGCGGTGCCTCTGCACAATTCTCCATGATTCCGATGAATCTGTTGCATGGCAAAACCCAAGCGGATTACATCAATACCGGTGAATGGTCAAAAAAGGCCATCGCCGAAGCTAAACGCTATACCCAAGTCAATGTGGCCGCCAGCGCCGAAGCCAGTCGTTTTACCAGCATTCCGCCGCGCAATACCTGGCAATTAAATCCAGAGGCGGCCTATGTGCATTACACCCCGAATGAAACCATTGGTGGCGTGGAGTTTCACGAGGTGCCCGACACCCAAGGCGTGCCGCTGGTGGCCGACATGTCCTCTACCATCTTATCGCGTCCGCTTGATGTGTCGAAGTTTGGGATGATCTATGCGGGTGCCCAGAAAAACATCGGGCCTGCGGGCATGGCGATTGTGATTATTCGCGAGGACTTGATCGGCGAACCACTCCCCGGCACGCCGTCGATGTTCAACTACAAGATTCATGTTGAAAATGAATCGATGTACAACACGCCGCCCACTTACACCTGGTATCTGGCCGGGCTGGTGTTTCAATGGCTCAAAGCGCAAGGTGGTTTAGCCGCGATGGCTGAACGCAATCGCCGCAAAGCGGAACTGCTGTATAACGCGATTGATAATTCGAGCTTTTACGCCAATCCTGTGGACAAAGCTTATCGCTCTTGGATGAACGTACCCTTTACCCTGGCTAATGCGGAATTGGATAAAACCTTTTTAGCAGAAGCTAAACAGGCAGGTTTAGTGACGCTGGCTGGACATCGTTCGGTGGGCGGTATGCGCGCCAGTATCTATAACGCCATGCCAGAAGAAGGCGTGCAAGCGCTGGTGACCTTCATGGCGGGATTTGAGCAGAAATACGGTTAACCGTATTTGTGTTTTGTAAACCGCAAAGAACGCAAAAAGGGTTGTTCTGTGTTCTTTGCGGTAAAAGTGATATTAACGCTTCATGGAGTCGAAAAATTCGCTGTTGGTTTTGGTGACTTTGAGGCGATCCAGGAGGAATTCCATGGCTGTGAGTTCTTCCATAGGATGCAGGAGCTTGCGCAGAATCCAGATTTTTTGTAGCTCTTCTGGCGTCACCAAGAGTTCCTCACGGCGCGTGCCAGAACGATTGATGTTGATGGCTGGATAGATGCGGCGCTCAGCGATTTTGCGCTCTAAATGGATTTCGTTGTTACCAGTACCCTTGAATTCTTCATAAATCACATCGTCCATGCGCGAGCCCGTGTCCACCAGTGCGGTGGCGACGATAGTCAAGCTCCCGCCCTCTTCCACATTACGTGCTGCCCCAAAAAAGCGCTTTGGTCGTTGTAAGGCGTTGGCGTCTACCCCGCCAGTGAGTACTTTGCCAGAAGCAGGCACCACCGTGTTGTAGGCGCGGGCAAGGCGCGTCACTGAATCGAGTAAAATCACCACATCGATCTTGTGTTCGACTAAACGCTTAGCCTTTTCAATCACCATTTCAGCCACTTGCACATGACGGGTGGCGGGTTCATCGAAGGTGCTAGACACCACTTCGCCGCGCACTGAGCGTTCCATTTCGGTGACTTCTTCCGGGCGCTCGTCGATCAATAACACGATCAAATAGCATTCTGGGTAATTCGCCGCGATAGATTGGGCAATGTTTTGCAGCATCATGGTCTTGCCGGATTTTGGCGGTGACACAATCAAGCTGCGTTGACCTTTACCGATGGGTGCAATCAGGTCGATAATACGTGGCGTGAGGTCTTCGGTGCTGCCATTGCCCTGCGCGAGAGAAAAGCGGCTATTGGCAAACAAGGGCGTGAGATTTTCAAACAGGATTTTGTTTTTAGCATGTTCCGGCGGTTCAAAATTGATTTCACTCACTTTTAGCAAGGCAAAATAACGTTCGCCTTCCTTGGGTGGGCGAATCTTACCCGCCACGGTGTCGCCAGTGCGTAAATTAAAACGGCGAATTTGGCTGGGCGAGACGTAGATGTCATCTGGGCCAGCCAGATAGGAACTATCCGCAGATCGTAAAAACCCAAAGCCATCTTGCAAAATTTCCAAAACCCCATCGCCAAAAATATCCTCACCTTTTTTAGCATGTGCTTTCAATAAGGCAAAAATAATATCTTGCTTGCGAGACCGGGCAGTCCCTTCCAGATTTAATTCTTGCGCAACACGATTGAGTTCGATGGCGCTTTTCTTTTTCAGTTCAGTCAGGTTCATAAGATTTCAGGCGTTATGGCTTACGCGAGCAATGGGTGGAAAGGGGCAGGGTAATCGTCGCAACAACAAGGACGCCCTGAAACATAGATAAGAAGAAAGAAGACTCAATCAGAGGGGATTTGCCGAATTAAGGCGGATCTGCAAGCGCTCTGCTGGCATTTCTGCATTCAATCAAGGAACAAACAGGATAAACTCAACGGCGAAGACAATGGAAGTGGCGTAGATTGTCTAACATATGCGTGCTAAATACAAGAGAAGCTGCAACAACAACACACGCTTAATGATTTGTGTTGCTGTTGCACCGGTTGATCAGAGATTACTGTCTAAGAAGGCGGTCAATTGAGACTTTGAAACCGCGCCCACTTTGGTGGCTTCAACCCGACCGTTTTTGAAGAGCATCAGAGTCGGAATACCGCGTATGCCGTACTTAGGTGGCGTGAGGGGACTTTCGTCGATGTTTAATTTAACAATCTTGAGCCGTTCCAGATACTCTGGGGCAATTTCATGTAAAACCGGCGCAATCATTTTACAAGGCCCACACCATTCTGCCCAGTAATCTACCAACACGGGTTTATCGGATTTCAAGACTTCTGTCTCAAAGCTCTCGTCTGTCACAGAGACGATATGTTCACTCATTTTACGTAATCTCCGTTTGCTTGCTTGTTTTCTGTCACACCTGACTTGAAAGTCAAGAGAAATGTGAGTTCTAACAGTGACCCACGCGGGTGACATGGCTTATTAGTAGCCAGTCACCGATTAAATGTCAAGTGTTTTCACCTGCGCTTTAACTTTCATCCGTCTCTGGGCGAATCCCGCGTGTGGTTCGTGTCCCACTAGGGTTGGGCCGGGTTGTGCGCGGTAAGCTAGAAGGACTGACTTCTTCGGCCTGGGTAGCGACCTCGGGGGGCACCACTACCGGAGCAGGTGGCGTGACCGGCATGACCACAGCCTCGGGGGGCGCTTCTTTAACGACCGGTGGTTTGCTGGGAGGGGTCGTGGTGCCAGATGAGCGTGGCTCAGGCTTAGGCGGGCTGGTAAAGCGTTGAAATAACGATTTGACAGCCATCACGAGCATGATACCCAGGGCGCGCAGCAAATAAAACGCCAAGGTACTCAGCTCCACTACCTTTTCCCAAGCACGCGCTAGCAGACCCGGCTCCGTATCCACTGCACGCTGAGCGCGATAGTCAACCGGCACATCTGTCTCGCCCAAGCCATCACCGCCACTTTGTCCGCCATCCGGCGAAACCCCAGCCAACGCAAGCGGCCCAGCGCTGATGCAACCCAAAGGAATCACCACTAAAGTCAGCAAGGTAGAGACCAGCACACCAAATAGCAAGGAAATCGCCATCCCTTGGAAAATGGGGTCAAACAGGATCACACCAGAACCACCGACTAAGGCGAAAGCCGTGATCATAATGGGCCGAGTCCGGGTCTTGCAGGCAAGCACCACGGCATCTTGGATAGAAGTGCCTTTTTTGACTTCGTGGATGGAATAATCGACGAGCAGGATAGAGTTTCTCACAATAATTCCCGCCAGCGCAATCCAACCAATCATCGAGGTGGCCGTAAACTCAGCGCCTAAGAACCAATGCCCCGGTATAATTCCCAGCAACGTGAGCGGAATAGGAGCCATGATGATAGCAGGTATCAAAAAATTACCAAACAGCCACACTACCAACAAATAAATCAACACCATCGCTACACCGAACGCCAAGCCCATGTCACGGAAGGTTTCGTAAGTCACGGTCCATTCGCCGGTCCATTCAAACGCCGAGCGCCCATCCATGGGGGGTGGGCCTAAATAGCGGCCGGATAACACCATGCCATCTGGGGTGGTGTAACTCTGTAGTAACTGTTCTACTTCCAGCATACCGTAAATTGCGGATGCCTGATGGTATTTGTTATTGCCTTCATACATTCCGACCGAATCTGCGACCACATATTCAACACGGTGTAAATCTTTATGGTAAATCGTGGGATCTTCAGGCTGATTGACAAAACGTCCTAACTCAGCAAGCGGTACTGTGCTGCGCCCGTCCATGCTCGGTATCGGCAAATCATATAAGCGACTCAGTTGCGAGCGCACCTTGAGCGGAGCCTGGATGATGATGAAGGTGGGTTCCAATACCGGCCCGTGTTTGACATCGCCCAGGCGATACCCGCCCATCGCCATCGACAAATTGCGGTTAATCGCATCCACCGAGATGCCCCGTCGCACGGCCTTTTCGCTATCGACCTCAAAATGCCAAGCTGCATAGGGTTCGGTCATGTAATTGTCTACATCATCAAGAAGTTGCGAACGCCCAAAAATCTCGGTGAGTTTTGCCGTCACCTCCCGCCGTGTCGCATCATCTGGCCCGTAAACTTCGGCCACCACCGCCTGCAACACCGGTGGTCCTGGCGGCATTTCCACCACGGTGATCCGAGCGCGGGTATCGCCAATCAGGGCTTTCAGCAAGCGGCGCGCTTCAGTCGCAATCTGGTGGCTACTGCGATGACGATCTTTTTTGTGCTGCAATTGCACATGCAAATCCGCCTGCCACGGTTTACCACGCAGATAATAATGGCGCACCATGCCATTGAAATCAAAGGGTTGAGAAGTGCCCACATAACTTTGAATCGCAGTCACCTCGGGGATTTCTCGCAGCTTTTCCACCATTTGGTAGGCAAGATTGGCAGTGACCGGTAACGCGGTGCCTTCTGGCATATCGATGAACACGTTAAATTCAGGCTTGTTGTCCAACGGCAACATTTTCACTTCCACCGCCCGTGTATAAAACATGGATATTGCCAAAAAGAAGCTGATCACGAGTGCGATCAGAAACAGCCAGCCTTTTTTCCGATCTGTGATTAGCGGGGTTAAGAGTTTGCGAAAAAATTTCTCTAATTTAACATTGTCGGCGTGTTCTTTTTGTTCAGCCTGGTGCAAGGCCTTCAAAGAGGGGCGTAGCACCATGGCTAACCACGGGGTGAACACAAAGGCCGCAAATAATGAAAAGACCATGGCAACCGAGCCAAGAATTGGAATTGGTAGCATATACGGCCCCATCATCCCGCTCACAAATCCCATCGGTAACAACGCAGCAACCACGGTAAAGGTGGCTAGGATAGTGGGATTACCGACTTCACGCACCGCATCCACGGCAGTATTGGTGTCGGTTGCTCCTTTCAGGAGCCAGCGCCTATAAATATTTTCAATCACCACAATCGCATCGTCTACTAAAATCCCAATCGAGAAAATTAGAGCAAACAAACTCACACGGTCTATGGTAAAACCCATCACAAAGGCAGAAAACACCGTCACCAGAATCACCACTGGAATCACGAGAGTGACTACCAGCGCAGGTCGCCAACCCAATGCATATAACACCAGAATCGTCACCGCACCGGTTGCAATGAATAGCTTTTTGATTAAATCATTCACCTTATCATTGGCGCTTTCGCCATAGTTTCTGGTGACTTCTACGTGAACGTTATCAGGAATAACCCGGCCTTTCAGTTGTTCTATTTTAGCCAATACCGCATTAGCCACCGTGACCCCATTAGTCCCTACTTTTTTTGCGATGGCGACGGTGACGGCAGAGGCTGCAACGGCTGCGGGTTTGGCACCGGTACTTGGTTCATTATAACCATAGGCAGGCCCCGTGTAATAAGAGACTATTTGGCTGGTTTCTTCTGGGCCTTGAAATACATTGGCAATATCGCGGATATAAATGGGCGAATTATTGTGAGTACCGACAACTAGGCGGCCTAAATCATCTGCTTTGCGTAAGAAAGCACCGCTATAAATGGTGAAGAAACCGTCCCCTGTTTCTACAGAACCCGCTTTAATTTCACTGTTAGCAGTACGAATGGTATTGGCAACCTGTTCTAAGCTCAAACCAAAACCAGACAAGCGTTCTGGCATGATTTCTACGCGCATTTGTTCAGTGCGCCCACCCACCACAAAGCCTTGGCCCGTATTGGGAATTTCTTTTAAGCCTTGCAACACATCAAAAGCGAGGGTACGCAGATTGCCATCATCAACATCTTCTGACCACAGTGTCAGTGTGACTACTGGCACATCATCAATGCCTTTGGGTTTCACCATTGGCTGCGAAACGCCAGGGGGAATCTTATCCAGGTTGGATTGGAGTTTGTCGTGTACCTTAAAAACGGACTTTTCCAGTTCCTCTCCCACCTTGAATTCAACCGTCACCATGCCTTGACCGCGCTCGGAGGCGGCATAAACATGTTTTACTGCGGGAATTTCACTGAGGATACGCTGTAAAGGTTCCATCGCCAGCGTGGCCACCTCTTCAGAGGATGCGCCCGGATATTGAACAAACACATCCACCATGGGCACAGAAATCTGCGGGTCTTCCTGACGTGGTGTCAGAATGAGTCCCATCACCCCCATGGCCAACATGGCGAGGAAAAACAACGGTGAGAGGGGAGAATGGATAAAGGATTTGGCCATTCCTCCAGCGATACCCAAAGCGGATTGGTCTTGGGCATCTGGTTCGGTAGGTGGCTGCTTATGCTCTGTCATTGTATGCCTTTTGGAGAAAAAACCGCTCCAAACTTGGGTGAAAAATGGCAGCAAATCGGTGCCTGCCTGTGCGGGCCGTCACAGTTATTGATTAGGCGTGGGATTTCCAGGGGGATTAATCCAACCAGAACTGGCACCTGGCTGCGGACTCAATTCAATGGTTTCTCCTGGTTTTAAACCACTCAGTACGGTGACTTCAGAACCATAGGTATTGCCCAAACGTAACAGTCGAAGTTCACGCTTGTTATTATTGAGTACATAGACGCCTGGCAAACTACCACGCCAGACAATGGCGGCACTCGGAATCACGGGTAAGTATTTGGCTGGCGTACTGATGTCCTGAATTTCAACTTGGGCATACTGACCTGCACCGGTGCGGATATTGGCGGGTAGATCCAGCTTAACCGTCACGGTGTGTCGGCTCGAATCGGCTATCGGGAAAATTTGTGCAACCCGTACTTGTACCCAACCACCCACATCTAGCCTGGCAGGTAACACCATGCCCACCTGGATTCCAGGAACTAAGCGGGCGGGTACTTCGATCTGAATTTGTAAACCTTGCGTGTCAGCAAATTTGAGTAACGGCATACCAGGCTGCACGGCATCGCCCACTTCCACTAATTTTTTAACAATGACTCCGGCAAAGGGTGCTAAGCCTCGCGCATCGCGCAATTTAGCATCCAGCGCTTCAATTTGTGAACGGCTACGCATCAGTGCATTGCGCGCCTGCTCCAACTGAGCGTATTGACCGTGCAGGGTGGAATAGCGATCCAGCTTACTGTCAGATGTACCGGCTATATCAGCCATCGGTTCGGTAAACATTTCATCAAACATATAAGGCAAGCCCATCCCGCCAGGTGCCTTGGCTTGCGGAGAATTAGGCGATATCAGTTCTTGTTGATAACGCACCCCGGCATTGCGCACCGCCGAGTCTGCACTGGCAAATTCAGCCACTGCCGAGCGGCGCTGCGCCAATAATTCTTCGGTGTTTAATATCACAAGTACGGCAGATTCTTCAAAAGAATCCCCTTCCGAACCCGCAATCATTTCCACACGTCCAGGCACTTGTGCCGACAAGGTGACTTCCTTGGAAGGAATCACGGTTCCTCCTAAGGTCACTGCGGTTAAAATGGGCCGTGCCTGCACTACATAAGTGCCAAATCCGAGGGGCTGGGCCAGCAGCGCTTGACCACTGATCACCCACAGCAGGGTGGCCGCGCTAAAAGCTATGAGCTTGATGGGTATTCGGTGAAGTGCTTGCATAATGTTCAGCTATCTACTTGGAGGGGAATCCGGTGACACAGCGGGGAAAACAGTGACGATTGCCTAGTCACCTCTGGTCACAACCACACAAGCGACACACCGCTGACCACACCGGGATGGGAGTTCAGGGGTGTCGCTCACAGCCTTTAGGCTTTCACCTTACTCATCACAGTAAAGCTTTTCACAAAAGGCCCAGCCATCCGAGGGTCTTTGATCATCGCCATATAATCGCCGACTTCAAATTTGAGCTTACGCGAAGTATAAGCCATGCCCAAACCCATCATGCCCAAGCCTTTATCGATCCATTTCTGCCAGCTTTCAGGAGAAGCGCGCAAATCCCAATTCACAGTTTCACCCGCGTAAGCACCTGCCGCCACGGCCTTGCCTTCTTCGATGGTAATCACGCCGCGTGGTTGCGCTTCCCCTTCAAAACCGTAAGCAATCAGGCTGTTAAAATGAATTTTTGCCAAGGCATCTGACAAATCAGATTCATTGTTCCATTCTTCCTGAAAGCTCTTCATCCAAGCATCCGAAAATAAATCAGCCATCTTAAGTTCTCCTTTGATTTTGATTGTCACTAAAGCAATACGGTTCACTTTCCCAAACATCCCTGACGCTGAATCACGGTTCTCATAGAGTACCACCCAGCCCCCTACCCAGCCCAGCTTGTTTAGGAAAACTCACTACAAGGGGTTTAAGCGTAACATAGTCTGCTCGATCCAGGCTTCAACTTGCGTGTTGATTTCTCGGGCAGACTTGCCATATGGATCGATGGCTGGGCCAATCACGATACGCACCGTGCCTGGTTTTTTGATGAAACCCTGGCGCGGCCAAAGTTTGCCTGCGTTATGCGCTATTGGCAAAACTGGATAATGGGTGTTTTCGGCCAACAAGGCACCACCCAGACCATAAGATTTGCGCTCACCCGGTGCGACCCGGGTACCTTCCGGGAAAATCACCACCCAATTGCCCGCTGCCAAGGTTTCTCGGCCTTGTTGAATAATTTGGCGGCGCGATTGATGAATCTTTTTGCGATTGATGGTAATCGGATTCAGCAGCGCCAAGGCCCAGCCAAAAAAGGGAATCCAGGCCAGTTCGCGTTTCATCACCCACACTTGGCGCGGAAATATCACTTGAAACGCAATAGTTTCCCAAGCAGATTGGTGTTTGCTCAAAATAATGGAAGCGGTTTCAGGCACATGCTCCAAGCCTTCTATCTGATAACGCACCGCGCAGGTCACGCCCAACCACCAAATGGTAAACCGTGCCCAGTTGACTAAGATGCGGTATCGAGTGGGATAAGGCAGCGGCCAAATCACCAAACTGAGCAAGCCCGCCAGCAACGTCACTGCCGCTAAACCTATCGCAAATAAGAAAGAACGAAACCACAACACGGTCTATTTCTCCTGTCCTTGGAGCAAAAGATGACTCACCGCAGCAGCCAGATCATCGTATACCTCAACCTCAGCCAAACCCTTGTCAGCCAATTGCGCTTCTGTGCCACGCCCCTTGCCGGTACGCACCAGAATAGGCCGTGCGCCCACCGCAACAGCCACCTGCAAATCCCGTAAGGAATCGCCAATCGCAGGCACACCCGTGAGATTTGTGCCCAAACGTAACGCAATATCTTGAAACAATCCGGGTTTAGGTTTACGGCAGGCACAAGCCGCCTTGGGCGCATGAGGACAAAAAAAGATCGCCTCCACACTGCTGCCGATCATACTCAGATGACGGTGCATTTTTTCATGTATTTTGTTAAGGACATCAATATTAAATAGACCGCGTGCCAAACCGGATTGATTAGTTGCCACCACCACGCGATAACCGGATTGCGTGAGACGTGCAATAGCCTCTAAGCTGCCAGGAATGGCTTCCCACTCCTCGGGCGATTTGATGTAGTCGTCGGAATCCTGATTAATGACGCCATCACGATCTAAAATGACCAATGGTTGCATGTGTTTAGTATCTGACCAGAGCTGTGCTGCGATTGTGTTTAGACATCTCTAAACTCTGACACCCGGATTCGACCATTGATGAGCCGACTATTGCGCTTATCCAACGTTGCCATTTTATGCCAAAATGCCTGTTTCAGGTCAAAATTGCCCGCAATCGCCGTTCCCAACAATAAAATAAAGAGATCAGCCACCTCTTCGGCCAAGGCCTCGGTACTCTTGCCCTTAGTCACACACGCAGAAATTTCTCCCAACTCTTCGGCCATCAACGCGACCCGATAACTCAATTCTTCGCCACCGGTATTTTTGAAGTCATGCTTATGGTGAAAGGCTTGCACCGCCTCCAACATGGCCTGATAGGAGTCATTTTTGTCCACGATTTTACCCAAGGCGAAAGTCAGCCTGCCTATTATCTATTAATTCAACTATAAGGCAAGACTGAAAGTTGTATAGGCACATAAAAACAATGCGTTATAATTGTCTTATATTTTTCTATGAGCCTATAGGGCATTTTTTAGGACAGTCGATGACGAGAAAAGGGAAACTCGGTCTTAGCAACCTGAGCCAATCTCTTTTTGCGCTTCCTGGTCGCAACCCTCATAATTTGGACGTTCTTACCCCCTTCTTGGGCGGCCTGCTGGCGCTTAAGAAGCTCTCTACGCTGACAGGAAATGCCGCATGATGCCTCATCGTTATTTATCGAATCCCCTGTTTTTACTAATAAATTGCCTATTGCTAGGCGGAACGTGGCAGGCTGTTGCCTCCGAATTAACCAATCTTGTCGATAACCACAAAAAGGTAGTGGTGAATATCAGTATTGTCAGCCAGCCAGAGGAAACCGACGACTCCGACGAACCCAGTGCCGAGGGACAAGAACCAGAAAGTGCGCAAGGTTCCGGTTTCATTATTTCCGCCGACGGCTATGTGATGACCAATGCACATGTGGTTAAAGGGGCGGAAAAAATTCTGGTGGGCCTGCATGATCGCCGGGAATTGGTCGCCCAACTCGTCGGCAGCGACCCCAAAAGTGATATTGCCTTGCTGAAAATCGCAGCGGACAACCTACCCACCGCCCAGATCGGCGATGCCGATGCTTTGGAGGTGGGGCAATGGGTGGTGGCCATCGGTGCCCCGTTTGGTTTTGAATACAGCGCAACCCAAGGCATAGTCAGCGCCCTCAGCCGCAGTCTGCCCGATGAAACCTACATCCCCTTTATTCAAACCGATGTGGCAGTCAACCCCGGCAACTCCGGCGGCCCCTTGTTTAACCTACAAGGCGAAGTGGTTGGAATTAATTCTCAGATCTACAGCCGCACTGGCGGCTATATGGGACTCTCGTTTGCGATTCCGATCAACATGGCGATGTATGTCACCGAACAACTCAAAACCCAAGGCAAAGTGAGTCGCGGCTGGTTGGGCGTGTTGATCCAAAACGTCAGCTACGAACTGGCCCGCTCGTTTGGCTTAGAAAAACCCAGCGGTGCCCTGGTAGCCAAGGTCACGCCCGCAGGCCCCGCCGCCAAAGCGGGCCTTCAAGCAGGCGACATCATCCTGATGTTTAACCATAAAACAATTGAACTCTATTCCGAACTGCCCAGATATGTAGGCACCACGCCAGTGGGTAGCGACAGTCAACTGCAAATCCTGCGTCAAGGCAAAACCCAGATACTGGCGGTCAAAATAGAAGAATTACCCGCAGAATCAGATGTTGACCACGCCAGCCCCAGTCGCAGCCGCCTCCAGTTAGTGGTCAAGGAACCCACTGATGAACAACGCAAAATTGCCGGTCACAGTCAAGGGGGCGTGGTGGTGGAACGGGTGCTACAAAGCCGCATCACCCACGGCAAACTGCGGGCAGGCGACATCCTGGCAAAAATCGACCATCAAATCATTAACGATTTACCGCACTTTGAAACACTGGTTCAGGCACTCCCCAGTGGCAAACCGATAGCACTCCTGGTGATGCGGGAAAACACCCCCTTTTTCATGACCTTAAAACTTGCCGCTGAATAACTGATGTTACGCAGCCCCCCGAATCGCTTGTAGCGCACGATAAGCAGCGCCAATGGCCTTGAGGTACAATTTAGACTTCAAGGCAAAGTGGTTGAGCTTTTTGTGGATGCTCAAACATGCCAGCTTGAACACCGTCACAATCGAGGCAAACAAGTGATTCGCCTGGGTGAGCGCGGTATGGGCGGGCGACTTGGCGAAAGCCGCGTTGGACTTGAGCGATTTATGGAAGACTTCCACTTTCCACCGTTTTTGGTAAATGGTGGTTATCTCATCCTACTCTGCTGTCAATTGGCTGCAAACTAGATAACCTGAGTTCGACGTAAGGAACTCGAAGTAGCACTTAGATAAGGATGCAAGCAGCACCGTTAGCAGTCACAACAGAGAGGTCCTGTCCGCTAGAGGTTTTGATATTCAAAGAAGGCTTTTTAGGT
>Ga0209575_10000394_pt1 | contig 30643 bp, 28 predicted proteins | sample Medcelwee11metaG_FD_187172 | JGI IMG/M metagenome (GOLD analysis project Ga0209575, IMG submission 187172) | Freshwater pond sediment microbial communities from the University of Edinburgh, under environmental carbon perturbations - Medium... | ecosystem: Environmental > Aquatic > Freshwater >...
AAAGAGACCGATTTCCTCGAAGCGAAAAAAGCACTCGAAGAGGCGAGAGATGAGCTCCATGCGCTTGATAAGAAGTCAGGTATCCTTTCGCAGCAGGCAAAAGACAGGGAAAGGAACATCTCGAGCCTGAAAAAAGAGATCGAAACGAGGGAACAATCAAAAAAGATGCTAGAGAGGTCGAGGGATCGCTCATCATGGATAGAGGACAGGTTCCTTCCGGCGATCCAGATGATCGAACGTTCGGTCATGAAAGCGGTCTACCGGGAATTCAACGCACTCTTCACGCAGTGGTTCAATGTGCTCATGGACGACGAGACCATTTCAGTCAGGCTTGATGAGGATTTCTCGCCTGTTGTCATCCAGAATGGTTATGAGATCGATGTCTCTGGACTGTCAGGAGGGGAGAGGACAAGCTGCGCCCTTGCCTACAGGCTGGCCTTGAACAAGGTGATAAACGACATCATCGATACCATCAGGACGAGGGACATCATAATACTCGACGAACCGACCGACGGTTTCTCGACTGAGCAGCTGGACAGGGTGCGCGACCTCCTTGAACAGATCAGGATCAGCCAGGTCATCCTTGTCTCCCACGAGAGCAAGATCGAATCCTTCGTCGAACGCGTCATCCGCGTGGAAAAAGTCGACCATACCAGCCATGTGGTGATGTAGCGCAACACCGTAAACACATTATTTTTCCGATACCGAATCGCAAGAATAATATTCTACAGAGACTTCAATCCCGCTTGAACCATAAAACAGATTTATATACTTCTTCCTTGATATTCATGTAATCCAACTAGTCCGAGGTGGAACTCATGAGAAGAAATGCATATATTATCGCGATCGCCCTCTGCGCGCTCCTCATAGCCGGCTGCCAGAACCCTCCCCCGATCGGAGGAGATGTTGACGACCATGGCTGTCTCATCGCTGCAGGATATTCCTGGGATACAGAAGTAGGCGCTTGCGCGAGGTCTTGGGAACTCGACCAGGAGGCTAAAAAAGCCGCTGGAATGGCGGTCGCGCATTTGAGCTACCCGGTGACTGTCACCGCTGTTCAATCCTTTGGTTGCGAAGGGTGCTATAAGATCACCCTCCAGCGAAACGATAACCGAGAGACGCAGTCTGTCGTCCTCGAAAACTGGATTGTCAAAGAATGCGGTCCATGCGCCCTCTATTCGCCTCCCGCGCCCGGATATTGCGAAAACGGCACGATTGTTCCAGGAGACCCGGATCCCTGCGGCTGCCCGGTACCTCCTCATTGCGTCATGGCCTGCACCATGGACGCCAAGATCTGCCCTGATGGTTCTGCTGTCGGCAGGGACGGTGCGAACAACTGCGAATTCACGCCCTGCCCTGGTGAGACTGGTATCGCGAACCCTGCCTCTGTCTATTGCGAAGAGCAAGGCGGGACCCTTGAGATGAGGGATGGGGATGACGGCCAGTTCGGCATGTGCATCCTCCCTGACGGGACCGAATGCGAAGAATGGTCATATCTAAACGGGGAATGCCCGCAAAGGCAGTATGTGGACCGTAATCCTGAGAAATGCGCCCTCGTCAAATTCATGTGCGTGAGCGGAAGGGTACCGTTCTTCGATGAGACCGGTTGCGGCTGCGAACTCCAGGACACAGGGAAGCTCAAGGCGACCGACTGCCTTCCTGAAGAGAGGGACAAGCCTTGCACGAGAGAATATATCCCAGTGTGCGGCTGGTTCGGCCCTGACATCCAGTGCGTCAAATATCCGTGCGCCGCTACCTACGGAAACAAATGCTCTGCCTGCTCTGACAGCAAGGTCATCTCCTGGACAGAAGGCGGATGCCCGGAATAGAACATTTTCTTTCATTTTTATTCTCATTTCCATAACTCGTGGTAGATGCCTCTTATACAAGATTCTCAAACATTCCTCATGTCGCAATAGAACTGATAGTCTTCGAAACGTTCCACTAATTATTGGTCTTCCCTTTGGTCAGACGAGCAGAACATGAATTTTCGACTATATTTCATATTTTTTAGAAAAAGATTTAAAGAAAAATAAATTTATAAAATTAAAAATGAATAATAACCAATTATTCAAAACACTTAACATATCCTTAATTGTTTTTCTAGCTGTAAGCATATTAAGTAAAATAGTGAGCCTATCCATTTTGAATCTGAGTTTAATTATGTTACTTTATGGGATAATTGGTTCATTTGTAATTAACGGTTTATTTATTTTGATTTGCTTTCTAAAGAATAAATGGCTTTATTTAGCTATATTTTCTTGGTCTCTATATAGTTTAACTTCATTACCAAGTATGCTAACTCCAACAACGTTTGGAGATTCCATTTTACTAAATTTGTATAATCTCTTAATGATATTAACAACATTATTAATTCCAATAATCTCAATAGTGATATTTAGTCTCTTATTCACTAGTAAAAAAAAAGCAAAGGAATAAGTCTCTTCTGTCCCCCTATCATGCAAATCGCCTGCTTTATACTATCGTCGTCAGCGATTTTTTCTTGCGGAAGAGACACATAACAAGAATTTCACAGCACCACCCCCCACTCACCAAATTTCTCGCGTCCTTCATACCCCATCATTCAACTACAGACCCTTCGAAAGAGAAGGTTTTCCATAATACCATCTGACGAAATAGATAAACGGTGTATCAAGGACAGCGATGATGACCTTCGCGATATAGAGGCCCACAATCATCCCCGCGATAGGCACGACCCCTCCGAAGGCGAGAGTGACAAAGATGAGCGTATCAAATAGCTGGCTCACGAATGTCGAGAGGTTATTGCGCAGCCACAGGTGCTTCCCCTTCGTCCATCCCTTGATCTTCGCATAAAGCCAGACATCAAGATGCTGGCTGACAAGGTAGGCGCAGAGCGACGCCCCTACGATCCTCCAGGTGTTCCCGAAGATGGTCTCAAACGCGAGCTCACCCCCCCAAAAAGGTGATGGTGTCCATGCTTTCGCTATGAAGACCGAGACAAGCAGCATGAGGTTAGCGAGGAACCCAGCCCAGACCGCTTTCTTCGCCAGGTCTTTGGAATACAATTCGCAGAGCATGTCGGTCAGGAGGAACATGGCCCCATAGACTATGGTTCCGGCATCGACAGTGAACCCGAAAAAAAGGACGAGCTTTGCGCTCGCGAGGACATTCGCGATGACAGCCATCGCTGCGAACAGGGCGACAAGATATTCAGGACCGAGGCGTCTCGCGACAAGGGCTGAGCCGGTCGCGACCATGAGCGTGAGGAGGATCCACCCGATGATTTCGAACATGATGGTTCAAGAGCCCTCGGATGATATAAAAAGCTTTTTATACGACATCCCGATTGTGAACAATCATGGTAATAGCCAAGTCTGTCATCGAGAAAGCAAGAAAAGAAGTGAGGCCGACCGATGATGAGGAGAAAGAGAAGAGAAGGAGGATCGACACCTTCATAAAGAAGATCTCCCCCCTGCTCGGGGACGCGACAGCCATCCTTGGAGGGAGCGCCAAAAAGGACACCTGGCTCAGGGGTTCCTATGATGCAGACATCTTCGTGAGTTTTCCGTTCGATGCGTATTCTTCCCGTTCAGATGAGATCTCCGACCTCCTTGAGGGAAGGCTGAAAAAAATGTTCAGGAAGATCTCCAGGGTCCATGGAAGCAGGGACTATTTCCAGGTGCGAGAGGAAGGCATCGTCTTCGAGATAATCCCTATCCTCGGTATAACAAGTTCAGATCAGGCGGTCAACATCACCGACATCAGCCCTCTCCACGCGAAATGGGTGGTAAAGCATGTCCGTGATCCAGACGAGGTGAGGCTCGCGAAAGCGTTCGCGAAAGCCCAGGGAGTGTATGGGGCAGAGTCCTTCATCAAGGGATTCTCAGGGTACTGCATCGAGATCCTTATCGTCCATTACGGCGGTTTCCAGAAGATGCTCGAGGCTGTCTCCAAATGGAAAAAAAGGACAGTCATCGATATGCTGAAATACCATAAGAACATCGGGATCGAGGTCAACCAGTCTAAGCTCATCTCTCCCCTCGTCTTGATCGATCCTGTGCAGAAGGGAAGGAACGTCGCTGCAGCGCTGTCTGAAGAGAATTATAAGAAGATGATAGCGGCATCCAAACGATTCCTCAGGTCCCCATCACTGGAAGATTTCAGGGTGAGAGAAGTGACTGTCGATTCCCAAAGGAAGGTGCTCGCGAAGAAGGTCCACATCATCCTAAAAATAATCCCGAAAGAAGGGAAAGAGGATATCGTCGGCGGTAAGCTCCTGAAATGTTTCGAATACCTGGAGGCGAAGATCGAGAAGCACCGCTTCACATCATCAGGATCAGGCTGGTACTGGGACCGCGGAAAGACCTGCCTCATGTGGTTCTCAGTGAAAGAGAAAAGGCTCCCGGATGAGCTCGAATGGCAGGGACCCCCTGAATCTATGGTTGATTTCGCGAAAGATTTCAGGTCGAGATATCCGGAGGCCTATGTGAAAGACGGAAAGCTCTTCGCCATGGTCAAGCGCGAGCATACCTCTCTTCAATCCATCTTGAATGCAGAGACGCAATCGCCCTACATCAAAGAGAAAGTGAAGAAGGTGACCTTCGCATGAAGGGAGCGATCGATGCCTTCCTCATCTTCCTCCGCGGTCTCCTCATGGGGATAGCGGACACCATCCCCGGAGTCTCAGGCGGGACGATCGCATTCATCACCGGCATCTACGACCGGCTGGTTGGAGGCATAGCTGAGGTCACGAATATAGGTATTGAGATCTCGAAAAGGAGATGGAAAGGCTTCCAGACAACCCTGAAAAGGATCGACTTCCATCTTTTTGTCCCCCTCGGAGCAGGTATCATCCTCGCCATCTTCTTCTTTTCTGGAGTAATGTCATACCTGCTGAAAGAGCACGCGGCTTCGACAAATGCATTTTTCTTCGGCCTCATACTCGCTTCCACCCTCTTCGTGTTCAGGAAGATCTCCGGTCTATCTCCAGGGGTGTTCATTTCCGGGTTCGTGGGTTTCGTATTCTCGTTTTCCCTCATCGGCTTCGGCTTCACCGAAAGCCTTGGCCATTCCCTCCCTGTAATCTTCCTATCAGGTGCGATCGCAATTAGTGCCTGGATCCTTCCCGGCATCTCTGGTGCATTCGTCCTCCTGATCATGGGACAATACGAGCACCTCATCGACGCCCTTCATTCGTTTGATGTCGTGACAGTCATGACCTTCGCTGCCGGAGCCGCTACTGGCATCCTTTCTTTCACGAAACTGCTCCAGTTTGTATTGAAGAGATATCTCCAGCTCACCCTCGCTTTCCTTGCCGGACTCATGCTCGGTTCGCTCCGGCTCACTGTTGAAGAGATGGCGAACGGGTTTACCGGTGCTTTACCCCTGATCATATTCGGCACTTTAGGTCTAGTCCTTGTCATATTGGTTGAATACATCTTCGGGAATGCGAAAAAAGAATAGGAAAACGCATGATGACGATTCTGAAGTGAGCGAAGGGAGTTGTGATGAAGTTCAAGAGCACAATATCTCTTGAATAATATTTCTGAATCCGATCTTATCCTTTAGCCAAACAAAAAGTTATTAAGTGATATCCAATAATGCATCCACATGGACACACTGAATGAACTCATTGAGAAGCTCAGTCCAGTACTCCTCCGTCCAAGCGAATCCTCACTCACCATCGGGATATCCAAGCGTTTCTTCCTCTTCACCTTCCTTAAAAAGATGATCAATATCATCGAAGAGGAACCCCATCTCAATTTCATCGCGCTCCTGAAGAACTACAAGGTGCTGGGTAACTTCCTGAACGGAACCCTGCATGAATTCTACCGCGACAGGAACAGGATCTATTTCAAGAATTTTTTCTATGACCGAAGCCTCTATCTGGAGGTGAAGTCGGATCTCGAACAGCTTTATCCTAAATACAAAGATGTCAAGCTCACCATCACGAAAAGAGGAGTCATCATCTACGACAATTACCGGAAAGGTTCATTCAATGCACTCCTCATGACCATACACTCCGGAACCTGGGTCCCTGAGGAACTGGAGAGGAAGATGTGGATCTCACCCACAGACAGGTTCAAGGAAGAGGATGTCAAGACAGACGCGATCTACCGCTCCCTCGTCCTTGACAGGGCAGGTATCTGGATAGACAACAAGCAATCTAGGTTCGTCATCGACTTCAACAGGGCGTTAAAGAACGCTATTTATGCGAATAATTCAGAGGAATGGGTAGGAGCCATGTGGAAGGAGCCGATCACCGACCATGAGAAAAAAGAGATCTATGCCGGGTACAGAGAATTCTATTTCACCCTGACACGGCTCCTTGAATCCTACCAGTTCAATATCATCCTGGATGGCCATTCGATGAAAGACAGGGATGGCAGGCCTGAAATAAGCTTCGGGACAAAATACATACCCACGTTTTATATGCCCATCGTCTTTTCCATGCAGAACAAGATGCGGATGCTCGGATATTCACCTGTCCTCCTTGACACCCCATTCAAAAGCGGATTCATCCTCAACTGGCTCCATGCGAAATTTCCTAATATCTTCATCTGTTCGATGGAGATCAATAAGAGATTGTATCTTTCAAAGGACAGGCTGAGACCCATCCAAAAAAAGCTGGACAAGCTCTCTCAAGACATCTCGAAGGTATTCGATATCAACCATGAACTCAACAAAAAAAGAAGATAATGTTAGACGGGTCCTCAAACGCTCGATGACAGGCATCGAGACAGAATTCCATCTCATCGACACAGAAGGAAGGATCTCACCTCGAGCGTCCGAAGTCATCCATGCGTTGAGGAAGAGACACCCGGATATCCGTGTTGTCCCTGAGATAGGGAAGAACATGATCGAGTTCAATTCCTATCCTGATGTCTATCCTGATAACCCTGCACTTGACCTTATGAGATCTCTTGAGTTGGCCTCCCAGGTATGCGAAGAAAAGGGAGTGATGATGTACCCCTTCGGCACCTACCCTGGCCGATTCAAACCGGAATTCACCGACAAACCGGTATATGCCCTTAAAAAAAAGATTTTCGGGCCTGCCCGCTCTGAGATCCTCTGCAGGACAGCGGGTTTCCACCACCATTACACCCTCCCGAAGGGGGTTTTCGATTCCCGGAAAAAAGAGGTCAGGCTCATGAAGAAAAGCAAGCTTGAACGGACCATGATCTCGTCCTACAATCTTGAGATTGCGGCTGATCCGGTCCTCACCCTACTCACCCAGTCATCGCCGTTCTACCAAGGGAAAAATTTCGCGAAAGACACCCGTGTCATCGCCTACAGAGGCGGAAAAAAACTGAGATACATGGAAGGGGCGTATGCGAATCTCCAGCAGATGGGAGGCCTCCCGCCCTACAAGCAGACAGCCACTGACCTCTTCATCTCCCTTAGGAAACGCTGGAAACGCTGGGAAGACGAAGTGAGCAAAGCTGACCCTGACGCGGATTTCGGCAGATTATATCCCTATAAGCTCGATATCGGCTGGCACCCGGTAAAGATCAACAAGCACGGCACCCTCGAACAAAGAGGGATGGATGTCAACTTCGTCTCAACTGTCCTTGGTGTCACTGTCCTCCTCAAATACTGCCTCAAAGAGATCCACCGGGAATTCATCGAAGTCATACCTGCGGATTTCGGAGTGGATGAAGCCTTCAAGATCGAGAAGAACATCATGTACATCCCTCCCCACACCTATGTGAGGGACAAGTTCCAGCCCTGGAGCGCCTACCTAGGTTTCGGGCAGGACGAGATGTACCGCTACGCCAAACGCTTCTTCAACATGGCGAAAACCCTGACCCCGAAAAGATATTCCCGGGTCCTTCGGCCCATCCAGGACATGATCGACCAGAAGAGATCGATGTCTGATGAGATCCTCCGATATGCGACATACAAAGGATATATCGATAATAAAGAGATAAGTGACGACGACGCTCGCGAGCTCGCCCTCTTCTACGCGAAAAAATTCCCGAAAGACATCGAAAAGACCAAGGAATCCCTATTGAGAGTCGCGAGAGTTTAAGAGTGTACAAGGGATTTATTTTCTTGACCGAAATGATGTTCCGAAAAGGTGAAATGCTTTAAACAAGAATTACGAGAAACTATCAGGGCTACACCATTTCCATCCTTCCTTCGTTCCAACGTTTTACACAGATACAGTGAAATTGAATCGCCATCGGTATGTCCCGTATAAAGAAAGATATAAATACAGAATTTTTCAAAGAAGAACAATGGTCATCAAGGCCTGATGATTAGATACTCCTGACTGTTGTATGCGGTATCCGTAAGGATACCGCTTCAGAATAAAGATTTTGCTGTCACGCCCTAAAGGGCGAGTGATTTCTGCCGGATTATACCGATTTAGGCAATGCACAAACGAAAAAACGATAAATTATTAACTAATGGAGACAAGTAAATATTTAATGTATTTTCAGAGGTGATAATGTGGGAAAAAAAATATTGATTCTGTTATTTCTCATCCTAATTGGAGGATGTATGAACAATGACAATAGCCGCCCATTACCTGGCGATAATCATGAAGATACTATTCGGGAGATCGATAGCGGAAAAAAAGAGATCGATAATATCAATAGTCAAATAGATGATATTCAGGATTCTGATCTGTCAGAGGATATTGAGGAGATAACTGAGGTTTCAGGTTCACTCAATACAGATCAGATCTCAAATGATGAAGTTGATTCAATGGTGAAAGAGATTGAATTGATAAATAGGAATATTGATTCTATCGATGATAGTGCCCTTGAAAACAATATTGAGGAGGTAATATGATGAAAATCAAAAAAACGTTGATCATTTATGCATTAGTTACACTATTATTAACCTCTATTGCATTTGCAATATATGCACCAGCAAACAAAACAAGAGCAGATATCCAAAAGAATGCAACTTCTTCAATTAATCCGGTTGCAAATAATCAGGAGAGACTGATAAAAAATATCAATCATGTGGCAGAAAAACTCGACAGCATCGTAGTAAAGATTGAGGGCTCCAAATGCGAAGATTCTACAATAGAAGCTTCAGCTGCTTCATTAGAACAATTACAGAAAGGGATTTTGGACTTTATTCCAAAAGTTTCTGGAGCGGATTCGATGGACGAATTGAAAACCGTCAGAAAGGAGCTGATCGACTATCTAAAACAACATAACAAAGAAGTTCAGGATGCAAATAAAGCGCTAAAAGCATGCGCTAAAGAGCAAACCCAGGCTACAGTGAATAAATTAGTCGCAAATATGGCTAAGATCATTACAGTAGCAAAAGTAAAGTGCCCAGCGGAGTCCGATGCATTAGAGCTGCAACTTCAGCAAATAAACCAGACATCTCAACAGCTTCAAGATGAACTGCAAAACGGCAATACAGAATCAGCGAAACAAACTGGAAAACAGCTAATGGAACAGACTCAGCTTGCAGCCACGTTGACAAAAGAACTATATGAAAAATGTGTTCCTGATGAGATGAAGCCAAAGAAGGACACTATATAGATTTTTTATCTTTTTTTTTACCGAATTGAAGCCCCATTGATTTATCGACTGAGGTACGTAGGCTAAGGGTTTCCATTTATTTCATATATTTTTCATTCATATATTACTGCCTTATGCTTTTAGCGTAGCAAGGAAAACACCTTTGGAATAAAGCAATGTAGTCACAAGTATCTGATCGCGGTCCAAATAATACCACATCTTTACCAAATGATACCTCAATGAAGCAAAGATCAATTCACTATTCCTAATAAAATCTACAGAACATACCTTATTCATTGCCTAATGAATCCAGACGACCCCTCCATTCAAGGATCCCTGCCAAAATGCCAGCATAAAGAAAGATATAAATACAGAATTTTTCAAAGAAGGGCAATAATAATCATGACCAGCTGACTGACAATTGCTTAAGATATAAGGATGCAGCTTCCGATTGACGAACATGGCAAGAAAAGAAAGAGCGATAGAATTCATCCGGGAGACGTTCGGAGAGGCGACAGCTGCGCAGATCGCTGACCTTGACGAAGAAGAATGCATAACTATTGCAAGAATGAAGATTGCGGGATTCCTTGGGAACAAGAAAGCCGCTGAATTCAACCATTATATTGAATAGAAGACCAGGTGAGACAATGAGAACAAGCATACAATTCAAGATTCTGCCTTTGGTGGTGGTGTGCGTCCTTTTGCTCTCTGGTATCTTTTTCTATGTGCTTATGAGAACCGCGACTGAGAACCTCGAAAGAGACTCCATGAAAGAGATCCAGGACTCGAAAAAAACCTTCTTATCAATCCAGGATGAAGAGATAAAGATACTCAAGACCGCAATCATCGCCCTGTCAAATGACCAAGGGATCAAAGAGGCGTTCCTGAGCGAGGATAGAGAGGCTCTGTATAACAGGACAAAAGCCCTGCATACGAGTATGAAGGACGAATCCAGCATCACCCATCTGATATTCTACACCCCTGAGCAATTATTCCTTAGGGTCCATTCCCCTGAATTATATGGAGAAGAGACCATCACCAGATACGTCGCCAATAAGTCAGTCAAGTCAGGTTCATGGGGCATCGGCCTTGAGGTCGGTTCAAGGGGTTCTGCCCAAAGGGTGTCCTACCCGTATTATGATGATGGCGCCTTGATAGGGTATATCGAGGCTGGAGTTGAGGTCACACCCTTCATGAACACCATGAAGAGCCAGAGCGATGACGATTATGTCATGCTGGGTTTCAAGAGGCATTTCGACCAGATGAAATGGTCACAGACAAGAGAGGCGATGCATCTGAGGGATAATTATGGGGATTTCCAGGAGTATGTCGTCTTAGGATCGACAGATGAAACGTATACGACTAAGGATAATCCCTGCTTTGATGAAGAGCAGTTATCCATGGTCTCCTATGATGGGAAGATCATCGATTACTTCGAGAAAGACGGCAGGCACTATGTCTGCGGAGGGTTTATCCTCCTTGAAAGCGAAGAAAACAGGGATGCGATCGGCGTTATGGTAGTGATCAAGGATATCACCCAGGAGATCATGATGACCGATCAGGCGAAGAGGATGATAATCTCAGTGACCCTCATCATCACGATCATCGCTTCCCTACTGCAGATCGCCCTCTTGCATGTGGTCGTGATCTCACCCCTCAAGAAGCTCACCCGTTCCGCTAAGGAGATAGGCAATGGCAATATCCATGCTGAGATCCCAAAGATCAGGACAAAGGATGAGATGAGGCAGCTGGCAGACACCCTTGAGACTGTCGTCGGAGCGGTCAAATACCTCAAAAAGAAGCAGAAATGATCAATAACAGTTGAAGAATATGACCATCCCCCTATGATTTTATCGACCTGATAGCCCTTACCAACCTGATGAGGGCGGAAAAATTGTGGATGCTAAGGTACTGCCCAAAGATTATTATATTAATATATTTTAAAGATGTCGATGGAAAAGAGTCATGTATTATTCTTTTTGTTAATCATTCTATGTATGGATTATGTGAATGCCTCAACAATTGATGCCGTATCCTGTCAGTTAAATGATGTAAAAACTGCTATCCAGTCTGCAGGAGAAGGAGACACTGTGAATATACCTGCTGGTACATGCCCCTGGAATTCAGGGATCACCGTAAGTAAACCATTGAGTATAATCGGTTCTGGTTCAGGGAATGGCGGAACAAAACTCATTTCTTCTGCTAATCTTAATGATGGATTCTTTTTTCTTACCGGATTTGAATCTTCAAAACTCATGAGAATCAGCAATATGAATTTCAATGTTCCAGAAGGATTAGCGATAAATATCCAGAATGACATCTCACTTTCAGCATTAAGGATCGACCATAATGAGTTTCACTTCGGTTATACTCAGATAGGTGTTACTGGTTCCAAGGGAGTCATTGATCATAATACGTTTTATAATGGAATTCAAATAATTTCGTTTTCAGCAGGCAGCAATAACCAGGCTTATGCTTCTTGGGATTCATTAGCAGCAGGGACCAGTGATGCGTTATTTATTGAAGACAATACCTTCATAACAGATGCAGACTATAAGCTCAGCTACACTCAAGAACAGATCGGAACCTACAATGGCGGTAAGCTTGTGATACGGCACAATGAGTTCAATGGAGACAATATCCCAATTTCAGATCCATATTTACCCTTTATGGCCCATGGAAGTGCCGACGGTGGATGTGATGGGGCAGGGTACTGGGAATCCAGCTCTTGCCAAAGAAGAGGTCAATCAGTCATCGAGTATTATGATAATACAGTGCATGGGAAACGGGTCGATTTTCTGTATATCTCTCGCGGTTCAGCCAATATTGTGTATGGAAACTCAATTACTGGCACGGTCATGCATAATCCACGGATCTTATTCCAGGAAGAAGAATACTACAGCGACAACTGGGCTATACACAGGACTTCCTGGCCAGCTGAGGACCAGGTCCATAATACGTTTGTCTGGAACAATATTTACCGGGGCCATGATTTTAATGAAGGTGTATATGGATATGTTGAATCTGACCCCAATGCCAATGCTGGCCTCCTGAAAGACCGTGATTTTTTCCTGCATGCGCCCTGTGAAAGAACAGCGATAACAGATATGTTCGGAAATCCATGCACACATGGAAAAGCAACATTCACTGGAGCGAATGGCGCTTCTGGAAGTTATCCGACAGATGGAACCAAATATCCCAACAAAGGGACCATGGTATTCCAAGCAAATACCGACAATGAATACTTAGGATATGTGCCATACACATACCCTCACCCTTTGACAATAGGTACTTGCGCTCCAACCTGCACAGGAAAGACATGCGGAGACGACGGATGCGGGGGGACGTGCGGGACTTGCAAGGCAGGAGATACCTGCAGCGCCCAGGGGCAATGCATAGCATCATGCACACCTTCGTGCACAGGAAAGACATGCGGAGACAACGGATGCGGGGGGACATGCGGGACATGCCAGGCAGGGTATACATGCAACACCCAGGGGCAATGCACTGCAACTTGCACACCTTCGTGCACAGGAAAGACATGCGGAGACAACGGGTGCGGAGGGAGCTGTGGGACATGCCAATCTGGACTATCTTGTACTAATTTCAAATGTGTCTCTCCATGTACCCCTAGCTGGCAATGCACAAGCTGGAGCGGTTGCCAGACAAACCAACAGACCCGTTCATGCACTGATATTAATTCCTGTGGGACAACAAATAGAAAACCCTCAGAAAGCCAAGCTTGCGGCATATCAAAGATTGAAGCAGAAAGTGTAACTATCACCGCACCATTCCAGATTGTCTCTGATAGTGCCGTAAGCGGATCAAAATATGTTCTCTCAGGGGGGGAAGCTGGGACAATTCAATATACGTTTGCTATTGATAAATCAGGCGTCTACAAGATTGTTGGCCATGCATTTGCTGATGATAAAGCCTCTGACTCATTCTCATATTCTATTGATGGTTCTCCAGTAGATATCTGGGATTTGAACCCTTTAGGACTGGCTTCTGAATATGGAAACTGGCGGGATGATGAGATTACAAAACGTGGAACCGGAGATTCAACAACCCCCCAATTTGACCCATTCATTTTTTTCCTGAATAGTGGCACACACTCTCTGAACATTCTCGGAAGAGAACAAGGGACTAAACTAGATTACTTTTACCTTTCGTTAGTTAGTCAATGCGCACATGACTCAGATAACAATTGCGACGGCTGTATAACCCAAGACGAACTCTTGCAGCACATCCAGAAATGGAAGGGAGGACAAGTGACACTTTCTGGAATAATGGAGGCCATCATGCATTGGAGAAACGGATGCTAAACTGCTTGTTGGACAAAAACCATCCTCGCTTATGACAAATGATTTTTTCCCAATATATTTATTTGCTTCATCTATCCTTGCAGAATTGCCAAATGCTGCAATCTGCAAATCATAGATCAAATCAAGATATTTTTTGAAAGTCAAGTATCATTCCTGTATTTATTTGGCCTAATGTACCAATCTGATACAACAATCTCATTCCAATTGTCAATCGAAAACACCCCCACCGGTCACAAACCTGTAGCATACTCTCCCTGCAGAGATCGGGGCGACTAAGTCGAACAAGGTCTCTGAGGTGTGCGAAAAGCATCCTTTCTCAGACCCTGATTTTTCCACTCAAACGTGAAACACCGGTAGAAAAATCAGATTTTACCGAATGAAAATATGCGATTAGGATCGATAGAAGATATCCAGAAAAAACCAGCAACCCACCGGCAAGCCAAATATAATGGTCATATCTCAATCGCATGGATAACAATTCTTTTTTCCCAAGAGTAACACTGGTGATGAAATCTCAGATGGTTCGCTAAAAATATGCTTTACCGGCTCCCCTTTCTGTTATTGTTTAAGGTTCCTTGATATGGAATCTACTGTCATTCTCATAATCAAACGCACAATCTTCGACGAAATTTCGATAGGTAGGTTGAACAATGACATGGTCGAGATCGATGATCGGTTTTCTCAGTCGGTGACCAGTTTCAGCCCAGAAAGTGGTTCTTTCTAATTCACTTTCCACATCACAGAATGCTTCTCTCAATAACCCAAGATCAAGGTGCCTTCTTGGGGTATTATCCATAAATAACCCGCAGCCAGATGCCACATCCTCGGACAAAATCCCCAGATGATGATCAAGTCGTGCGTAGACACTTGAAAGATCACATCGGCCATCACTGAGATCATATAATAACCTCATTTTAGCCAAGATATCTCCAAACGAAATATTAATATGATTATCGTAAAAATCAATTCCGAGATTGATCTCACCAAATGGCGCGACTCCGACATAACGTTTTCTATCCCCATATCCGCTGAAGCCATGCTCCCTTGCAGTATCATAGATATTTTTTACCAATGGAATATCTTGCTGTATTCGGGAATGAATCTCAGCGTAGGTCATATCAAAATCCGGCATAGGAGAGAGGATTAATAATTAATATATAAAACAAAGAGGAAAAAAAATAAAACTATTGCGTTATTCGTCGTCTCCGCCTTCCCTTCGGATTACCTTGATGGCATCCATCTTCACGGTGATGGGGATAGGGACCGCTGACTCGAGGAGTTCGACGACGACCTCTTCTTTCGTCTTGTCGATCCTCGTTATCTTCGCCTTCTCGCGCTTGAATGGACCCGAGATGATCTCGCAGATGTCGTTCTTGCGGATATTGACGTCCTTCTTCACCTGCTCGAGCATGTGTTCGACCTCAGAATAGGTGATCTCTTTCGGGAGGAGCCCCCGCGCGTACGGCACGTTGAATGCCGCCTGCTCCGCATCGGTCCTGTTCTTCGCTTCCATGAAGATGTATCCCCTCATGCCGTGCGGCCTGACGAGAGAGTACACCGCGAGCTTTTTCTTCTGCGCGTTGCTTGTCACGAAATCGAGGACCTGGTCTTCCCTGTTTGCGGTCGTCCTGAGCGCGAAGAGGGGATTTGAGGGGATATCCTCTGTCTTTTCCTTCTTTTCTTCTTCCATGATGATCACAATCCTGCGAAGAGCGTCTGCTTGATGAGCAATATCAGGAAGCCTATGAGCCCGATGATGGCCATGCCGAGCGCCGAGACCTTGACTATGGTCTTGAACTCCTCTTTCGTCGGCTTCTTTGTCACTTTCAGCACACGCACGCATTCCCTGAGGAAGGTGCTGAACCTTCCTGTCCCTGTTACATTTCCTTCCATTTTAATCAACAAACCTTATGCCGAGCTCATTCTCCATCTCCTGCTTATGCAGAGTGGACACTTTGGAGCCCTGCCCGAAAATCTGGGATGACTTGACACCGGTGACGATGAGCATGGTGCGAATCGTCTTGTCCAGGTCCTCAAATATCTGCGCGCCCCAGATGATGCGCGCGTCGTCTGAGAGGCGGTTGGAGATGGTCTCGACGACCTTCCTCGCCTCATCAAGGGTCATGTCTGGACCCCCTGAGACATTGATGAGCGCCCCGCTCGCTCCTGATATATCGACATCGAGCAGCGGGTTTGAGATGGCTTTCTCGACAGCCTCGATCGCCCTGTTCTCTGAATCGCTCTCACCGATACCGATGAGCGCCACCCCTCCGTCTTTCATGATCGCGCGGATGTCCGCGAAATCCAGATTGACTAGCCCCGCTGTCGTCACGAGCTCTGCGATACCTTTCACGGCATTCGTCAGGATCTCATCAGCCACCTTGAATGAGGTCTGTAGCGGAAGATCCGGTGCGAGCTCGAGGAGCTTGTCGTTCGGGATGACGATGAGGGTATCAAGGAGCACTTCAAGCTTCTCAAGCCCCTCCATCGCGTTATTGTAACGTGTCTTCCCTTCCATGGAGAAAGGGAGAGTGACGATGCCGACAGTGAGCGCCCCCATCTTCTTGGAGATCTCCGCGACAACTGGCGCTGATCCAGTGCCTGTCCCCCCTCCGAGGCCGCAGGTGATGAACACCATGTCCGCACCCGCGAGGGCGTTCTTGATCTCTTTCTCGTTCTCGCGTGCAGCTTCTTCCCCGATCTTCGGGTTAGAACCAGCACCAAGCCCTTTCGTCACCTCTTTTCCGATGAGGATCTTGCGGTCGCTCGTGGTATAGAGGAGGTCCTGCGCATCCGTATTGATGGCGATGGTCTCTGTCCCTGAGATGCCCACCTCACTTATCCTGTTGATGGTATTGTTCCCGCCGCCCCCGCATCCGATGACCTTGATAGTGGCAGTGTGTTGAGAGAGAAGAGAGGCGAGCTCTTCATCAGCGACATTCATCGCCCGATGATTGGATTCCTTTCGCACGTTTATGGTCGGCTGTTCCGATGCTCCCACGGTGATCTTGTCCTCCTTGATAAAGTTCTCTTCCACCTTTTCACCCCTTAGTTCTGCCCTGGACCCATTTTTTCCATACTCATATTTAAAACTATTGCCAAGGTTCACTACTGAGTGGTTTTGATATTTTGTGATGATGGATGGTCTTGTTTATTACCTTTTTGGAGTTCTTCCTTATCTCCTTTGGTTACAGGCGCCTTCACTTCTTTCTTGACGAAACTGACCTCGCTCAGGCCTAATACGTCTTTTATGGAAGCGGCGATCGGCTCCGCAATCTCCTTTGGCAGTTCCTGAGGGAACGAGATGGTGGCTTTCCCTTCCTTCACGACCGCATCAGGATCCGGCAACCCGAGCTGCAAGGTGAGCAGGGCTTTCAGTTTCTGGGTATCGTCAGTGATGAGCCTCTTCGCTTCGACATGATACACAAGCTCCTTTCCGGAAAGCGGATGATTGAAATCGACGAGCGTCCTTCCCCCGCTGACTGTCTTGATGATCCCCATCTGGCCATCGACATTGACCTGGAGACCCGGTTGAGGCATGATCTGCTCCTTCTTGAATTTCGATGTCGGGATGAGATGGATGAGTTTCGCGGACTTCTTCCCGAAACCCTCTTCTGGCTGGACGGTGATTATATGGGTCCCCAATTCTTTCCCGATGAGCTGGCGGTCCATCCCCTGGACCAGATGGCCCTGACCAAGACAGATGATGACTGGCCCATAAGACCCGCGCGGACTGAAAATCCCCTCCGATTTCGCGACCTCAGCGGATGTGGTATCAAAGACGAACCCTTCATCCTTGGTCCTCCCTGTGTATTCCACTTCGATGAAATCTTTTGCTTTAAGCGTCATGATACGACCCCCTGCCTACTAGGTCGCGTCAAACAACCCAGAAGGAAATACCGATTGAGGAACCTATAGCCCTATTTAAATGTTTCTTTGATAGGATAATTGATTGCAATGAAGACAGATAATCACCCACAACCTCCAATGCATGGTATCAATAGGCAAAAACTTTATAAGACCCCCATAATTCATGCGGACGGGGTGCATACTACGTGGAACATACGAAAAAAGACGAAGACGAAGAGATTTCCCTTGATTTCACCAAGCTGACATCATTCTTCAAGAGAGATAAGAAAGGCCAGAAAGAGGAGAAAAAAGACGACTCAAAGAAGAAAGACCTGAAAGAGGTCAGCGGATTCCTTGCGAAGTACGCGATCATAATCCTCATCCTGGTCCCCATCCTCATCAGTTCCTATTATCGGTTCTACCCTATGGATCTCCCCATCACTGACGAATGGGCGAAAGACAATGTCGAGAATTATATCGAACAGCAGGTCGCGGCCCAGGTGAACGCCCAACACCCCAATCTCCCTGACGAAAACAAGAAAGCATTGGTGGATAAGGAAGTGCAGTCCATCTATAGCACCCAAGGTCAGGAGATAGAGGCACAGGTCGCGCAGACCTCCCAATATTTCAAGGCAGCGATGCAGGATGAGAAAGGCGATACCTATATGCCTGACATCGACACCTATCTCTGGTATGCCCTTGCCAACAACTACATCAATGACCCATCGACTGGGTTCGGGGACGCGAAGAACGCTGAGGGAGAGAACATCTTCACCCTCAGGAACGGAAGGATGGAAAAAGGGACGACACCCCTGAAATTCGTCCCTGGATTCGAGGTGTTCCTCTATAAGACCATGCGCATATTCAGCCCTGACATATCGCTCTCAAAGGTGACGTTCTATGTCCCTGTCATCCTCATCGCGCTCGCTATCTTCCCTGCCTTCTTCATAGCGAGGAAGATCGCAGGCAACCTCGCGGGCTTCTTCGCAGGCATGGTCATAGCCATCAACTCTGCCCTCCTCGCGAGATCGTCCGCCGGTTTCTCTGACACTGATTCATATAACATCACGTTCCCGCTCTTCATCGCGTGGATGTTCATATTGGCGGTCTCTTCGAAATCTATCAAGAAGACAGTCATTTTCGGCACTTTGACCGGCCTTCTCATCGCGCTCTATTCCCTAGCCTGGAACGGCTGGGGGCACATCTTCATCATCCTCGTCCTTGTTACGCTTGCCTCGCTCTTCTATTATGCGGCAAGCCATTTCAAGGATGTGAAAGAGAAAGGGATGAATGCGCTCTGGAAGATCAAAGGGTTCCGTGTGAATCTGGTGAACGGCTTCACTTTTATCCTTACCTCTGCCATCGCTATCACCTTAGTGAGGGATTTCCGAACATTCATTAATGCGACAGAGGGTGTCCTGAAATTCATTACCCTGAAGCAGGTCGCAGTGACCTCCCTCTGGCCGAACGTCCTGACGACTGTCGCGGAATTCAATGAGGTCCCTCTCAGGAATATCATCGCCCAGATGGGAGGCTTGATTTTCTTCGTCATCTCCCTCATGGGGATCTCCCTCGCGTTCTATAGCTATAGGAACAAGGAAGAGGAGAACCAGAAAGAGAGGGGCATAGCCCTCATCCTATCCCTCGTATGGTATATCATGGTGCTCATGCTTCTCCTGAATACCGAGCTGACCATCCTCATGCTCATGATCCTTCTGGTGATCCCGTTCGGACTGCTCTATCTCCATGGTGTCCTCAAAGGGAAAGGGATGATAGAGATTGAGTACTCCACACTCCTCATCATCTGGTTCGTGGCGACGCTCTACTCCTTCACCCAGGGTACAAGGTTCGCCATCCTCCTCGTGCCATCGTTCGCTGTGGCATTCGGAGTGGCGCTCGGAAAGCTGTACTCCATGACCACAAAGATGTTCCAGGAAGACTTCAGCCTTGACCCCTATATCTCTAAGGGAGTCATCATCATCATCTTCTGTTCGCTCTTCTTTTTCCCGAGCAACGCCTTCGCGCAGGCTGAGCAGGTTGCCAAATACGAGATACCCAGCATGAATGACGCATGGTATCAGTCCTTAAGAGGCATCCATGATGGATCAGAAGACGCCATCATCACCTCCTGGTGGGATTTCGGCCATTGGTTCTTCGCCATCTCAGAACGAAGGGTGACCTTCGACGGAGCTGACCAGGGAAGGAGGATCCATTGGGTGGGCCGGACCCTGCAGACCTCAGATGAGGACGAAGCTGTCGGCATCCTTCGCATGCTGAACTGCGGCCAGGAAGAATCATTCCAGGTATTCAACAAGAATTTCAACCGCCTGGCTGAATTCGACCCCAATGAACCAAATACTGTCGCTTCCATCGGACTCATGTATGAAATCATGAAAATCCAGGAGAGGACTGAAGCGAAAAAGTTGCTCCTCGAATCTGGATTCACCGAAGCAGGCGCTGAAGAGACCCTTGATTACACCCACTGCGAAGACCTCATCGACCAGTTCTACATAGCCTCTGACGACATGATCGGAAAAGCCGGGGTCTGGGGCCATTTCGGGAGCTGGGATTTCAAGCGCGCAGAGATCTGGCAGACGATCTCGAAGATCGAGACTGAAGAAGAAGGGGTCATGATCCTCACTGAAAGGTTCAATTATTCTGACCCGGTCAAGGCCGCTAATGATTATAACGAGATCAGGTCAATGGATGCTGACCGCTGGGTCTCCCAGTGGCCGAGCTACGGGAGCGCGGGCATGCGGGCCTGTGAGAACAAGGATGACGGCACCATCACCTGCGCTGCAGGGATAAGAATTGGGGATACAGGCACACAATCAATCGTCCTTGAAAGGGCAGAGATTGACCCTGAAAGCATGGATGCCGCTAAAGCGATTATCGGATTCTATGACAAGACCACAGGCAGGAAGCTCGGAGAAGGCGAAGGGGCGCTTGACCATATCCAATTGGTCGTCCCTGACGGATTCGAGACCATCAAGGTAAAGAACACTACCATCGGGTTCGACATCATCCTCGCCGGGAACGGTGACTCTTACCAGTATCTCATCGCTGACCCGCTGCTATCAGGATCGATATTCACCAGGCTCTTCTTCCTCGAAGGGCACGGCCTCGAACATTTCACGCTCTTTAGCCATAAGGAAGGAGTCACCGGAGGAGATATCTATGTCTACAAGGTGGATTTGGAAAACAAGGGAGAAAAGAATATCTATTCCGGGATCGTCCCCCCGATCGAAGTGAGGGCATCCCATATCCTTGTCGACTCAGAGGAGATAGCAAAAGAGATAATCGCTCAACTGGACAGAGGAACGAGGTTCGATGTCCTTGCCGGCATGTACTCAAAAGACGCCACGAACTCCACCGGAGGCGATCTCGGTTGGTTCGGGAAAGGGATGATGATCCCTGAATTCGAGAATGCCGCCTTCGCCCTCGAAAAGGGGGAATACAGCAAAGATCCGGTCAAGTCCCAATTCGGATATCATATCATCAAGTTGACCGATAAGCGTGGCGGGAAAGAGAGCCTTTTGGTGTCTGAATGATTAGCGGATGAGATGATCAGGAAGGACTCGACCCAGGAATCGCGCTTGCTATCGGTTCTGGCAGCATAAGGTTTCCCTGCTCTATTGTTTTTGAATTCATAATACTTATAAATCGACAGTAAAACACACGCGCATGAAAAAGGACAGCGTCTGGGTGATCATCCCGGCGTTCAACGAAGGGAAACGCATAAGGGAAGTCATAATCGAGGCCAGGAAATTCCCCTATACCCTCGTAGTCGTCGATGACGGATCATCCGATGATACAGGCGAGATCGCTGGAAGGGAAGGGGTCATCCTCCTCACCCACCTCGTCAACATGGGAAAGGGGGCAGCGCTCAAGACTGGATGCGATTACGCGTTCAAGAACGGAGCAGAGGTCATGGTCGTCCTCGACGCTGATGGCCAGCACAAGCCTGATGATATCAAACGGTTCCTCGAAAAGATTGGAGAAGGGAACGACGTCGTCTTCGGCTACCGTGAAGGGCTTTCGAGCATGCCTTCCATCCTCAAATTCGGGAACTGGTTCATAAGCAAGACCATCCATCTCCTCTATGGTATAGACATAATCGATTCACAAAGCGGCTACCGGGCGTTCACCGGTGACGCTTACAGGAGGATCAGGTGGAAAGCGAATGATTACAGCATGGAGTCTGAGATGATAGCCAATCTGGGGAAAGCCAGGCTCAGGTTCGACCAGATCCCCATCCCCACGATATATTTAGACAGCTATAAAGGCACCACCATCAAGGACGGCGTGAAGATTGTCGTCAATATGGTGTTCTGGAGGTTTTCAAGATGATAGATGGTCTGATCGGCATACAGATAATTGGCGTCCTTTTCGGGCTCCTCATGGTCTATGTCTCAGTATTGCACAACAAGAGGAAAGAATTCACCTCTAAAGAATCTGTCTTCTGGATCTGCGTGTGGTCCCTCTTCGTCCTGGTGGCCATATTCCCTAATTCCATCGATTTCCTCGGGCAAGACCTTCTCGGGATGTCAAGGACTATGGATTTCCTCATCATCCTCGGTTTCATCATGCTGGCAGGGCTTCTCTTCTATGTCTATGGCTTAATGAGGACATTCCAGAGGAAGCTTGAGATGCTTGTCAGGAAGATCGCCCATGACCGGGTGAAGAGATAGATGAAGATCCTGTTCGTCCTCGAGAATTTCCACCCCCATATTGGAGGGGCCGAAGTGGTGTTCAGCGCCCTCACTTCAGGTCTCGCCAAGAGGGGGCACGAAGTCCATGTCGTCACCCATCGGATGAAAGGGACAAAAAAGGACGAAGTAAGGGAGGGGGTAAGGATCCATAGGGTAGACTGCCTCGGCAGCCGTTATCTATTTACCATTGCGTCCATACCACGCGTGTTCTCCATCGCGAAAAGCGCTGATCTCATCCATTCTACCACCTTCAATGGCGCGCCACCTGCCTGGCTTGTGGGAAAGTATCTCAGAAAACCTCTCGTCCTCACCGTTCATGAGGTCTGGATTGGTCGATGGAAGGAATTGACTGACATGTCAGGAACAAAGGCAGCGCTCCACGACTGGCTCGAAAGATTAATCTACATCCTGAGATTTGACCAGTATATCTGCGTCTCCCGATCGACCATGAAGATGCTCAAACCGGTGATCGGCGGGAAAGGAAGGATAACCGTCATCTATAACGGTATCGATTACCCCCATTTCGAGAGGAAAAAATACGAACCCCTCGCCAGAGAGATAAAAGATGGATGGGGAGCAGAAAAAGATTTCCTCTGCCTCGTCTATGGCAGGCCAGGGGTGAGCAAAGGGATAGAATATGCCATTCAGGCTTTCCCTCGCATAAGGGATACCATTCCTCATGCCCGCCTTGTGCTCATCCTTTCAAAGGATCCTGCCTATATGACTGGGTACAAGAAGATGATGGACCTCATCGACAATCTGGGCTTGAGGGAATCGTCCATCATCCTTGATCCCATCCCCTGGAAGGATCTTCCCGCATACATCGTCGCGACTGATTGTGTCATCGTCCCCTCGCTCGCTGAAGGGTTTGGATATACCGTCGCGGAGTCCTGTGCGCTCGGGATGCCAGTAGTCGCTTCGGACACGACCTCCATCCCTGAAGTGATCCAAGGAAAGGCGGTCCTCGTCCCACCGCGCGACCCAGAGGCGATCGCCTCAGGCGTTGTGAGGGTATTCCAGAAAAAAGTGAAAGCGATCCCAGGCAAAAGATTCACCTGGGAGAAGAATATCGACGACACTCTCTCGGTCTACTCAAGGCTGGTTTCTCGTCGATAAATTTAGAGAAGTCTTACGATTTCTTGACGAGGGGACGCCAGGTACCCAACGAAAGCTTTATAAACAAGCCGACATTTCTTAGAAGTGCTAGTTGGGGCTATGGGGTAGCTTGGAACATCCTTTTCGGTTTGGGAACGGATTTTCGTCAAGAGACCGAACGACCCCGGTTCAAATTCCATGCGTACCACGTGCGCTTGGGTGAATGTCCGGGTAGCCCCATTTCATCGATGGAGTGAGAGAATATGGCAAAGAAGACTTTAGGATCAGCCAAGAGATTCGGTGTGCGCTACGGTAAGACTGTCAAAGACAAGGTCGCCAAGATCGAATCTGAAATGAGGGCCCATCATAAGTGCCCGTATTGCAATTATCTTAAGGTGAAGAGGATCGCCGCAGGGATCTGGGGCTGCAGGAAATGCGGAGCCAAATTCACCGGAAGAGCGTATTCTCCTGATATCCGCAAGGTGCAAGGATCAGTAGAGGGTAAGGATGTACTCGTCGATAAAAATATCCTGCTCTTGGAAGAGGACCTTGAACCGAAGAAAGAGGAGGAACAGGAGGAAAAAGAGGAAACCGAAGATGGTCAAGTACAAGTGTTTTGAGTGTAACAAGAAGGTCGAGCTCACCGGAAGGCGTGTCAGGTGCCCCTATTGCGGAAGCAAGATCCTCTTCAAGCAGCGTACCTCCATCACCAAGGTCAAGGCGATATGATCAAGGCCACGATCACATATCCCTGTGCCGGAAAGGAAGCATTGCGTCTGAAAAAGAGCCTCGGGCCTGAGATGGATGCGCACAGGTCAGAGAGGGCCGAAGTCAAGATTTCCTTCCGTGACGGGGCGATGAGGTTCTCCATCGGATCCCAGGATATGGGAGCGCTGCGCGCCGCTTTTAATTCGGTCACGAAACTGCTTTCAGTCCATAAGGATATGCAGGACATCAAATGACAGGCGAAGACAAATTAAAGCACATCCAGTTGATGGAGCAGAACATGCAGATGCTCATGCAGCAGAAACAGCAGTTCCAGTCCCAGATGGTGGAGGCCGAGTCTGCGTTGAATGAGCTTGGATCATCTCAGGAATCCTATAAGATCATCGGCAATATCATGGTCAGGTCTCAAAAAGAGAGGCTCGAAAAGGAATTGAAGGAAAAAAAAGAGATACTTGAGCTCCGCATCAGCACGCTAGAGAAGCAGGAGAAGAGCATCAAGAGCAGATTCAAAGAGCTGCAGTCAGAAGTCATGAAAGAAATGAAGTGATACCATGGCAAGCGATGACATAAAGAATATCATCACTGCATTGCAGGACCTAAAAGATGACCAGACTGTCCCGAAGAATGTGAGGGCGAGGCTTGTGCAGATCATCGAGATATTGCAGAGCGACCTTGAGCCATCAATCAAGGTGAACAAGGCGCTTGATGAGCTGGACGACATCCAGAGCGACGCGAACCTCCAATCATTCACAAGGACCCAGATATGGAACATCGCGAGCCTTCTAGAGACTGTCTGAATCCACGCGTATCCTCGATCCTCACTGCATAATCAAGGATACAACCAGTAATGCTTTCTTGAACAAATTCCGTACTGTCAACTGCTGTCCAGATTCGGTGATTGAATCGTCAGCAAAACCTATCTCTTTTTTCCATAGACGACAAGGAGGGTGGCTCCAGAATTCTTCCAGGCTTTCATGAAAGCGGCATAAGGTATCCTGACATCTTTCTTCTCATCTGAATAATTATGGATGAAGACACAGGACTGATCGAACCCGTTGACGATGACTGTCGAGCGGATGAATTTTTTCGGATCGATAGGCGAATTGTAGATGAGATCGCACAGGCATACCGCTTTGTTGACGACATTCATCTTTAGGTCTATGATTGTATGGGGGCAATTCTCGAACCTAGCCTTCAGATTAAGGTTAGCACAGACCGTCCCTATGTCGAGGATGCTCAGGTCTTTAGAGAACCCCAAACCTTTGACAATCTGGATCTTGTGCTCAATCCTGTCAAGAAGGGCATTGATGCCTTCTTTTTTATTGAACGCCTTCATGATCGAAAGGATGAGGAGCTCATTCTTTTTGTTATGGACGATGCCGCCCATGTCAAAATAGGGTATGCGAAGCGACTTTTTTGAATTCATCCTGGAGAGGAGGACGCTTTTCATGCGTGAAGCCGTCCCAAGGACACTATTGACGTAGGCAGCGAATCTCCTGTACCAGAGAATGACAGCCGCGTACACCTTCCTCGTCGGTCCGGTTTTCAGTTTCTCATCCGCCTTATGGAGGAAAGCGGTTAACGCTGCCATCCTTGCGTCGATGAAGCGGACATAGGCGCTCTCTTCTTTCCTTTTCTCAAAGACATAAGCATATCTCATCATGGTTCCTGCCACGACCAATGAGAGCAAGGGAAGGAGCAGGATATAGAAAAGGAGAGACACCCCTTCATCCACGGTCTCAGGAAGTTCATAGCTTGGCTCTTCAAGGTCAGGTCTAACTGTATTATCTCCGCCCTTCCCTGAAGTCGAATCTGCCTGGCTTCCAGCCGCTTTCGCTTCCTCTTCGCTGCATTTCTTTGCCGTGAAATACGAGACCTTATCTTCATATGTTGAGCTTTGGAATGAGATCATATAGGTCCCTTCCTTGAGGGGCGTATAGCTCGCAAGACCATTCAGGTCGGTCAAAATATTGGCGACCTCATAGTAGGTATCGTTGAGTTCCAGCGAGATGATGAGTTCTGTATTGGTCAGGTTCCCGCAGACTTCCATGCTGTCGATGATTTCCCCTTTTGTCTCGCAGGTCGCCCGCTTGACAAGCAAAGCCGCGAGTATCCTCATGCTATGGTTCAGGCAATTCCTGGGAGCGATGGATATCGCGGCAGAGTCCTCGAAATCTTCGCAGGAATCTAGGCAGTCTGTCTCGCAGGATTCGCAGGTCTCATAGTTCGCGCTGCATGTCCCATCTCCGCAATATCCGACGGTGATGCTGAAGATGGCTGAATCGACCCCTCCATTACCGTCTCTCACCGTGATGTTTATGGGATAGATCCCCCTGTCGCTTGAGGTAGGGATATAGGTGATGGAGCCGGTATTTGAATCAGCCGAGAATTTTGAAGAATTCGTCGAATAGCTTAACGTGTCTCCGTCAGGATCGCTCGCATTGATGGTCATATTGAAAAGCTGGTACTCATGGACATATTGGGCAGTCAGGGTGGGAAGGACTGGAGGGTCGTTCGCATTGGTGACCAGGATATAGAATACCCTTGTCGAATTATAGGTCCCATCAGTGACCCTGACCAGCACGGGATTCAACCCGATATCATCATTGCCCGGGGTCCAGGAGATCCTTCCTGCGGTATTGTTGAGCTGGGTGGCGGATCCGCCATAGCTTGAGATATTCGAGCTCAAGGTGAGGGTGTCGGGGTCCGGGTCGCTCCAGGAGATGTTGATAATGGTCGTATTGCCCTGGCGGACTGTGATATCAGCTATTGATGATATGCTTGGCGCAGTCGACTGGGCATCGATCAATTCAGTACTTGTCGCACTTGAATTCCTCCCCTGGATGTCCTGTGCGACAACGCCCCAGGAGATGGTCTGTCCGCTCCTGGCTGCCCAATCACCTGAAGGCTCTGGGATGTTATAACAATACGTGGTCCCGGCGAGCAGAGTCATTGCGGCATAGGCTGTGTAGTTATCTGATCCTATCTTGTACCTGAAAACAGGCGCGGTGAAGAGGGGCGAACTGTCGCTCACTGGATAGCAGACCCGGAACACCCCATCAGAATACTTGGTGAGGTCAGCAGGTGAGGTCTGCTTGGTGCCGATTGTTGGAGGGAGGGTATCTACGATGATGGTGTCACTAGCAGCATATCCGTAATTTCCCATGGCGTCCACTGCCCACACGTAGATGGAGACCGATCCCTGGGCCGCGCTTGTGAGCTGCCCCGGAGTAGCGGCATCATATGTCCCAGTCGAGGTCCCCCCTCCATTGCTATAACTATAATAATAGCCGCTGATGTTCCTCCCTGGCTGTGGGTCTGTGAATCCTGACCAGGCGATACTGAGGGTTGTCGAATTGGAATAGGCGGCTGCGCTATTGATGGTGACGTTCGCGCCGGTATGGGAGGGCCTGACACTGTCCAGCTTGAATATCCTCTGGGTCTCCGCGCTTGTCCCAAGAGTGTTATTGCATTGCAGATAAATGGTATTCTGGCCTTGGGCGGGGAGTGTCACCGTCGCAGTGTGCGCAGTTGTCGATCCAGACATAAGGGTCTTTGATCCAAAGGCACCTGAGGCGAAGGCATATCCGCAAAGCGAATTCGCATCTGTGGTGACCGAAAGGGAGATGGTAGTCCCGGTCCATGTCAGAGCAGCCGGAGAGACCGAGGTGATCGAGGGTCCGGTTGCGAGTATGCTGAATGTTTTTATCTCAGACCTCTCAAGGAAAGTCCCGTTCCTGTACGAATCGACCGCCCAGTAATAGCTCCCATCAGAGAGCTCCTGGCTGCTGTTCAGGGTATATGAGGTCCCGTTGATGCCTGTCTGGGTAAGTACCGGAGACAGGAGATTTGATGAATCATCAATGATGAGCCTGAAGGTGGCATACAATCCACCTGAAGATGACCAGGTGAAGGTCGTCGAATTATCCTGTACCACTTCTGCCGCCGCCGGGCTTGAAAGTGAGACGTCATAGGTCATCTGTATGTTCAAGAGATCAACTGCCGGAGGTATCCCGAGCGGGACAGGATCTGCCACCGCAAGAGCTGTCGTATTGCCCTCGAGTCCTGGATCACAGGCAGGATTAGTGACTATCGCAACAAAGTCCATGGCATTATTGCTTCCAGACTCCGCAACAGTACCGACCCATATCCCGTTAGCGTTCGCTGTCTGTGAGCTGGTAATCTCCAGATAAGCGGGATTGTAGAGAAATCCAGTGCGATATCCCCTGATCTCGATGTCTGCGCTCGCGTTGCAGGGATTCTTGACTTTCACCTGTACGATGAAGTCCTCGGCATTGGTGATGACCGCAAAGAGCCCAAGGAAAAGGAGGGCAAAGGTGAGCGAAGAGAGGAGGCGCCTATTCATTGTTCCCCATCTCCTTTATGATGATATTCCCATCCTGGTCCTCGATGAAACGGAGTTTCGTCCCTTTCTTCCAGCCCCTCGATTCAGCCATGTCTTTAGGGATGGTTATCTTGTATTGTCCGTTGTTGACGACGACTTTGACCATGTTATTAGTACTAATTTATTAATATTTTAGCAATATATTATTAATTTTTTATTACGATATTAGTATATTATTAGTACTTTTTGCCACACTCATATATAAAAGTTATCATTCCGGACCTTGGGATAGGATTACGCATGGTCTTGCTTGCCCATCTCCATCAGTTCTTCAAGCTCTCACCCTATAGACCATTTCAAGAAAGTCACTTCCGGTGACAATCCTGTACTAATGAACCAGAAAAAGCTGAACTATTTCCCAAGCCTTGCCCGTGGTGCGGATCGCGGGGAGGGAAGGCTCCTACGGAGTACCGCGTAGGACGTCGACCAAAGGGAGACGGCCGTCCGCACCAGGGGAGGGCAAAGCGCAAGGGAAGAAGCGACACATAATACAAAAATATGCCAATACAAAGTGTTCACATTTGTGGATAGTGTAAAGCTAAAATGAACGGAAAAGCACGGTTCCCCATGTAAGGATCTAACAGCATTCCTCACCCTAACAGCATTCCTCACTCTGACAACATCTCCCACAAATCTGACGAGAACAATCTGAAAAAGAACAGAACCCGAGCCATAAGCTTTTTAAACATACTACCATAACCATATCACAGCATCAGGGGGGGCGGAATTCGCTCATATCCAAGCTATCGGAGGAATGAACCATGTCAAAAGATATCCAACCAATATATATCATGCCTGAAGGGTCCCAGAGGACCACCGGGAGGAGCGCCCAGAGGATGAATATCCTCGCTGCGAAAATGGTGGCTGAGACCGTCAGGACGACTCTCGGCCCAAAAGGGATGGACAAGATGATTGTCGGAGCCCTGGGAGATATCATCGTCACGAACGACGGAGCGACCATATTGAAAGAACTCAATATCGATCATCCTACTGCCAAGATGATTGTCGAGATAGCAAAGACACAGGAAGATGAGGTTGGTGATGGCACTACGACCGCTGTTGTCATCGCAGGAGACCTCCTGAAGAACGCTGAGAAGCTGCTCGATCAAAACATCCACCCGACGACAATAGTGAAAGGGTACCGTCTAGCAGCAAGCGAAGCGATCAGGACGCTTGAGGAGCTGGGAAAGGATTTCGTCGAGACGGATTCCGCGATGCTAAGAAAGATCGCAGTCACCGCGATGACCGGGAAAGGCGCTGAGACGTCGAAAGAATACCTGGCGGATCTTTGCACGAAAGCCATCGTGTCCATCATGGAGAAAGGTCCGGACGGCAAGGTGAAGATAAATAAGGATAATATCAAGATCGAGAAAAAAGTCGGTTCTAGCGTCGATACCTCTGAATTCGTGGAGGGCATCGTGCTTGATAAGGAAAAGGTCCATGCCGGGATGCCTCATTCAGTCAAGGACGCGAAGATAGCCCTTGTCGATTCAGCGATCGAGATCAGGAGCCCGGAGACCGACACCAAGATACAGATAACAGCGCCAGAGCAGATGCAGGCGTTCCTCGACCAGGAAGAGAGGATGCTCCGCGAGATGGTGTCAAAAGTCGAGAGGAGCGGAGCTAATGTCCTTATCTGCCAAAAAGGGATCGATGACGTGGCACAGCATTTCCTCTCGAAAAAAGGCATTTTCGCTGTCCGCCGGGCAAAAAAATCTGATATGGACAGGCTTGCCAAGGCGACCGGGGGAAGGGTGGTGACCAACCTTGACGATCTATCAGCGACAGATCTCGGATACGCAGGTCTTGTTGAGGAGGTAAAGGTTGGGGAAGAGGATATGACCTTTATCCGCAGATGCAAATCTCCAAAAGCCGTCACCCTGCTCATACGAGGAGGCACCGAACATATCGTGGATGAGATCAAGAGGGCCATAGAGGATGTCATTGGCGACCTATCATCCGCCCTCAATACAAGGAAAGTGGTGGGGGGAGCAGGCGCTCCTGAGATCGAGGTTTCTAGGGCCTTGCGAAAATACGCTGAGACCCTTTCCGGGAGAGAAC
>Ga0209575_10000395_pt1 | contig 30486 bp, 44 predicted proteins | sample Medcelwee11metaG_FD_187172 | JGI IMG/M metagenome (GOLD analysis project Ga0209575, IMG submission 187172) | Freshwater pond sediment microbial communities from the University of Edinburgh, under environmental carbon perturbations - Medium... | ecosystem: Environmental > Aquatic > Freshwater >...
GAATTACAAAAGAAAGGATAAATAATACTGATACTACTCCAACAAAAGCATAGGGTAAATATTGTTTAAATTTCATAGGTATCTCCTTATAAAATATGATTAGCACCCTTAGAGGGACTCGAACCCACAACCAACAGCTTAGAAGGCTGGTGCTCTATTCCATTGAGCTATAAGGGTCTATACCGCTGAGTGGAGTCGAACCACCAATATACTGGGTCTAAACCAGACGCATATGCCAATTCTGCTACAGCGGCTTATTTATTTTTCTTTTCTGTGATCCCATTTCCACTTATCTATGTCCCATAAAATATCAGCAATAAATTCTCTAATATTAGCTATTAAAAACACAACAACAAGAACTAAGATAGGAAACCAATAAGGAAATAATATCCATACCCAATCTACATTGATAACTTCTACTAACTTTAAAATTAGTGCAATAAAATCTATTAGATAAATTACTATTAATAATACTGTGACCATTTAAGTTCTCCTTGTGCTTATGAGTGGACTCGAACCACCAAAAAGCTAGTTTTGAACCAGCCATGTCTGCCAGTTGCAATCACATAAGCAAGTGTTCTATTTCTTTCCACACCAGTCGTTTTCCTTTAGGAATAAAGAGAATACTTTTATCGCTTTTATCCACATAGCACCAACGTTTGAAACCGTCATAGTAATAATATGATGTTTCGTCATCTTCTGTAACATTAACAACATCGCCGGAACAATTACCGAAGCTAGATTTAATAAATACTATACGACCTTTACTCATGTTTCTATATCCTCTGTAGTTCAATATATTATACTGGCATACAACCTCGCTTGATCGGAGAGGGCATCCAGTCCGTATTTATCAGTGCACTTTGATAAATATAAATGTTATTCCTACCCCATGTCATCGTATTTTTGTATGCCACTATAATATATCGAGCAGTAGCTAGTTGATTCGAACAACTGATGTTCGTTTTGGAGACGAAAGGTTTACCACTAACCTAAGCTACTATGTTAAGGTTGGGAGATGGGGATTTATTCACAGGCATAGCCCCAATCCACGAAGTGCCTGTTCAGATGCTACCTGCCCAACCTCTATTGGTAGCCAACGAGTCCTGGTCGGGGGATTCGAACCCTCACTTGTTCTCCTCTTAAGGGAGATGCATCTGCCAATTGTGCTACACCAGGAGCTTGCTAATCTTACTACATAACCATTCCATTATCTCTACATAATGAAATTCAATTTTTAATGTGTCTATTAAGTCTCTAAACTCATTCATATTTTACTACACTTTCTGGTTTTGTCAAGGGTTGAATATGAGAGAAACATGAGTAAAACTTCTTGGTTGGATGAAAGTAAGCATAGTCACATTCTACGTTATCAATAGACTTATACACTCTTTCTTTCAGATACACTTTAGGTAATTGATTGAGATTAGTTATTATAATCACTATCTGTACCGTGTAGAGGGCACTCTGGATTAATCCAAAAAAGAGGTTTACCGTCTATACCGACAAAGGCACCTTCTCCATACTCATTATCTAACACAGGACAAGTACAACCTGTTTTTACGGCATCGTTACTTCCAGGATTCAAGATTGGAACATTTTGTTTTGTTAGTTTCATTTTGTTTCTCCAAGAGCTCCTGAGTGGACTCGAACCACTATTTAACACTTTACAAGGGTGCTGTAATACCATTATACCACAAGAGCAAATAGGCAGGTAGAACTAGAATCGGACTAATGCCTCAATATTCAAAGTATCGCGTGCTACCATTACACCACCTACCTAATAAGGAAGATAATTGAATCGAACAATCAACTTTTGACAGTCGGGCATGTTTTCAAGACATGTTGTGAACCATTTCACCCTATCTTCCATAGTGTACCCGAGTGGGGTCGAACCACCTACGTCTTGTTCTTCAGACAAGCCCTCTACCAGTTGAGGTACAGGTACATAGTGGACAGAACCGGAGTTGAACCAGCCATGTTTCTAATGTGTCGGGTCTACAGCCCGATGCAACTCAGCCGATAGTTGCCTTCTGTCCGTGAGGACGGCTCTGAATTTCACAGAATTTTAACGACTTTTACGTGCGCTCTGTGGAGATGGTGGGAATCGAACCCACGTTCCTGTCACGCAAATTTAGATACAAGTGTTTGCGTGCCAGCTTGTCCTTTCATCCCCGTAGCGAAGGCAGAGGGTTTTGATCCCTCGACACTAACTGGACAGGTTAGTATGTTACCATTACACTATGCCTCCAAAAATTTTACTTCCACTTTGTAAGGTTCTATTCTTTCTATTTCTTCTGGATAAAAATTATAATCCAGCAGTACTTGAAGTTGATTTTGCACTAATCTACATTGTATTGCAAAGTCAGGAACACTGTCAACAGACTTAGGAGTTCGTTTAGCTACGTTCTCAATAAAAACAATGTCCTCTTTTGCTCTTTTAATACAACTAATCAAAAGCTCCCTTATCTTTATTTCCTGCTCAGTCCTATCCTCCATAATAGCTCCTTTTAATTAAAATATCTATTGATACACTAAGAGATAATAAAATATAAATAGCAAATACAAAATAAATATAAAAGCTTACAATAGAAAAAAATATATCAATCATAAAATCTCCAGGCTGCCCCCACTAGACTCGAACTAGTATCTCCAAAGTTAACAGCTTTGCGCTCTGACCAATTGAGCTAGAGAGCAGTATTGATAGGGGCTATTATACCCCTATCTATTAAATTGTCAAGACACTTTCTTAACTTCTAATTTTCCATTAACCTTTCCATACGCTAGGAACAGATTAACCAGTGTCAAATAAAAGCTTTTTGGGAAGACAGCCTTCCCGCGGTTCTTGCCTAAGAGTGGAAAAGATAGTCTGAAGAATCTCCTAGAGTTTCTTTTTAGCTTTGTACGCAGAAAAGCTACGAATTCTTTATTATCCACAACTTTGAAATATTCCATAATTATCCTTTGTTTGTAAATCTTTGTGTATATTGCTTAAAGGGCTTGTTAACTAATGTATATGTTGCTAACGAAATAACAACAGATAAGAACCATTCAAGTAAGGATTTCCATTCAATAAACTGACCTTGCCCAATACCAACATAATACAGTGCGAGACCCCAAGCTGCTGTAACTAGGGGAAGTGCAACTTTGTAGAAAGTTGGATGAAAGTCAAACTCTTCGCTCTTAACAATAAACTTTCTAACTAACCACTTAATAAACTCTACTGTAAATGTTGTTAAAGCGCCTGCTGATAATACGGTTGTTACATCACTATTCATTAGATTATTCTTCCTCTCACCGATTTAGGTTCTTGTATAACTTCGACATCTCTAGCTGTAAAAGATGCTTTCTTTTCTTTACTTTCTGGAAAACAAATTTCACATTTTTTTCCAGTAAAAGTAGATGGAACAAATTCATGCAAACTTGCTGTAACTGTAGATACATTACCACAGGCTGTCAAACCTGATGCAGAATCTACTGTATGCAAAATATGTTCATCATCTATGTAGTACAATAAATTTTTTGTTTTCATCATCACTCCGTATTTATCTCTTCTAAAATTCCAACTAAAGCTTTAGGAGATATGATATTATTTTTTACCATATAATTTAACAAAATAAGTAAAGTTTCTTTACTTATAATTAAAGAGTCTTCCGTAAGGATAAAAGCATTACTACCTTTATCCTTACGAATTACTAGTGTATTAGTCCCAGGAAGGGAAAATATTGATACCTTATCCTTCACTTTTTTCGCTTTCGTTCACACGTTTTTCTAGTTCATCTAGAAATTCTTCAGATGATACATATTGCCCAAGTGATAGCATAACTGTAGCTAACGCACTGTCAATATCGTCATCAAAGCTCTTTACACCTGCTTCAACTTCTCCAAAATGTTCATTGTCTCTGCTTCCAACTATTTTCAGAGTCCCATTAACATCCCATTCCTTGCCTTCCTTCTTCATAGAAATATCAAATAAAATTCTATGTGAGACTAGTGTATCTACAAACTTTACATCGGTCTTTTTATCCATTTTGAATAATCCTTTATCCTCTCGTATAATTTCTCTAAAATAATAACATCAAATTTATTATGATCCAAAACTTTTGCAATAGCTTTTGGGTCTCCAAACCTTGCTCTAAACCATACATTGTATTCTAGTTTAGTTTTACCAGGAATCCCTAAGAATTTAGTTATGACTTCTAACGACTTTCGTGATGTTGCGTACAGCCTTCTCACATGAAAAAATAAGTCCCAATGACACATTTCACCAAACTTAGGAAAATCCAATTTAAAAAAGTCTGCCCTTGCTCTCGAAAATGGGATGTCAAACCCTGTATTATGACTTCCAAAACCCTCAGCTATGTAAGTACCAGCAGAAGTTCCTAACGTAATAATTTCTTGTTTCCCAGATGGAGTTACAGATACAATAGTGACAGGTTCAAAATTGCTCTGAAACGCACCTAGCTTACATAAATCTGCGTTCTTTAGTAATCTTAGAGGTCTGACAGAGCCTAAAAACCTTAATCTTTCGGTTTTTCCGCCCAAAATATTAATAGCTCTCATATAAGGATGTTCTCTGTCGTATTGAGTGGATGAACACGCAAAACCCAAGTTTTTTAGACAGAAAATAGCTTTATCTAAGACCTCCCCTTCTTTTTGCGTGGCAGTTATTTGAAAACCATGCTCTCCGGGTTTTCTATCTTTTTTAAGTGGTTGATTAATTGTACCCTCGCCATCAAAGAAACCTGCTAACCACCCGGCATCATATGTTTTATCTGCATTCCAGACTGTAAGAAGACGCTTCATTCTGTCTCCTGGTTTTAGCTCAGATGCGGTTTTCCATTGCCACTGGTCTCCACCACTTCCTTTTCTGCATCTCACTAACCATTTATGATCAAGTGTAGATACAAGCTTTGTACCATCAGATAAAGTAAGTTCACACGTCTCTCTTACATCTCTTCCAGTACCAGTAACTACAGCTTTTTTATACTGTCGTCTACCGTTAAATAAAGGCAACTTGTCATCAAAGGCTAAGAGTTCATCACCTACTTTTAGAGTTTCAACAGGCACCCAGGTTAAATCACCTTTTAGAATCCGATGACCGGGTGTTAAACAACCGTAATATGTTACTATAATATCATATTTTCTTAGTTCTTGTAGCAATTCGTTTACTATTCTTTTATCAAAAACACCATCAAAAATTTCTTTCTTTGTTACAATGCTGTAAGCTATCTTATCACTTCCTAAAGGTTTTATACACCAAGTAAGCATAAAGTCAAAATCAGCTTTTAGACCGGATGTTTCAATATCTAGAAAACCAATTTTCTTATTCTCCCACCAATCATATCTTATTAAACCTTTCTTAAAACAATTAGGATGTGATTTGATACTGTGTCTATGTATGCATTTCGGTTCAATCATCTATGTTCCTTTCTAGTCAGAATTGAAATCGAGTCAGATTCCTTATAACCCATCTCTTCAAAAACTTGAATGAGGGACGGGTCTGAAAAATCTCCACCTAAAATAAACGCAATCCTGTCAGTTATTCTGTTTATAACAGTTAGTATTGTTTTTCTATCAAGAGACAGTAATCTAGATATTTCAGAAAAATTAAAACCTTCGAACATGGCAACAAGAACATCTTCCTCTATCTTAGAAATAAGACTGTTCCTCTTCATGTCATTAACACATTTTTGGATAAGCAAACAGTTATTATAAACATCACTTTCAATGTTTGGTTTAGCCAAAACGTATGGCATGGCTTTAATATATTCTCTAATTATAATGCTCATAGTAGTCTCTCATAAGTATATTATACCACATTTTTCAACTCTTGTCAAGCATTATCATAACGATCATTAGCGCTTTGTGTTCTCCACACGCCAATCATACTCTCATAGATTCTAAAGATATTTTCTTTTGTTCTAAGCTCTCCTGTAGTAGTTGCTATAGCAGTTCTTAAACTTTCTAACTTTGATCTTGTTCCTTCATCAAACCCGTTAACATGAAAAGTATCTTTTATGTGTGCATTACTCGGAGATTTTTTATCACTTCCCCAATAAGTTGGATTGGTGGTAACAGTCTCTGTAATATCTGCTTTTAATTGTTCTTGTGTAGCTTCTAATAACATTAGGGATGTCTTTAAACCTCCTATATCATTAGCCAAAGCTACCATATCATCAAAATCGGGTAAATCAACTTTTTTCATCCTCTTCCATCTCCTCTAGAAACTTTACTATATTTTTGTATTGCAATATATTATTTATAACAGTCTCTAATTCTTTTTTATGCATCTTTATCGGTGACAGCAATGTATACTCTTCCAAAAAAGCATCGGCTGTCATAGTATCTCTGTAAACAGACAGAGGATTGATGTCCACTGTGATTTCCAAAGGTGTTAGGCCCCAGAGTTTGGCAGTATCAAACACGTCTTTTGCGGGTATACCAAGCTTTTTAGAAATACTAAATTGAGAATATCCCTCAACAATAAGACGAATCAACAGCAAATCAGCTTTTAAAGTAAGAATTAGTTTACTACTATTTTTGGACAATACCTCTACTGCAATGTCCCAAACAGAGTAATACTTTTTATCTTTAGATTCCATCAACTCAAGCTGTTTTATAAATATATCTTTTAAGTTAGTTATTTCCTTTCGCATAAGTTTTATCTAGCTCTTCTTTCAACTTTTCAATATACGTTAGCAAAGATTCCCATGCATCTATGTCTAATGCTACAACGTGTCTAACACCTGTTCTCGCTTTTTCAAACTTTAGTAATACAATAGGCATCGCATAATTCTGGTCTGCTTCTTTTCTAATTTTGTCAAACCATTCTTTATGCACAGACATCTGTGTACCACCATAACCTACCTTTGCCTCCCCAATCATTTTGAAGGGAATAAAGTCATACTGCCCCATTAAGTCGCCCTTTAAAATAGGTAAATCCAGTATTGTGCCTATGGCACCCGACCCCGGTATTCTTTTCCATACTGGAGTATTTCTAGGTGCATTTAATAACTTTACTACATCTCTTTCCCATGTAGTGCCTTTCACTTTCTGTGGGTTTGTCATGTCACCTCAATATTGGCAAGTCATCATCATCATAGATATTAACTGTATCTTGAGCAAACCCAAGTGTGATTGTACCTAGACTGGCGTTTCTTGCCTTTCTAATAATAAACTCTACCTTTCCTGCATCTGGAGAATTGGCTCTATATACTTCGTCTCTGTACATACCGATCATGTAGTCGCCATCTTCTTCCAAGTACCCCGCTTGTCTTAGGTCATACATTTGTGGTCTTTTATCTTGTCTTTCTTCTAGCTTTCTGTTTAGTTGAGATAAGACTACAGCAGTAATTCCTAACTCAAGCGCCGTTAGTTTTATATTTCTTGACAATCTACCCAGTTCATGAGTACTTTCATCCGATCTTTCTACAAGAAGTTGAATATAATCAATTCCTACTACTTTTATACCATGTAATTGATGATACTTCCTAACGGTTGATAGAATATAGGTTTCTGTTCCTGTCCAGTTATTGTCTATATATAAAGGATATTGCTTTAAATTATTCTTTACAATAGCTAATAATTCCAGATCGTCTTTGGTCACGTTGCCGTCTCTAATACGGGTATGTGAAATTCCGCTCTCCATAGATAATAAGCGCTCTGTTAAATTTCCAAGATACATTTCTCTGTTAATCAAAAGAGCAGGATTTCCAGACTTTGCAGTACTTAAAAGGCTCTTAAGTAAGAAAGCTGTCTTTCCCATAGAAGGTCTGGCACCAATAAACCACATTTCCCCAGGCCCATAACCAGTAGTATGTTTGTCTAGCTTAGAAAAACCTGTAGTAATACCCTGGATTCCTGGGTTCTTACTTCTCTCTACAATTCTCTCTAAGCTTGTATCTATGACATCACCAAGTAAAACAACATCTTCTGTATTACCACCAGTAACAGATAACTGATTTAAAAACTTAGAAGCTCTTGAGATAGTTGATGTAGAATCTTGATTGGCTAATTTTTGTAGTCTAACTGCAAATCTTATTAGTTCTCTACGCTTATAATTTTCAACAACTTCATCAACATAAGCAGATAAAGAATCTCCAACATTATTACCTTTTATCATTAGATAGTCTATATAGCCATCTCCACCTACAGATGTATATACACCATCTTTTAGTAGTTCATTCTTTAATAATACCCTAGATATATCTATTCCATTCTTAGCCAATCTAACCATATATCTAGAAATAACTTGATTAGGTTCTCCATCTAACATTTGAGGAGTAACTTTATCGATTATATTATAAATATAATCTCCGTTATGTAATAATATACCTAAAAAGGTTTCATCAACTTCGTTTGTAGCTACCATTTACACATCCTGTTGGGATAATTTTATAAAGTATTCGTAGGCTTCCTCGACAGTTCTAAATATAACATCTGCCATTTCTAATACAAAAGCATGATTATGTATATTTACGTCAGGAATAACACAAACTGTATGTTTTCTAAGAAATGCACCAACGGCTAGTTCTGCCACCATACCTATTGACGTGATATTACCACAATTAGAAAAGTCCATAAAAAGAATATCACTCTGCTGAACCATCCAGAAGTCTCTCTCACAAATAGCATGATTAGTCGAAACAGGGTTATCATACCCAGACGCTTTGAATACAAGCTCATTTCTAAGATATGCTTTCCCGGTCATGGGAGAAAATACTTCATATCCACATGCTCGTAAAATAGATTTCTTCTGTTCTAACTCTTGTACAACACTTTCGTAATCTCTACCAGATATTGATAACCCTAAGTAAACTTTCATAAGTTTTATAAATTTCCTTTCCTTTTTAGTAAGTATAGTCCACGCTAACCACAACATTCCAACAATACTTCCGCCACAAAGCAATCCTAATAAAGTCCATTCAATGATAGTCATTTAAACATTCTTTTATGATTAGTTTCACAAGGGTCGTCACCAACTAGTTTTCCAGTTTCACAATTAATAAGTACCCAGTGATGACCACTAAAGACTTCATAATGAATAAACTCAAGTTCTTTATTCCCACAACCGGGACATCCTGTTACTTCCTCATCGTAAAAACATACACCGTTTTGATCTTTTCCATACCCACATTTAGGGCATCTATAAAAACCTGCACTTCCTTTTCCTGTCATTTATTCCATCCCATTAAATGTTTCTACGTCCATCATATCTATAAATTCATCAACAGACGGTACTTCGTCTTCTTCGCATAGCATATCGATTGTAATTCTTACCCACTTATTTATTACTTGTGACTCACTTTGGGGTAATATTTCATATTTAATAATTATAGCCATGTTAATTCTCCTAGTATCATTTAGTAGACGGGCAAGATTCGAACTTGCTCTATTGGTCAAATTCCGGTATGTTACACTTTGGCGACCAACTCAAAGCGCGCTACCTGGGTGTCCCACCACCTCGCCGTCTATTTATTAATTAGTCTTCGTCTTCAAAAAACTTGGCTAAAGTGTCTTCAACTTCTGCTGCCAATTTAGTAGGTACTGCAACATTTACTGCTGTTGCTTTACGTGATTCAATAACATCTTGGAATAGAGCACCTTCCAATAACTTCCAAATTTCATCTTTACCTAGAGTCATAGGTACTTTCTCAAGATCATATAAATCTTCTGGATTGTATTCTACTTTGTCTGAATATTGCATAGCAGGTAAAGCAGTGATAACCATTGACTTACCTTTCCCTGTAGCAGTTAAAACAATATCAAAGTTAGTCAAGCCTAATCTAGTGCCTTCTTCGTCTCTAAAAGAGTCATGAATTGCATTAAGCTGTGAAAATAAAGTTGAACCCCTCTCAAGAACTTCAATTGTATTTAATTGTTTAGCTTTGGTTTCGCTTAGGTCTACACCTTCGTCAGATACTCTTGGAAATTTACCATCAGAACCTGCATAATAAACAGCTTTGTCTGTAGCTTTAACCGGAGTTCTGTTTAGAACGTTAATTAAGAAACGAGTCTGTCTTCCAATAATACCAGGGATTTCGTTATACAAAACTCCTGGATGCGCTTCAACTAGTTTCTTGTTATTCAAGCAAACGGGGCATTCGTCACCCAAACATACAACACTAATACGTTGCTTGGGTAGGAAATGCTTTACTACCATGTGAGCTGATTCCGTCAAAATTCTGATACGTACTGGATAGCCAGGAACGATCTTTAGATATTGTACTTTCTTTGTTTTCTTGTCATCCCTGTCATAAACAGGAATTGATGCAAACGGTGTTTCTGTCATAGTATTACTCCTCTATATGTGGTTCGTGTAATTTGCCATTTAATAATGCTTTGAGTTTGATGAGTTCTTCTTCTCTGATTAACTCTAGCGCTTCGGTGGCTTTTTCTAAATCCATAGAATGTGGATATGATGCTACAAGCTGTACATATCTTCTGTATGCAATCTCAAAAGAAATCATTTGTAAGAAACGTAAGCTTGAAGTGAAAGATGTGTTTAAATAAAGCTCTTGTGGAATATTTGTAATCTCATCCTCCATTGTTGCATATTTGTACTCACCTAATGTATATCTACGGTCTGTTTTAATTCTGCCTTCCATCGTTTATTCCTTTCCTTCGGCTAGTACTGGCGGATACTTTATACCAGACATATTATAACACTTTTTTATTATGTTGTCAAGAGTTTCTTGATTTTCATGTAGGTAATCTAAAGCTTTAACAACGCCTTGACCTAAAGTTGTCTCTTCAAAAATAAGGTAAGCCCCTCTTGCTTGAATCACTCCAAGCATTGTTGCAAATTTTATAACATCCCTATAAAAGTCTATCCCTTCCCCATAAATAATATTAGTTTCTGCTTGTCTAAAAGGAACAGCTAATTTATTTTTCTTGATAATAAAACTAACATCATTACCTTTGTCTACTCCTTGCACTTCGATAGACTTTCCTTTGGATAGCATAATTCTAAGTGATGTATAATGCTTTAAAGCATAACCACCTGGAATTGTATATCCACCCATGTAAGAACCAATATTTGCTCTAACCTGATTTGTAAAAACAAAAACAACTTCGTTTTCCTTAATCTTGTTTCGTGTTTTCTTTAAGAATTGATTCGTTAATCTAGGCCCTAAAGCAATAGATTGTTTACCATACTCTTTGTCAACTTCCTCCTCAGTAGCGATGGCGGCTACTGAATCAAAGATAATACAACGAAAACCAGAATCAATTCCAAACTCTGACAAATTAAAAGCGTCCTCTGCTGAATTAGGTTGGACAACAATAATATTTTCTTTTGTATATAAATCTCCTAAAATACTTCTAGCATAAAATAAATCCAAACTATTTTCAACGTCTACGTACAAACATTTTATCCCCTGTAAAATAGCATTTTTACAAATAGATATTGCTAGTGTTGTCTTTCCTCCAGACTCAGCTCCATAGACTTCTGTATATCTTCCTACTGGAATTCCACCTATCCCTGTAGAAACATCTATAGCTAGTGAGCCTGTAGAAACTACAGGATGTCCGTCTGGATAGTCCCTTGCCATTATATCACCATACTTATCTGTTAGTTCTTGTATAAAATCTTTTTCTTTAGCCATATTAATCCTTTATCCAAAAAGTACCGACTGAAATGTTGAATGCTGTTGGTATTAATTTCATGAATAACTCTCCTGATCTTTTCATACAGTCGGCTATAAATTCCTTTGCTTGCTCTAAGATTTCCTGTTTAAATTCTACTACAATTTCATCATGTACTGTTAGAAGCGGTCTAAAGTTTTCTAATCCGAAAGGATTATTGAAATACATAAAGATCAAAGCTTGCTTAATCATATCTGCTGAAGTACCCTGTGGTAGTGTATTAACAGCTTGTCTAAGGGCTTTGCCTTGCTCTTTGTATTGTTCTTGTGCAGCGGGATTTAATTCAAAACTTAAGAATCTTTTTCTTCCACCAAGAGTTACTGTGTAGCCTTTATCTAAACATCGCTGTCCAAACATCTTAAGAAATACAGCTAATACAGGATAAGCATCAAAGTATTTCTTTAGCAACTCCCTTGCTTTATCTAACGGCATATTAAAATTATATGCCAATCCTTTAGCCGATGTGCCATAAACAACTGCAAAGTTTAGAGACTTAGCAATCTTTCTTTGTTCTTTTGTTACTTGATCGATTGGTGTGTCAAAGATTAGTGACGCTGTTGTTTTGTGTAAATCATCTCCTCGATTAAACGCCTCTATAAATCTAGGCTCTTTACTTGCCTCTCCAATAATTCTTAACTCAATGTTTGAGTAGTCCGATGTTGCTAATAAATATCCTTCACGTGCAACAAAAGGTTCTCTGTATCTGGGGTCAGCAACAATATTCTGTAAATTAGGAGCGTCAGAGCTGAACCTTCCAGTAGCAGCGCCAAGTTGATTATAGTTGGTATGAATAGTGTTAGACTCTGTTCTTACATGTGACAAGAACTCTTCACCAAAAGATGTCTTTCTTTTTGTGGCCTCTCTATAATCCAGAATATGTTTTATGACAGGGAAGTCATAAGCATACAATCGCATCTCTTTAGCATTGGTTGTTTCTAGTGGTACTCCCAGACAATTTAGTACATACTTAGCTTGGACGTAACTAGAAAAGTTAATCATAGGGATGACTGTAGCTTTTATTTCGTCTTCTGTAACAATATTACTTAAACCTATTTTGTCAGCTTTTCTTAGTTTTGTCTTTACTGGATACTTTATATTTGTTAAAACATCCAGAGCGTTAGAATATTTTCCACTATATCTTGCAAAGTTTATTGCAAGATACTGATTCAAACTTACCAACGCCTGTTCAGCATGTACCTCAGCCTCTTTTGCTAACATCATCCAAGCATTACTATCAAATGCAATTCCAGTATATTCCATGAATACAATGACAGGGAGTAACTTCATCTCTAGTTTCGAGATTTTAACTTGACCTCGGGATTTTAACATTTCATCAAGTTTTACTTTTAGTAATGGTAGAACTTTAACATCTAACTCTGCATAATAAAGCTGCTCTTCTGTAAATTCGTCATCAGTTTTGTCGATAAATTCATTTCTTGTATCCTTATCCATGCGTAATTGCAAGTACTTTTTAACTAATTGAGCAAGAGATGGGTACTTTATACCACTGCCTGCAAAACAAAGCACTTCTGCAAGTTGGGTATCAAATACATTTTCAAGGAGTATACCTAAATTATGATAAATAAACTTTAAATCAAACTTTATATTATGTCCTATAACTAATATATTTAGTTCTTTGATAAGTTCAAAAATATATTTTAAAACCCTTTTATCAGCTTTGTTATAGTTAATAACATAGGTTTCCTGACCTATAGACAACTGTACTAGGAGAAGACGACTCAAGAAAACATTAAGTCCTGATGTCTCTACATCCAACCCTATTGCAATATCTTTTGCATTTTGTACAATTGGTATTAGCTCCTTAACATCATTTACTAACATTAGTTGTTTCCTCCATATAGCGAATTATCTCATCAGCATTATCATTGCTGAGAAATATATGACTTTGACTTATTGATACAACTTTCCATCCAAATGTTGAAAGAAAATTTAAATGTTTTTCAATAGCTACGGGACCAGCAAAACTAGCTATAGTTAGAACCTTGTAAATCATGTTATTTTCTCCTATACGTATGACTCTTAAGTACTCCCTTCGGGCTGCACTGCTTTTTTATTATACTACCGAATCTTTATTTTGTCAAGGGTAAATAGATTAAGGTTAGATGAGAGAACTTAAACTACTTTAGAATATTTACAAAAGTACTTGACAGTTATAACAATCTGTGATATAATAGTTATTACACTAAGTTACTGAGGAGTAATACTATGGATAAGTTTGAAGAATATTTAGTTGGTAGAGTTGAGTTTGTAAAGAATATGCTTAATATTTTTAGTAAAGCGGATACGAGCAACGACGTAAATGCTAAATTCGCAGAAGCTCTTCAAATAGAGCTTGATACTTTGGAAGTAATTTTACACCACTTTAATCTATTTGTCAAGGGGCAATATGCCAATACCTCACAATAAGAATACATGTCTCTACTGTGGTAAGACATTTGCAGACACTACAAAAGCAAGGGAGTGTGAAAACTCCCACGACGTTGTGTTTGTACCACTGATTAGAGAAGACTTAAATAGGCTTGTTAACTATATCGCTACGGGTGATAGAAAACTTTTAACAGATCGCTTATCAAGAACATTATTTCGGTATTTTTCTTCAAAATCACCGAAATAATTCATTTTATGCTATAATTTAGGAGAAATGTATGAAAACAGAAGATATTATAAAATATGAACACTTTGTATTTGATTTTCAAAGAGAGAAAGAATATATCCAAACCTTTGATGACAAATCAAAATGTCCTCTGTGTGGAGAGCCGTTAGTGATTTACGGACATTGCAAAACTTGTTATTCGTGTGGTTGGTCTAGCTGTGATCTTTAGGAGAATTTAATGGTAGGGCGAAAAAGAAAATTTACACCAACAAAAGATAGAATAAGAAATTTAAAACAATATAAAGATTTATCAGAAGATGAATTTGATAAAACCTACGAAGCGCTTTTTGTGGATCGAGACTATCAAGAACCCACTTTAGATTATGATCTTGTAGACCTTGAGAGAGAGCAGAAAGAGCGTGTTCAAGCAAGACTAGATAAACTAGGCGAAGACTATGATTTATCTGACATGAAATCTAATGACATGATGCAACTAGAATCATTAGCACAAGCGATGATCCAACTAGAAGATTTAGAGAAAGTTGTTTATAAGCGTAGATTAGATATTAACGATGACAATGTTTTCACACTGGAAAAGTTAAATAAGGTTTTATCAGACTTAAGAGCAGATGTTTCTAAAATATCAACAGACTTACAATTAACTAAGAAAATTAGAAACCAAAGTAAAGATGTCAGTATAGCCAAACGTTGGGATGAATTAACAAGAAAAGCATACGAATTTTACAAACAGAAAATGCTCTATATTTTCTGTCCCCAATGTAAAATGCTTTTAGCTACAATTTGGCTTCAATACCCAAATAATACAGGTACAGCTATTAGTCTCCACTGCGAAAGATGCGGTAATATTTTCAATCAATCCCTGGCAGGACTCTATGAGACGGGGAATAAGAATTTGGAAGATGTTAGAATTTTATAAGGAACGGTAAAGTATGACAATTTATCAAGAAACTTGCAGGGTATGTAATTCGTCTTTAGTAGATGTTTTAAATTTAGGGAATTTGTATCCATCAAATTTTGTGGATGTCAAAGAAGTACACATGTTTGAAAAGGCACCACTTGTTTTAGCAGAGTGCGAAAATTGTGGACTTGTACAACTTAGACATACGGTTGATTTAGACACTATGTACAGACAGTATTTCTATCAATCATCCCTAAACAAAAGTATGGTCAGATCATTAAGCAATGTTGCAGATGAAATTGTTGAATTTGTAACAATAAATCCAAATGACACTATTATTGATATTGGATGTAATGACGGAACATTCTTTTCGTTTTTTCCAGATGATATATTTAAAATAGGCTTTGACCCTGCCTTGAATTTAAAAAAGTACGCAGAGAAAACATGTGATGTTTTTATCAATGATTATTTCTCAACAAACTTGTTAACTGGAACCAAAGCAAAACTTATTACAGCAATCGCAATGTTTTATGATTTACCGTCACCTATTAAATTTGCTAAGGATGTTGTTGATGTGTTAGCAGACGACGGAGTCTTTGTTGTTCAATTCACCGACCTAAGATCAATGCTAGAAATAAACGCTGTAGATAATCTATGCCATGAACATTTAGAATATTATCGCTTGCAAGATGTAATAAACATTCTAGAACAAGTTGGTTTAAAAGTATTCCATGTTTCTAGAAACGATACCAATGGTGGAAGTATAAGAATATTTGCATCCAAAGGTAGTTATGATGTTAGAAACAGTGTAGAACTTGAACTTCAGGAAGAAAAGCACTTTTTCATTCACGATTCAATTAAAAAGTTTTCACACAGGATTAATGCAATTAAAGAGAAATTCATGCAGTTTTTGAGAGAAACAAATAGTTTTACTATTTACGGACTCGGAGCTTCAACAAAAGGAAACACACTTTTACAATACTTTGGAATAACACCTAGCTACATAGAGAAAATAGGAGAAGTTAATTCTGATAAATTTGGTAAAGTTACTTTAGGAACTAATATTCCCATTATTCCAGAATCACAAGCTCTCGAAGAAAACCCAACAGCTTTTCTAATCCTCCCCTGGCACTTTATTAAGTCGTTTTTAGCATCTAAATCTGACTATATAAACAATGGTGGTATCCTAATTGTTCCATTACCCGAACCTGGATTTTACTTTAAGAAAGACAACGAACTAGCATTTGTATCGATTTTAAACCTATGAACATAGAGAAATTAACGCATGCAAATTTGGAACAGTTGCATTATTTTCTGACTAGAAATGATTTCAGATCAGAAAACTTTTATCCTCATCCATTCACCCTAGACTATTTGGTTTGGTTATTGGTAAGAAGAACAAAAGATTTTTACTGTGTAATGCGAGATGGAGAAAAAGTAGTCTCTTACGGAATGTTAAGAGGTTTCGAGGAAGGGTTTGAAATTCCAAGTCTTGGAGTAGGTGTCGATAAAGACTACAGAGGTAAGGGAGTTGGAAGATTTATGTGCAACTATTTACACTTTGTTGCTAAACTAAAAGGATGCACAAAAGTAAGACTTCGCGTAAATAAAACTAATACAACAGCAAAAACTCTTTATGAGTCTTTGGGGTATGTGTTTAGAGACTTTGATGATGAATACTTGGAAGGGTTTATTGATTTATGAAAATCCCATTTGCAAAACCAGACATACACGAAAGAGATTCTGATTATGTAGTTAATGCGATTAATTCAGGGTGGATTTCCGATGGAGAATATATACATCTTTTTGAAAGTCGTCTAAAAGATATTCTTAAATCAAAGTATGTTCTTACAACATCTAATGGCACATCGGCACTAAACCTAGCGTTGTTAGCCGTAAAAGACTATACAGACAAGCGATCAATTCTTGTACCCGCATTTTGTTTTCATGCAGCAGCCAATGTAGCTTTACAACTAGGCTTTACACCAGTTTTTTATGACGTTGATCCTCATACGATGCAGGCAGATATTAAATCTTTAGAAAGTAAAGTTGGGTCTTCTACCACTGCTGCTATTGTTGTAGTACATAATTACGGATATGTTTGTAAAGAGGTACCATTTTTAGAATTACTAGCAACATATTATAACGATGCTCTCTTGATTGAAGACTGCGCCGAAGCTATTTTTTCTACATACCCCGGAACAGATATTCATGTCGGGAACAAAGCAGACATTGGAACATTCAGTTTACACGCTACAAAAACATTAACTACCGGAGAGGGCGGACTTATTACAACGCAGCAAACTATCTTAAATGATTATTTAATGCTATGCAGAAGTCACGGACTAGAAAAACGAGGTTCTTATAATCACATAATTCCAGGTAATAACTTCAGAATGAGTAACATTCTTGCTGCGTTTGGATGTGGTCAATTAGATTATTATCCTTATCTGGTAGAAAGAAAACTACACATTCAAAATAGGTACTTTGGATTATTAAATAGTATTGCAGAATTTTTACCACCGTTCCAAGAAACTTCCACTATCTGGTCTTTACCCGTTAGAATTACACCAGAAGTGTTTAAGTATTCTAGGGATGATGTTATGTTTATATTACAAGAACATGGTATAGAAACAAGACCAGGATTTGTATCTTCAAATAAACTTAAGTATTTTGAAAAAAGTGATACACCTGTTGCAGATATTTTATCTGATACAGTTCTTGTTTTACCTGCCTTTACATCAATACACGATCATGAAATAAAATTTATTTGTGATACTTTGTTATCACTTAGGAGATAACTATGGGAGCAGAAATTAAAAGTTTAGGAATTTTGATAGATGATTTAATCACCACAAGTATGAAACTTTGGCATCTACAAGAAATTTATAACAGAGATGTAATAACGGACGAGGAGCTTGGTCAAGCTTTCAGAAAGATACAGAAATTAAATGTCCGAAGAAACGCTATTATGAATGCTATTGATGAAATTTCTCAGCTTGGTTTATTTTCAACAACTGAAAAAACATATAAGTGAAAATGATTGCAGTTACACACCCAGGAAAGATTGGTGATACTCTTTATTCTTTACCAACCGTAGAAAAATTAAGTGAAATTCATAATACAAAAGTAGATTTTTATACTAGTGACTTTTGTAAGAACTTAGAAAGTTTTATTCTTTACCAACCATATATAAATAACTTTTATATCAGCCCAGGTTATACAATACAGCATATGAGCTGTGGAGTACAACCCTGGCAAATGCCTGTACATGATTTAGGTTACACACAAGTATATCATCTGGGTTTTAAGTCTTTTCCACATATACCCTTACATGCTTTTATTGCCAGACAAACAGGTGTTGAAGTTACTAGTATTGAATATTTTATTCCAGATTACGAAACATTAAAAGAACCATATATAACATTATGTTGTCATGGGGATGTTCGTTATCTAGATATTTACAAAGAATTTATAGATCACTCTTCTATACCAGTTGTAAATGTTGGGGCAAAGCATGAATATTTAGGAATAGGTATTGATAAAACAGGGATGGATTTCTTAGATACAGCAGTGTGGATTTCAAAATCTATTGGCTTTATTGGGGCAGGGGCAACTTATGTTTTAGCAGAGGGATTTCCAATACCCAAGATTTTACCACATGACGGAAGAAGTTTCGACCTATCACACGTAATACATGATCCATATCACAAATATCCAATAAACCCAACGTATACAACTTTTATTAAGGAACTAGGATTTATGCATACACTATCAAAAACTTTAAAACCAGATGATTATTCTTATTTGACTAATCATGTTCAGCACATCTTAAACATTTTGGATCACTTAAAACACAACAATATTGAACACAGGTTTGAACATGAGCATAGAAAATGGGAATACGGTCTAGCTTATAAAGCTGTAGATAGTCCAGATATTAAAACAATTATGGATGTTGGTGGCGGTGGAAGTATCTTTGCACCAGCTATGGGATGGATAGGAAAAGATGTTTTAACAGTAGACCCAGGCGATGTAGGTAAATGGATTTCAAACCAGAGTTCAAAAATCGGAAATACTCTTAGATTTGTTCAAGAGGATTTTTCATTTTTTGAAACAGAAGAACTATTTGATGCCGTTGTTTCTTTAAGTGTTATTGAGCATGTTTATTATGATTTAGATTTCTTTAAGAAGCTGTTAAAGTTTGTTAAACCGGGTGGAATTCTTGTACTAACTACGGACTTTCATCCTAGTGGAAATCAAATTGTTGGTGGTCATGTTAGAACATACAATAAAGAAACTTTATTAAATTTAGGAAATATTGCTAAAGAATATGGTTTTGATTATTATAAAGGCAATCCAGACTATGAATATTTTGGAGCGCATGTTAATGGATGTGATTTTGCGTCACTTGTTTTAAGGAGAGGTTTTGATGAAGAAAATAGCACTATGTATCCCAACACTAAATAGATATGATTTATTAATTAAAGCTTTAGAGTCAGCAGAGAGAGGTAACGTTATTCCAGATGAATACTGGATTGTAGATAACGGAATGCGGAGTGATCTTCAACTTCTAATACCACCTGAGATTAGACAAAAAGTAACAATTCTACGATTTGGTTATAACTTAGGTGTAGCTGCTAGTTGGAATCAGTTTCTAAAGTTTGCAGGAACTGGCAAAACTCTAATTATCTGTAACGACGATGTTGAGTTCTTCCCAGACACTATAGAAAAATTAATAAATAACTACGAAGAGGATTTTGTAATATTTCCAGGTGGAGTACCATCTGCAAACTCTTTCTCTTGCTTTTTAATACCAGAGAAAGTTTACAGAACAGTTGGGTTGTTTGATGATACCATTTCACCGCAATATGCTTATTTTGAAGACAATGATTACCATTACAGAATGTTACAACAGGGTTTTGATTTGAAGGGAATTCCTGAATGCAGATTAGGACATGTCGGGAGTGCCACTGTAAACTCTATGCCACACGCAGATCGAATAGCACATCATGGAAAATTTAAAATAGCGCGAGAAAACTATATCAGAAAATGGGGTGGACAACCCGGCGAAGAGAAGTTCAAAACTCCGTACAATGAGAGCTAAATGAGTATACAAGAAAAAATAAAAGATGAAGAATGGGCTCTTTATGAGGTTCTTAGAAATCCAATTTTATTTGGGGAGTTTTATAGAAATTTAGACATTCCTCCACAAGTTGATACATTTAAGTATACAGATTACCAAAAAGAATACTTAGGGGACTTCAATCATAAAGTTTCCTTATGTTGTGGTAGAGCTGTAGGTAAATCAGTTACATTAACCGATTATATTTTATGGCTTCTTATTACTAATCTTTTTAGAACAGAGTATATTCTATATACAGTCCCTAATAGAGTTCATCTAGAGCCTGTATTTAATAACTTAACTAAATACTTGAGAAGTAATACACTGTTGATGAATTTTATAGAACCAAACAAAGGAATTAACTCTGGAAATTATACTATAACTTTGGTTAATAGTGCCCAGCTTGTGTGTAGAATAGCAGGCCAATCAGGCACAGGTGCAAATGTTATTGGTTTGCACACTCCAATAATAATAGCTGATGAGGCTGGTTATTATCCGTGGGGAACATGGCTAGAGTTACAACCAGTACTAAACAGTTGGGAACCTGGACATAAGATGTGGGTTGCTGGCGTTCCTACAGGCCTTAGAGAAAACAATGTTTTATATTTTGCAGATGAAGTAAGTGATGACTACTCTAAGCACCAAACTGCAAGTCACGATAATCCCAGATATTCAGCAGCAGATGACGAAGAGAACAAAAAGAAATATGGGGGTGTAGATGGTGAAGACTATATCCATATGGTATTAGGAAGACACGGTTCTCCTACTTTTGCTGTATTTGATAGAAGATTAATGCAGATTGAAAACTACCCAACATATACTATTTCTATATCCGGGGTAGATTTAACTACATTAGGTGATGTAATAGGAAGGGTTGCTTTATTGCCAAGAATGCCAACACATGACATCGGTATAATGGGAATAGATTTAGGCTACACAGAACCAACTAGTATCATGCTTCTGTACGAAAAGAATGGAAAGATTTATGAGCATGCAAGAGTCATGCTTTATAAAGTTCAGTACCCAATTCAAGAAAAAGTTATTGATTATTTGGATACTAAATTTAATCCAGAAGTAGTTGGTATCGATGTTGGTAATGAGAAGGGTGTAACGCAACATCTTTTAGAAGATGATGCTTACTTACACAAAAATTATAAAAGAAAACTGTATCCAGTTGCTTTTGGTTCTTGGTTAGAATTGGGAGAAAATACAGATGGTGAAATGATTAAAACAAAATTAAAACCATTCTCTGTATCTCTTCTCCAAGAAAAAACAAATGCTCATAATATTATCTATTCTTCAACAGACCTGGACTTAGTAACAGAGCTAGAAAGAATGACTTATACAAAAACTCAAACGGGGGAAGTTGTTTATAAGACACTTACTCCGAAGGGTGGTAAACGAGGGGAAGATCACAATACATCAGCCCTTCTTTGTGCTGTGCTTTCGTATTACGTACTTGTAGAAGGACAGCTATTTTCTAAGCGGAAAGAACCATTAGCCTTCAGCCATTGGGTATCTTTCTAATGGAGAACATATGGAAAAATTAGCAAGAGCTTCATCGGCATATTTATCTACTGCACCTAATTATTTTCCCTCTGATTTACGTGGAAATGATTACGATGTAGATAAATTATCATTTACACACGATGTCTATGCTAAAGTTATTGAAGATTGTCGTTATTTTTATTTGAAAGAACCAATCGCATCCACTGTAATTAATAAAATGATAGATATTGCCATCAATGATATTCTAGTATCAAGAAATAAAACAGTATCTAAAACAGAATTTCAAGTATACGATGCTCTAAGAAAAGATGTTATTAAATTTTTAAAAATAGCGGCTGAAGAGCTTTTAATTACAGGGCTTGTTGTGCCTGAAATAACTTTAACTAGACTTACAAAAGAGCAGTTGAGGGAAAAGGGAATCCAAAGATTGGATACATTGCTCTATCCAACAGAAATGTATATTAGAGATTCTGCAACGATTGATATAAAGAGACCTTTTATATCATCACAAGAATCTTACTTCTTACTTGTTCCAGACGATATTATATACTTTGTACAGAACAAAGGTATGTATCCAGACGGATCAGAAGATAAAAGACTCTACGAGGAAATTATAAGACTTTATCCTGAGTTTATTAGACTCATATTAAAAGGTGAGACTAAAATATTGCTAGATAATCCACTTATTATTAAATTCAATAACAAATCTTTTTCTCCATACCCGGTTTCTTACTTATACCCAGGACTAGAATCCTTCAAGCATAAGAGAAACATGAGAAGAATGGACTATGCCATTGCTGCCAGAGTTATTAGTGCTATTTTACACGTAACTGTTGGGTCTGATGAATATCCATTAACTCAAGATCAGGAAGATGCTTTAATTGATTTAGAGCAAAAGTTTAGATGGAGAGAAAATCTTAATCGTGATGATGTTGAACGTGTTTTCACACTTTTTACTAATCATACTGTCGCAATGAAATGGATATTTCCAGATATTACTCCTCTACTTGACGATAAAAAATATACAGAGGTTAACAAAGATATTATCCAGGCTTTGGGATTTCCAAGAGTACTAATTACGGGAGAGTCAGAAAGATCGTTTGCTGCCGATCCTGAAATAGTTACACTGTCCCCATTGAGCACTTTAAGAGCTATTAGACAAAGATTATTACCGATTATAGATCATATCTTCAGAGCAGTTAAAGATAATAATCAAGCAGCATTAAAAAATATACCTGTTTATAAATTCCAACCCATTAATTTAATGAGCTTAACTTTATTCTATACAGGTCTTGAAAAATTATATCAAAGCGGAAACCTTTCAAGAGATTCGTATACAGAAGCTTTTGGTTATGATTTCCAAAGTGAAATTGTAAAACGTAGCGAAGAAAAAGATTTACTAGAAGAACTCGGTATTGAGGAGTTTGCACCATTACCTCATAGCAATACTCCAGGACAAACCAACGATAAAGGCGCACCTATAGGGAATAGAAACGGGGAACAAAAGGGAAAAACCAAAACATGAGAGGCAGATTAAATGAAAATCACCACATTCAATGTAAATAGTGTAAAATTAATTGTAGATGATTTAGAGATAGATCAACTCGCAGCATCTGCTTCAATTTCTCTTAATCCTAATGTCACTTGGCTTAAACTTGTTTTGACTGATGACAAGCCAAACGCCAATAGACAAAGAATCCCAAAAGAAGAATATGCAAATGTTCTAAGAACGGGAGCTTTTATGCCACTAAAGATGGCATATCATGAAATTTCTGAAGGACATGAAGGCACTTACCCTCTAGGTGTGTTAGCACACTTAAAAACAGAAGGCGAATCAATTCATGCTTTAGCAGCTTTGTGGGACAGAGAAAGAAATACAGATGTTGAATATTTAACTAAGAGATATAAAGAAGGTCAACCCATTGATATATCTTGGGAATTAACCTATACTGAAGATCAAATAGAAGAAGATGGCGTAACTGCTCTACGGGGTGTAGCAATGAACGCAGCAACAATTGTGAGTATGCCAGCTTATGAGGGCAGAACTCCGGTTATTGCAATATCTTCCACATCTTCCAGTAATGAAGGAGACACAGATACTATGGATACAATTGAGTTGACAGAACATCAAAGATTACTTGACGAACAAAAAGTATCTTACGAAAAGCAGTTACAAGAACTTACTAGTTCTCTTGAATCTGTTAAAACAGAGCTTGCAGAACTGCAACCAAAGTACAATGATGTTTTGTCCTTTAAAACAGAAGTTGAAGCTGAAAGAGCCAAAGCTGAAAAACTAGTCAGTATAAAAACAAAATTTAACGAAGCTGGTTTGAATGTTTCTGAAGAGTATTTTAGTGAGAGAGAACAGGCATTTTTAGCGATGAGTGGAGAACAAATTGATTTCTTCGTTCAAGAGCTAATTGCCGCTTTCTCTGATAAAAGCGCTGGAGAAAGCTCTGCATCAGTTTCTATTACATCAAAAACTAAAATTCCGGCACTCAATGTGCCTGCTGAAGATATAAAAACTTCAGACATTATAGAATATTTAAGAACACAGAAGTAAAGAGGAGCGATAATAGCTATGGAAATCAATAAGTATACAGATATTATCGGCGTTATTACTAGACAGGCTATCTACGAAGGAAGAATGGTACTATTAACTGATAATAACAGTGCAGACCATGATTTTGGTAGTAGAAGCGATCTTCCAGGCGTGAAGCTTCCTACAAGTGACACAGAAGCCGGAAGAGCAAAATATGTCGTAACTTGGCCTGTTAACAATGCCAATGCTGAAGGTGCAGTTTCCATGTTCGTGACTCAACCATCATACAGTTGGTCACTAAGACGTGGTGCGTTTGATCAAACTACAAACTTACCATTCAGTGCAACAGTTTATTTAACTTACCCAGGGAACCAAGAAGGCGTTCAAATTCCTTCTGGTTACTTAGCCCTGGCATTTGCTAGAGGTGTCTTCACAGTTCCTTCCGGCTCATACGTTTATTCAGCAGATATTATTAACCCTGGTGCTCCACTAGAGGTTTTGAACTCAGGTGATGACGGTGCTTCCGACGCAGGAAAGCTGGCTTACAATGCAAGCGGTACGATTGCTGTAGTTGAGCGTTATGATTCTAGCGATGGTAGTTTAACATTTAGAACATATTAATCTAAAGGAGCGTACTAATTACTATGGCTGATGAAAAAAGAATTCAAGAAGCTATTGCGTCGCTAGTAAAAGACAAGAGCAAAAGAGACGCTTTAGCTCAAATTATCGTGGAATATGTACAGCCAAATCATATTACAGGCGAGTTCGTTAACGGTTTATTAACTACAAGAAGTTTAAAACCGGGCGATAGCCTTGTGAAAAAGATTAGAAAAGGTATTGAAGTTAGAACTTTAGTACCCGGTGCTATACATTTAGCCAGCGAAATTACTGTAAGCGAAAGAATGAACTATATCCTAGACGGAGCTGATGTCAAAGTTACCTACAATGCGTGGGAAATGGATAGCGGTGAAATCGGTACAGTTCAAGAAATAAAAGCAGAAATGGCTGCAAAGCTAAAAGACTTTTATTACAACAAATTGTTTACAGCCTTAAGTACAGTTTGGAGTGCAGTAAATACTCCTAGTAACTATACTTCAGTTGGTGGAGCATTAACAGCGACAGCTCTAGAAGCGGCTATTAATAGAATCAATCAAACAACAAGTGGCGCAAAAGCTATTGTTGGTATTAGATCATTGGTTACACCTATTACTAAGTTCGGAGCATTCTGGACTGATGGTACAAATTATCAATCTTCAGACGCAATCATTAATCAAATTATGGATACTGGAAGACTTGGTAAGTACTACGGAGTACCTATTATAGCGATTGATCAAATCTACAACAACCCAGAAGATTATGCAACTATGCTTCCTACTGACAAAGTTCTTATTGTCGGAGAGAGCGTTGGCGAATTCATCACTTATGGTGATGTAAAGACTAAGCAATGGGAAGACATGAATGTAACTCCTCCTCAATGGATGTTAGAGTTATACCAACAATTCGGTTTAATTCTGGATCGTTGTGAGGGAATCTACGTACTCGATAATGTAACTACCTAAGTATGAAAATTATTTGTAGTAGCTGTCAAAAAGAATTTACTAAAATTAAATCATCAAAAGATGATGGTTTATGCGGTAAATGCAGAAGTAGTAAAAACTACTTAGCAAATGTAGACAGTTATAGAAAAACAAAAACTTGCCCAATATGCGGAAAAACAATCTTAAAAAACTCTAATTACTGTGGTTCTTGCTCTCAATATGGAGAAAAGAATCGTATGTACAAAGATGGAAGTAAAGCATCAACAAGAGTTTGTAGTAAATGTGGAAGTAAAATATCAACAGGTTCTATAAAAGGTTTGTGTAGAACATGCTATTTTATCGAAAGAAAAGAAAACTGCAACAGAATTTACAGCCTAGACCAATATAAGATATGGCGAACTAGTGTATTTGAAAAATTTAATTATACCTGTTGTATGTGCGGAAAACATGGATACATGAATGCACACCACATTTACCCTAAAAGAGATTTCCCAGAGAAAGTTTTTGATATAAATAATGGTATTACTTTATGTAGTTCCTGCCATGAAAAAACATATGGCAAAGAGTACGAATATATAGATTACTTTACAAAAATCATAGCCGAATTAAAACTCCGTGAACACGGTGAACCCTGGAATGGGAATGCCGTACCAAGCCCTTTATGGGAAGGCGTAGAGACTAGAGGTGAAATAAAATCCTCCAAGAGCGCGGGGCAACCCTTGAGAAATCAAGAAGAAGACATAGTCCGAGCTTACGGGAAAGATAACCGTAAGAAGTCAAAGATAAAGAGCTTTGACGATAACAAACTGATGATTATTGACAACGCACAAGGTATTTACGTTCTAGACAACGTAACAACTTAATTTATAAAACTTGATAATGGGGGGAGAAAATCTCCCCCCTAATCAAAATAAGGAGATTCTATGAGTGACTACGATATTTTTGCAGCGATGCAAGAGGGTAGGGAACCACTAGCCCGTTATAAGAAAACCATTGTTGGTAATGTTCATGTAACGGCTTTAAATCCATTTTCAGATACACCAGAAGGTATTTTATTACATGGTAACGGGTCTGATAAAAGAGACACAATCGAACTTTGGACTACTAAACAGATTGTATTTTTTGAGAGAATGAATATACCCCACATTAATGCGGGTAGAATTATTAAAACAACAGTTGCTCCACAACCCCAACCAGTATCACCTAATCAGGTATCTGATGATGATATTGTAAATTTATTGAATGATAAATTTTTGTCTCTAAAATCTAAGGTTGAAAAATTTACTGATGTAGCTCCATTGTTAAGAATGATTAATAAAGCTAGAGAGCTTGACAAGTCAGAAAAGATAATCAAGTACTTAGAACAAAGAATGGCTCAGCTTGAGATAGAGAAATACGAATGACAGAAACAACAGATTTAAGCTACTTGTTACCAAAACTACGTTTAAAATTAGGTGATATTGATCCAGCAGCCTATCGTTATTTAGACGAATGGTTACTCTTGGCATTAGTAGCATCTGTAGAGTCATTACAAAGATGGTGGAACTACAAATATTTAGTAGATGATAGTAATTTAGTATATAGAAACCCAAACATAACCTTTTTATTTTCAGAACCTCCCGTTGTTGAACGTGGTGATAACTACATAATTATTCTAATGACCGCTGTTATTATAAAAAGTGGCGACTTACAGAATTTTTCATGGAGCTTAGGTTCTTGGAGAGATGCTGAAATTTCTTACTCAAACATTGAAGGTGGTAGGAGTAAAACAGACCTAATAAAAAGAGATTGGGAAGAACTGATGTCACTATTGACACCGCCTGTTAAAAAATTATCTTTTGCTCGCAAGAGTCATTTACCAGGATATGTAGGCAACGATTACGAACAAGATTAAGGAAGGATGATATGACAAAATATAAAGGATTGGTTGTTGGAGATGCAGTTTCCCCAACAGGATTTGCAAGAGTAATTCACTCTGTTTTAGATAATTTGCCTGATGATAAGTACGATTTACATCAATTGGGAATCAACTATTATGGAGACCCCCACAATTATAAGCACAAGATTTATCCAGCAGCTTTGGGTGGAGATGTCTACGGTATAGATAGAATTCAGAATATGGTTACTGTATTAAAACCAGACTTTGTTTTTCTTGTAAATGACTCTTGGATTATTGATATGTATTTAAGTAAACTAAGAGACTTAAAAGAAGAATATAAATTTAAAGTTATTGTTTATTTTCCAGTAGATGCAGAAGAACATAGTGGTGGTTTTTATAGAAACTTCGATATTGTTGATAGAATTTGTGTTTATACAGAGTTCGGAAAGAACGTTATTTTAGCTTCGGGGTCTAAATTTATTACAGAAGATAGAATAAGAATCATTCCACACGGAATTGCTACAAAGACTTTTTATCCAGTAGACAAAGAAGAAGCAAGAAAAGCCATATACCCTAAAAACAAATTAGAAGAATTTCAAAAAGCTTTTATTGTTCTTAATGGTAATCGTAACCAACCCCGCAAAAGAATTGATTTAACTATGTGGGTTTTTAAAGAGTTCCAAAAGAACAAACCCAATGTAAAATTATACTTACACATGGGTGTTCTTGATATGGGATTTAATATTGCAGAGTTGGCAGTAAGATATAAATACGACCATAAGCTTATTCTTTCTACTACAGAGAACTCAATTCCGGGTGTTACAGACGAAAGACTAAATACTATTTATAATGCAACAGATGTTGGTATAAATACAGGAATTGGGGAAGGTTGGGGACTAGTTAATTGGGAACATGCTGCGGCAGGAAAACTACAAATTCTACCAGATCATTCAGCCCTAACAGAAATTTGGAAAGATAGAGCAATTCTAGTACCAACAGTTATGCCTCAAATGATCGAGAGAGTAAATACTGTTGGTAGAGTAGTCAGTATTGATGGTATGGTAAGAGCGCTAAATTGGGCTTATGATGATTGGAAGAATAATTCTAGTAAAGAATTAAATGCGTTAGCTCAAAAAGGTTTTGAATTAACTCAACAGAAAAGATTTAAATGGAGTAGCATTGCAACTCAATTTGATGCTGTATTTAGCGAGGTTTTATGACAATTTTTTGGCCTAGTGCAAGTGGTTTAAAGACTACTGTAGATGCAATAAGAGCAGTAATTGGTAGAAATATTTATATAATAACTCCATCTTCAGGTATCCCCTGTTCTGGATGTTCTTTAAATCCAATTACTAATATGTCTACTAATCCCTTTTGTCCTACTTGTAGTGGCTACTATTGGATAAACACTGAGACATCAAATATAGTACAAGCTCATGTTACAGACGGAACATTTATTGACAAACCCTGGAGAGTTGCTGGTGGTAATATAGATAAGGGGGATGTAACAATACAAATCGAATACACATCGACTAATGTGACTTTGATAAATACTGCTAATTACTTTACAGTAGACAGTAAAAAATACTTTAAAGATAGAGTATCCTATCGGGGAGTACCAAATATAAACAGAATCGTGGTCACATTGAAAGAGCAGGAGAGTTAATATGTCAGGGAATATAACAATCGAAGGTTTAGACCTACTTGACGTAGTTGAATTAATTAGTTCTAAAAAGGATAAATTTATTGCAATTATGCTAAGTAATTTGGAACTTAAATTTCCAAAAGGAAGTAAAGAATATACCTATATGAGAAAAATAATTCTAGATGGAATGAATGATTATACACGCTCATTTCTTAGAGTTCTTTTTGGTGATATAGAAGGTTTGATTATGAAATAAAATGGCTACAGAAATAACAGAAATCTATGAATTTGCTAATAGACTTACTAGAAATACTAAAAGAATCATAGCTGAGATTGAGGCAGCGAAGCAAGATTTTCAATCCCTTACTACAGAAAAAAGCACTTCGATGAAGCTCGATCCTGAGAATGTATTAAGAAATATACTACCTCAAGCTAGGGAGATTTTTGAAGAAGAAGTAAAAAATGCTATTGACATGAATAGAGAATATTCAGGTTTGCCAATCTTTCAAGAAAACTTAACAAATATTCTTGTAGATAATGCATTTTGGATACTGTTTAATTTCTTAGTTTTAAACGAAGGGATTTCATCAGCTTATGCACAGATGGAATATTATGCAGGGGATATAGATGAGTTTTATAGTGGAGTTTTACACGCTAGAGAAATATTAGAAGAAGAGTCAGAGAGCACAAAGAAGTTAACTCTTACTCAAAAAGCAGCATATTGGGCAAACTTCGTTTGGCCTACAGATTTGTACTCCACAACTATTCAAATGCGCTTTGAAGAGTGGAAGGATAAAGCTCCGTATTGGATATTCTTGGAAGATGGAAATTCTTCTTACTCATTGGCATATCCGAATTTTTATGGTACACACTTCTTTCGCCAATCACTAGTTAAAATACAAACTCTTTACCAAGCTGCATTCTACGAAGCTAATGTAGCTCAAGACGAAGATAGCACACAAGACGATGCTTTACTTCTACAAAGAGCAGTTGAAGAAGCAACTACTGAGTTCTTAAATAACCCAGACGCTTATCAACCTGGAGAAGTAGTAAGAAGATTCTACGA
>Ga0209575_10000397_pt1 | contig 30450 bp, 28 predicted proteins | sample Medcelwee11metaG_FD_187172 | JGI IMG/M metagenome (GOLD analysis project Ga0209575, IMG submission 187172) | Freshwater pond sediment microbial communities from the University of Edinburgh, under environmental carbon perturbations - Medium... | ecosystem: Environmental > Aquatic > Freshwater >...
GTAACGGACAAGTCTTTGTTTAATACCGGATACTTCATCCTCACCAGGAGGATCAATCCCCATTACTATTACACCCTGAGTTTTACTTCCTGCAGCACAAAGTGCAAATGATTCAAGTCTCGGGACAACCGACTTTACATTAGGGTCGCCGGCAGCCAGGTCAAAAAAATTCTTATCAACTTCAAAGCTGTTATCAAGTACCGGATCGTCAAGATAATCGCGGTTCTGAAATTGAAGATATCCTGTATAGGATTCTATAACATTTTTAAAAAGCCTGTCGTAAGCTCCAAGCTGAAATGACCTCATTACCAGGGCAAAAAATACAGCAAAGAATACCGATGCGGCTGTAATAAGAGTCCTTCTTTTATTCCGCCAGAGATTTCTCCATGCCAGCTGAAAGTCTTTCATAATTTATTTCCTTTCTGGTATTTCATTACCGGATGCTTTTCATGTTTTGTTGCGAAAAGAAGCTCTCCTCAACATTAATATTGAACTTCATTTCAATTATTTTTAGTATTGTACTATTACCTTCCGTATCTGCCGGGATAAGTTCAATTGTTGTGGGTAGAAATCTCCCATCAAGTATCTTAAGATCAGATGCCTTTTCGGACCTTACAAGATATCCGTCTTCATCAAAAAGCTCGGCTTTAAGGGTAATAAATTCATTCTTGTCAACCCACCATACCTGGTGCCCCCACAAAACATCTGCTTCTTCCTTTGCGGTAAGTTTAATTTTATAGCACTGCCTTCCATCAATGGCCTCTTCTCCTTCCATCGAATGTGTATAATCATTCACAACTGAAGATTCCCTCAGAATGTCATCATTAGTATAATCAGAACCCATCCATCCCTGCGACATCATTGACGGGGGTAATTTTATAAGTCTGCTGATAGCCGGATTAAAACTCCACATTTCATTTTTACGTTTAAGGAACGACTGTCCCTTTTCCCGGGCTGGATCAGTAATGAATGTCAGTGAATAATCATCACCAAGTGACCATGATTTAAATCCCACTGTCCTTTGCCACGAAGGTCTTACAATCGTCATGGTCATAACACTATAACCGCTCTTTTCCCCATTGAATTTTTCATCAGCCTTCCTGATAATTTCTATCGGAGTCAGACTCTGGCTGCTGAGATTCAAACTGATAAAGCCCGGCAAAATGAGTAACAAACTTCTGTACAATATTAGTTTCATCTATAATTATTTAAATTGTTCAATGATTCTGTTTATCGTTTTTTCATAATAAGTATCATCACAATTATCCATATATATGTAAGTCAGCGCAAAACCTTTCATGTTTATAATGAACATATTCAGCTCAAGGAAAGGATCATAATCAGACCCCTTCCGTTCTTTTTTCCTGACGAAATAGTCTGATAAAGTCCTTACAATATTTGATATGAATACTTCTTCCGGTTTAGCTTCAGCGGAAATTGATAAAGATCCTGAACCGATAAATGAATTCAGGAACTTCTCCCTGACTTCGTTCTGCATTAACAGCTGAAACAACAAGCGCCAGAATGTTTGTTTTTCTTTGAGCATCAATGATATCTTCCTTACAAAAAATTCGAATTCTTCTTCTGTAAGATATCCATCCCTGTTACTATCAAAATAAACATAACCCTCGGCAACCGATCTCATAATAATTTCCGACAGAAGAGATTCCTTGCTGTCAAAATAATTGTATAGCAACCCTTTCGATATATCAGCATTCTTTGCTATTTGATTTATGGTGGTATTATGATAGCCCTCTTTTGCAAAATACTCAAGCGCAACATTCATAATCAGAGTTTTTCTTTCCTCCCTGATATCTTCATACTGTTTTGGCGTTCTTGGTGACATCTTTTCAGAATAGATATAAGTGTTTTTAATTTATTGGCTGAACGGTCAGTCAAAGTTAAAACTGAATTTTTAATTATACAAATTTATTTTGCGCCTATAAGAATAGAAATATCCTTTCATCCTGACGGAAGTTTCCACCGAAGAAGTAAAAAACATCACCCTGGATTTATAGAGGGAGCTATAAGGTTCAGGTAACATCATTCGTTCAATCGATATCTGTATTATGATCGGAATGCTCATTAAACTTTAAAAAACAAATATTTGAACAATGTTGATCAGGTATTCTGAAAAGATTTTCTATCTTTATCAGTTGTACTTAAAACATTTCCACGATGGCAAGTCTCAAGCTTCTTCTGGGATTAATTCCCTCAACTGCTAAAATTGAACAGGCAGAAAAAGCATTGATAGCTGAATTTGATAAGCTTACTGCTTTTGCAGAATCTGACACCCTGAAAAGATTCACCGAGCTTAAAGAATCAGTTACCTCATCCGGCTTTATTCAGAAAAAGAAAGAAATAGAATCTCTGAACTTTAAGAGTTCTGAAGAATATTCGAGAGAAAAAGAGTTTCTTTCGCTTCAAAAAGCAAAGGATATTGTCCTCTATTTCAAAACTATAGCCGGTTCATCGCTTAAAAAATTCCAGGAGCTTGACGGTTCTGAAAAAATAGCCGGATATGAAGCCCTTGAGAAGCTGGTCCTTTCTCCTGAATTCAAGGGAAAAATGAAAACCAAAGATTTCAGTGATTCAGAGGATAACAAAAAACTCCAGGAATTTAACCGCCTTAAAGGGAGTTCTGAAATAAAGGATTATTATACTTTCAAAAAATCGAAAGAGTATTCCAACTTTTTAAATACAGACGGATCAACACGACTTGCAAGATATAATGAGCTTAAAGAGTATGTGGCTACTGCTGAATTCAAGGAAAAAAAGAACTACCTCCTCGATAAGAAAAGATTCGAAAAAACCGACATGTTTAAAGAGATACAAGAGTTTGAAAAACTAAAAAAGAACGAAGATATTCTGTGGTATTTCAAGGTTAAAGATTCAAATAAATTCGATGTTCTGAAACACCGTGAGATGACTTTCAGCGATGAGTTTGACGGAGATAAACCAGATACAAAAACATGGCTTACCAACTATTTCTGGGGAGACAAGCTTTTAAAAGACAGATACTCGGTCGAATCAGATCTTCAGGCATTTACTGAAAAAGAAAATTTTGAAATCCGGAACAGCGTCCTTAAAATTATTACTAAACCCCAGAAGATAACAGGTAAAGTCTGGTCTGCTGCCAATGGTTTTTCAACGAAAGAATTCAACTATACATCCGGCATTTTAAATTCTGCAAACAGTTTCAGGCAGAAATATGGAATTTTCACTGCAAAAATCAAACTTGGGGATCCAAATGCAAAATCTGCTTTCTGGATGCTGGCTGATAAAATTACACCTCACATTGATATTTGCCGTACTTCAAAAGGTAAAGTATGGTTTGATTATTTTTCGCCCAAAGGGGGCTCTGCAAAAACATCTGTTGGCTCAAGATACGCAAACGATTTCTTTATTTATTCTCTTGAATGGACTCCTGACAAACTCGTCTGGAAAATAAATGAAACAGAAGTATTTACACAGACTTCAGATATACCCCAGGAACCTATGTACATAAACCTTGCAGGCGGACTTGATAAACCAATATCAGGAATGACCTCAATGGAGATAGACTGGGTAAGGGTGTACCAGCCAAAGAAATAAAAGATATCTGCCTTATTCTGTAAAGACGTCCAAATTGGACGTCTTTCCTTTTTGCTGTAACTTTTTGCCTTTTTATCCGTCTTTGTACTGTAAAACCTTTTATGACAGTTAAAGAATATAACAGGTCTGTTGAAGAATATGCTGATTCAGTTTACCGCTTTATCCGTGCCGACCTTAAGGATAATGAGCGGGCAAATGATATTGTTCAGGATTCTTATGAAAAACTCTGGAGGAATGTGGCTGAAATTGATTACAAGGTTGTGAAATCGTGGTTGTTTTCAACTGCTTATCACACTATGATCGACATTATACGAAGGGAAAAAAGAATGATTCAGATTGAAGAATCTCATGAAAATAATCTGACCCACGAAACTCAATACAGTGACCTCAATGAAATACTGCATGAAGCCCTGAACAGATTGCCGGAACAGCAACGGTCGGTAGTTTTACTCAGGGATTATGAGGGCTACAGCTATAAAGAAATAGGGGATATTACAGGATCAACAGAAGCCCAGGTTAAAATTAATATTTACAGGGGAAGGATTGCCCTGAAAAATTATATCGGCAAAATAGAAACCGTTCTATAGCTATGAGACCAGACAGATCAAATTACCAGATATGGCTTATTGACTGGCTTGACGGAACCCTTGAAAAGGCTCAGGTTGAACAGTTATTGTCATTTTTGGAAGAAAATCCTGACCTTAAGGAAGAAGCCGAGTCCCTCTCACTTGCCCAGCTTTCTCCTTTAAATACAAACCCTTCCCGGATAAAAATTAAAGAAAAATCATTTTCAGATCTTCCCGGTTCCCAGATCGAATACCTTTCTGTTGCATACCTTGAAAAAGATCTTTCAGCAGAACAAAATGATGAATTGCAGGGAAACATCGCTGAGAACACTCAGAACAGATCCATTTTTGAATCCATACAGAAGATCAGGCTGGTGCCTCAGGAAAAGGTTTTCATGAACAAAAAAGACCTCTTTAAGCTGACTCCCCGGGAAAAAATCATACGTATTTCAATAACCAGCCTCAGTGTTGCTGCTACTATAGCATCACTGATCCTGAGTTCCATTCTTATCCCGCAACATCCTTCTGTTAATAAACTGGCAGTGGAAAAAAACTTTAAATCCGACACAGGCGAAATACACCCATTCGTTGTTATGACGAAAATTTTTAAAACCAATAATGAAGAGATAAAAATTAAAAATGTAACAACTGAATCCACTGTAATGCTTTTGCATAAAAATAAACCCGTTCAGACAACAGATCAGCCTGTTGCAATAATTACTGCCAATAGCTCTGCACAAATTCCCGTCTTTTCAGGGAGTGAGATTGCCGTGGCTTCTGTTTTCACCGATCCCGATTTGAATATTGTCCGGCTGAGTCAAACCCTTTTAGCATCGAATAATGATTTCAGGGTCCTGCAGGAAGGGGATGACCGAAACAATTTCAGCAAATTTGTGGCAAGAACATTCCGGGAAAAACTGCTTAAAGAAAATAATTCAGGGGATGATCCTGTAAAAGCTTATGAGATTGCTGAAGCAGGTATCGACGGATTGAATAACCTTCTTGGCTGGAATATGGATCTTGTAGCAACAAATGATGAAGCAGGAAGCCTTAAGTCGGTTTATTTCAGCTCCGGGCTTCTGAAATTCAATGCTCCTGTAAAAAAAGAAGATACTTCACAGTAACTTTTTCCCTGGGATCTACGTCCCAGCATCAGAAACATTTAAATTGATTACAATGAAAAAAATTGGAATTATAACATTGCTTACCGCATTGATGATACAGGGGTTCAGCCAGGAGATCTCTGCAGAAAACAGGAAAAATAATCCACAGTCTGCTGCTGTGGATTCAAATGAAATTACAAAGGTAGTGGTCGGACAGGACCTTCTTATTGTTGAGGATGGAAAAGATGCTGTTAAAGTTAAGGTCGGAAGCCGTGGTTTAACTATCCTTGAATCGCTGGAAGGAGATGGACCAAAATTTGAATTTAAAAAATTCGATGAAAATGATTCTGAATCTCAAAAAGATGATGAAAAGTCAAATGATAACCGTGCTGACAGGAGAAGCCGGTTTAAAGGGCACTGGGCTGGTGTTGAAATGGGATTTAATAATTTCCTGACTTCAGGAAACAGCCTTTCATTACCCGTCGGAATAGATTATATGTCATTGCATTCAGGCAAATCAAACAATTTTAATTTTAATTTCTCACAGATCAGCCTGGGTTTAACAAGACGAATAGGAATAGTGACAGGCCTTGGACTTAACTGGAATAATTACAGGTTTGATGGGAATAACAATATTCAAAAAGGCATCGGAGGTATTATTGAAGTGCTTGATCCGGGAGCATCGCTGGAAAAATCAAAACTTACAACCCTCTACCTGAATCTTCCTCTTTTACTTGAGATCCAGATCCCAGCTGATCATAACCATATTAATCTTGCTGCAGGACCAATAGGCGCAGTGAAACTTTCGTCTCATTCTAAAATGGTTTATGAAGACGGCGACAAAGTAAAATCAGATGATGATTTCAGCCTCAGCATGTTAAGGTATGGAGCAACAGCACGCGTGGGTTATGAAAATATCCAGATATACGGGACATACTATTTAACTCCACTGTTTAAATCAGGGAAAGCACCTGATGGTGTTGATCTGTTCCCCTTTGAGATAGGGGTTGCATTTACAATTGACTGATTATGTTAATACCCTTAATTATAATATGCAGAGACGCCAATCCATGGCGTCTCTGATTGTTTCGCGGGGGACCATCACCCCTTTCTTCCAGACGGTCTTTTAAGAACACACTTTTGATTAATGCCTGTTACAATGTATATTTGTAATAATCAAACATATCATAATGGCTGGCGGCATTTTATCACAGCGGGAGTTAAGAAGATACAGCAGGCAGATCATGATTCCGGAATTTGGAATTGAGGCGCAGGAAAAACTTAAAAAATCAAGTGTTCTGGTTGTTGGTGCCGGAGGTTTGGGATGCCCGGTACTACAGTATCTGGCTGCCGCAGGTGTCGGAAAAGTTGCTTTTGCCGAATTTGGTATGGTCAGTGAAACAAACCTCCAGCGACAAATCCTGTATGGATCTGATGATGTGGGAAAGCTTAAATCTATCATTGCTAAAAACAGGCTTGAACATCTTAATTCACTTGTTGAATTTGAAATTTTTAACCTCAGAATTAATTCAGAAAATGCTCTCCAGATCATTAAGAACTTCGATGTGGTTGTTGACGGTACCGATAATCTTGAGACAAGATATATAATAAACGACGCCTGTGTTATACTTGATAAGCCAATGGTTCATGGGGCTATATATAAATTTGAAGGGCAGGTATCTGTTTTTAATTATAATGGCGGACCTACTTACAGATGTTATAATCCGGCAGTCAATGAATCCTCTTTCAAAAATCCCGCTCCGGCAGAAATTGGAACACCAGGAGTTTTACCGGGAATAACCGGCTCTTTTATGGCAAACGAAGTCATTAAAATAATTACCGGTATTGGAAACATTCTTAGTGGAAAAGTTATGATGTTCAATATCTTAGATTATTCTTTTAAAATAATTACAGTAAAAAATGTACCCGGAAATCATAATATTTCACAATTATCATAACCGAATGGAATTAAGATAAAACAGAAAATGAGATTATTACTTATAAGCAATTCAACAAATCCGGGAGAACCTTATCTCGGTTATCCAAAAAATTATATAAAGGAATTTCTTGGAAGAGTGCCGGTTAAAGCTCTTTTTATACCTTATGCTGCTGTTACTTTTTCATATGATGCATATGAGGAAAAGGTTGCTGAAAGATTTCGTGAAATAGGACATGACATTGTGTCGATTCATCATTTCACCGACCCTGTTAAAGCAATTCAGGAAGCCCGGGTTATAGTTGTAGGCGGAGGGAATACCTGGAAACTACTTAAAACAATCAGGGATAATAAACTGATACAGGCTGTCAGGGATAAAGTCATAGCTGGCACTCCATATATTGGCTGGAGCGCAGGATCAAATGTTGCCTGCCCAACAATACGTACAACCAATGATATGCCGGTTATCGAACCTGATTCATTCCAGGCATTCAATTTAGTTCCGTTTCAGATTAATCCTCATTATCTTGATGCCAATCCTGAAGGACATGCCGGAGAGACAAGGGAACAGAGAATTGAAGAATTTATTGAGATCAATCAGGATATCTACGTTGTAGGGCTGCGGGAGGGAACTCTTCTGATAATCGAAAACAAAGAAATAAAACTTGCTGGTCCAAGGAAAGCCAGAATTTTTAAGAAGGGAACAATCCCGGCAGAGCTAGGAAAAGATGATGATCTGACTTTCCTTCTGTGACAAGAATTCCAGTTTCATTCAAATAAATTAACTTTGTCTGCCGTTGGAATCATATAAAACATAACCACTGAAACTTTTTTTAAAAATATTTAAAATATCGGCTGTACTTATCATTACAGTTACTATTATTCTCTTCTCTGCATCTCTCCTTATGCAGGATAAGGTTGCCGGAATAATTCTAAAATCTCTCAGTAAAAATATCTCTACTAAATTTGATATCGGATCTGTCAGATTATCTTTCCTCAGAAAGTTCCCTAAAGCTTCGTTGGATCTTAAAAATGTTGTCGTTCATTCATCTCCTGGTTTTGACAGGTCCTGCTTTTTTGGCATTAATACCGATACACTCCTTTCGGCAGAATCAGTATCTGCCCAATTTAGTATTTCCGATATTATTAAAGGTATTTATAACATTGAAAGAGTTAGCATTAACGAAGGACATATCAACTTATACTCCGACACATCAGGATATGTTAACTATGATATTGCAGTTGAAAATGCAGATAGTTCCGACACGGCCTTTTCAATAAATCTCAACAGGATAAACCTGTCGGGGATCAGGGCCATGTATGATAACCGGGCTACAAAACTGATTATTGAAGGAATGGTTAATGAGGGCAGGTTGAAAAGCATGATTTCGGATCAAAAAATTGATTTTAATGCAACAGGCACCATAAATATAGAGAAATTCACACTCTATAATTTTTCTATCCCTAATAGTCTCTTTGCTGAATTCAATATAAATCTTCACGATTCTGATGAAGCTATGTTATTCGATGAGAGCATGCTCTCTTTTGATAATTATATATTCAGACTTACAGGCTCCATATCATCATTGGATGAGCTCGATCTTATGCTATCGGGAAGAGATATTGATTTGTCAGGGATTAAAAAATATGTACCTGATAAATATCTTGAAAAGATTTCAGCATATAATCCATCCGGAATCCTCAGTGTAGAAAGTAAAATTACCGGGATTTTATCCCGGACTTCAAATCCTTTTATAGATATCAGTTTCGACTTAAAAAGAGGATCTGTAACATACTCCAATTCAGCTCTTAATATTAATAACCTTTCAGCAAAGGGAACCTTTACAAATGGTTTGGAAAGGGTTCCACGAACCAGTGTTCTGTCTATAAGTGAATATTCAGGGTACCTGGGGTCTGCAATTTATTCAGGGTCTCTTGCTCTTTCTGATTTTGATTCTTTACAAGGATCTCTTCAGCTTAAAGGAAGGGTGATTTTGGCTGAACTTAAAGAGTTTCTAAGGCTTGATGAAATTTCTTCAGCTGATGGAACTATAGATATAGACCTGAAAATGAATGGATTCATCCCGGATAAAGAAAAATATTCTGTTAACGATTTTCTGGATCTCAATCCCAGGGCATCCCTGAAATTTGATTCTTTCAGAATCGGCTTTAAGAATAACAAATTTCTGATTTCTGATGTGACAGGAGATCTTTTTGTTTCAGATACAGTAATCGCAAGTGATCTGAAATTCTCTGTTAATGACCACACTTTTAACCTTGATGGCTGGTTCTACAATTTGCCTGGCTGGTTGTCAGGAAAGCCGGTCGTTCTTTCTGCAGGAGCTTCTGTTTCATGTAACACCCTGGTTCCTGAAGTTTTATTTAAGACCCTCCTTTCTTCAGACTCTTCTACGACTGACAAGAAGGCATATTCCTTTCCCGGAAACCTGGTTGTTGATCTTGATTTCAGGATCGGAGACTTACAATATAAGTCGTACCGTGCTCAGAACGTAACAGGAACACTTAGGTACAAACCCAGAATACTAAACTTTATATCACTGAATTTAAATTCAATGAAGGGTGTTATTTCTGGGAATGGTTTTATTGTTCAAAACAAGGATAAAACAATAATCAACCGTGGTAGTTTTAATTTTGAAAACGTCGACATAAACACTGCATTCACCTCCTTCCGGAATTTCGGTCAGGATTTTGTTAAGGCTGAAAACATTGCAGGGGTTCTTTCCGGATCGTTATCTCTGCTTGTTCCAATGGATTCTATGATGAATCCTGTAATAAAATCAGTAACAGCAGAAGGTAAATTTGTTCTTTCACAGGGAGCGCTTATAAATTTTGAGCCTGTAAAAGAACTCTCTTCATTTATTGCAGTATCAGAACTTGAGGAGATCCGCTTCGACCGTATGGAAAATGATTTCTTTATCAGGAATAATTTCCTCTATATCCCAATGATGGATGTAAAATCTTCTGCTGCAAATCTGTCTGTCAATGGTAAACACAGTTTTGATAATGATTATGAATATCATGTTAAGGTTCTTTTATCTGAAATTCTCAGTAAAAAAATTAAAAAACCAAAACAAAACACCACAGAATTCGGAGCAATAAAGGATGATGGGCTTGGCCGCACTTCCCTTCTTCTGAAGATCACCAGCAACGGTGATGATGTTAAGGTCGGATATGATGTAAAAGCAGCAGGAAGCCAGATCAAAAAAGATATAAAGAATGAGAGGCAATCTATCAAAAGTATTCTTAACCAGGAATATGGCTGGTTTAAAAACGACTCTTCAATTAGTAAAACAAAAGAAACCACAGCTCCAAGATTTAAAATATCCTGGGGAGATGATGATAGTTCAAAAACGGTGACAGAACCCCGGTTGGAAAAAAAGGAAAATGTGATTAAAAATATTTTTAAGAAATAAAAACATACAATTGGACAGCTACCGAAATAAGAGCTTCTGGATGCTTTTTCTTTTCCTGTTTGCCATACTTACAGGGTTGGGTTCTCTTATTTATACACGTTACCTTGTTGCTGTGCTTAAAAATGAAGAAAGGAAGAAGGTCGAACTTTGGGCTGAGGCAACAAGGCTGATCTCTTCCCCTGATTCCAGTCAGAATATTGAATTCCTGTCATCAATAATTGAAAAAAATAATACTATTCCGGTAATACTTACTGACGGTGATGACAGGATAATCAGCTCCGGTAATTTTGATGAAACAAGAATCAATGACCCAGAATATATTACCGGACAGCTTAAAAAGATCAAAAAGACAAATGCTCCTATAGTAATTGATCTTGGAGCAGGCTACACAAACCTGATCTATTACAAAGACAGTATTATTCTTACCCAGCTCAATTATTATCCTTTTGTTCAGCTTGGAATAATCATGCTCTTTATACTTGTCGCATATCTGGCCTTCCGTTCTTCAAGGAAAGTTGCAGATAATCAGGTCTGGGTGAGCATGTCCAAAGAGACCGCGCATCAGCTTGGCACACCAACTTCATCTCTTTCCGGCTGGGTGGAGATACTTAATCATAAATATCCTGAATTACCGCTGACCCGGGAAATTGCCCTTGATGTTGAAAGACTGGAAAAAATCACAGAAAGATTTTCACGGATCGGTGCAAAACCAGTCCTTGCCGATGAAAATCTAATAGAAATTATCACCAGAACCATTGAATATCTTAAATCAAGAACCTCTTCAAAAATATTATTCACTACAAATTTTGAGCATTTGAAAGGAATCATTGTCCCTCTTAATGCAGCTCTCTTCGAATGGGTTGTAGAGAATATCTCGAAAAATGCTTTTGATGCAATGGAAGGAAACGGGGAAATAAATTACCGAATTTCAGAAACAGAAAGAAGCATTCTGATTGATATTACAGATACCGGAAGAGGGATTCCCAAGAGTGCTTTCAAAAAGATATTTAATCCCGGTTATACTACCAAACAGAGAGGATGGGGCCTGGGTTTATCACTTGCTAAAAGAATAGTAGAAGAATTTCACCGGGGACATATTTATGTTCGACATTCAGAAGTAGGAAAAGGATCCTGTATCAGGATAATTTTGAACAGGAATTGATTGTAATTTCTATATTTGCAGCCCGAAAACTCCTGATAATGAATAGAAAAGATTTTGAAATAATGGCTCCGGCCGGATCTTATGAATCGCTTATGGCAGCGATCCAGGGGGGAGCTGATTCTGTCTATTTCGGGGCAGAAAAACTCAACATGCGGGCAGGTTCTTCAAATAACTTCACTCTGGATGACCTCAGGAATATTGCATCGGTCTGCAAAGAACACGGACTCAAAAGCTATTTAACTGTTAATGTTGTGGTTTACGACCAGGAGATAAGCCAGATGCATGAAATAATCAATACTGCCGTTGAAAGCGGTATTACAGCTATTATTGCTTCAGATCTTTCTGCAATAAAATATGCTTACAGTTCCGGCATAGAGGTCCACCTTTCCACACAACTTAATATTTCAAATTCAGAAGCTCTCAGATTCTATTCACAATGGGCTGATGTTGTTGTTCTTGCGCGTGAATTAAATCTTGAGCAGGTAAGATTTATCAATAATACTATCCGCGAACAGAATATAACAGGCCCCAAGGGAGAACTTGTAAGGATCGAGATGTTTGTTCATGGTGCTCTTTGCATGGCAATCTCAGGAAAATGTTACCTGAGTCTTCATGAAAACAATACTTCCGCCAACCGTGGTAATTGCTATCAGACTTGCCGGAAATCTTATATAGTCACTGAAAAAGAATCAGGATATGAGCTTGAAATCGATAATGATTTTATCATGTCTCCGAAGGATTTGTGCACAATTGGATTTATAGACAAACTGATTGAAGCCGGTGTAAGAGTATTCAAAATTGAAGGAAGGGCCCGCTCCGCAGAATATGTTAAAGTAGTCACAACCTGCTACAGTGAAGCTGTCAGTGCAGTCATTGACGGGACCTATTCCCGGGAAAAAATAGAAACATGGAGAAACCGGTTATCTGAAGTTTTTAACAGGGGTTTCTGGGATGGTTATTACCTGGGCCAGAAGCTGGGAGAATGGAACACTCAGTATGGTTCAAGCGCCTCTAAAAGAAAAGTTTATCTGGGAAAAGTCACAAACTATTTTACAAAATTGAATGTAGCAGAAATTAAGGTTGAAAACGGAGATTTTTGCAAAGGCGATAATATTTTGATTATGGGGCCCACAACAGGGGTTGTAGAATATACTGCAGGTGAGATAAGGGTTGATCTTAAGGAGACAGATAAGGCTCTTAAAGGAGAACTCTGTTCAATAAAAATCAATGAGTATCTCAGAAGATCGGATAAGGTTTACAAATGGGTAGATTCAGAAGATCTTAAGAGTCATTGAATTATATATATCACCAGGTTATCTGATTTGATGCTTCAAGCACTTTCATAGCATTTACTTCAATATTATCAGTATCCGTTTCGACATAAATTATCTGCCCGGAGCGTTTCCTGGTTAATGCATACTTATATGCTTTATCATAATATCTCAGGGTTATTTCAATTGCTTTTGATAAATCGCCGGTATCAACGGCGTCAAGTGCGTCCCGTGTGTTATCTCCACCAAGCCTTTTGCTGATTTTAAAAATTGACCCCTTTAACAGATCCGGTGAATAGGTTGAATATTCCTGTATAAGCCTTGGAAGTCTCTTTTCAGGCTCCATAAGAAGTACGATCGTTGGCGATTCCTGCATATTAAAGTAGAATTCATCAGGCATAAATACTGTACCTATGTTTTTACTTTCATCTTCAAGCCAGAGAGGATCATGATTATTAACATTCTTAAATTCATCGAACAGAATATTTGCAAAGTGTTCAGAGGTTGGCTGAGGTTCCTGCCCCAGTGCTCCGAAAGCTGAACCTTTATGATTTGCAAGAGCCTCGAGATCGATCACCTGAGTCCCATTGCTTTTTAAGTATCTCAGAATATGTGTTTTACTACTCCCTGTCATTCCTCCCAGAATTATTGTCTTTCTCTTTTCAGCAAGACATGCAAGAACATGCTGACGGTAAGATTTATAACCTCCATCAAGGATTTCTGTACTGATTTCGCCAAAGGAAAAAAGCCAGGCCATAGCTTCAGACCTCATTCCTCCCCGCCAGCAATGTACCAGAATTCTCTTCCCTGGAGCAATTTTAAAAGCTTCCTGCAGCTTCAGGTGCATTGCTGACCCGGTAAGTTCAAGGCCTTTAATAATTGCTCTGCTTCTTCCCTCTTTTTTAAATTCAATGCCTACCGCCTCCCTCTGGATGTCATCAAAAAGCGGAATATTAAACGCCCCGGGAATGTGTCCTGTTATATATTCGGAAGGAGATCTTACATCTGCAACCGGAAAGCTAAGAGCCAGCTTTAAAAATCCTGAGATATCAATTTTATTCACAGTTGAGAATACTAATATTTAAATCCGGGAATAAACGGAATTGGTATTCCTCAGGAGAGCCTCTTCCTGAAATATTTAACAATAAGTTTCTTAAGATCTTCTATTCTAACTGGTTTGGCAATAAATTCCTTTATCCCTGATAATTCTGCTTTTCTCCTTGCATCAGGCATATTATCTGCAGTAAATGCAACAATCAGGGTTGATTTGTCGTCGGCCAGAATTTTCCGAGAAGAGTCAAAACCGTTCATCTCTGGCATTATGAGGTCCATAAAAATCAGGTCGTAATGAATCTTTTTTGCCTGCTGAAATCCCTCATAACCGTCGTTAGCAAAGTCGCAGGAATAACCAAGAGATTTAAGCATTGTTCCAATCACCATCTGGTTCATTTTATTATCTTCAACAATAAGTATTTTAATATCTTCCCTTATATCCTTCAAATCTAATGATAATGAATCTGTTTCAATGAATGGGAAACAGTTCTGGATTGCTGCTGAAAGATCACTGCTATCGAATGGTTTTACAAGGTAATGGTCAATTCCCAGTGTGATACAATTCATGTAATTTCCTTTCTGGTCATTGGAACTTATCATTAATATTATGACACTTTCAGAAAGATGGTTTTCCCAAATTGCCCTGGCAGCCTCAAATCCATTAAAATCTTCATTATCAGTCATTATGATCAGATTATATTTGCTGTCGGGATAACTTAGGTTCGATTTAATCTGGCTTACAGTTGATTTCTGGAATGTTGTTACAGACACATTAAGTCCCAGCTTGTGAATTAACCCCAGGATCTCTTCTTCTTTGTTAAGTGCTCCTGTTATGACAAGTGTTTTAATCCTGTCAAATGAATTGATTTTCTCCTTGCCTATGTTTTTGGTTATCCTGTCGTTTGAGTATGCCTGGATTGAGAACTCGATTTTTGTCCCCTTATCTCCATCAAGTCCTGAAGGGCTTTCGGCTGTCAGTTCGCCTCCCATCAATTCGACCAGTTGTCTGGCAAGAATTGTTCCAAAGCCTGATTCGTCGTTGCTTTTTACCGCTTTTGAATCAATATTTATAAAATCACCGAAGATTTTTTTCAGGTTTGCTTTATCGAAGCTTCTACCTGTGTCAAGAAGTTCAAATCCGAGAACGATTATCCCCGCCTTACTCTTCTTCTGTTTGCAGCTTAATTTTATTTCTCCTTTTTCCGTATTAGAGGCTGAATGACTTATCAGGTTAGTCAGTATCTGCCTGAGTCTGAACGGATCTGCAATTATACTTTCCGGGACATTTTCATCCACAAAACTCGTAAAGACAACGCCTGTTTCGGCGACATAGGTTTTAGCAAGATCTGTACAGTAGCCTATCTCTTTGCGGAAATTGAAAGGGCTCTCGTCAAGGATCATTTTCCCTGTCTCAATTTTTGAAAAATCGAGAATATCATTGATTATACTTAATAAGACTTCGGTTGATCTTCTCAACAAAATTACAATATCCTTTACTTCAGGCGCTAAGTCGTATTTATTTAAAATGTCTGTCATTCCGATAATTCCGTTGAGCGGAGTACGTATTTCATAACTCATTCTTGCAAGAAACTCTGACTTGGCAACATTTGCTTTGGCTTCCTGTTTCCTTGCTGATTCAAGAGTTGTTACATCAATAAGGATCTCAAGATTAGCTTCTTCGCCCATAAAAATAACCGGGATACTATTCCTGTAGAGAACAATTTCGCCTATCTCTTTTTTAATAATTACAAACTGATCGGGGTTAAATGTGCCACCAAGGTTTTTTGAAAAGTAATCGCTCATATCCGGCAGGGAGGTTTCGGGAAAGATTTTCCCCCTCATTTCTGCCTCTTCAGGAAATGAATAAAGGTCTGCAGCAACTTTATTTGCTTTAATTATCTCCCTGTTACGGTTATGAATAATGACTCCAACCGGCATCTCTTCTATAAGTTTGAAAAGCATTTCTTCGGATTCGCTAAGTCTTTTGTTTTCAGTTTTCTGAGATTTAATGTATTTCCAGAAAATAAAAATGATCAGCTGGATCAGAATTAAGGTTCCGGTAACAATAAAAACCGAATTTCTTATAATATATTTCTGAAAGAAACTTGTAGGGGCTGAAAAAACCAGACTCAGGTTCCTCTGTAGCAGCTGACTTGAGTAGTAAGACGAAATAATTTGTGTACTCTTTCCGTCAATCTCAGCATTATGAATCATATTACCTATTGACAGATTCTCCAGGGCGTTAACAATCTGATCGACCTGTTTATATGAAATATTACGATCAAAATTATCATATACAATTGTACCTGAATCACTTGTAACCCACTGCCACTGGTAATCCTTCAGGTTAAAAACAGAAAATATATCATTAAAATATTTCTGGTAATCAACAGTAACAACAAAATTTCCAACTGTAATATTGTTTTTAATTATCGGCAGGTAATAATCAAATTTTCTGTTCGCCTGTACCAGCTGGTCCCTTAAAAATATCTCCCCTTGTGTATGAAGAATAAATTGCTGTTCAAGCCAGTCACCTCCCTGATCCGATTCATCCTTCTTCAGAGTGAATTCATTTTTCTTATCATCATACAATTTTATTCCTGAAATAAAATTCTGATACTTGGAAAAGAAAAGTTTAATTTTCTCTCTTGCCTGGCCCTGAGGATTGTTAAAGAACTCTGCAAGGTCCTCAGAAAAAGCAATTTCATTCAGGTCGCTTATAAAAAGATTATTAGTCTGGTCGACAGAGAGGCCTACGATCTGTACCTGCCGGTCCAGTAAGGCTGTGATGTAATTTATCTGTTTATTATACAGCGCGTTATAATAGATATAATTAGCCAGCAATACAACAAGAAATGCTGAATATACAAGAATCAAAACCCGTTTCATATGTGAATAATATTTGCCTGTCTCCGGCAATAAAGATAAGCTTAAATCAGAAATTTCCGTTATTAAACTTAACGGTATTTACGATTGTCATCCCCGATGATATTCAGATAGCTTCGGTATCTCAGAGGGTCAATATCTCCTTCTTCAACAGCCGTTCTGACAGCACATCCCGGCTCGTCGAGATGAAGACAGTTATAAAAACGGCAGTTTTTGGATATTCTGAATATCTCGGGGAAAAAATGATAGATCTCATTTCTATCCATATTTACGACTCCGAATCCGCGTATCCCGGGAGAATCAATAATATAACCTCCGGCAGGGATCGGGTGCATTTCTGGGTATGTGGTTATATGTTTCCCCTGTTTATGGTAATCAGAAATCTCTTCAGTTTTAAGATTTAAAGCCGGATTAAATGCATTTATCAGTGAGGTTTTTCCGACTCCTGAATTTCCTGAAAGAAGATTTATTTTACCCTTCATCCTTTCGCCCAGAATATCTATTCCGCTTTTGCCATTAACAGAAAGCTTAAGGCATTCATATCCAATCTTACTATAAAGAGAAATAAGATTTTCCATTCTTTCATTTTCTTCAGGGCCATAGAGATCTGTTTTATTAATAATTATGCTGGCAGGAATCCTGTAGGCTTCTGCTGTTATCAGAAATCTATCGATGAATTCAACCGGGGTTTCCGGCAGAATAATAGTTATCATCAGGTAAACATGATCAATATTTGAAGCCAGTATCTGTGTATCTTTTGACAGGTTAGACGCTTTTCTGAGAATATAATTCCTCCTGTCAAGGACTTCAGTAATAATCCCTGAGCGTTTACCATTTTCAAACTCAAATAAAACATTGTCCCCGACAGCCACAGGGTTTGTTGTCCTGATATCCTTAACCCTGAACTTACCCTTAATTGTGCATTCAATAATTTCTCCTGCCGCTAAAAGGACTTTATAACGACTGCCAGTTGATTTTATGACCTTCCCCTGTTCCAATTAATAGTAATTTCCTGCAAATTTAAATAAACTATTGGTTATTAAATATGTAGAGACGCCCTAATTGGGCGTCTCTACGACATAACACAGTGCAGTTTAATGAAGCAATTCCAAAATTACACACCAGATTAATTATCTGAAGCCATCAGCAGGAACGGTTTCATCTCAAAACTGTGATAATAAGGTCTCAGCCTTTCTACATTATAGTCTGAAAGTCTCACTATTTTTTTAGATGAAGTAACCACGTCAATTGGCAGGTTATCATACCTTCCGTTCTTCAGGACGACGATTCTTCCATGCACCCCTTTAAGAACAAGATCAAGAGCGAGGTTTCCATAAGCCATGGGAACAATAGAATCCAGGGCATCAGGATCTCCTCCGCGAACCATATATCCAAGTTTCTGATAAATTACATTAATTGTTTTTCCATTATTGTATTTAGGAGAGAGTTCTTTAAGCTTAGCCGACACCATCTCGCCAATTCCCCCAAGTTTAGCATGTCCATAAGCATCTTTTTCACTGTCGGCAAAGATCATCTCACCGCCTTTAAACATTGCCCCTTCTGAAACCAGAACAACTGAATATTTACTTGGATTATGATTTCTGTCTTCAACAAGGAGTTTTGTAAGTTTGTCAATATCAAACTCATATTCAGGTATTACACACCTGTTTGCAGCCCCGGCCAATGTAGGCAACATCGCTGTAAAACCGGCATATCTTCCGAAGACTTCCAAAACCAAAAGTCTTTCGTGCGATCCTGCAGATGTTCTGAGACTGTTTGTCATCTGGATTGTCCGTGAAATACATGTACTGAAACCTATACAATAATCAGTTCCCGGAACATCATTATCCATTGTTTTCGGTATTGCAACAACATTTACTCCTTTTTTGTAAAGATGCACGCCATAACTAAGTGTATCATCGCCTCCTATTGGGATAAGATAATCTACACCCAGCCATTCGAGATTTTTGATTATTTCAGGCGTAATGTCATTAATCTCAGCATTATAGGTGCTCTTAAGGTGTTCCGGAACATTTTCCTTTGACATATGGCTCGGCCTTGTTCTGGAAGTATGTAAAAAGGTACCGCCTGTACGTCCCGCCTTATTAACGATATCATCTGTCAGTATCTGAAAATTATTGCTGTTGTCGGCTTTTGGGTCTCTGATCAGTTCTGATATTCCTGCCCATCCTCTGCGAAGCCCGATAACCTTGTATCCTTCACGGTTTGCACGGATAGTCACCGCCCTTATTGCAGGATTAAGTCCGGGTACATCGCCACCTCCGGTAAGAATAGCTATAATCCCTTTTGTTTTTTGTGTTGTCATGGTTTTTTGCTTTTTATTTGATTCCATTTTTCTGATTTTTAAGACCCCTAAAGTAAAACATTTTGTAATTATTTTAATGAAATTATAAAGTAATATAGCGGAACTCTCTTAAATTTATGATTTTACAACTTGATTTCATTAAAAAAATAAACCAGATGCCTATTACTGAAAACAGAAGATCAGTCATAATAACGGGTGGCAGCGGACTGGTTGGAAGACACCTTACATCGGTACTTCTTGCTGAAGGATATAAAGTATCTCATCTTTCAAGAAAACAGGACCAGTTTGGCAGGGTAAGGGTTTTCAGATGGGATCCACGGAATCAGATAGTAGATCCTTTGGTTTTTGATGGCATCGATTATATAATTCACCTTGCAGGGGAAAATATAGGGGAAAAGCGATGGACCAGCAACAGGAAGAACGAAATTGTAAACAGCAGGATTGATTCCGCAAAGCTGCTGCATAAGGTTATCACAGAAAACAATATCCGCATAAAGGCTTTTATTTCTGCCTCGGCAGTTGGTTATTACGGATCTCTAACTTCTGATAAAATATATGCAGAAACGGATCCACCGGCAAATGATTTTCTGGGGACTCTCTGTAGAAAATGGGAAGAGTCAGCAGATCTTTTTTCAGCTTCCGGAACAAGGGTTGTAAAAATCAGGACAGGAGTGGTAATGGAAAAGAGTGACAGTGCACTTTCAAAGATGATGATGCCAGCCAAATTCGGGTTTCTGGTGCAGACCGGCAATGGCAGACAATACATGCCATGGATCCACATTGCAGATCTCTGTAATATTTATCTGAAAGCAATTGAAAATCAGGAAATGAACGGAGCTTTTAATGCAGTATCGCCTCATCATGTGACACATAAGGAATTCATCAAAACACTGGGAAAAGTCATGAAGAAACCTGTCTTTCAGGTTCCTGTTCCCGGCTTTATTCTCAGAGCAGCTTTGGGAGATATGTCGGATGTAGTACTTAAAGGGAGCAGGGTGTCGTCGGAGAAAATCATTAAATCAGGGTATGCATTTTTATATCCTGAACTTGCCGGGGCTCTTATGACTTGTAAATGAATGTCTGATAATTTTCTCTATTAATCAGCAAAAATTTAAAATTACTCCGTATTTTTCTCCGTGTAACATCGTTTTACACCATTTTAAAAATCTTTTTTTTTAGCAGACAGAAAAAAGTACACTCGCTGAAATCAACCCCGCTTTGATATTACCTCAAGCTTCTCCATATCAATCACTTCTATTGTTTTGCCAAATACCCTTATAATGCCTTCCTTTTTAAAATCAGACAAAGTACGTATAACATTTGCGGTGCTCATTCCAATATAATCAGCTATTTCTTTCCGGGAGACCGGCAGATCAAAAACCCTCGTATTATAAATATCCTTTGCAAAATAGAGAAGAACATAAGCAACACGGCCAACCAGGTTCTTCTGACGTATATCGAGGGTTTGATGAATGATTTTGTCGTTGATCTTGGAAATTTTAGTAAGGAGCCCCATTGCAAACCCTCCGTTTTTCATGAACTGGTTTTTAATGAAGTCGAGCTTCACAACACAAACAACAGAATCTTCAACGGCAGCAACAGAATACTGGTAACGCTCCTCGGAAAAGATGCTCATGTTGCTTACAAATTCAAATGGCCTTGTAATAGTAATAACCTGTTCTTCGCCTGTTGATGTTCTTCTGAAAAGCTTTACCAGTCCGCTTTTCAAATATTTAAAATCAGTAATCTTTTCACCTTCGAGATTAATGATCTCTCCTTTTTGAAAAGATTGTTCCTCTTTGCTATTACATAATTCAAGTATCGCGGCATCATCAAGAAAAGAAAATACGATATCTCTGAAATCGCAGGTTTCACAAATACAGCCTCTGGATCTTTCGTTCATTTGAAAACCTTTTCGACAAATTTACGCTTTTCCTGATCATATTGAAATCAGAGCATTTGTTTTATTGCCAAATTTAGACCTATTTTGAAAATCTTTATGGAAGAACAAATTTATTGAATTGATATGATTTACAGAACAGATTATCATATCCACACAACCTTCAGTGATGGAAGGTCTGCACCTGACGATTATATTACTGCGGCCTCCGCTGCCGGTCTTAGTGAAATAGGATTTTCCGAGCACCTCTCTTTATTTAAGGAAAAACAGGAGTGGTGTATGAATCCTGATAATGTTTCATCCTATACGGGATATATTGAAAATCTAAAGAAAAATGTCTGCGGAATAACCGTCAGAACTGGTCTGGAGGTAGATTTTATAAACGGGAAAGAACAAGAGATCGGAACTTTCTTAGATAAACTGAACCTTGATTACAGGATAGGATCTGTTCATTATCTCGGTGAAAAAACTGTTGATCTGGGTCCTGAATTTTATGAAGGCAAAAATATCGATAAATTATATGAGTCATATTTTGAGCAAGTTATGGCTGCAGCCGATTCCCGGCTTTTTGATATAATAGGGCACTGTGACCTGATAAGGATCTATGGTTTCAGACCTGCAACCGACCCCGAGCCTCATTACCGGAAACTGGCCGAATGTCTGAAAAAGAATAATGTCGCATTCGAACTTAACACCAACGGAAGAAACAGACCGATCGCCGATTTTTATCCTGACCGTCGTTATCTTCATATCTTCTGCGAAGAAAAAGTTCCTGTATGTGTCAATTCAGATGCCCACTTTCCTGCCCGTGTAGGTCAGTATTTCGACGAAGCTTACAATTTGCTCAGAGATACCGGGTTTACTGAAATGGCTGTTTTTGAAGGAAGAAACAGAAAAATGGTTTCTTTCTGATTATCAGAAAATCATGTGTTCAATAAATATCTTCAATCCTATTGCGATCAGGATAATCCCTCCTGCAATTTCAACATTTTGCCCAAGCCTTTCTCCCGCTGATTTGCCAATTCGTATAGCTGTCATCGATGCAAGAAATGTAACTGTTCCGATTATAATTCCTGATATCCATATCTTCACATCCAGGAGAGCCAAACTCACCCCGACTGCAAAGGCATCAATACTAGTTCCTATTGCAATTGTAAAAAGAACCAGCATTTTGCTATAATCGGGAATTTCTTTTTTATCCTCTTTCTTCAACCCTTCAACAATCATTTTAATCCCCAGAAAAGATAGTAATCCCAGTGCGATCCAGTGATCTATTGTTTTAAGGGCATTTGAAACAATAGATCCGAGAAAATAGCCTCCGACAGTCAGTCCTCCCTGAAAAATTGCAAGAATAATTGCTATCCTCAGTGCCTGCCTGAATAATATTCTGTAGTTTACCACTCCGCAGGATAGGGATACTGCAAATGTATCAAATGATAAGCCCAGGGCAATTGCAACAATTGTGATGAAATCCATCGGAAAAATAAGTTCGGGCAAATATAATATAAAACATCTTTCTCAGGTTTAATTTTTGAATGCATATATTTGAATTCTAAAAAATTGACCGCATGAGGGCTGTAATACAACGCGTAAGCAGGGCTTCAGTTTCAATAAACAAGAAAATCAAAGCAAAGATCGGCCACGGAGTTCTTGTTCTTGTCGGTATTGAAGAAGCAGATAATAATTCTGACGCAGAATGGCTCAGCAGTAAAATAGTTAATCTCAGGATTTTCGACGATACCGAGGGAATAATGAACCTGTCACTCCTTGATTCAGGAGGAGAAATAATGGTTGTCAGTCAGTTCACTCTGCATGCAAAAACTAAAAAGGGTAATCGTCCTTCTTATATAAAAGCAGCTAAACCTGAGAAAGCTATTCCTTTGTACAAAAATTTCATCTCAAACATTGCCGGACTTTCAGGTAAAACTCCTGCGACAGGAGAATTTGGAGCAATGATGGAAGTATCGCTTGTAAACGACGGCCCGGTTACAATAATAATAGACACAAAAGAGAAAGAATAGATAAACTCCCTGAAATTTATGGACAGGAATCCTGAAAATACTGATGAGAAGAATCTGAAGCGTTCCGTTCTTCTTGTTGCCACATTTGCTGCTTTTCTCACTCCCTTTCTGAGTTCGGCGGTCAACCTTGCACTGCCTGCAATAGGAAAAGACCTGAATGCCAACGCGATAAGCCTCAGCTGGATTATAAGCAGTTTCATCCTTTCTTCTGCAATTTTTCTTCTTCCGTTTGGAAGACTGGGCGATATTATTGGAAGAAAAAAAGTTTTCATGTATGGCATCATACTGTTTACCATTTCAACATTTTTTATTGTTTTCTCGTGGGACATAACATCGCTGATAATTTTCAGGATTTTTCAGGGATTTTCAAGCGCTATGATCTTTGGAACAAGTATGGCAATTATTACCTCGGTTTTTCCCCAGGGTGAGCGGGGAAGAGCGTTGGGAATAAATATTACGGCAGTATATCTCGGCTTGTCAACGGGACCGGTTATTGGTGGTTTTTTAACGGAAGCAATGGGCTGGAGAAGTATTTTTGCAGTTTTGGTCCCGGTGGGATTAGCTTCAATATGGCTCATAAACAAGAAAATGAAATCCGAATGGGCAGAAGCAAAAGGAGAAAAATTTGACTGGAAAGGATCGCTAATTTACGGGGTTGCGCTTTCAGCATTCATGTACGGATTTTCAAGGCTTCCATCATTTTTCGGCTGGCTTTGTCTTTCTTCTGGGATTATAATGGCAGGTGTTTTCCTGGTTGTCGAGAACAAAACCGAACACCCGGTCTTTGACATAAGGCTTATCCTAAGAAACAGAGTTTTTGCTTTTTCCGGGATGGCGGCGCTGATAAATTATTCAGCTACCAGCGCAACAGGATTTTTCGTTAGCCTTTACCTTCAGTATCTGAAGGGGCTCGACGCACGAACAGCTGGCTTGATAATGATATCACAACCCCTTGCTATGGCACTTTTATCTCCTATGGCCGGAAAGCTTTCCGACAGTAAGAATCCGGGTGTAATTGCCTCTGCAGGAATGGGACTAACGGCTATCGGACTGATCCTTTTATGTTTCATTACAGCGGAAACCCCTTTTTACATACTTGTAATACTGCTGATCATTATGGGAGTAGGCTTCGCCCTCTTTTCATCGCCGAACTCAAACGCCATAATGAGCTCCGTGGAGAATCGTCACCTGGGAATAGCATCAGGAGTTGTTGGTACCATGAGGATGGTTGGGCAGATGATGAGCATGGGTATTGCTATGATGCTGATAGCATTATATATCGGTAAAAAAACAATTAATCTGGAAACCTACCCCGGTCTTCTCTCGGCAATGAAAACCGGATTTATCATTTTCTCAATCTTGTCTGTATTGGGCATATTCGCCTCACTTGCAAGGAATAAAACAAAAATATACAAATAAAAGTGTTATGAAAACAAAAAGCATTAAATTGACCCGATCTTTTTCTTCATAACATGTGTATTGATCTAACCTTATAGAATAACATGACAAAGCTATATCAAAAACTGATCAAGTCCTGCCCCACTGATACTGAAATTAAGAAAGGTCTTAAGAAAGCCGCGTCTGCAGCTCCGGAGGTGCCGGATAAACATTATTTAATGAGAATTCTTAATTCAATCGATCTTACCAGTCTTAATACAACTGACAATAAAAGCAATATCATTCATTTGACTGGCAAAGTAAACAGCTTCCAGAGCCGGTTCTCAAACATCCCCAATGTTGCAGCTATATGTGTATTCCCCAACTTCGTTTCGGTTGTCAAAGAGAAACTTACGGCAAAGGGTGTCAAAATAGCTTCCGTTGCCGGGTCGTTCCCTACATCACAGACATTCAGAACCATAAAAATTGCTGAATGCAAAATGGCAGTTGAAGCAGGAGCTGATGAGATTGATATCGTAATTCCTGTCGGCACTCTCCTGGGGAATGATTATGTTATGGTAGCGGAAGAGATCCGTGAGTTAAAAAAAGCGGTCGGGGACAAAATTTTGAAAGTAATTGTTGAATCGGGACTACTCTCCAATCCTGAACTTATATTCAAAGCATCAATGATCTCAATGGATGCCGGCGCCGATTTTATTAAAACATCAACCGGGAAAGTAGCTGTTTCTGCCACGCCTGAAGCAGCCTTTGTAATGTGCAGGGCGATTGCAGATTTTTATTCTGAAACAGGAATCAAAGTGGGGTTTAAAGCGGCAGGAGGCATTGTTTCTGCTGCAGACTCAATGACGTATTATAATATTGTCAGCTACTGCCTTGGAAATGATTGGCTGAACAATAAACTATTCAGGATAGGTGCAAGCCGGTTAGCGAATAATATCCTGTCCGAAATTGCCGGAGAGAGACATGAACATTTCTGAGCAAACAGATACAACTGCAATCTGTTCAAGGAATTCTGTTTCCGATGTAACTTTTTACGACCCGGAAAACCTGGTAACCAGAATTGACAAGACTGAATTAACCCGGTTTCCTTTTCATTTCACTCAGAAGAACAGAAAACGTGAAACAGAGGCCAGGGAAATACTTATAAAGCATCTCAGAGAAGGCAAAGAGCTGCCGGTAAGGACATTTCATGATGACTGGATAGTGCTTGTTGTCATTGTATCTGCATTTCTATATTCGGTTTCAAGGACATTTTCAATGAAAATGATATCTGATGTAACCAGGTTTTTTACATTCAGGGGAATAGGAGATAACGCCTCAAGAGATACTGCAGCTTTATTTCACAGGGAGTCAGCCATACTTAATTTCATTTCATTTCTAAACCTGGCTCTTTTTGCATATTGTGCTGCGCTCTACTATGAAATAGTCCCTGCTGATATTTCCGGTTTTGTTTACTGGATTGCAGCTCTTGGAATTATTATTGCAGTTATTTCAGTCAGACATATTATTTGCTTTTTAACCGGAAGAATGAGTGGGGAAAATTATGCATTAGTGAAATACATAATCACAATTTATTTATCATACAGGATTATGGCTTTGATTTTATTTATTCTTGTAATTCTTATATCATTTACTACATTTTTACCAGTTAAAGTCCTGTTTAATTCAGGGCTGATAACAATCACAATTCTATATTTTATACGTTTACTCCGACTCTTTTTGATTTTTATAAAGAGGAATATTTCTATTTTGTATTTGATTTTATACCTTTGTGCGCTGGAAATTTTGCCTGTGATTATATCTGTGAAATATTTTACAGGCCTGTTTTAGATTTGAAAGAGTTACTTTGAAGGTAAAACTAAAACTGTAAGGAGTTGAAAATAAGGAAGATTTTAGTGTCTCAGCCAGAACCGATGAATCCGAAATCTCCATATTTCGATCTGGCAAAAAAATACAATCTGAAAATAGAATTTAAACCTTTTGTGCAGATTGAAGGAATCCCCTCAAAGGATTTCAGGCATCAGAAGATTAATATTCTTGATTTTACTGCCATTATTTTTACAAGTAAGACAGGGATTGATCATTTCTTCAGAATCTGCAACGAACTGAGGATTGTAGTTCCCGATACCATGAAATATTTCTGCATTACGGAGAATGTAGCTTTTTATCTGCAGAAATATATTGTCTACAGGAAACGTAAAATCTTCCATGGGAAGGCAAGGTTCCAGGATCTTATCGATGTTATAATCAAGCACAGGGAGGACAATTTCTTTGTCCCACTTTCTGAACCTCATAATGCAGAAATCCCCGATCTTCTTGAGAAAAATAATATCAAAAATACAATCGGAACTCTTTATAAAACAATAAGTACCGATTTCTCTAAAGATAAAGAGTTTGATTATGATATCCTGGTATTTTACAGTCCTACCGGCATCAAATCGCTGAAAGATAATTTCCCCGGGTTTGTTCAGGGAGATGTTAAGATTGCGGCCTTCGGTCCAACAACTGCCTGTGCTGTTGAACAGGAGGGACTGAGGCTCGATATCAATGCACCAAATCCCAAGGCGCCCTCAATGACAATGGCTCTTGATAATTTTCTCAAGGAGCATAACAGGAACCAGAAGTAATTTTATTTAACAATAATTACGGAAGTGTAGCGCCTGAAACCAGCCAGGGCTGCAACACGAATAGATTATTATTATATGATCGCGGGGAGGGAAACATTTCAAAAATCAGAAAGGCTTTGCAGCAGGAAGTTAATTACTTCACTTTTTGAAAGTGGAAATATTTTTTATTCTCCTCTCTTTAAGGTGGTTTGGCTAAAGACCTCCCTGCAAACATCAGATCCGGCAAAGGTCGCATTCAGTGTCTCTAAAAAAGGGTTTCGTCATGCCGTAGCCAGGAACCTTATAAAACGAAGAATGAGAGAAGCTTACAGGAAAAACAAACAGATCCTATACAGCTGCCTGATAGATGAAAAGATACAAATTGCATTCATTGTCATCTTCCTGGGAAAAACGGTTCCTGATTTTCTGACTATAGAAAATGCCCTGATAAAGATGCTTGAAAATCTCTCATTCAGGGTCAGGGAAGAAGGGTAATACTGTTAAAATTTTATTAATTATTTCTTAATCATTTTCTTTAAAGATTTCTTTAACATATTTCTTATTACTTTCGTCGTTCCAAATTCTTAAATCTTTAATATGAAAAAGATACGGTCGGGTAAAATTATAATCCTTTTCAGCCTTCTGATCTTCGCGGGAATAAGCGCAGGATTCCTGGCATCACAGGATACAAGGGATTTCAGGATCGCAAAGAACCTTGATATTTTCTTCTCGCTTTTCAGGGAGCTCAATACATTTTATGTAGATGAGATCAACCCTGAAAAAACAATTAAAGCCGGAATTGATAATATGCTTAAAACACTCGATCCGTATACTGTATATTTCCCCGAATCAGATGCTGATGAGTTTGCCGTTCTCATAACCGGGAAATACGGAGGAATAGGATCCCTGGTTCGGGGCGGAGGAGAATATGTGGTTATCAGTGAGGTCTATAAAGGTTTCCCGGCAGATCTTGCAGGGATTAAAGCAGGCGATATTTTAAAGAAAGTAGACGGTTTGTCCCTTAAGGGCCTGTCAACAGATAAGGTAACAGAAAAACTCAAAGGAGAGCCCGGAACAGATATCTCTGTAACAATTGAACGGAACGGGAAGGAGTCTGATTTTTCAATGAAAAGACAAAAAATTATAATTCCCCCGGTACCCTATGCCGGAATGATCGATACCAAAACAGGATATATAAGGCTCACAAGCTTTACACAGGATTGTTCAGATGATTTTAAAAAGGCTCTTTTAAAGGTAAAAGAAAGCAATCCGCAACAATTAATTATTGATCTGAGGGGCAATCCCGGAGGATTGCTGACGGAAGCTGTTGGAATAGTGAACCTCTTTGTAGGTCCCGGGAACCCTGTGGTTGCTACAAAAGGGAAAGTAAAACAATATGATGAAGATTTTAAAACTACGAAAACTGCCATCGACGAAAAAATACCTGTTGCAATATTAATCAACAGGGGATCTGCTTCAGCCGCAGAGATTGTAGCCGGAGCAATGCAGGATCTCGACCGTGGCGTTATTATCGGACAAAGATCCTATGGCAAAGGGCTGGTACAGGTAACCAGGCCTCTGAGTTATAATACCGAATTGAAAGTTACTACGGCAAAATACTATATCCCAAGCGGAAGATGCATACAGGCTATTGATTTTTCACATCCTAATGAAGACGGAAGCGTGGGAATAATTCCGGATTCACTTATCTCGGAGTTTAAGACAAAAAATGGCAGAACAGTTAAAGACGGAGGTGGCATCACTCCCGATATTGAGAGCCTTCCCGAACAATTGAGTCAGATATCTGCAGAGTTATATATCAGATACCTGATATTCGATTTCGCTACCCAGTACTGCAACACGCACCCGGCTATTAATTCTCTCTCAGAATTCAAATTTACTGATCAGGATTATACCGATTTCCGCAATTTTATCAATACCCGTAATTTTAATTACAAAACCGTCACTGAAGAGTCTCTGAATGAACTTATTGCAAACGCAAAGAAAGAAAAGTATTATGATATCAATAAGGAACTTTTTTCCGAGCTTGAAAAGGATGTCGCTCACAATCCGGAAAAAGACCTTACAATATTCAGAGACGAAATAACAGAGCTTATTGAAGAGGAGATACTGGGTCGTTACTTCTATGAGGAAGGAGCAATTGCCTGGTCGCTTAAAAAAGATGAACAGGTTAAAAAAGCTGTAGAAATCCTGAATGATAAAGAGAAATATGCTTCTATACTAAGCGGAAAAGCAGGAGCAACATTAATTACACTGAAGGAAGATCAAAGTGAGCCAGTAAATGGCCAACATAAAAAAAGAGTTTCACAGGAACCTGTTTAATACTGTTTATTTTCCCTCCACTCGTGAGTGTTGTCGTCAAAAATCTCTTTCTTCCAAACCGGCAACATCTCCTTAATAAGGTCAACTGTCCTGGCACAGGCCTGCATTGCCTGATGTCTGTGCCCTGAAGAAACCATCACAAACAGTGAAATTTCTCCTGCCTTAACCAACCCTTCCGAATGCAGGATCACAATTTGTTTAACATCATTATACTCCTCAAAAATCATTTTTTTTATTTTTTCGGCTTCTGCTTTTACCATAGATTCATAAGCCGAATATAGGATTGCCTGGACTCTCCTTTCTCCGTCATTATCAGCTCTTACCTGACCAATGAATACCGAATGGCCTCCGGCACCCGTATCATTACTGAGAGCTTCAATTAATGAAGAAATAACAACTTTTGAAACAGGTCCGGGTATCAGGATATTTTCTGTCATTTTTCCAATCATGCTCATTGTTTTCACCCTCCCGCAAACGGAGGCATGTATGCAATCTCATCAGAGTTTTTTAACTCAGGATCTTCGTTGATTATTTCATTGTTAAGGGCAATCCGGTAATTGTAATGTACTATTTCCGGGAATTCATCCTGAATTCTCAGCATCAGATCCCTAAATGACTTTATACCACTATAGTGTTTAAACCCGGTTTTTGTTACCTCAGCCAAAACACCGAAAAACAATACATTAATTTCCATTTGTGTTTTTATTTTATCCACGAGCCATTATACTGCCGGGCCGTTCAATGGGCTTCAAGCCAGTTTTTGCCTGTACCCCAGTCAACCATCAGCGGAACATCCAGCCTTGTTGCATTCGACATTTCAAACAGCACTATCTCTTTAAGCTTTTCAAGCT
>Ga0209575_10000398_pt1 | contig 30372 bp, 23 predicted proteins | sample Medcelwee11metaG_FD_187172 | JGI IMG/M metagenome (GOLD analysis project Ga0209575, IMG submission 187172) | Freshwater pond sediment microbial communities from the University of Edinburgh, under environmental carbon perturbations - Medium... | ecosystem: Environmental > Aquatic > Freshwater >...
AGGGGCGTTTGCCTTTCTTGATGGGGAGTTTGGTTGCGATACGCACGGTGGTCGGTCCTCAACTTCGGTACGGGCCAATACTCCCTGTTACTGCCCAGCACCGAAACGAGCGCTACTTGTAGCGTGGCGCGCTACAACCGTCGGAAAATGATCTAATCGACTAATCCATTGATTTACATGGGTTTAAAGGTATTTTTTATGCTTGTATTTTGTGAGTGTTTGAGTAAATACCCGCGCATCTGATGAGCGGCACAGAGGACTACGCATGAAAGATGCTTCTGCACCGGCGAGAGCGATATCGCCTGGAAAAGGCGAAACCGTGAGGGTGAATTTCGATATGGATCGAGCCCTGCACGCAGGCCTGAAAGCCTATGCGGCCAGGAATGGGAAGACGGTGAAGGAGCTGCTGGCCGAATACGTCAACAGCCTTCCAGATGCCTAACTGGTGGAGTGCTCAGAGGGAAGCGGTTAGTCCGCGAAATTGGCTATGCCCTCATTGCGGCGAAAGGCTTTTTCGGCGGACCAGCAAACGAAAAAGCAGCTTGGTTCGCGAGATTTCATACATATGCGACAACTTTTGTTGTGGAGCAACGTTTGTCGGCTTTGAAGAGATTGTTTATCAGTTAAAAGGGCCGCATCCAGAGGTTTCAAATCCGAATTTTTATCTTCCTGCCTGGCCAGGGCATGGACATCTTGAACGGCTGCGGGAGGGCGAAACTCCCATGAAGGGGGTCTGCCCGCTATGCAAAAGTTGGCTGCATACAACCTGCATGCCGACAAAAGACCCGCTGGTTTGGGCTCTGTATGTCGAATGCTCCAGAGACGGCTGTCGGTGGCGCGCATCCGGCCCGGTGGCTGTAGCCGAGGAGAATGCAGAAAGCCGGGCTCCCAAGGGCGAAACCGTGAGGGTGAATTTCGAAGTCGACCAGGCTGCACACGCGAAGCTGAAGGCCAATGCTGCCAAGCAGGGTAAGACAATCCGGGCGCTGCTGACGGCATACGCAAAAAGCCTGCTGGCGGATAAGAAACCGTAGCCGGCTTGAACATCACGCAACTGGCCACCAGTAGCTGGTGGCGGGCACCGCGAGAGGACGTGCGCATTGATGATGTGCCACGTCCCCAACCGAGCCGCCGCAACAGGCAGAAACCGACCGGCCTGTTAAAACGTGCTGAGATAGGCCAAAAGTTGAAGCTCAGAACTGCTTACTGAAACGAAGGCAATCCATTGTGCGGCTAGATCACCAGTAGTTGAATGGTACGCTGGAAGAGCTAACAATGCCCGAATCATAACCCGCAGCACGCAAAACAATCTCCGCTGCCTTTTGTGCCCGGTCTTGATTTGGGTTCGGGCCTACGATTACCTGGCAGAGCGCGTGTTTGTTATGCTCCAGTAAGTCCAGCGAGATGTATGGCACGACGTAGGATGGCCCAGGCCTGTATAGGATCTGTCGGGCGGGCTCATTAGCAATAATTCTCCATTCTACCTCCTCGTGAAATCCTTCATGCTTAAACCTAGGTGCCAACTCGATTAACAATTCGCAAGCGGTAGAAATAGTGCTTTTAGCTTGCTGGGCACCCGCCCCCTCAAAGTGAGCCCTATGCCTAAAAATAGCATCGACTTTTTCTTTGGAGTCCAAGCTGTGAAAAATCTCGCGGCATATAGGCATCTCAGGGAATTCACGTAGAGCTGCCGCGATGATTTCAGCCACAGCTCCTCGCTGCTCCTGAGGGCTATATAGGCACTTTTCAAGACGCATCCCATTTGCAGTACAATAGTCTTCAAGTGCTTCATGATCGAAGCCTAAGCAGTAACCGTTGCCTCCGGGACAGTAGCCTCGCCACTGACTAAGCAAATCTGGTCGCTCGCTGAACGAGGAGATGTATAGATTGTCAGCAGCTGTCGACTCCAACTCATGCCGGAGTTGCCAGCCAAACCTCTCATCATAGTCGTCTTCATACAGCCGATTTGCCATCTGTACGCCATGCTGGATGGCATGCTTAAACTCAGTGGGATCGTTTAAAAATAGAGCATTTGTGCACCAAATCGACTTCGAACTCAGGATGCCAAGCAATCCTGCCTGACTGGTGTAATGGTAAAGGTGGCTCATCAAGTTATTCCTGATATAGAGGTTGCTACTTCTGAACTAGCTCAGCAAGAAACTCCGTCAGCGCAGTCTCCCTGTCATCTTCCTCTGACACTAACATCTCTATACCCCAATGCCCAAGCACCTCTTCAGCCACCGGATTGGGACGATTGGTAAAGAGATACGACTTAGGTCGCGCTGCAGCGAGAGCATGGCTACCCCACATCTTAGTCAAGCGATAGAAGAGCAACCGAATATTGAGATCGGTAATGCTATAGCCGATGAATAGCACAGAGTTACCTAGCACATCGTGCCGAAGCTTGATGTCGAGTGGTGACTCAAAGTCGAGACGCTCGTAGTAGCTTGTCTCATCCAAGACAATAGAAGCGTCGTCGTCAAAGTCTCCGTGGAACTTGATGATCTGGCGATGGCTATCGTGCACCGTTACGAGATCCGATACGCTTGCAATCTTGGTGTAGGCAGTCCCGTAGAAGTCGTGCGCAAGTTCAAGCCATCGATCGTAATTCGTCGTATATATCTTCGAGAAGTTACCTTGAGCGATAAGCCTATGAATCTCCGAACCACCGACATCAATGTCTGGCTTGTGCCACTCCCGGTCCATCCAACTCCGTAGCGGTCCCAATGTGCCCTTCTTTCTGCGATAAAACTCAGCCAATGCAAGGTGACTGCCGTATGAGGAGAATATTTGTGGATCGTAGCCTAGTTCAGTGGCAAGCCTAGAAATAAGCTCCCCCCAAGACGGGAGTCCAAGGTTCGCTGATACTCCAGCGCCGGCAAAGAGAACGAGCTTGCCTGTCTGATATGCGTGCATCAGTTCTATCTTCATGCTCACCCCTTGGCTGCTTTCAAGAATACGGCGAAGGCGTCTAAAGCCTTGCGCCTCATGGAAATATCGTTCTTACGGTCCCCCATCTCTGCAAACGTCTCTGTGTACCCGTTTGGCACGAACACGCAGTCCCACTGGAAGTCTCGGAGCCCTGCAGGGGTCGCAGGGACCATTCCGTGCACTTCACCTGAAAAAATATGAATCTGTCGACCATCACAATACCCAAGAACCGTTTTTGCGGTCACTGAAGCATCACCGAGACCTTGCACTAAAGTCGTGAATTTGTCTGCTTCAAGTTTATCCCAGAATATCTGCGTGAGACCTGCAGGTAGTCCGTTCATTCCTGCTAAATAGAGCCCGGTATGCTCTACAAACAAGGGCCTACCGATCAGTGCGAATGCCTTTGAAAGTTTGTCGCGGATAAGACGCTCAACGTCCTCAGTTTGTAGTTCTTCAATCTTCTCCTTGACAGCAATTATTTCTACGCCTGCCGGCTCAAGAATCTTGCGCACTTCATTGAGCTTGTGCTGATTTCCTGACAAGAATCTGATCTTCATGCAATGCCCCTGATGAAGGAGTAACGCTTAGCTTGCGTGTATTGATCGAGAAGCACCTGAGCCGGAAGTCCTTCGGCCAGTGCAGTTGCATGGTCCTCATTCAGCCCTCGCTCATGTATCGCGGGGTTATCTGAGCAGATTACAAACGGTACGCCATTTTCATAAAAATGACGTATGGGGTGAGCTTTCTCAAGTGGTACCGCACCGGTCAACCGATTACTGATTGGGCATACCTCTACGCAAACATCTCGCTTTGCTAGAAGCTCCATTAGCGCAGAGTCACTCCCGGCCGCAGTGCCATGCCCAATACGGTCGGCACCAAATAGCTCAATGGCCGCTCGTACGTTTTCTGAACGGCCCGTCTCACCAGCATGGATAGTTATGCCGAGACCAAACTCGTCTTTTGCTTTTCTGAACAAACTAGGCAGTTCAATGGGATAAGGGATATCCTCATCTCCTGCGAGATCAATACCCACGATATGTTTTGGCCGACCCAGTACATCGTAGGCCGAAAGTAGGGCTGCTAGGTGAACTGCGCTGTAGTCACCGCGGGTGACTGTCAAGATTAGCCCCCACTGAATTGCATGAAGTTTGGTTGCCTGATTAATGCAGTTGAGTAGCCGGTGAAGCGCTTCAGGTACCGAGCATTCTTGTATAGTCGCAAGGTAAAGCACGCTACTTCTAAGCTCAACGAAGCGGACGCCGTTGGCATGTAGGTCACTGACTGCAGCACTTACAAGGCGCTGAAGGTTTTCTTCCCGCTTTGGTAGTTTTCGTAACAACTGCCACGGCACCAAATACTCTGCCAGTGAAGAACATGGCAACCGACGCACAAGATCTCGTTCAGGATTAAAGTTCGTGGCAATTTCGGTTCCTTCATCCGCCAAAATCGCTAGAACCGTTTTTGCTGGCACTGCCCCGTTCAGATGAATGTGTAGCTCGCCTTTATCTAGGCCGCTCCCGGAGGTACTGACTGCTCTAGGCGCTTCAGTTCCACTCCATTGTTCGTCCCAGTAACAGAGCTGAGTTATTTTTTCATGATGCACTGGACCTCCTTCTTCTTGCTTACCACGAGTTGTCGCTGAGAGCGTAGCGAGGCAGCATTCTAGCTGCCCCTGGCTGTATCGATACACATGACCGGCTGCTCTTGGCCGGTTCCGGCCCGATGAAAACAGGCAGCTTTGGGGCGATGGCTGTACCCGGCTCACGGCACCGGCTAGGCCGCAGGCTCCGTTCGGGAGCGGAGGCTCGGCCCTACCGAGAATCAGGAGCGTCGGAAGCCGGCTAGAACGGCACCTCATCCGCGCCGGCAATTCCGGCGCACAACCGATCCGCCAGGCGCGGGCGCAGGGCGCAGCGGCTCGCCAAGGGGCGGGCTGTCCTCGATCCGCGCAGCACCAGCCAGGCCGGCAGGCGCCGTCCAGGAACGCCGGCGGCGCGCCCCGGTCGAGCACCAGGAGCACCAGGAGCACCAGGAGCACCAGGAGCACCAGGAGCACCAGGAGCACCAGGAGCACCAGGAGCACCAGGAGCACCGGGGACGGCCAGGACGGCACCTCATCCACTCCGGCAGGCCCGGCACGCAACCGAGCACCAGGGGCTGACCGCGGGCGTCGGGCGGCAGCGGCTCGCCAAGGGGGCAGACCGGCCTCGATCCGCTGCACCGGCCCGGGGCGGCAGGCGCCGTCCAGGAGCAACTGAGCCGGCCAGGACGGCACACCTCATCCGCGCTGGCAATTCCGGCGCACAACCGATCCACCAGGCGCGGGCGCAGGGCGCAGCGGCTCGCCAAGGGGCGGGCTGTCCTCGATCCGCGCAGCACCGGCCGGGACGGCACCTCATCCACGCCGGCAGCCCCGCGCCAACCGGCCACCAGGAGCTGACGGCGAGCGTCGGGCGGCAGCGGCTCGCCAAGGGGGCGGGCTGGCCCCGATCCGCAGCACCGGCACGGCCCGGTCGAGCACCAGGAGCAACGGGGCCGGCTAGGGCGGCACCTCATCCGTACCGGCAGCTCGGCGCACAACCGATCACCAGGAGCTGACGGCGGGCGCCGAGTGGCAGCGGCTCGCCAAGAGGGCGGGGGTCTTTGGCGTCAGCCGATCATCACCTATTAGAATATATATATTGTTCCCCCTTCCCCCCATATATATATGTAATGGGGAATCCTAAGAGCCCCGTATTTATTGGCTTTCAGAGATAAATTCCCCCGTTCCCCCTGTTCCCCCTATTTCTTACAGGCGGGAGAAAAATAGGAAGTCAGCACCATGGGGTTGGATTTTCTAGAGAGGGTGAATTCTGGTTTAGGGATACGCTTAGGGATACGCAGGCATGGTTATAGTCAGTGACTCCAGTATTTAGGCGGTCTGCAATAGTGCTATTCGATTCCTTTCACCGCACCAATCAGATCAAGGCTCGCAGCGATGCGGGCCTTTTTCGTTTTTGTATTGGGGTTACACCAAGGTTACAGAAAACGCTCACCGCTTCGCCTGTTGTGGTTTTCTGCCCCAGGCTCATGTTGTGTCCGCCCAAGCCTGCGCCTTTGATAGCGACCTGCCAGAGCAAGGCTGTTCGGGGCCCAGTCCCGGCGGGTAGGCTTGCGCCTTTTGTTTTTTCCCGCCAAGGAACTGTTTCGTGAACACGGAGAACCATTCCCAGACCGCTGCCTTCCTCTGGTCGATTGCCGACCTGCTGCGCGGTGATTTCAAGCAGTCGCAGTACGGCCGCATCATCCTGCCATTCACCCTGCTGCGGCGCATGGAATGCGTGTTGGCGCCGACCAGGGAGGCGGTGGTCAGTGAGTCCTGTGCCCAGGAAGGGCGGCCCGATCTGGTGCGCGAGAGGTTGTTGCTGCGCGCTGCCGGGCAGCAGTTCTTCAACGCCTCGAAGCTGTCATTGGCAACGCTGTCCGACCAGCAGACCGCCGCCGACCTGATGAGCTATGTGCAGTCGTTCAGCAGGGACGCCCGTGAGATCTTCGAGCATTTCCACTTCGAGGACTTCGTACAGCAGCTGGCTTCCGCCGACCTGCTCTACCAGGTGGTGCAGCGCTTTGCCGCCACCGACCTGAGCCCGGAGCGGATCAGCAACTTCGGCATGGGGATCATCTTCGAGGAGCTGATCCGCAAGTTCGCGGAAAGCTCCAACGAAACCGCCGGGGAGCACTTCACCCCGCGCGACATCGTGCACCTGACCACCTCGCTGGTGATCACCGGTCAGGACGCCAAGCTCAAGCCCAACAGCATCGTCACCATCTACGACCCGACCGCCGGAACGGGCGGCTTCCTGTCCGAGGGCGACGAGTACATCCAGTCGATCGGCGAGAAGGTCACCGTCTCCCTGCACGGCCAGGAACTCAACCCCGAGTCCTTCGCCATCTGCAAGGCCGACATGCTGATCAAGGGCCAGGAGGTCGGCAACATCAAGCTCGGCAACACCCTGTCCGACGACCAGTTGGCCGACAGCAAATTCGACTTCATGCTCAGCAATCCGCCGTTCGGCGTGGAGTGGAAGAAGGTCCAGAAGCAGATCACCGACGAGCACGCCAGGAAGGGCTTCGACGGCCGCTTCGGCCCCGGACTGCCGCGGGTGTCCGATGGTTCGCTGCTGTTCCTGCTGCATCTGGTCAGCAAGATGCGCGACCCGCGCGACGAGGGCTCGCGGATCGGCATCATCCTCAACGGCTCGCCGCTGTTCACCGGCGGCGCCGGCAGCGGCGAGTCGGAGATCCGCCGTTATCTGCTGCAGAACGATCTGGTCGAGGCCATCGTCGCGCTGCCCACCGACATGTTCTACAACACCGGCATCGCCACCTATGTCTGGCTGCTATCCAACCACAAGCCCGCCGGGCGCAAGGGCAAGGTCCAGCTGATCGACGGCACCCGGCACTTCAGCAAGATGCGCAAGTCGCTGGGCAGCAAGCGCCAGTTCATCACCGACGAGCAGATCGGGGAGCTGGTGCGCCTGTATGGCCGCTTCGAGACAAGCGCACAGAGCAAGATCTTCCCGGTCGAGGCCTTCGGCTACCGGCGCATCACCGTCGAGCGTCCGCTGCGCCTGGCCTTCCAGACCACCCCCGAACACATCGAGCGGGTGCTGGAGGACAAGGCCATCCAGAAGCTCGACAGCGCCGCCCGCCAGAACCTCGCCGCCGCGCTGCAGGCGATGGATGCCGGCATCGTCCAGCGCAATCGCGAGCAGTTCGCCAGGCTGCTGAAGAAATTCCTGACCGCACACGGCATCAGCCTCAGCGCGGTGGAGCAGAGGGCCGTACTCAACGCCCTCGGCGAGCGAGACCCCGAGGCCGATATCTGCATGACCAAGGGCGAGCCGGAGCCGGACAGCGGCCTGCGCGATTACGAGAACGTGCCGCTCGGCGAGTCGGTATATGCCTACTTCGAGCGCGAGGTGAAGCCCCATGTACCGGACGCCTGGATCGACGAAAGCAAGCGCGACGAACAGGACGGCGAGGTCGGGATCGTCGGCTTCGAGATTCCCTTCAACCGCCATTTCTACGTGTTCCAGCCGCCGCGCCCGCTGGAGGAGATCGACCGCGACCTCAAGACCTGCACCGACCGTATCAAGCGGATGATCGCGGAGCTTTCGGCATGAGTTTTACCAAGTATCCGGCCTACAAGGATTCCGGGGTGGAGTGGTTGGGGGAGGTGCCAGAGCATTGGGCTGTACATCCACTCAAACGGGCAATTGAACGAATCGAGTCTGGTACCAGTGTCAATGCGGCTGATTTCCCGGCAGAACCGGGCTCCTTTGGCGTTTTAAAAACCAGTTGTGTCTACACAGGAAAATTCGACTGGACCGAAAACAAGACGGTTGATGATGAAGACCTGAGGCGAGTCAGCTGTCCGCTTCGAGAAAATACGCTCATTGTCAGCCGGATGAACACTCCAGATCTGGTGGGGGCAACAGGTCTGGTTACCGAAGCTCCCGATGGAATATTCCTACCAGACCGGCTCTGGCAAGTTTATTTCGAGAAAAATCATTCTCCAGAATTTCTGTTCTACTTCACCAAGTCTCGGGAGTATCGGGAGCAGGTAAAGATGGCCTGTTCTGGAACAAGCGCGAGCATGCAGAATCTTGGTCAAGATGATTTTCGGTGTTTGCTTTTCGCTGAACCGCCAAAGCGCGAGCAAACCCAGATCGCCCGCTTCCTCGACCACGAAACCGCCCGCATCGACGCACTGATCGAAGAGCAGCAGAGCCTGATCGAGCTGCTCAAGGAAAAGCGCCAGGCAGTGATCTCCCATGCGGTGACCAAGGGCCTCGACCCAAGCGTGCCGATGAGGGATTCCGGGGTGGAGTGGCTGGGGGAGGTGCCGGCGCATTGGACCGTATCAAAGCTGAAATTCATGACGGATTGCGTGGTGGACTGCCCTCATGAAACCCCGGCTTATGATCCGGATGGGGCTTATCTTGTCATCAGGACAGCAGACCTTGATCAGGGCGTTCTGAGTCCTGAAAAAATGTACCGTCTGGATCGAGATGAATATCTTAACCGCACTCGTAGAGCGTCCTTGAGAAAGAATGATGTTGTTTATGGACGTGAAGGTGAAAGATGGGGGCATGCTGCATTGGTGCCAGAGCCCGACCTGTATGCGCTGGGGCAAAGGATGATGCAGTTCCGAGTAAGTGATCATATCTGTCCGGAATTTTTCATGTATCAGCTCAACTCTGTTTCTATATATAGATAGGGCGAGATCGATACAGTTGGCGCAACGGCACCTCATGTAAATATCTCAACAATCATCAATTATCAGATGATGGTTCCTCCGTTGGTGGAGCAGGCGCAGATTTTTCGATACTTGAGCAAAACGCTTCAGGCTTTGGATAGTTTGATCGGTGAGTCAATCGACACGGTAGCGCTTCTCCAAGAATGCCGCTCCGCTCTAATCTCCGCCGCCGTCACCGGCAAGATCGACGTGCGCGGCTGGCAGCCGCCGGCCGATACATCTGCCCCCCTCCGCGAACAAGAGACCGTGTAATGGCCGACAGCAAGGAAGCCCAGTTCCAGCAGGACATCATCAAGGCCATGACCGCCCAAGGCTGGCTCACCGGGCCGGCCAGCGGCTACGACCGGCGCACGGCGCTCTATACCGAAGACCTGCTGGCGTACTTCAAGGAAGCCTGGCCGGAGCGCTGGGACACGTTCGCCAAGGCCAATCCCAACGACCCGGAAACCGTGCTGGTGCAGAAGGTGGTGCGCGCGCTGGAGCAGGACGGCACCCTGGATGCGCTGCGCCACGGCTTCAAGCTGCCGGGGGTGAAGGTCGAGCTGTGCAGCTTCCAGCCCGATCACGGCATGAACCCGGACACCCTGCGCCGTTACCAGTGCAACCGCCTGCGGGTGGTGCCGGAGGTGTCCTATTCGCCGCATTTGCGCGAGGGCGGCAGCGCTTCGCAAAGCTATAACCCGCGCCTCGATCTGGTGCTGTTCGTCAACGGCATTCCCACCGCGACGCTGGAGCTGAAAAGCGCGTTCAAGCAGTCGGTCGAGAATGCCAAGCGCCAGTACCGCCACGACCGCCCGGTCAAGGACCCGCTGACCCGCAAGCCCGAGCCGCTGCTGACCTTCAAGCGCGGCGCGCTGGTGCATTTCGCCGTCAGCCAGCAGGAAGTGGCGATGACCACGAAGCTGGCCGGCAAGGACACCTTCTTCCTGCCGTTCAACATGGGCAGCGAGGAGGGCGGCGCCGGCAACCCGCTGCCGGAGGACGACAGCCAGTACGCCACCGGCTACCTGTGGCAGCGGCTGTTCCAGCCGGATGCCTGGCTCAGGGTGCTGGGCCGCTTCCTGCACCTGGAGAGGAAAACCTCGGAAGGTTTCGACGGCAGGCTGACCACCCGGGAAAGCATGATCTTCCCGCGCTTTCACCAGTGGGAAGTGGTCAACAAGCTGATCGAGGCCACCAGGCAGGAGGGCGCCGGCCGGCGCTACCTGATCCAGCACAGCGCCGGCTCCGGCAAGTCCAACTCGATTGCCTGGACCGCCCACCAGCTCGCCTCGCTGTACGACGGCGAGGGCCGGAAGCTGTTCAGTTCGGTGATCGTGGTCACCGACCGCACCGTGCTGGACAGCCAGTTGCAGAACACCATCTACCAGTTCGAGCACGCCCAGGGCGTGGTGCGGCCGATCACCCGCGACATCGGCAACCAGAGCAAGTCCGAGCAGCTCGCCGAGGCGCTGGCCGAGCGGACGCGGATCATCATCGTCACCATCCAGACCTTCCCGGCGCTGTTCGAGGCGCTGGACAAGTACCCCAGGCTGGCCGCCGGGCGCTATGCGGTGATCGCCGACGAGGCGCATTCCTCGCAGACCGGCTCGTCGGCCGGCAAGCTCAAGGCGATTCTCGGCAGCGACCTGCCGGAAGGAGAGGAAGTCAGCGCCGAAGAGCTGCTGGATGCCGCCGTGGCGGCGCGCCGGCCGAATGAGCGGATCAGCTACTACGCCTTCACCGCCACGCCCAAGGCCAAGACCCTGGAGCTGTTCGGCCGCCCCGCCAACCCGGCGCTGTCGCCGGGCAAGGAAAACAAGCCCGAAGCCTTCCATCTGTACTCGATGCGCCAGGCCATCGAGGAGGGTTTCATCCTCGATGTGCTGCAGAACTACACCACCTATGGCGCCGCCTGGAAGATCGCCCACCCTGACGGCGGCGACGAGGAAGTCGACTCGAAGAAGGCACGCAGCAAGCTGGCCCGCTGGGTGCGCCTGCATCCCTACAACATCGGCCAGAAGGTCGAGGTGATCGTCGAGCACTTCCGCGAGCATATCCGCCACCTGCTGGATGGCCAGGCCAAGGCCATGGTGGTGACCGGCAGCCGCCAGGAAGCGGTGCGCTACCAGCTGGCGGTCAAGGCGTATGTCAGGCAGCAGGGCTATGCCGACGTGCACCCGCTGGTGGCCTTCTCCGGCAGCGTGCTACCCGATGAGGTGATCCCCGAGGAAGTGACCGAAAGCAGCAGCCTGCTGAATGCCGGCGTCAATGGCCGCGACCTGGCGGAGGCGCTGGACAGCCCGGACTTCAACGTGATGATTGCCGCCAACAAGTACCAGACCGGCTTCGATCAGCCCAAGCTGTGCGCCATGTACGTGGACAAGAAGCTGCAGGGGGTGGACTGCGTGCAGACCCTGTCGCGCCTGAACCGCACCTTCCCCGGCAAGCAGACCTTCATCCTTGATTTCTTCAACGAGCCGCAGGACATCCTCGATGCCTTCCTGCCGTACTACACCAGGGCCGAGCTGACCGACGTGACCGATCCGCAGATCATCTACGACCTGCAGAAGAGGCTGGATGCCGAGGGCATTTACCACTGGCAGGAAGTCGAGGCGTTCGCCCTGGCCTTCTTCGATCCCAAGGCCGCGGCCAGCAAGCTCAGCTACTGCTGCCAGCCGGCCAGGGAGCGCTTCGCTAGGCGCTACCAGCTCGCCGGGGACGCTCGCCGGCAGGCCCGGGACTTCAAGCGCAGCGCCGAAGCCAATGGCGACGGCGCCGGTCTGAACAAGGCCGAGCACGCGCTCAAGGAGGCTGGCGAGCAGGTCGACCAGCTCGACCTGTTCAGGAAGAACCTGCAGAGCTTCGTGCGCCTGTACGAGTTCCTCTCTCAGATCGTGCCCTACGAGGACCGCGAGTTGGAGCAGCTGTGCGTCTACGCCAGGCACCTGCACCCGCTGCTGCGCATCGACCGCCTGCAGGAGGACGACATCGACGTTTCCGAGCTGCAACTGACCCACTACCGCCTGACCAAGCGCGCCGAGCATAAGCTGCGCCTGAGCGAGGAGGAGGGTGAGTATGGCCTGGAGCCTGCCAGCGCGGTCGGCACCGGCAAGGCCCACGATCCGCAGAAGAAGCGCCTGTCGGAAATCATCGAGGCGCTGAACGGCATCTTCGGCGCGGAAACCAGCGACGAGGACCAGTTGCACTTCCTCACCGGCATCGCCCAGCGCATCCGCCGCCAGGAGGACGTGATGGCCCAGGTCAACAGCCAGCCGGCCGATCAGGTGATGCACGGCCTGTTGCCCAAGCGGGTACTGGATACCGTGCTGGACGCCATGACCGACCACGAGAAACTGTCGCTGGAGGTGCTGGACAACGAGGCGAAGAGCCGGGCGTTCGCCGGGGTGATCTACACGCTGTTGACGACCATGGAGGAGCAGGCGGTTTGATGTCTTGACCGGCTATCGCGGCCGGGCGGAGCGCCCGATCAGGCAGTGATCTTGCCCAGCCAGGTGGCCACGAGCAAGCGTGGCCCCAAGGTGAAACTGAAAGACCAAGGAGTGGGTCGATGGCGCCGCGGCCCGCGCTCTATGTCTCTACCTCCGGCCCGTGCAATCGAGCCCTCGAAAAGCAAAAGACCTTGGGAGGGCGGGCTCTGAAGCGGCGAAGCCACATAAAAAACACCGGCGCAAGGCCGGTGTCGGGGATGTGCAGCCCGGTTACCGAGCATCGACCGGGGCACCGCGAGCCCTCGGGGTTGCCGGTGCGGGAGCTTCGATTTCGCGGGTTTGCTCTTCTTCGTAAGGCTCCCGGTGCGAAACGCCAATGGTTTGGCTGGGCCGGGAAAGCATGTACAGCAAGGCGGGTAGAAATACGAAGGTTGCCAGCAGCACGGCGAACAGGCTCAGCAGCAATAGCAGGCCCATGCTGGCCGTGCCGGGATGGCGTGCTATCGCCAGGCTGCCGAAGGCGGTGCCAGTGGTCAGCGCCGAAAACAGGACTGCCCGCGCGGTGGGCGAGTCCAGAAACTGGCGTATGCCGCTGCGCCAGTTCATGACGAAATAGACGTTGAAGGACACACCCACGCCCAACAGCAGCGGCAACGCGATGATGTTGGCGAAGTTGATCGAAATGCCGAGCAGGTGTGCCAGCAGCGCCGTCAGCAGGGCCGATATCAGCAGGGTTATCATGACCAGCCCCGTGTCGAGCCCGCGCCGCAGTACCGCCATCAACACCACGGCAATGGCCAGCATGGCGTAGACGGCCGCCTGCTCGAAGGCCTGCAGGATCGTGTCGGCCGACTTGACGGTATCGAGCGCCGGGCCGACCGCCTGCGGAGCCACATCCTGGACGGCTTGCACGAACTGGCGCAGGCCCTCGGTATCCTGTGCGGCGGCCCCCGGCGTGATCTGAATCCGTACTCGGCCATCGCTAGTGAACCAGTCACGCTTGAGATGGTCCGGCAGATTCTGCAGCGTGATGCGTTGTGCGGAGAGCGAGTCCCGCAATTGCTCGAAGGTCCTGGGCAGAAACTGCGACAGCGCCTGGCTGGCCTTCAGCAGTATGTCATCCGGCGCTTCGGCCAGACGGCCCAGGGCCGTACCTATATGCAGCAGCGGCGCGTCTGGCGACAGGTTGCCGGCGACACCGGCAATTTCCTGGCTGGTTTTCCGGGCAGCCCTGCGCAGGTCCTCCGCTGTAGGCGCCGGCGTCTCGGTATGTGGCCGCAGCAGCGAATACATCAGGTCCAGCGTCTGGGATACTTCCTCGAGCTTGTCGTCCTGGTCGTCGGGGACGAAATCGGCCGCCGACACCACCTGGGCGACTTCAGGCAGAGCGCCTAGGCGTGCGCTCAGACTGCGGGCTTCGGCGAGATCGGCAACCAGCACGTTGAGCGTGAAGGGATTGGTATTCGGATCGTCCATCAGCGAGTTGAGGGTTCGCATGGACTCGCTGTTCGCGTCTTTGGTATGCAGCGGATTGGCATCGAAAGGCAGATTGATGGCGCTCCATAAACCTGCCAGAGCCAGGATGACGAACGAGATCAATACGGGCCGGTGATGGCGAGCCAGCCAGGCATCGGCCATCGCGCCGCCGAGCAGGGCGGCATCCCTGCGCGAGGTGACCCGGCGGGCCATCAGGCTCAGCAGCGCCGGCAGGATCGTCAGAGTACAGACCAGGGCCAGCAGCATGCCCACACCGGCAATGATGCCCAGTTCGGCCATACCGGAAAAGCGGGTCGGAGAGAACGCCAGGAAACCGCAGGACGTCGCCAGTGCGGCTAGACCGATCTGCCCCCCGACCCGCAGCCCCGTCCAGTGCAGAACCTCGGCGAAATCGCAATCGCTACGCTGCTGGGCGCTCAGGCGTACCCCGAACTGGATGCCAAAGTCGACGGCAAGACCGACAAAGAGTACGGCAAAAGCCACCGAGACCAGGTTCAGGCTGCCGACCGCGAAGGCGGCAAATCCCAGCGTGTAGATCAGACCGATCACCAAGGTCAGCACCACCGGGACGATCAGTTGCCAGGAGCGCAGAGCCAGGACCAGCCAGAACACCACCAGCACGGCCCCTCCGATGGCGATGGGGGCGGCGCGATCGGTCAGCGAATGGAATTCATCGTCGGACAAGGGGACCGAGCCGGTGTAATTCACCTGGGCACGACCGGCTTTCACGGCAGGCAGTTCGCTGGCTACTTGCAGCATCGCCTGAGTCGCGGCCTGGCCAGGCTCGAGAACGTCGTAATCCAGCACTGGATGAATCAGGACCAATTCCAGCCCGCCTTTATTCCCGCTCAGCTGGGGGGTCAGCAAGGTTTGCCAGGACAGCGGCGAAACCTTGCCATCCAGCGTATTGTCCAGCACCTGCACGATGGTGTTGAGCGCGCCGTCGTAGGCCGAGATGAGATCGGCCATGCCATAGCGCACGCCTTCGACCATCATGTTCAGGCCTTTCATGAAGCCTCGGGCCGAAGGGTCGGTCACCAGTGGCTCGAGCAACTGGCCCGCCTGCGTCATGGTGTCCAGGACATCGGACAGTTGATCTTGCGGCAGCAGCAGCAAACCGTTCCGGTCGAAGAAGGGGCTGATTCCAGGGGTGGATACCGACCGGATGTTGCGCTTGTCGTTCTCCAGGCCGGCAGCCAGGGCGACCGCCGTTTCGCGGGCCTCCTCTGGCGTCGGAGCGCGCACCACGGCGACGAGCGTATCGCTGAATTGCGGAAACTGGCCGGCAAACTCCAGGCTCTGCTGGCGCCATTGCAGACTAGAATCGAAAAGATGATCGGAGTTGGTATCGACGCTGAGGCGTGTCGCCGCCCCCATCAGGCAGACGACGGCCAGCAGTATTGCCAACGGCAAGACAATGAAAGGATGGCGACCACTTTGATCTACCAGATAAACAAGACATCGCTGCGCCGTTCTGATCATACCGATTCCACTGTTGCATAAGCTTTGTGCCTCCTGTGCAGCGAATGCTCAGGATGGCACCAAGTATTGAAAATTCAGCCGCGGAGCTTATCACCCTCAAGGGGGCTCGATTTGGCCCCGATACGAAATGTGGTCTTTCCACGCAGATGGAATCCGACTCTTCGTCAGGCTTTTCGTTATGGTGGTGTACGAGGGGATCAATGATTTTTCCCGTATATCGCGCCCGAAGGATGCAATATCGCTCCATGCTCCTCGTTGACTGGGGGTTCGCTTCCAGTCATTGCTGCAAAGAATCGAAAGAGAATTTTCACGTATAGACAACAGTTTCCTGGAGGGCCGCAGTCGCCCCGACCTAGGCTCTTGTCTTGTCCGTCAAGAGTAAAAATGCAGGCTCACCTATCCATCAGGAGGCCGTTTGATGCCTCCTGATTCAGCAATGTTTTGCCACGAAGAGCATTTGGCGGAGGGGACTTCGCCAGGCCACGGAAACGCATCTTCACGTAGCGAGAAACCCTGCGCCATGCAGGCTGCGGCTTCTCTCTGCTATGGCATGGCCAGGCGCGGGCCGGTCACCGCCAGCGTGGCGCGTAGCGCTCGGATAGCTCCGTTCATTCGCGAGGACAAGGCGGGTAGGCGAGCGATCATTGCCGGATTGCGCGCCAGGGCCGCGATCAAGCGGGCGGGCACCGGTCGGCCGAACGCGTCGACCGCTGCCAGCAACGGGCCGGGAAGCTCGTCATCACGTTCATCGACGATGGCTCGCAAGGCCATGAAAGGCAAGCCAGACTCCGCCGCCACGGCGGCCACTGCCGCGCTTTCCATGTCCACTGCCGCGGCGGCATAACGGGCGTGTGCCTCTTGCTTCGCCGTAGTGGTGGGCAAGGGGGCGGGCAGGCTGAGCAGCGTTGCATCTGTCCGCACATCCAGCCGCGCTGCGCCGAGCCGCTCTCGCAAACGCGCAGACCAAGCCGTATCGCTCGAATAGACCCGGCCCCGTTCATCGAGAACATGGCCGGGACAGATCAGCATGCCGTTACGCAGGCTGGCCTCCAGGGCGCCGGCTACACCCAGGATCACCAGCGCCTGTGCTCCGTCTTTCACCAACGCTTGCGCTGCGGCTCGGGCTGCATCCGGCCCCATGCCGCTCAACAACAGGCTGCACCCGTCGGCCAGCGGTAGAGCGCATTGCGGCCGTGCCCGCCTGAGCAGGACATCTGCTTCGGCCTGCAGTGCCGCAACAATGCCGACGGGCCGCGAGGTCACTGCTGAGTCCGGGAGCGCGCCAGCAGATACCGGTAGCGGGCCAGTGCGTACAGCGGGAAATAAGCCGCGTAACCGTGGTACTTGAGGTAATACACTCGCGGAAAACCGGGCGCATTGTGCGACGGATGCGACCAGAGTCCATCGGTCTGCTGGCAGGCGAGCAGGAATGCGATGCCGCGCCTCACGGAGTCGGACTCCGCTTCACCCATGGCCAACTGGGCCAACACTGCCCAAGCCGTCGTGTGCGGCGTGCTGACCCCGCCGTTGGTGCCGGCCAGGGCCGGGTCGATGTAGCTGTCGTTGGTTTCGCCCCAGCCGCCGTCGGCATGCTGGCGCGCACGCAGCCAGTCGACGGACTTGCGCAGATAGGGTTGATGGAGGTCTTCGCCGGCCAGGACCAGGCCGGAAAGCGCACTCCACGTGCCGTAGATGTAATTGTTGCCCCAGCGCCCCCACCAACTGCCGTCGGCCTGTTGGGTTGTGCGTAGGTAGTCGATGCAGCGGCGCAGGTCGCCGCGGTCCTGGTCGCGCGCCAGCACGCCGAGGCAGGCGGCCACGCGGCCGGAGACGTCCTCGGTCGGCGGGTCGAGCAGGGCACCGTGGTCTGCGAAGGGAATAGCGTTGAGATAGTAGTAGGTGTTATCGGCATCGAAGGCGGCAAAGCCACCATTCTTCGACTGCAGGGCCAGCATCCAATCGGCGGCGCGATCGATATTGAGGTGGTGGTGTCCGGGCTGCCCGCGGCGGCGGTCCAGTACGTGCAGCAGAGCAGCTACCAGGGCCGTGTCGTCGATGTCCGGGTAGTAGGCGTTGGCATACTGAAAGGCCCAACCGCCCGGCGCCGCTTCGGGGGCGCGCGCGACCCAGTCGCCCTTGCACTCCAGTTCCTGCCGCTGCACGAGCCAGTCACAGGCCTGTGTGATGGCCGTTTCGGTCGTGGCATCGTCGCCACTGTGGATCAAGGCCATTGCGCTCCAGCCCGTATCCCACACCGGTGAGACGCAGGGTTGGCAATAGGCCGAGCCGTCGTCGCGGTGGACGACCAGCTTTTGGATCGAGCGCAAGCAAGTCTGCCGGACCGGATGATCCTTGGGGTAGCCGAGCAGAATCATCGCCTCGTAGCTGTTGACCATCGGCGGGAAAATCGCACCGAGGCCGTCCTCGCCATTCATGCGCGGCAGGAACCAGGCCTCGGCCTTGCGGATAGCGCGCTGGCGCAACGATTTCGGCATCCAGCGGTCGAGTCCGCGGCCAAGTTTGTCCAGTCCGAGGAACAGGCGGTTCAATATTCCGCCACGAAGGAAATAGTGGCGCTCCTGCTCCGGCGGGGTGACGAACAGCTCGCGGATATCCACTTGTCTCGGGTTGACGGCCTTGGCCTTGAGCGAGCAGAGGATGGTCAAGGGCACCAAGGTGGTCCGCGCCCAGTAGGACATCTTCTCGATGTGGATTGGCGCCCAGCGCGGCAGGAGCATGATTTCGACCGGCAGGTAGGGTACGGCGCGCCAAGGTACTTGCTCGAACATAGCCAGCAGGATGCGGGTGAACACATTGCTTCTGGCGGCCCCGCCAAGCGCTAGTACCGCTTCCCGTGCGCGGAGCATGTGCGGCGCCTCGGGGGCGTCACCGGCGGCCTTGAGCGCGTAATAAGCCTTGACCGTGCACGACAGGTCGATCGCGCCGCCTGCGTACTGCGGCCAGCCGCCATGGCTCTCCAAGGCTTGGGTGGTGCGCAGGTAGCGCGCCATCTTTTCCTGCAGGTCGTCGTCGATCTCATCCGTGAAATGCATCATCAGGATGTATTCGGCAGTGATCGTGCAGTCGGACTCCAGTTCGAAGCACCAGTGGCCGTCGGCACCTTGCCGTTCCAGCAGTGCTGCGCGGGCTCGTGCAATGGCCTGGTCTAGACCGGTCGTTTCGGGGTCACGAGAGTGGCTGTCGGCACTGGCTGGGGGGAGGAGGGAGGAACGTTCCATTATGGCTGCACATCACTTGTATCAGTGGGGTTGCACTAGGCCGTTTCGGCGAAGTAGGAGATGGCGCTTTTCGGCCACATAAGGTGCGTATGCGGAGAAGAACTCCATTCCGCTGACAGCGGCGTCAGCGGAAGCTTGTGTGCGGCTGCCGCGAACAGCCAGCGCAGGCCGGTATTGTATTTTCCGGTCAGTCGGGTGAGCGCGATGGTATAGGCCACTGCCCTGCGCGATACCTTTACTTGCGCGCCGGCGGAGAAATCGAGATTTTTCTGCAGCTTGCGCAGCGTCAACACGGCCAGGCCTATGCTCCACAAGCAAAAGCGGCGGAACCCCGCGTGCTTGGCCGGAATCATCAGGGTGTACTCCAGCGCGTTGCGCAGGTGGGCATGTGCCACTCCGATGAGTTCGGTCAATGCGCCCGCATAGTTCGCGTCCTGCTGGCCAGCCTGTAGTCCCTCCAGGCGCACGCCATAGCGGGTAAATACATCCTGCGGCAACCAGCAGACACCACGGCTGTAATCCTCCCACTGGTCCTTGAGGATATTGGTCATCTGCAGGCCTTGGCCAAAGGAAATCGCCATACGCATCAGAGGCTCACGTTGGCTGGCCAAGGTCGGGTCGAAGTCGATGAGCAGCTCCGTAAGCATTTCGCCCACTACGCCGGCTACGCAGTAGCAGTAGCAATCCATGTCGCGCAGCGTATCCAGCCCGTGCAGGCCCACGTTGCGCTGGAAGTCGTGCATGCCGTGAGACATCACCTTCAGGCAATTGACAATCGCCATACGCTGCGCCGGCCCCAGGCTCTGGGTGACCTGCAGTACCAGCGGCAACTGGCTCACCAGATCGCGCTCGGCTTCCAAGGTCCTTTGGGAAAACAGGGGTGCCAGTTCGGCGGAGAAGCGCTGAGCGTCGATACGGCCGGTCACCGCATCGATGAATGCGTCTTCGTAGCGACGCTTTTCCTCGGCGGAGAACGCCGGCTCGTCCTCGATGGTATCGGCGACGCGGCATAGCAGGTAGGCGTTGGTCACCGCACGGCGCAGTGGCGGTGGCAACTGGGGAATCGTCAACGCGAAAGTTCTGGATACTTTGGGAAGGATGGCGTTTTGGTAGGCGTCGGCACCACTTTCTGAGGCCACACTAGCTAGTTGGGGTTCGAGCATGGGGTATGCCTTGGCTTTCCTCTTTATTCAGTTAGATAATAATGTACTTATGTAGAAAGATTTAGTACATACTGGAAAGATGTATTGCTTGTAATTATCGGTTTTCTCTTCCTGCGCTCTGCAGAGGGTGCGTCACGCTCCGCATGGGGCGAGCCCGTGCTTGAGGGCTCTGACCTGCGCTCGTCGGCACCCGAATTAAGGATCACTCCATTGATGGTAATACCATGAAGGCACTGGTGACCGGAGCCACCGGCTTTGTCGGTTCTGCCGTAGTGCGTCGCCTCCTGCGCGATGGTCACCATGTTCGCGTGCTGGTGCGGGCGACCTCGGATCGTCGCAACCTGCAGGGGCTGGACGTGCAGGTCGTCGAGGGGGATCTCACCCAGGCGGCATCGCTGCAGCATGCCTGTGACGGCTGTGATGCCCTGTTTCACGTGGCGGCCGATTACCGGCTGTGGGCGCCGCAGCCCGCGCAGCTCTATCAGGCCAACGTCGAGGGCACGCGCGCCATGCTCGAGGCAGCCAAGCGGGCTGGTGTGCCGCGTATCGTCTATACCAGCAGTGTCGCCACCCTGGGCATTCCCGTGGATGGCTGCCCCGGTGACGAAAACACGCCTGTGGCGCTGATCGACATGATTGGACACTACAAGCGCTCCAAGTTTCTTGCCGAGTCGCTGGTCCGGGAGTTTGCCGCAGAGGGCCTGCCGGTGGTGATCGTCAACCCCTCGACTCCGATCGGGCCACGTGACATCAAGCCTACTCCCACCGGGCGGATCGTGCGCGACGCCATCGCCGGTCGCCTGCCGGCTTATGTGGATACCGGCCTCAATGTCGTGCATGTGGACGATGTGGCCGAGGGGCATTGGCTGGCGTTTCGGCATGGTGTGGTGGGCGAGCGCTATATCTTGGGCGGCCATAATCTCAGCCTGAGAGAGTTGCTGGTCGAGATCGCCGAGATCGCCGGGCGTGCGCCGCCCCGATGGAGACTGCCGCATGCCGCAGTCATGCCCGTGGCCTATCTGGCCGAAGGTTGGGCGCGCCTGACCGGTGTCCAGCCGATTGCAACGGTGGAGGAGGTGCGCATGTCCAGGAAGCGCATGTTCTTCTCCAGCGCCAAGGCCGAGCGCGAACTCGGCTATGCGCCGGGCCCTGTCCGCTTGGCGCTGGAGGATGCGGTGAGGTGGTTCAGGCAGCACCAGCAATGAGCGTTTAGCGCATGAAGCGACGTGCCAGGCGCGCCATGCGCGGCATGAAGGTCGGGCGCAGCAGGCGCTTATCGTAGCCCTCTGTCCGGCGCTGGTCTTCGGTTAGACACAGGTCCAGCAGCTCGGACAGCTTGAGGTTCACGCCGATCTGTTGGTGGCCGGTGAGGGTGAAGTTGGCGTCCTGCATTTCGCCGTTTCCGTCCAAGCCGCGAGCGATGCCGATGCGCTCCCAGATCAGGAAAGCCCACACCCGCAGAGCCTTGAACTCGAAGGCTGCTCGGCGATACCAGGGCAGCTGGCAGCGGTGCCAGGCGAGCCAGTTGGCGAAGAACAGGATGTGTCGGGCTTCCTCCTGCATCACCGGTTCGAAGGTTTCCACCAGTTCCGGCGGGAAGAAACCGGTACGCTTGGCTGCCTCGAACAGGCCGAAGCCGAAGAAGCTGTCGATGCATTCGCTGTAGCCCGTAACCAGCCAGCCCCATTCGGGGTCCTTGGGGACCAGGTATTCGGGCTCGGGAGTCAGGGGAATGCCATAGGCTTCGACCAGCTTGCTGAGCACTACCTTGTGACGTGCTTCTTCGCCGCCATCCATGATCATCGTTTCGTTCAGTAGCGGGTCGCTCACCATGGAGGCATAGGCGGCTACGCGCAGCTGGGCACGCCCTTCAGTCTGCACGGCGATATCCCAGATCGGCAGCGAAGTTACACGCTGCAGCACTTCCGGCTCCAGCTTCGGCCAGTCAATTACTGCCGGCTTGTAGGGATTGTGGGTATCCAGCAACATGCGGCAGAACAGCCGTTTATGTTCCTCGGAGCCGATCTCGATCTGACCGGGCTCTTCACCCGACCAGTTACGCATGGCGTGATCGGCATCGGCTGTGGAAACATCGCTCAGCATCAAAAGTCCCCTTTTCTCGAAAATGACGAATTAACTAGTAGGTCTTGCGTATCGTTGCATAGTTTGGTTGGAGAGCGTCGTCGCCCAATCCTGCACGCAGTCGGCGTATCTCGGCCCATTGCCAGGAAATCAGCGCAGGCAGGCCGAATCCTACCTCGCGCATGCGCTTGACCAGCGACAGTGCGAGGCTGGCATCAGGTGGCACGCCGATCAGGCTGCCAAACAGGACCAGCCCGCCCTCCTGCACGCCCAGGCCAGCCGGCACGATAAAAATGATATGGCGCAGGGCTTGGGTCACCGCTTCAATGGCAATGGCGTCCCAGACGCTGATGGGAAAACCCAGCATTTCTAGAGCCAGCCAGGTTTCGAAGCTGCCCACGATGAAGCCGGCAAGTTGCCAGCTACAGGCACCAGCCAGTCGCCACGGGCGTGCGCACAGCGTGCGGATGTCCTGATCCAGATGCTTGCCGTTGATCAGCTCGGTCAGCTTCGAGCGTCCCCCGAGAAGCTTTTCCGCCATCGTTTCCAGGCGCGAAAATACTTGGCCATGACGCAGCAGCATGAACAGCGCAATCGGTATCGGCAGACTGGCAACCAGCGCGCCCAGCACCGAGCCCAGAGTGCCGATCTGCTGCGTCAGGACCACCATCAGCAGGATGCCCAGAGCAGTAAACAGGTACTGGTTTATCAGAGTCAGCAAGACCTCAATGACTATCCCTGCGGTGACTGCTGCACCTCCGATGCCGTACCACTTGACCATGCGGACGCCGACGATCTCGCCACCGATATTGGCTACCGGCAGCAAGCGATTGAAGGCTTCGCGGACCGCTGCGATCCAGAACAGCACGGCCAGTCCGGCACGTCGCTGTGGATCGAAAGGGGCGACCAGCATGCGCCATCCCAGGACATCCAGCAGCAGCGGCAGCGCATGAAAAGGCAGCAGCCATAGCAAAGCCCAGCCGGCCCGGTCAAAAGCTTCGAGAATGGCTGCGCTGTCCTGATGGAGGACGATGGCAATAATCGTGGCCAAGCCAAGCAGGCCGGAAATGTAGGTGATTTTCTTCATGTCGCCGCCGGATCGCCAAAGCCATGACATAACTGATAACGCTCGGTGATTGCGCTGCGCACGCGTGGTGACAGCAGGGCTGCCAGCTCATCGACATGCCGGTAGCCAGTCATGCTAGGCGTCAGCCCGTCATGGGTGGCTGGGTGCAGATACAACTCCGAAAGCCCTTCTGGCAACTGCTGCAGAATGTCGAGCAGCACCGCCTCGCTCATATTGCCGCTATGGCGAAGACCGAAAACATGATCGTTATAAGTAACTCCCGCCCGATCCAGCCGCTTGCGCATCAAGGCCAGCCAGGGGCGCAACCAGGGGCCCGTATCCGGTTCTGCCGGTAGCCGCACGGCCCGCAGGCCGAAGTCCCGGCCAATACCCAATAATAACGACAGAATGGTCGGGTGCAGATGGAAATGCTTGTGTGCATTGACGTGATCTAGCACCAGGCCAGTGGCGGAGAAGGCTTCGAACTGGGCCCGGATCTCGGCAGCCAGCTGGCGTTGCACGCGGGGCAGGAAGAAAAAGCGGAAACCGTTGCGCACCATATCGCTGTCGAACCAGCCCTGGGCATCCACCAGATCGGGGATATGCTCGGGAGGCAACGTGGCCTTGCCGTCAGCCAGCACCAGGTGCAGGCCGATGGCAAGGCCGGGTAGCCGTCTGGCGCGAGCAATCGCGTCTTCGGCTGCGGGTGCGGCTACCATCAGGCTGGCTGCCCGCAGAACGCCCTCACGATAACCACGCTCGACGGCTTCGTTTACGGCCTCATGCAGGCCGTAGTCGTCCGCCGTCACGATCAGGCGCTGGCGAACCGCTTCGCTCATGACTCATGCGCGCGCAGGAAGCGGAAAAACTCCACGCCCTCACGCAGGCGGCGCTTGGTCATTTCCCAACTGCCCAGCATTTCCTTGACGATCTCCCAGATCTTCGAGGGGCGGAAGTAGAAGCTTCGGTAGAAGGTCTCGATGCCGTGGAAGATGTCTTCCTTGGACAGGTGCGGGTAGCTGATCAGGGCCAGCTGTATGCCCTTGTCGTTGACCAGATTGACGTCCTGGTTAGGCTCCAGCCAGCCGTTTTCTACCGCCTGCTTGTACATCTGGGTGCCGGGGTAGGGGGCGGCCAGCGACACCTGGACGGTGTGTGGGTTGATCTCCTTGGCGAACTCGATGGTCTTGGCGATGGTTTCCTTGGTCTCGCCCGGCAGGCCGAGGATGAAGGTGCCGTGTATCTGGATGCCCAGCTTGCGGCAGTCTTCGGTGAACCGGCGCGCGATATCGGTACGCAGGCCTTTCTTGATGTTGTGCAGGATCTGGTCGTCGCCGGACTCGTAGCCCACCAGCAGCAGGCGCAGGCCGTTTTCCTTCATGATCTTCAGCGACTCGTAAGGCACGTTGGCCTTGGCGTTGCAGCTCCAGGTCCAGCCCAAGGCATGCAGACCGCGGGCGATCTCATGCACGCGCTCCATGTTGGAACTGTCGGTGAAGGTGTCGTCGTCGAACATCAGCTCCTTCACTTCGGGCATGTTCTCCTTGATCCACTTCGCCTCGGCGATCACGTTGGCGGCCGAGCGGACGCGATAGCGATGGCCTCCGACGGTTTGCGGCCACAGGCAGAAGGTGCACTTGGAGCGGCAGCCGCGGCCGGTGTAGATGGACACGTAGGGGTGTTTGAGGTAGCCGATGAAGTAGCGGTCGATCTTCAGGTCGCGTTTGTAGACGGGCGCAACGAAGGGCAGGTCGTCCATGTTTTCGATCATCGGCCGCGGCGGGTTGTGCTGCACGCTGCCGTCGGCGAGCTTGTAGCTGATGCCGGTGACGTCCTCGAAGGGGCGGCCTTCGGCGATTTCCTTGCAGGCGTAGTCGAACTCCTCGCGCGCGACAAAGTCGATCGCTGGCGAGGCGGTCAGCGAATCGGCCGGATCGACCGCGACCTTGGCGCCAACCATGCCGATCAGGATCTTGGGCTGGCGTGCCTTCAGCAGTTCGGCGAACTTGGCATCGGTAGGGAAGGAGGGCGTGCTGGTATGGATGATCACCAGTTCGTACTCGGCGGCGATCTTCAGCGATTCCTCCACCGAGAGTTCTTCCACTGGCGCATCCAGCAGGCGCGAGCCGGGCACGAGGGCTGCCGGCTGGGCCAGCCAGGTCGGATACCAGAAGCTCTTGATCTCGCGTTTGGCTTGGTAACGCGAACCGGCACCGCCGTCGAAACCGTCAAAGGACGGCGCCTGCAGAAAAAGCGTCTTCATAGAAATTCTTAGCTCCAACGGCCCTCAGGCCGAGATTTACCAACCGTCTGCCAGCACACCACGGCAATAAACGGTCAAGGATAACGCATCGGCCTGTCCTTATGCGCATGCAGAACCTGGCCGCGCCATTTCACCCGCCAACTGGTCAGGGCTACAGCCCATTCCAGCAATAGCAGCAGATCGCGAAATGGAGTCAGCAGGACTTCATACCAAGGCGTCGACGGGCGTCTGGCCTCGCGGCCGAGGAAAAACCGCGCAACGCGCGCGCTGCCCGCTGCCATGGCCAGCCAGACGCCCAGTGTCGAGGGTGCCAGCGTCAGGCCAAGCAGGGACACCGGCCAGGTGAAACAGACGAAGCTCATCGCGAAACCGCCTGGCGCGATCGCACGGATTGTGCGCAGCCAGCGCAGCTCGTGCGCCCACAACTCAGTCAGGCGGGTTTCGCTCACTTCGGTGCCGACCACCAGATCCGACAGCACCGTACGCAGCCCGGCTTGCCGGGTCAGCTCGCCCAGCCAGAAATCGTCGGCCAGTGTATCGCGCAGAGCCTCGAAGCCGCCGATGGTCTGCAACGCTTCGCGGCGCAACGCTATGGTCGAGCCGAAGGCGAAACGGGTGGAGCCGGATGCATGCGATAGGCGAACCGAAGGCGCGAACCAGTCGTCGATGAATAGGCAACCCAGACGCGACCAGAATCCGTCCTGCGGCACGCCGTAGTAAAGACAGGTGACGATGCCCACGCCAGCGTCTGCCAGCGGCGCCGTCACCCGTGACAGGTAGTCCGCCGGCACGCTGATGTCGCTGTCGGCCAGTACCAGCCAGTCGTGGCGGGCCAGCGGCAGCATGTTCAGCAGGTTGCTGACTTTCAGATTGGCGCCATGCACGCGCGGATCGACGACTAGATCGATGGCCAGTTGCGGGAATTCCGCGCGCAGTCTATGCACCACGGCAATGGCGGGATCCTGGGGCTCACGCACGCCGAATATCAACTGGTAGTTCGGATGAGCCTGCTGACAGAAGCTGCGCAGGTTCTCGTATAGCCGCGGTTCGGCGCCATGCAGGGGCTTGAGCACACTGATCGGTCGCGCGCAATCACCGGCACCGAGCGGTGGGGCCGGGTCGCGCATGTTCTTGAGCGCGGCTCCCAGGGTGGCGACGGCATAGCCGGCGGAGGCGGCGACCAGTGCGGTGCCCAACCAGGATGCGAAGGTGCTGACGAAGTGATGGATCGGCATAAGAACGTTTGATGATAGCAGTTGCTCAATAATAACAGTTGCTTGATGATAGCAACCTAAGTTTTCTTAAAAAGGCCCGATGGCGCCATCCTGTCGTGATCTTTGCGGTGAATGCTTGATGATGGCGTTGTGCTGCGAAGGTTCGATGCTATCGCTAGGATGATGCTGGAAGTGAGTCTGGTGAGGGGATTGATCTTGGCAAATCAGGAACAGGAGTGCCGCCAATGGCGTCACTCGATGGACGTGGTTTCCTTTAGTGACGAACCGTTGGTACTGGTCGACGAGCGCGATCAGGAAATCGGTTTTCTCGACAAGGCATCCGCGCACCAGGGACAGGGTTTGCTGCACCGGGCCTTTTCGCTGTTCGTGTTCAATCGCCAAGGCGAGCTGTTGCTGCAGCAACGTGCGGCAGGCAAGCGCCTGTGGCCGGGCTTCTGGTCCAATACCTGCTGCAGCCACCCGCGTCGTGGCGAAACGCTGGACGAGGCCATTGAGCGGCGCTTGGGTGAAGAGCTGGGCATGCAATGCGCGCTGCGCTTTCTGTTCAAATTTGAATACCAGGCACAATTTGACGCCGAAGGCGCCGAGCACGAGCTGTGCTGGGTGTATGCCGGGCGCAGCGATGAGTCGCCCACCCTCAACCTCAACGAGGTTTCGGCACTGCGGTATGTTTCTCCGGAAGCGCTGGATCTAGAAATGGCGGAGCAGCCGCAAAGTTTCACCCCCTGGTTCAAGATCGAATGGGAACGCTTGCGCCGGGAGCATGCCGAGGTGTTTGCACCTCTCTCTTGAGACTTCTGATCCGTTCATCACGTCCCCTGCGTAGCAGCAACCAGATGCGGGCGGATGACTTATACTGCCGGCGAAATTAAGTGCATGGCATTCGCCTGCTATTCGCATGCACCCCCGTTTATACATGGCAGACCGACATTGCGGAGAACCCATTGGGCATTCCCCTTATTCAACAGACCAAAATTGCGCGCTACATTCTTGGCAAGAAGCTGAGCGGTCAGCGCCGCTATCCACTGGCGATGATGCTGGAGCCTCTGTTCCAGTGCAATTTGGCCTGCGCGGGCTGCGGCAAAATCGATCACCCTAAGGATATCTTGCGCAAGCGCATGAGCGTCGAGGACGCTTTGCGCGCCGTGGATGAGTGCGACGCGCCGGTTGTTTCCATTCCCGGCGGTGAGCCTCTGATTCACAAAGAAATGCCACAGATCGTGCGAGGCATCGTTGCGCGTGAAAGGTTCGTTTATCTGTGCACCAATGCCCTGCTGTTGCCCAAGCACATCGACGAATACGAGCCCTCGCCCTACTTCACGTGGTCGATCCACCTGGATGGTCTGCAGAAGCGCCACGATGAATCGGTGTGCATGGAGGGTGTATTCGATAAAGCTGTCGCCGCGATCAAGCTGGCGCTTTCGCGCGGCTACCGGGTGACCATCAACTGCACCTTGTTCAACAAGGAGCCGCCGGGCGAAATTGCCGACTTCTTCGACTACGCCATGTCTCTGGGCATCGAGGGCATCACCGTTTCTCCGGGTTACAGTTATCAACACGCACCTCGTCAGGACGTTTTCCTCGGTCGTACCGAGAGCAAGGAGCTGTTCCGCGAGGTGTTCAGGCTCGGCAAGGAACGCAAGAGCGAGTGGGTATTCAACCACTCATCGATGTTCCTCGACTTCCTTGCCGGCAACCAGCGTTACCAGTGCACGCCGTGGTCCAACCCGACCTATAGCATTTTTGGCTGGCAGAAGCCCTGCTACCTGCTGGTCGACGAGGGTTATGCGTCGACTTACAAGGCGCTGATGGAGGAGACCCAGTGGGAAAACTACGGTGTCGGCATTAATCCCAAGTGCGATAATTGCATGGCCCACTGCGGCTTCGAAGGCAGCGCGGTCGACGATACCTTTGCACATCCACTGAAGGCCATGCGTGTGGCCATGTTCGGGCCGCGTACGGACGCTCCGATGGCGCCGGATCTGCCGGTGCTGTACGGCAGCCGAGACGAGGCCAGCTCCGTACGCATCCCGGTCAGCGCTATTCATTCCGATGCTGACATGGAAGTGGACTAGCGAAGATGCCTAACGTATCTGCACAAGGCTGGATGCTTGCCTTCCTCCCTGTCCTGATCTGGGGGGGGCTGCTGCTGCTCCCATGGCGACCATGGAGCACTCGCGAACGGCTTGAGGCTGATGCGAAAGCGGTGCAGGCGGCTGATCTCAGCGAAATTACCGTGTTGATCCCGGCGCGTAACGAGGCCGAGACTATAGGTGCCACCCTGGCTGCCCTGCAGGCGCAGGGAGACGGATTGCAAGTGGTGGTCGTGGACGACCAGTCTACCGACGCCACGGCGAGTATTGCTGCCGCCTATCCCCATACCCGTGTCGTGAGTGGCCAGCCCTTGCCGGACGGTTGGGCTGGCAAGCTGTGGGCGCTGGAGCAGGGGAAGTCGCAGGTGCATACAGCGATGACTCTTTTGCTTGATGCCGATATCCAGTTGCAGCCTGGCCTGTTGCCAGCATTGCTGGCGTTCAAGCGGCGTGAAGGACGGCAGTTCGTCTCGCTGATGGCGGACCTGCGCCGCACCAGCTTTTGGGATCGTCTGCTGCTGCCGGCATTCGTCTATTACTTCAAGCTGTTGTACCCATTCGCCCTGTCCAATTCGCGCACGAGACATGTCGCCGCGGCGGCGGGCGGTTGCGTACTGCTGGATACCGAGGTTCTACGGCGTATCGGTGCCTTTGCCAGCCTGCGGGGTGCCCTGATCGACGATTGCACCCTGGCACGCCAGGTCAAGGATGCCGGCTACCGTACCTGGCTGGGCCTGAGCCGGGGTGTGGTGAGCCTGCGTCCTTACGGCAGCCTGGCCTCCATCCACGACATGGTGGCGCGTTCGGCATTTACTCAACTCGGCTACTCCACGTGGCTGCTGTTGGCCGTCACAGCGATTTTTATCGTCGCCTATGCGGGACCGTTCGTCTCGCTGAACTCATCGGCTCGGCCTTGGGCTCTGACCGCCTGGGCGGCCATGATACTGAGCTACCTACCGATATTGCGCTACTATCGAATGTCCCCGTTCTGGGCTTTGCTGCTGCCGCTTAGTGCAGCGTTTTACCTTGGCATGACGTGGAGTTCGGCCATCCGCTATTGGCGTGGCGTACGTTCACGCTGGAAAGGACGAGCCTACAGCTCCTGATGGATTCGTAGATACCTTCTGGCCTCGTTATTCCAGGGCAATCGCACTACATCCCTCTTGCGTTGAGCGAGGATTGTCGGTAGCGGATAAGGCTTTTCCGAGCTCTATCATGCTGCCCAATCCCCAGCCCTGCTTCGCCAGGCTCGTCGACCCGCGGCGCGAAACCCGCAACAAGCTGCATGCCCGCCGGACATCGTGATGATCACACTCTGCGCCACCCTGTGCGGCCATGATGGCTAGTGTTATGGCACAGCCAAATCTGCGTCATGCATAATGTCGGCATGGAACATTACAGAATCATCCTCAGTCCTCAAGAAAGAGCGCGGTTGCAAGAGCTGACAAGCAAAGGCAGGACCGCGGCCAGCCAAGTCATCAACGCCCTGATCCTGCTGGCCTGCGACCGCTCGCAAGACCAGGGGCCGCGCAAGACCAGTGCACAGATCGCCCAGATGCTGGGGGTGAGCCAACGCAAGATCGACAACC